>Ga0196958_10000311_pt1 | contig 15562 bp, 13 predicted proteins | sample S1v_10metaG_FD_148654 | JGI IMG/M metagenome (GOLD analysis project Ga0196958, IMG submission 148654) | Soil microbial communities from Anza Borrego desert, Southern California, United States - S1+v_10 | ecosystem: Environmental > Terrestrial > Soil > Desert | place: USA: California | collected...
GATCTGGTACGCGCGCAGCCGGAGCGCTCCGAAAAGATTCTTCATCTCGGCCACCGCGCGATCGCCGCGCGCCGTACGGCGCGGGTACAGCGCCTTGTACGCGCCAATGACCGCGAGCGTCGCGAGGAACAGCAGGAATCCGACATTGGACCGCCCGCGGCTGAGGGCAACGTAGATCTTCGCCCCCGCGAAGAACAGCAGCACCGCTACCGCGCCGGCCAGGAGCCTGGCCCGCAGCGCACGCACCTCGTCGTCAGGGAGGAGTTGCTGCTTCTGCAGCTCCGTTTCGTACTCCGCGGTGGTGAAGGTCACGAACGCTTTGTCGCGAAGGAGGGAGGCGGCGTTGTGCCGCTCCGTGCAGCGCTCGAGGATGGCCCGCTCGATCGTGCGCCGCACCTGCATCTTCCTGCCGAGATCGGTCGTCTGCACGCCGGACGTGTTGGCGTCGAGCAGGCCGCGATCGATGAGGGAGATCACGGCCACGCGCACCAGCTCCGCTGGTCCGCCGCGCAGCAGTGCAATCTTGTACGGGTCGTCGAGCCGCGCCGTATAGCGATTCGTTTCCAGCTCGCGCGCCATGCGCATGCGGCGGACGACGTAGATCGTCAGGCACGCGAGGAACGCGTAGAACATCAGGAACTGTGGCCCGCGCCAGTCGAATGGGTTCATGGTTGTAATCGAAGCGAGCGCTCGTACAACGCGCCCGCGAGCTCCAGCGTTGCGAACAGGTACGCCGCCGCCCGTCCCGCGGGCAAAGCCCGCTCCTCGCGAGCCTCGGAAATGTGCGGCAACAGCTCCGTCAGCTCGGGGCGATGCAGCTCGCGCACGAGCGTCTCCAGCGCCTCTTTCGGCTGCAGCGTCTCGCGCCCCTCGAGCTCGAGGATGGAGACGGAGGACGTGCGCAGCGGTCCCGCCGATTCCGCGACCGTGAACGCGCACTGCTCCTCGCGCAGACTCCGCTCCATGTACAGCTCGCGCAGCCGGATCGTCAGATTGAGCAGCACCTGCCGGAGCCGCGTGACGAGCGCGCCGCGCGAGATGGTGATGTTCGCCACGACGTCGTCCCCATAGAGCACGGTGTGGCGACGGCCGATGTCCGCGAACTTTTGCGCGAACGCCTGCGCGGCCGCATCGAGCTCGCTCTCCAGGATGAACATCGCCGTGACGTTCGCGGCGGCCTGGGCGAAGCGATACGGCTCGCGGAACGCGTCGACGTGCTCGAAGCGCGTCAGAACGAAGAGGAGGTTGACGTCCGACGTTGCACGCATGCGTCCCTCCGCGGCCGAGCCATAGAGGATGACGGCGCGAAGCTGGTCGCCCAGCGCGGTTCGCGCCTGGGCGACCAGATCATCGATGATCTGCATGCATGAAAGTCTACTTGAACAGCTCGTTCACGTTCCTGACTTCGATGCGCTCGATGTTCAGCGGGTACGCCGCCCACACCGCGTCGAGTTGTACGGTCGGGAGCTTCGCCTCCGGCACCTGCCAAACGGTCGTGCCGTCCGGCAGCTTGGCGGTCGTGAATTCGTAGTCCGTCCACGACTTGCCGAAAACAGGCGTGTTGCTCGCGAGCTGCTGCTGCGTCGCCGCGAGATGCGGCGTGCTCGTGACGATCACGTATTTGACGTTGGCCGTGCTGAGATGACGGCGGATGGCCGCATTGACCTGCTCGACCGTCACCGCATCCACCGATTGAATGTAGCGGTCGAGAAAACCATTGCCCTGGGCGAGGCCGTGGAACGCGTCGTCCACACGCGCGCCGACCAGGCGGGGGACGGTTTCGCCGAGATTGAGATACAGCACGCGCGCTTTCTTTTTGGATTCTTCGACCTGTTCGGGCGTGAGACCGGTGCGAATGAGCTGCTCGAGCTCGTACGTAATGGCCTTCGCCAGATGCACCGCGTGCTCGTGCTTCACCGGCCGAACCCACAATGAGAAATACTGCTGTTCGCGCGGCTGATTGAAGATCTGGAACAGCGAGTTCGGACGTCCCGCCCAGTATTCGATGTACGAGTAATTGCCGTAGTTGTAGCCGCGCTCCTCGCGGAGTTTCTGATAGAGCTGGCCGAACGAATCGCGATGCGTGCCGAGCCAGACGTTGGCAATGTACAGAGGCCAGTAATCGGGATGCGTGCGATTGACGGCAATCGGAAATCCGAGGTGCACGGAGGCGGCGGGGGCGTTCGGCTCCTGAATGACCAGAGCCTGACGTCCGGTAAATGCCTCCGGCGTTTTGACCGGCATCGCGGGCGAAGGCGTCGTGGCGTCGCGATTGACGTTCCTGACGGCCTCCCGCACCTGATCCACAATGGCGGGGTCGGTCGTGGAGATGCCGATGATGGCATTTTCCGGACGGTAGAAATCGCGATAGAAGCGGATGACGTCGTCGCGCGTAATGGTCTGGACCGCGGTTTCGCGCCCCAGGACGTGATGCGCGTAACCCGTACCGGCCAGCACGAACTGGTCGATGGCCGCCAATCCCAGTCCTTCGAGGTCTTCACTGCGCAACGACGAGATCTGCGAAACAGTCTCGTTCTTGAGGCGATCGATCTCCTTCGCCTCGAACACCGGCTGCGTGAGCATCGGCCGCAAAACCTCGGTCACATAGCGTCCGATGACGTCCCGCGGCGCGGTGAAGAAAAACGTGGTCGTGCGGGACGACGTAAAGACCGTCGGCCGCGCACCCGAGCCCCACGGCACCGTCTGTTCCGCCAGCTCTTCCTTCGTGACGATGTCATTGCCGCGGCGGAAGCCGCCGTCCGTCACCGCGTCTGCCGTAATGGCCGCCAGCCCCTCTTTCCCCGCGGGGTCGGACGTCGCGCCATGCGTGATCATCACGCGCATGGTGATGAGCGGCGCGCGCGAATCGAGCGTCGCCACGCGCGGTTCGCCCGGCGTGTACTGCGGCAGCGGCGGGACGGCCATCTGCGAATGATCGTGATGCGCGTGCTCGTCCGCGACCGGAGGCGTCGGCTGCGGCGACGGCGGCAGCGTGGCCGTGCACGCGGTCAGCAGAATCAGCGTGAGAATCGCGGAGCGTTTCACTGCGCACCTCCCTTACCCGCGAGCGTGATCGAAACGCGGTTCTTCGGCACGAAATACTTTTTCGCAAAGGCGTCGACGTCCGCGGGCGTCAATGCGGCGATCCCGGCTGCGACTTTTTCCAGCACCTGCGGATCGCGCGTGAAGCGATAGTAATTCGCGAAATTCTCGGCGATGTTCGCCGGCGAGTTGAACGACGCGAGAATGTCGTTCCGCAATTGCGCTTTGACGGACTCGAGGCGCTGTGCGGCATCGGCCTGCGAGGAATACGTCGACAACGCCTCGAACGCGCGCGCCACGTCGGCGTCGATCCGATCGAGCAAGGTGCGTCCCTGCGCGTCGTATTTGTCCTTGGCTACCGTGACATACGTGGACAGCGGACGCGCGTCGAAACCGATGGCCGAACGATTGTCGACACCCATCGCCGACGCCACCTGCTCTTCATAGCGCAGTTTGCGATACAGAGGCGCGGTCTCCCCGCCCATCAGTTCGCCCAGCACTTCCATGACCGCGCTGTCTTTCGATCCCGGCACATACGGCGGAACCATGTACGCGACCAGCACGCGCGGTGGAATGTCCGATTCCCACGTGGCGTGCTGTTTCTTCGGGCCGTTGAACGCTTTCGGGTCCGGCTGCTCCGGCGATTTCTTCGCTTTCCACGCGCCGAAATGTTTCTCGACGATCGAGAAGACGTTCTCCGCCTTCACGTCGCCGGAGACGACCACGATGGCGTTACCGGGGCGGTAATAGTCGTCATAGAAACGGACGGCGGACTTGTACGCGTTCGGCATGTCCTGCACGTCGTCGAGATAGCCGATCGTGGAGTGGCCGTACCCGTGTGCCGTCCCGTACATCAGATCGCCGAGGATTTCCTCGAGACGGAGACCAGGATCGGAGGCGTTGCGGCGGTATTCGCCATAGACCGCCCCCGCCTCGGTGCGGAACACGCGCTCACTGTACGTGAGGTTCGTGAAGCGCGAGCCTTCCAGTGCGGCCAGCCGCTCGAGATTCGAGGCGAACGTCAGCGGGTGGTAGTACGTGATGTCGTACCACGTATAGGCGTTGTTGAACGCGCCGAGCTCGGCGATCGCCGGATCGTAGGCACCCGGCGCGTCGTGCAGGTGCCGGAACATGATGTGCTCGAACAGGTGCGCGAGCCCGGTGCGCCCCTTCTCGTTCTCGCGGCCGGAGCCGGCCAGGATCATGGTGTTGAACGAGACGACGTCGCGGAACTCCGGCGTCTCGATGACGATTACGTCGAGCCCGTTCGGCAGCGTCCGCTTCTGGACCGGATACGGGAAAAACTGCGCGTGTGCGGACGCGGCGAGCGCGACCAGCAGCACGATGAGTGGGATGCGCAGGCGCATGAGTCCTCCTTGGGAGGTGGACTCTAACGCAACTCGGCAAGTCCCTCGCCCCAGGTCATGGGGCGAGGGGACTCACGGTTACAGTTCCTTGACCCAGCCCTGCGCGAACGCGCGCGCCTTTTCCGTCGCGTCCCTGCCGGCGCGGTAGGCCAGCTTCCACATCGGCGGCTTCTGCTCGTACGCCGCGTTCGCGAAGCGGAGCTTGCCGTTCTTGTTCACCACCTGCGCCGCGTAATCGACTCCCGCGGTCCCGGCGAGAAACTCGTTCAGCCGCTTCTTCACCAGCGCTTTCGGGTCGGCGGGATACTCCGCGTTCCAGCGCGCCAGGCGCTCCTTCTCCTCATCCGCGGCGGACTGAAGCTCCTGCGCGATCTGCTCGCGCTCCATCTTGCGGAACTCCGGTGTGTCGAACTGCTTCATCGCCTCCGCCGAGGCTTTGAGCCCTTCCTCGGCAGCCTTCCGGTATTCGGCCGGCATTTCGGCGACGGCCTTCTTCGCCTCCGCCAGTTCCGCATTGCGCTGCTCGCGGCGCTTCTTCAATTCCTCGTCCACGGTGGGACGTTTCTCCGCATCCGGCCTGGCCTGTTCCCGATAGGCCGCGTAATCCTTCGCGAATTGCGGCGAATTCACATACGCCTTCGTCCAGACCAGGACCTGCTCGGTGAGCGCCGCACGCGCGGCCGGCGTCGCGGCCTTGAACGGACCGCGCACGGACCAGTAATCAACGTTGCCGTGCGCGAACGACTCCACGACTTTGCGAGCCGCATCGGCTTTCGAGACGCTCAACTGCTGCAGGACGTCCCCCGCGCCGAACGCACTGAATGCAAGAATCCATAGAAGAATGACGCGCTTCACTTCTTCCCCTCCAGTTCGGCCAGCCATGCCTTGGCGAACGTCCGCGCCTTCTCGACCGGCTCTTTGCCGGCACGATAGCAGACCTTCCATTCGCCCGACTTCTCGTCCTCGTACGTCTCATTGACGAAGCGCATCTTCCCCTCGCGGCGCACGAGCTTCGCGCTGTAATCGACGTCCGCGGACTCTTTGAGAAACTCGCGCAAACGGCGGCGCACCATTTCTTTTCCGGTGGCGGGATACTCCCGTTTCCACTCCGCCACTGCTTCCTTGTACTGCTCGCGCGCGTACTGAAGGTCTTCCGCCGACCCTTCGGTGCCCGGCTCTTCCGGCTTGTAATCATTCCGGAACGCCTGATACGCCTGCTCGAACTGCGGCGTCTGGGTATAGGTCTTCGTCCAGACCAGGACCTGCTCGACGAGCGCCACGCGCGCTTCCGGCGTGGCCTTTTTGAATGCATTGCGCAGCGCGTCATGGCCGAGCTGGCCGACGGCGAACGAGAAGACGACGTCCCGCTGCGCGTCCTCCTTCGAAAGCCTCAACTGCTGGAGGATGTCCCCCGCACCGATCGCACTCCCGCTCATGACGGTCAGCAACAGCACTGCGAACCCGATTCGCTTCATTTCCACCCTTTCGATTTCCTGTCGTTTTCGGACCGGCGCGCATTCTCGTCAGGTCTGGCGCGGATGAGCGTGATCTGGCGCACAATGACGCCGATGCGTCACGCCGCCCTCGCGCTGCTCGCGTTTCTGGTCGCCGCCCTCCCCGCGTTGCCCTGCGGCTTCGACACGACGCCGATGCTGATCTTCGACGTCCGCCCCGACGCTCCCATCGACCGCTACGTCGCCGGCAACCTCGGCGTCCTCCGCCCCGAGTTCGCCCGCTCGCACCTCGTCGTGGCGTGGCGGCACCTCACCGGCCACCCGCCGTCGCAGGCGGAGGTGCTGGGGTTCTCGGAGCTGCTGCGGCACCGGCTGCGAGACGAGGATCGCGAGAAGCCGGTGCCGGCGGCCGTATTGTGGGAAGAGGCGCGGGCGAAGGCACGCGGCGTCGAGCCGCGCTATGGAGTGATGACCGATCGCGCGCAGAACGATTTCACGTGGGCGGTCAACTGCGCCGACCACGCGTTCGAGACCGCCATCGCCACGATGAACGCGCGCATCAAGGCGTTCGGCCTGCAGCATCCGGGCGTGCAGAACTGGATCACGGCGCAGGAAGTCGTCTTCGCCAATTGCTACGACGGCGTCGCGCAGCCCGCGCCGCCGGAGCCGTCGCTGCCGGCGATCCTGCGCGCCGATCGCGAGTACCAGATCGCGGCTGCCGACTTTTACGCAACGCGCTACGACGCGGCACGGGCGAAGATGCTCGCCATTGCGCGCGATCCGCAGTCACCATGGCGCGCCTATGCGCGGCTCGCCGCCGCGCGATCACTGCTCCGCAAACCGGGCATCGCCTTCGACGAAGCGGAACGCGATCTCCAGACCATCCTCACCGATCCCGCATTCCGCGACGTCCACGAAGCGGCGCGCGACCTCATCGCCTTCACGCGCTATCGGACCGATCCGCCGGGGCGGCTGGCCGAGGTGGCGAAGGCATTGACGGATGGCGTGCCGAGCGCGCGGCGCGCGCGGAGAGATCTCGCCGATTACACGTACCTGCTCAATCGCGAGATCCAGAGCGCGGACGCGATGACGGACTGGATCCTCTCCTTCAAGGACCCTCAGGCGCTGCCGCACTCGATCGAGCGCTGGCGGGCCACGAAATCCGTGCACTGGCTCCTCGCGGCGATCACACACGTACAGATAAACGATCCCGCGGCGGCCGAACTGCTGCGTGCGGCGGCACAGGTGCCGGCGAGCTCGCCCGCGTTCGTCTCGCTGTCGTGGCATCGCGCGCGTCTATTGAAACCATCGGAGGCGCGGGATGTCCTCGATCGCGTGATGGCGATCGACACACTCCCACCTTCGGCGCGCAACGCCTTCCGCGAAAAGCGCCGTCCGCTCGCGCGGTCCTTACAGGAGTATCTGCGCGATCTTCCCGGAATCCCGGTCGGCGACGACCACACGAAAGTCGCTCCTTATGAACAGACCGAGCCTGTAATCCCACAGGATGCGGCGAAAACGCTCAATTTGCTAATGCCGCTCGACATGCTCGTGGAAGCGGCGCTGGAAAAGAGCGTCCCCGTGTCGATCCGCAAACAGCTCGTCGTCGCCGCTTATATGCGCGCCGCGCTATTGCAGCATGAAGCCCATCAAGCGACGCTCGCCCCGGAATTACAGCAATTCTTCGGCATTACGGCTGGCAACCCATTGGACATGGCATTGCGCCATCCCATTCTGCAGCCGCACGTCGCACCATTGGACAGCCGTATCTACAATGCCCGGCACGATTCCACGCAGGTCATTCACGGTGAGGACGAAAACTGGTGGTGCCACGACGGCGAGACTTCATTGAGCCATTACGGTTATCCCTTCAATCCCGTGACGCCGCAGTTCCTGGCCGAGACAGGCCCACGCAACACGGCCGCGCGGGAACGCGAGACGCTGCTCGCCCAAGGCAGCGGTGCCACCTGGCTCCTGCGCAATGCCCTCGCCCGCGCCAAAGCCGGCCACCCGCGCGCGGCCGAAACGCTGGCCAAAGCCGTCCAGGGCACACGCTGGGCCTGCGGTGACACGAAAACGCGCGACCTCGCCCGCCAGGCTTTCACCACCCTCCACCGCCGCTACGCCCATACGAAATGGGCCAGACAAACCAGGTACTGGCACGACGCCTTCCCTCCTCGTCCTCCATCCGCGGGGAGAGGGCCGGGATGAGGGGCCGTCACTGCGCCGCGCGCGCCGCCAGCTTCTGCCGGATCGCCCCAACGTGATACGCCACATGCGCGACCGCGCCGACCGATCCTCCCATCTGCGCCTCACTCTTCGCCGCATTCGCTTCCATGGCAGTCCTCAATCGCGCGTAACCGGCATCGAGATCCGCACGCAGCTTCTGCCACGCCTCCTCATCCACCTCATTGACGCGCCAGCTCTGACTCCAGTCGCGCTGCGTGCGGTCGCCTTCAATGAACGCCGCGAACGCCTCGAGTCCGAACAGAATGTGATGCGCGTGCGCGGCCACCGAGTTGCCGCCCCACGCCCGTGACGCTTCCTCCGGCGTCAACTTCGCGAGTGTGCCGATCAGACCCGCGTCTGCATCGAGGTAGTAACTGCGCGCGCTGGCGGGACCTTCGAAGCCCTCGGCGAGCGCCGCGATGAGCTGTTTCGTGGCGATGTCGGTCATGTTCGTTTCTCCTTCGCCCCCACAACACACCCTTTGCGCACCGCGTTCGCGCATGACGCTTGCAGCCGCGGCCGAGGTATGTCCCAGTCCGATGACGTCTTCAATTTTGGCGAACGCACGATCTTCCAGCTCCGCGCACAGTCCTTCACCGTCGAGGAAGAGTTCGGCACGATGGCAGCCGTCCCGGTCACGACTCCACAGCTCGTGGAAGAACTCCCCATCGCCGGTGTCGATCCGATTATCCAGCTCCAGCAGAAGCTCGATCTCGCCCTGAGACAGATCGCCGCCCTGCAGCAGCGCGTCGACTCGATGGACGCGACCCTCGCCCGCGCGCTGAACCGGTGACGCAACTACAATTGCGCCTCCATGTCCCTGGGCTCGTTCCACCCCGCCGTCGCCCGCTGGTTCCGTGACGCCCTCGGTGAACCGACCGTCGCGCAAACGCGCGGCTGGGCGTCGATCCGCGAACGCCGCCACACCCTCATCGCCGCGCCGACCGGCTCCGGCAAAACGCTCGCGGCCTTCCTCACCGCCGTCGACGAGCTGTTTCAGGAGGGGCTGCAGTCCCCCCTTCCGGATGAAGTGCGTGTCGTCTATGTGTCGCCGCTGAAGGCGCTCAGTACGGACATCCACAAGAACCTCGCCGAGCCGCGCATCGGCATTCGCAAGGTGGCGGAGGAGCTGGGCCTCGACGCGCCGAAGATCACGGCCGCCGTGCGCACCGGCGACACTACCTCCAGCCAGCGCGCGGCCATGCTCAAGACGCCGCCGCACATCCTCGTCACGACTCCGGAGTCGCTGTACCTACTCCTGACCGCGGAGCGCAGCCGCAACATGCTGCGCACGGTGCGCACGGTGATCGTCGACGAGATCCACGCGCTCATCGGCTCGCGCCGCGGCGCGCATCTCGCGCTCACGCTCGAACGCCTGCAGCAGGTCGCGGAACAGCCGCTGCTGCGCGTCGGCCTGTCGGCGACGCAGAAGCCGATCGAGGATGTGGGGCGGTATCTCGTGGGGACGAGGGCCAAGGGCCGAGGGCCGAGGGCCGAGGGGGAGAACGAAACCCTCGGCGACCCTGCCGGCCCTCCTCTCGGCCCTCGGCCCTCGGCCCTCTGCCCTGACGACGAAGTCGTCATCATCGACCAGGGCCACAAGCGCGCGATGGATCTCTCCGTGGAGATGCCGCGTTCGCGGCTGGAAGCGGTGATGTCGGCGGAGGTCTGGACGGAGTATTACGACCGGCTGGCGGCGCTCATTGCGGAGCATCGCACCACGCTCGTCTTCGTGAACACGCGCAAGATGGCGGAGCGGGTGGCGCGGCATCTCAGTGAGCGCGTCGGCGAAGATGCGGTCACCGCGCATCACGGCAGTCTGTCGAAAGAGAAGCGTCTCGACGCGGAGACGCGGCTCAAGAGCGGACAACTGAAAGCGCTCGTCGCCACCGCCTCACTCGAGCTCGGGATCGACATCGGGCACGTCGATCTCGTCTGCCAGATCGGCTCACCGCATCGCATCGCCACGCTGCTGCAGCGCGTCGGACGTTCGGGACACTCCATCGCCGGCCTGCCGAAAGGCCGCGTGTTCCCGATGACGCGTGACGATCTCGTCGAATGCGCGGCGCTGCTGCGCGCGGTGAAACGCGGCGAGCTCGATCGCATCGTCGTGCACGACGCGCCGCTGGACGTGCTCGCGCAGCAGCTCGTCGCGGAGTCCGCGTGTTGCGAGTATTCCGAAGACGAACTGTTCGCCGTCGTGCGCCGCGCGTGGCCGTATCGCGATCTCGCGCGCAAGGACTACGACGACGTCATGCGCATGGTCGCCGAGGGGTTCGCGACGAAGCGCGGACGCCGTTCGGCGCTGCTGCATCGCGACGAAGTGAACCGCAACGTGAAAGCCCGCCGCGGCGCGCGCATGCTCGCCATCTCCTCTGGCGGCGCCATCCCCGAGGTCGCGGATTACCGCGTGGTCCTCGAGCCGGAGGAGACGTTCATCGGGACGCTGAACGAGGACTTTGCCATCGAGAGCAACGTCGGCGACGTCTTCCAGCTCGGCAACATGTCGTGGCGCGTCCTGCAGGTCGGCGCGGGCACGGTACGCGTGACCGACGCGCACGGCGCACCGCCGAGCATTCCGTTCTGGCTCGGAGAGGCCCCCGCGCGGAGCGATGAGCTGTCGCGGGCGGTGAGTGAGTTGCGGGAAGGGTTCTCGGTTGTCCGTTCTCAGTGGTCCGCGCAGCATCGCGAGGAATCGCAGACGACCGACCACCGGCAACTGACAACCCGCTGGCTCACCTCCGAATGCGGCATCCCCGAAACCGCCGCTCTCGAGATCGCCGAGTATCTCGAAGCGAGTCTCGCCACGCTCGGCGTCCTTCCGACGCAGGACACACTCATCCTCGAACGCTTCTTCGACGAATCGGGCGGCATGCAGCTCGTGTTGCACGCGCCGTTCGGGTCGCGCATCAACAAGGCGTGGGGGCTCGCGCTGCGCAAGCGGTTCTGCCGGCAGTTCGATTTCGAGTTGCAGGCCGCGGCGACGGAAGACGCGATCCTCCTCTCGCTTGGGCCGCAGCATTCGTTTCCGCTGGCGGACGTCTTCCGCTATCTCCACCCCGCCACCGCCCGCGACGTGCTCGTGCAGGCGTTTCTCGACGCGCCGGTGTGGCAGACGCGCTGGCGCTGGAACGCGACGGTCTCGCTCGCGGTGCCGCGCAATCGCAACGGCAAGAAAGTCCCGCCGCAGTTGCAGCGCACGCTCGCGGACGACCTCATGGCCGCGGTGTTCCCCGATGCGGCCGCGTGCTTCGAGAACATCGGAGGCGATCGCGAGATCCCCGATCACCCGCTCGTGAACCAGGCCGTGCGCGATTGCCTCGAAGAGGCGATGGATTTCGACGGACTCGCGCGCGTGCTCACGCGCATCCACGCGAACGAGCTGCAACTCGTCGCGTGCGACACGGTCGAGCCGTCGCCGCTGTCGCACGAGATCCTCAACGCCGCGCCGTACGCGTTCCTCGACGACGCGCCTCTCGAAGAGCGGCGCACGCAGGCCGTGTACACGCGCCGCGCCGGCGATGTGTCGTCGGCGAAAGAGCTCGGCGCGCTCGACACCGCGGCGATCGCACGCGTGCGCGACGAAGAACGTCCCGAGCCGCGCGACGCGGATGAACTGCACGACGCCCTGCTGACGTGCGGGTTCCTCACCGAAGACGAAGCGGGCAGCATCGAGCGAGGGATGTTCGACGTGCTGACGGCGTCGCGCCGCGCGTGTCTCGTCGACGGCGTATGGGTCGCCGCGGAGCGTCTGCCTGAATGGCTGGCGGTGCATCCATCGACGCGCGCGCCGATCTCCGCGCCTGCATCACGCAATCGCGCGTGGACGCGGGAAGAAGCACTCGTCGAGCTGATTCGCAGCCGCATGACCATCCTCGGTCCCGCCACCGCCACCACCCTCGCCCAGCACCTCGGCGAAGGTGTCGACGCGGCTCTGCTCGCGCTCGAGAACGAAGGCGTGATCCTGCGCGGCACGTTCTCCGCGCCGAACGAATGGTGCGATCGCCGTCTGCTGGCGCGCATCCACCGCTACACCATCGTGCGTCTGCGCGCGGAAATCGAGCCCGTGCCCGCGGCGACGTTCCAGCGCTTCCTCTTCGCGTGGCAGCACGTCGCGGAGTCGTCGAAGCTCTCCGGACTCGACGGACTGCAGTCGATCGTCGCGCAACTCGACGGATACGAAGTCGCCGCCAGCGCATGGGAGCGCACCGTGCTGCCCGCGCGCATGGACCGTTACGATCCCACGCTCCTCGACATGCTCTGCCTCGGCGGCGAAGTCGCATGGGGGCGCCTCTCCGCACCGTCGTCGACGAGCGTCGTCTCGGCGACACCGATTGCGCTCTTCCTGCGCGATCACGCCGAAACGTGGCGCTCGTTGCGCGTCACCCCGCCCGAGGTGACGCTGAGCGAAGATGCGCAACGCGTGCTCGACACGCTGCGCACGCGCGGTGCGTCGTTCCTGCGCGAATTGAGCGCGAGCGATGTCGTGATCGGCGAGCTCGTCTCCGCGGGACTCATCGCCTCCGACGCCTTCGGCGGCTTGCGCGCGCTGCTCAACGAACGCAAAGGGAACGTCTCCGGACGCTGGTCGTGCGTCGCGCCGGCCGCATCAGCCGTCGAAGACGCGTACGAAATCCAGGCGCTGGCCTACCTCCGCCGCTACGGCATCGTCTTCCGCCGCCTCCTCGCACGCGAGCCGAACGCCGCGCCATGGCGCGAGCTCTCGCGCGTCTATCGCCGCCTCGAAGCACGCGGCGAGATCCGCGGCGGACGCTTCGTGCACGGGATGAGCGGCGAGCAGTTCGCGCTCCCCGAGGCAATCGAGAAACTGCGCGAGATCCGTCGGGAAACGCTGGACGGAAAACTGCTCGTGATCAGCGCCGCGGACCCGCTCAATCTCACCGGCATCCTCGACGCGGGCGAACGCATTCGCGCCGCGACGGGCACACGCATCGCGTATCGCGATGGCGTGGCCGTGTCGGCCATGGAAGGCGATTACGTGCGTCCGCTGGCGGAGGAATCGCTCGAGATCGCCGCCGCGCTCGCGGGACGCCGCGTGGCCGCGGCCGCGGGGTTCGTGGGCCGCTCCGCTTAGGAGAACGACGAAGGGCCTTGGCCGGCGCCCTGGCGGAGCCGCATCTCGATCGCACGCCGGACATCCGCTTGAAACCGCGTGCGGTTCACGGGATCGCTCCACGGCTTGTACTTGCCGATGACCGCCCCGCCCCACCCGAAGAAATCCTCGGGACGCGCGATCAGCACGTCGTCGACGAACACCGCGGGATATTCGTCGATGCCGAATCGTTTGCCGAGCGGCGAGGTGCCGAAATCCTCCGTGACGAACGTCGCGCGCGGCGCGTATTCGCGAACCACTTCCTGCACCAGCAAACTTGCCGGATCGGAGAGGCTTCACGTGTACGGCCAGCGCAGCAGCGTGACCTTGACCGCGTTCGGTCTCTGCACCGCGGACGCGTTCTGCGCGCCGCGCGTCCACAACGTCATGCGCACGGGATCGGTGGGATGTCCGAGGTCGCGATGCGTTTCGAGGAGCACGAGGGTGGCGCCGGCGAGACTGCCGCGGTCGATGAGCTCGCGCGCTTCTTTCACACCGGAGCTGGGGCGGATCTCGAACTTGCGCAGCGTCTCGCTCTCGAGCTCCGCGAGCACCGCGCGCAATTCCGATTCGGTCGGCGACGGCTGCGGCGTCTCGAGCGGCAGCGATCGCACGAGCAACGCGAACTTCGCATTCGCCTCGGCAGTGGCGAGGTAGTACAGGCCCGACTGCGCGCCCGCCGCTTTGCCGTACGGCAGACTCGCGTGAAACAGCTTCTCCGCCTGGTTCGACGACGTCTCGATCAGCGCGCGCTGCAGGAGCGCCGTGTTCTCCGGCGCTTGACTCGCACGCGGCGCCTTCCGCGACTGCCACAGGTCCTCGAACGGCTCGCCTTCGTGCTCTTCGATGAAGGCCAGCATCTCGACGCTCACGAACGCACCGCGCAGGCGGTAGAGGCGCTCCTGCGGCGTCTTCGCCTCGCGCACCGCGGCCAGCGATTGTTTGCTGACGTCGAGCAACTGCCTCGCGGCGCCGCGTTTCGCGAGGTCGGCCTGCAGGCTCTCGAGACGCGCCAGCTCACTGTCCACCGTGCGGCGATTGCACGCCAGCACGAACAACAGGAGCACCGCGAATCTGCGCATGCGCGCTACGGTACCGCACCGCTACGCACGAACCCGTCACGATTCTTGCTCGCACCCGTGACATGAAGAAAACACTCGCTTTGGCGGCCCTGCTGGTTCTTTGCGTCGCGTGTACGAAGCAAACCGAAACGACCGTGAATGACACCGGCTCGACCTCGACGACGACGGTCGCGGCCGAGGTGCCGCAGGTCGATACCGCGGCCACCGCGGCAGCAACCGCCGCGACGACCGAAGCGGCCAACGACGCCGCGCACGCCACCGGCACAGCTATGGAAACGGCCGGCCAGGCGATTCAGGACAATACGACCACCAGGAACGACTGACGCTTTCGCGGGGCGACGCGGCCAGCATCGCTGAGAGCGGCCGGGCCGGAACATACGTCTGACGCGAACCGTGCGCGCATCGCGACGGCACCTGCCGGCCGGCAGCGCTGCCGGCCGCGTCGGCCCGCCTATAGCTTGTCCGGCCGTTGCTCAGCGTCAGCGCGTCACGGCGCCGTAGCGCAGCGCCACACAGTTGGCTGCGATCCCTTTGCGTGCGGTGCAAACGAACAGGTTGTCGTACTGCGAATCGGGGATCGGCGCCGGGTTCGCGACGCCGAGCTCCTTCAGCACGTCGACCGTCGTATTCGAGTGTCCGACGATCAGCACCGTCTTTCCCGCGTTCTCCTCGAACACGCGCCGCACGATGTCGGCGTGATACGTCTTCGTCGCCCCGATCTCGATCGGCGTGAGCTTCAACGCCTCGGCGATCGGCTGTGCCGTCGAGCGCGTCCGCTTGAACGGCGTCGTGTAGACCACGTCGATCTTCGCGTCAGTCAGCACGCGCGCCAACTCCTTCGCTCGCATTTCACCCGCGGGACTGAGCGGCACGTCCCCTTCCGGACCTGCTTTCTCCGCGTGGCGCACGAGGAGGATCGTCGTCGCGGCATCAGGATCGTGCGCGAATGCGGCGGTGGCGAAGAGGGAGAGGAGAAGCGCGAGCGCGATGCGATGCATGCGAAGGACGATACACGATCGCGTTACGGCGCTGTCACGTCGTGATGCGAGTCACGACGCGCGGCGTGCGCGATCCTTACGTTGGGCGCAACATGTTCACGAACTCCGATGCCACCGTTGCCATTCGCCCAGCCGAGGACGATCCGTTCTCGTATGGAGACCAGACTGTGCTCCAGCTTCGCACGCAGCGCTTCGACGTGCAGGAGGAGTTCGGGACCGTCGTGCTGATGCCGGTGCCGGAACCGGAAGATCCGATGGCGCGCATGGAACAGAAGCT
>Ga0196958_10000312_pt1 | contig 15560 bp, 21 predicted proteins | sample S1v_10metaG_FD_148654 | JGI IMG/M metagenome (GOLD analysis project Ga0196958, IMG submission 148654) | Soil microbial communities from Anza Borrego desert, Southern California, United States - S1+v_10 | ecosystem: Environmental > Terrestrial > Soil > Desert | place: USA: California | collected...
CGGCGACGAGGATCCCTTCTAGGATAAGGGTTCTGGCCGGTCGGCGGGAGTTTCCTCGGAGGGCTTCGCCCGTCGGCCGGTCAGGACGCTTTCCCTACATGCCAACGAAGGAGGTGAAGTGGATACGTGGCGGACTGATGATATGGCCTTGGCAGCCTACCTCATGGTTTCCCTCAGGGTGGAGCCAGACCTGAAGTGGGAAATGGAATCCTGCTTCTTTGAATTCGAGGAGACTGATGACCTGTTGGATGCAGTGCAGGACTTCGTCAGCGGCGATGCCCGCATTGAACCAAGGACTTTCAACATGGTATTCGGCAAGCTCAAGAAGGCTGTGTTCAACCATCCGTCTGCGCCTCAGTCGCCCTTGTGGCGTAGGCAGAGTCGGACGGCATAGGCACAGTGGCAGCACGACAATCCAAACGTGAGCGATGGTACCGCAGGCTTGAGCAGTATCTAGCAAGGGATGAACCCAACGACGCAGGCGAGTACCGCATGCGATGCCCCTTGCACGGAGACCGGAACGCCAGTGCTAGCATCAACTTTGACAAGGGTGTCTATCACTGTAACTCGGCGCACTGTGGTGGTGGCGGTACCATCGACTCACTCATCTACGCACTTGACCAGCGGGACGAGGACGGCATCGGTGTAGCTGCCTACGATCCCTTCATTACCAACAAGGTCACGCACATCAACGAGGCACGTAGCAAGCGGCAGGCTGAGTCCAGCAAGGACAAGGCCGAGCTCTCCGAGAGCCGTGTCAAGGCATGGCATGATCGCTTGAGGGCGGACCGTGCCCGCCTTGCAGCGTTCATGCAGAAGAGAGGGCTGACCAAGGAAACCATTGCAGCGTTCCAGATCGGGTTTGAGCAACACGCCAGCAGGTACACGATCCCTGTGCGTGATGCTGAAGGCCGCTTGGTGAACGTGCGCCGGTACAAGCCAGACGCACCGCTCAGTGAAAAGCTTGTCAACCTTACCGGGTACGGATCACCGCCACGGCTGTACCCGATCCAACAGTTGACAATGGGCGAGCAGATCCTTGTGGTAGAAGGAGAGCTGGACGCACTCACTTGCATCCAGTACGGCTTCCATGCTGTGAGCGGAACCGGCGGAGCGCTGCGATGGGATGCGGCGTGGGGGAAACTCTTCAAGGACAAGCATGTTGTGCTGTCGTATGACAACGATGGCGAAGGCAGGCAGGGAGCCAAGAAGGCTGCACGCAACATCGCTCCGCATGCAAAGAGCGTAACGATACTCCCTCCGCTGTTGCCGGAAGAGAAGAGCGACATCACTGACTGGTTCATGGCAGGCCACACGGCACAGGAGCTCCGTGACCTGATTGCTGCCACGCATGCGGAGCAAGCGGCTGAGCCTGAAGACGCAGCACCACCGACGGCAGTGCCAGTGCAGGTCATCGGCAGCATGGACAGCACCACAAACGGCAAGCCGCTAGCACTCAGCGTCACGATCACTGGCAAGCGGAACCCGACGTACAGCGTGCCGCACATTGCGTTGATGGAATGCACGTTGGATGCCGGACCCAAGTGCAAGGTCTGTCCAATGGCGCTGCAATACGATGGCGAACACAAGCTGGAGATCCAGCGCACGGACGTTGGAACGCTGGCACGGTTCATCGATGCCAATGAAGAGAAGCGCCTGGACCTCTTGCGTCGTGCGCTCGGTGCGCCGAAGTGCAGCAGGCTCAGTGCATCGGTGGAACAGGCTTACAGCATTGAAGAGATCTTTGTTACCAGCAGCGTTGACCGGCGGGACTTGAACGGCAGCAGCGCTGACTACACGCAGCGCCGTGTCTACAACGTTGGGTCATACGACACGCCGACCAACACAACGGCGAACATCGTTGGTACAACGCTGCCTTCGCCAAAGGATGGGCGCAACGAGTTCGTCAGCTGGGAGCTAGCGCAGGCAACGACGTCAATCGACACCTTCCAAGTGACCGCCGATATGGTCAAGCGCCTCTCGGTGTTCCAGACAACAGGTTCACCGCTTGCCAAGTGCAACGAGATAGCGCAGGACCTCTCGCAGAACGTGACCAAGATCATCGGGCGGGAACGGCTGCACATTGCCATGGATCTCGTGTGGCACAGCCTGATGCACTTCCCCTTGGATGGAAAGGTGATCAGCCGTGGATGGCTGGAGTTTATCGTTGTTGGAGACACACGTACCGGGAAGAGTGAAACTGCAATACGACTTGCGTCTCACTATGGACTTGGACACGTTATCGGCTGCGAGGGTGCTACATTCGCTGGACTCGTTGGAGCAGTTAAGCAAGTCAGCGATGCCTGGACTGTCCAATGGGGAGAAATTACAATCAACGATCGCCGTCTTGTTGTGCTTGATGAGGCTAGCGGACTCAGCCAAGAACTGATCAGCCAGCTGAGCGACATCCGTAGTCGTGGCATTGCGCAGTTGACCAAGGTGGAAAGCCAGGAGACCCGAGCTCGGTGCCGCATGATCTGGATCAGCAACCCACGGAAGTCCAAGTACGTGGACGAGAAAAAGGTTGACGGCATTGACATCCTCGAGGACCTGATCGGCAACCCGGAGGACATTGCACGGTTCGACTTCGCCATGAGCGTGCGCACCGATGACGTGCCAGGGAGCCGCATCAACAACCCGGACCGCAGTATGGTCCCGCACATCTACACGAGCGATCTGTGTCACGAGCTCCTGTTGTGGGCTTGGTCCCGCAAGCCAGAACACGTTGAGTGGAAACCCAATGCGTACAAGGCTGTCTACGAGTTTGCCGAGAAGCTGGGAACGATGTACGTGGACAAGCCTCCGCTGATCCAGCGCACCAACGTGCGGGAGAAGATCGCACGCATCGCTGTAGCGCTAGCGGCACGCACGTTCAGCACCGATGAGCAAGGCGAGCGCCTCATCGTTGAGCTCCGGCATGTGCAGGACGCAGCAAGGTTCCTCAACAAGCTTTACTCCTACGAGAACTTCGGCTACGCACGGTTGAGCCGTCGGGTCACACGCAATGCCAAGATCGCCAAGGCCAACCGCATCAAGATCAAAAAGTGGCTGCTGGAAAACAAGAAGACGTTGGAGTTCCTCCTGGACCGCCGAGGCAGCTTCCGAGCGCAGGACCTGGAGGAGATGGCTTACATGCACAGGGATGAAGCGGCGGAAGTGCTGGGACGCCTCGCCGATGCCAAGATGATCAGCAAGGACAAGAGCCAGATTATCATCGAGCCTGAGCTGCAAAGGCTGCTCAAGGAAATGGAGCGGTAATGCAAGAGGACAAGCTTTCCAAGGACGAGCGTGTCCGGCTGGAGGCACTGAACCAAGCAGTGCATCTGAACATGGGAGTAGCGATCAGCGACGAGCAGATCGTAAGTATTGCAAGGAGGTTCGAGCGTTACATCCGTAACGGCAATGACAAGGGGGAGCAGTGAAGCCGGTCGCTATTCTCGGTGTCGGTCCTGCTGGCCTGATGGCTGCGCATGCGTGCGCTCTCAAGGGACGTATGGTTGCGCTGTTCAGTAGGGGCGAGATGGACACTGGTCCTGCTAAGAGCCGCCTCGGCGGAGCTCAGTTCCTGCACAAGCCAATCCCCGGCATCAATGACCCTGACAACCCGGACGCTGAAGTGCGCTACATCCTTTGTGGCACAAGCGAAGTCTATCGGCGCAAGGTGTACGGCGATGATCCCAACGTGCCGTTCGTTAGCATGGAGAACGTGCAGCACAACATGGTCCAGCCTGCGTGGAACCTGCAAGCTACGTACGACCGGCTGTGGGAGTCGTTGGTCGCCAACACTCAGGTGAACGTGGAACACATCGGGCCGCAGTGGATTGACAAGGCGCTCGAGAACGATTGGTTCTCAACCATCCTCTCGACGATCCCCGCTCCCGCTCTCTGCCGCAGCACTGCGGGGATGGCGAGTGAGGCGCACCACTTCGTCAACCAGAAGGTAGAGATTGCAACGGAGTGCATCCTTGAGAACCTGCCGGACAACCACGTTGTCTACGAGGGCACTCCGGATCGGTCGTGGTATCGGTGCAGCAAGTTGTTCGGCATTGGCGGAACGGAGTGGGCTGGCGTCACTCCTCCTTACGGCTCAACGATCAAGGTGTCCAAGCCGCTGCGCACGAACTGCAATTGCTACGAAGGGCAGGTGGTCAGGCTCGGGCGCTTTGGTGCATGGCGCAAGGGAGTGCTGACACACGACGCCTTCATCGGTGCTTACGATGCTGTGTAGCAGTTGCAGCGCTCCGGTCAAGCCAGTGGTCGCACTGGACATTGATGGCACGTTGGCCAACTACCATCGGCACTTCCTCAACTTTGCGCAAGGGTGGCTCGGCGAGTACATCTCCAAGTCCTACACAGGCAAGTGTTCTCTCGCTGAGCACATGGGCATTGACAAGCGCACGTATCGTGAGTGCAAGCTGGCGTACCGGCAAGGCGGTATGAAGCGCAGCATGCCAGCGTTTGAAGGTGCAGCGTCAATCCCTTACGCACTAAGGGAAACTGGAGCGGAAGTGTGGCTGACCACTACTCGTCCGTACATGCGGCTGGACAACATTGACCCGGACACTCGGGAGTGGTGCAGGCGGCAAGGCATTGAGTTTGATGGGCTGCTGTATGACGAGGACAAGTATGCGTGTCTCGCTGAGATAGTTGGTGCAGAACGGATCGTGGCTGTGCTGGACGACGAGCCACAGAACCTGTTCCGCAGTGCAGCGCTCGGCATCTTCAGCGTGTGGATGCGCACGCAATACAACTGCGACGCCATTGATGAGGACAGCCAGGGTCCGCCGCCTTGGCACATGGAAGTCCGGTCAGTCAAGGAAGCTAGGGAACGCCTAGTAAGGAAGGTGCGGGAGTGGAACCGAACGTCATCAACGCTGTAGAAGATTTGCTTGCAGCGTTCAACGTTGACATCAGCGATGACAACATTGAGCAACTGCTTGTGCTGATGTCTGCGCTGCGCATCTACGATGAGCGTGCCAAGATCTATGGCGACACCTGGACCACGTATGGAGGGCTGAACAACCTTCTGCGTGCAGCCACCAAGGTGGATCGCAGCATGGAGATTTGGTGGCACGACCAGTCGGACAACGCAAACCCGTTGATGCACAAGGACAACCTCGACGACGCCATTGACGCAGTGAACTACCTCGTGTTCTTCATCCGGTGTGTGAGGGCCGGAAACATCACTGGTAGCAAAAGGACTCGGCCAGTGGCTACCGATGGCGCTGCCGCAGTGTTGACTTCAATGCTTGACCACTCGGGCGAGCAGGTTGCTCCTCCGATCAACGGATAGTCATGGGCGCTGACAAGCACGATCCCAAGGCCATCGGCGCAGCGCCGCTGATCCGCCGGTCTAAGGAGATCACGTTTGCATCGCTGCACCACCACTCCACGTTCTCCTACCTGGACGGCTACGGCACGCCCGAGGCACACGTAGCACGAGCCGCTGACCTTGGCATGACAGCGCTGGCGCTCACAGAACACGGCAACGTTTCCTCCCACGTCCGACTTGAGCGTGCAGCGCACGACACTGGCGTCAAGCCCATCTTCGGCTGCGAGCTCTACACGGGAGGCATCGGTGAAGCAGCTACACAGAGAAAGAACCACCTCACTGTCCTGGCGGAGAACGCCGAGGGATACCGCAATCTGCTACGAGTGGTATCACGTGGATGGGCTGAGGGCTTCTACTACGAGCCCACAGTTAGTGGCGAGATGCTTGGTGAACACAAGGAAGGCCTCATCGTTCTGTCTGGCTGTTCAGGGTCGCTGCTTTCAACTTCAATTGTTGGTGGCAAGAACATTGCCGCCGAGGACGCAAGTTTGGCGAGGGGAAAGCGTGTCGCCGAGAGGTTCAAGGCATCGTTGGGTGACAATTACTATCTGGAAGTGCAGGCTTTCCCTGAGCTTGACAAAACATGTGACATCAACAAAGCCCTAGCGGAGCTCAGTGAGTCGCTTGAGATCCCTTTGGTAGCAACCCTTGACGCCCACTACACGATGCCGAACGAGAGTGAGATGCAGCAGATCCTGCACAACACTCGTCCGGGCAAGCGGCGCACCGTGGAGGAACAAGCTCGTGCGTGGAGCTACGACGTCAAGCTGTGTCCTATTGACGACGACGCACTGCTGAAGCGCCTTATCCACACTGGCTTGTCTGTGCGGCAGGCAGGCGCAGCGTTGAGTAACGCACACTTGATCGCTGAGCGCTGCAACGTAGTCTTACCGAAAGTTGATAACCTGCGTTATCCATTGCCGGAAGGCGTCGATGATCCGGTAGCACTGTTCCGCCGATGGATCAACGACGGCTGGAAGTATCGGGGCTTCGCCACCCTCCCTCTGCAGGAACGCCAGCGCTACATAGAGCGTTGCAAGTACGAGATGAACCTCATTGAAACCAAAGGGTTCGTGGACTACTTCCTCGTTGTAAGCGACGCTGTGCGCTTCGCCAAGGACAGCTTCATTCCGGTGGGTCCGGCTCGTGGTAGCGCTGCTGCGTCGCTCGTGTGCTACTTGCTGCGCATCACTGAGGTGGACCCGATGCTGTTCCCAACGCTGCTGTTCGAACGGTTCATCGACCTCAACCGGCATGACCTGCCGGACATTGACTTGGACTTCGATGACGAGGAACGTTGGCGTGTGCGGGACTACCTCGTGCGCAAGTACGGCGCTGACCGTGTGGGCAACATCGGTACGTTCACTACGTACAAAGGGAAGAACAGCCTGGAGGATGTGCAGCGCTCGCTCTACCCGGACAACTGGGAAGCCAAGGCGGCAGTGGATGAGATCAAGTCACTGCTGATTGAGCGGAGCTCGGGCGACCTGCGTGCCAGCGCAACCATTGAAGACACCATCGAGATGTTCCCGCAGGTGAAGGCGTTGTTCGATCGCTTCCCGGGTCTGTATAAGGCTTCGCTGCTTGAGGGCAACGTCAAAGGCATGAGCGTGCATGCGGCTGGACTGGTCGTGGCCAACGCTCCGCTCACCGATTACTGCGCTGTGTACGCACGTGAAAACGCAAGCGGTGAAGTGGTGGAAGTAGTGTCGCTGGACAAGCACGACGCCGAGTACCTCAACATCCTGAAGATCGACGCACTCGGTTTGAAAACAATGGGCATGATCCGCTTGGCGCTTGAGGCCATCGGCATGACGCTGGAGGAACTCTATGCGATTGGATTGGACGATCGAGCTACCATCGAAGGATTTAGAACCGGGGATGTTATCGGTGTCTTCCAGTTTGACGGAAGAGCTATGCGCAGTGTTAACCAAGGCGTTGTCCCAGATTCCTTCATGGAGATCTGCGACATTAACGCTCTCGCTCGACCTGGACCTTTGCACAGTGGTGCTACCGGAGAGTACATCGACATCAAACACGGACGAGCAAAGCCTGTTCACTACCACGACATCGTAGACCGCATCACCGAGCACACGCAGTTTCAGGTCGTGTACCAAGAGCAGATCCTGCAAGTGGTGCGGGAGCTTGGCGGCTTCAGTTGGGAGGAGGCCGCACGTATCCGCAAGATCATCAGCAAGAAGCGTGGCGAGCAGGAGTTCAACCAGCAGCGGGAAAAGTTTGTTGATGGCGCAGCGACTCACGGCATGGACGGCACCGATGCAAACAAGGTGTTCTCCATGTTGGCAACCGCCGGAGCCTACGCCTTCAACGCTGCACACTGCGTCTCGTACGGCATGCTGGCTTACTGGACCATGTGGTTGAAGCGCAACCATCCGACAGCGTTCTACGTTGCGTCGCTGCGCAAGACAGGCGGCGGAGACAAGAAGGGCAAGGAGAAGCAACTCGGTTTGTTGCGGGACTGCGCTAAGAAGCAGATCCCTGTGAAGCCCTTGCACCTCAACAAGTGTGGCGCTACATGGACCGCCGATGGTGGTGCCATCCGACCCGGCTTCACGCAGGTTGCAGGCATCGGCGAGAAGACAGCAGAGGTGATTCTGCAGCGTCGTGCAGTGCTTGGCAAGTTCAGCGACTGGAAGGACGTGCAGTCCTGCAAGGGAGTCGGTCCGGCAGCAGTGGCCAAGATGCAGGACTTCATTGAGGAGGACGACCCCTTCAAGCTGACACTGCTGCAAGTGACGCTGGACAAGGTGCGGTCAGAGCTGCGGGACGGCATGCCTGACCAACCCGGCAGTCCGTTCTCCCTGCCTCGGCCCACTCACACATCAGCGGAGGTGCCTTACGAGAAAACAGACAGGGACGTTGCAGTTACGTGGCTCGGTGTCATCCGTGAGCGCAACCTCAAGGACCTGTTCGAGATGCATCACTCCAAGACAGGCGAGGTGCTTGACCCCAAGGATGTCAAGGACCCGCACCTGAACGAGTGGGTAGTCATGACAGGCGAGGACGACACCGATGTATTGGTGGTCACCGTTGATCGCTGGCGGTACCGCAAGTTCCGGGACCAAGTGTGGGACATCCGCTTGGGCGAAGACCTAGTCCTGGTAAGGGGTCTCAAGAAGCGGTTCCAAGCAAGGCGTGCAATCTACGTCACTGACCTCTGGGTGATTGATCCGGAGGACGACACCGATGAACCAACAGACGAGGGAGGCATTGATGATGAAGGTTGACGACGGCAAATACATCGTGTTCAAGCGGCAGGAGTTCTTCGAGCTCATGGGCGAGCTTGGCCTTCCGCCGTTCGTGGGCCACGAGGAGGCCTCGGCTAAGTGGGACTGTGCGCCAATGGCGCAGCGCATCGCTGAGCGTGCAGCGCAGACCTGCTTGCATGACGCTGTGGTCATCAGGCGGCAGGACGTGTTCGCCGCTCCTGCGTTGGAAGCCTACGCCAATGCGATCCAGACTGTGATTGAAGCGATGTCGGTTGAAGGCGTAGTGCTGGAGGATGGCGTCAGCGTGGAAACGCTCCGGGAGGTGGCCGATTACTTTCACGAACAGGCTAGCAAAAGCTATGACACTCCAGGCCGCAAGCTGCCCACTCCGTAATGTACGATCCCATCCACTACAACAACTGTGCAGTCAAGGCAGAACGCACTGTGCGCTATGCGAATGATATGTTGGCGCATCACGGTGTCGTTGGGCGCATCGATGAGGTAGCGCTGCTGTGGGCCAACGCTGCAGAGCTTGACTCGTTCCTCGTGTGGGCTGTTGAGGGCGGAGGGATGGAACACTTCAACAGCGTGCCTGCGGATGAGATGGTGAGGGTGGACAACAAGGGCTTGTTCATGGTTCGCTTTGAGTTCCTGCGCATGAAGGGTATGCCTTGGCGCATCGAGGCAATGTGCGTGTTGGATGGCGAAGCTCCTTTGCACGCAACGCATCTCGACGTGATGGGCAACGGCTGCGTTGTGCATGCGTCGTACAAGCTGGCGTGTGAAGAGGAGTACGAGACAAGCAAGGACGTACTGCTGGAAGCTGACTTGGATATGTGCGCTGAGTACGAGAACTCGTACGGCAGGTTCAGCTACTGGCGGGACTTCGACTCGCTGTTCTACTTCAAGCCACGCATCAACTTGCGGGACCAGTTGTCAAAGGCGCTCGACGAGTAGTAGCGTGGCCTTACACGTATAGAGCTAGGAGCAGGCATGGGAAACATGTTGGTAGTAGGCGCTCGGGAGGGCTCGCTCGGCGCCTACGTCGCTGACGTAGCAAGGGAACGAGGCTGGACAGTAGTCACTGCTGGCGTGTCGGGGGAAGAGCATCTGCGCTTGGATGTTGCCAATCATCGACAGGTCTACGAACTGTTTGAGCTCTCAACTCCTTGGCATTCGGTTGTTTGCACTGCTGGCGTCAACCACGAGGGCAGCATTCAAGACCAAGCCATGCGAGGCAAGCTGGACCAGTCGTTCCTCATCAACGCAACGGGACCACTGCACCTGCTGCACGTTTGGGCTGAGTGGTGGCTGTACCACTTGGACGAGGGCTTCATGGTTACTAACGAGAACGACGGCACTCAGATCCCTGCATTCCCGCTGCACTACGTTGCCATCTCGTCGAACAGCGCTCACATTGCACGGTCCAAGTCGCTGGCTTACTGCGCTAGTAAGGCGGCGCTCTCGATGGGGATCCGTTGTGCTGCAAGGGATCTCGCAGGTACGTGGTTGAACGTGTACGGCTACGAGCCGGGATGGTTGAGCGGTACACCGATGAGCAAGGAAGTCAACAAGCGCTTTGAGTACGGCATGCCTCGGCACCGGATACCGGGCGACCGTACAGTGGACCCGGCAGCACTGGCGCACATGATCGTTCGCAACGTTGCCAACTGGTACTCGTCGTTGAACGGCTGCATGCTGCGCTTGGATGGCGGTGAGCAGTAGTGGGAATCCCGTTGCCGTTTGGTTGCGATAGCAGAGAGGAAGCAGCAATGACAACTGTTGACCTTCGTACTAACAACATCAAGACTGTTCTCGGCCGTGTGATTACTGGCATCGTTGAGCTGCAAGCACAGATCAAGTACATGGACACAGGCGAGCTCGCTGATGAAACACGCCAGAGCTACGTTCGCTGCAAGCGTTTGCAGTCCGGTAGCTACCGTGACTTCCGTGAAGCCAGCACAGCCAAAATGCTGCTCATGGCTCTGGAGGAAATCAACAAGCTGAACAGCTACATCGTTGAGCGGCTGCGTGGTCAAGTCCGGTGACCAAGCTCTAAAGCGTTGTAGCTCTTTTACGTTTGGCTGCTGTCTGTTGCCGCCCGTTGCGGTTGGTTACGGGACCGTTGCTGACAGCGGCCGACAGTGGCTGACAACCACGTACAACGCTTGCTTCGTGGCGTATCTGGCTGTTAGCTTTACTCTGCTGGCAGAACAAGCTGTCGGCGCAGATACAGCCAGACAAGGAGAGAAGCAATGGCAATCGTGTTTGATGACTTCACTGAGTATGATCATCAGCAGGTCAAGGGTCGTGGCAATGCCCCTCAGCGCAGCGTTGTATTCCGTAGACTAGAAGCCATCAAGGAACATGCAGTGAAGGCCAAGACTCGCAAGGCATTTCGTGTTGCTGCATATGGCAATCACAGCACTGCGTGTGGAGTGGCTCGTGCTATCACTCGTGCCAACACAGATGACATGAGAGAAGGAGACCAGAAGTGCCCTAGCGGTCGTTGGATGGCAAGCGTCCGGCGCACCGAGGAGGGCACTGTTGTGTTTGCTTCTTTCTTAGGAGAGAATAAGTGAGTGACCTTACCCGCAAAGGAGATGCGCAGCAGTACGACGCAGAGCCGCAGGTAGGAGATCCTGACGCTGGCGTGAAGCCTTCGGTCCGCTTGCTGTGGATGACGCCGGACCCGCTCGGTGCTGTTGCAGCGCTCTCAGCGATCTACAGCGGGCGTGTGGTGCGGGACTTGGAACAGGTGACTGACGAGGACCGCATGCAGGCGCTCGTGGACGTGCAGAAGACTCACCTCAAGGCACCGCTGGAAGCTGTGAAGCTGCACTTCCTCATCGAAGGCGTGGACAGAGCCTTTACACATCAACACGTTCGGCAGCGGACAGCGGTGTACGCTCAGGAGTCCATGCGCTTTGCTGTGTTGGGAGACCTGCTGGATGCAACCACGCTCCCTCCTTCCCTCGCAGGCACAACCCGTTCTGCTAAGGGTGACCTGGATGGCAGGAGCGAGCCGCAACGCTGGCGCAACCTGTGGGACGACACCATCCGCACAATCGATGAGGCGTACCATCGCCTTGTGGCGTCAGGGATGCCAGCAGAGGAAGCACGAGGCCTGTTGCCGCACTGCACAGCCACACGGCTGCACTACGTCACTGACCTGCGTAACCTTTCGGACCACGCTGGTAACCGGCTCTGCACTCAGGCGCAGTTCCATTGGCGCTTAGTGTTCGGCGGCATCGTCAATGAGATTACCAACTACGGCGCTCGCATGGGCATTGAGGACTGGCAGTTTGCAGCGATCGCTCAGTCAGGCTTGTTCAGGCCAGTGTGCTATCAGCTTGGGCACTGTCCCTTCAAGGCGTCGTTCGACCGTGCGTGCAGCATTCGGGAGCGGGTTGACCTGAACCTGTTCAGTGAGATCTCGCCGGCCGAGTGGCTGCTGGACCCTGGGGCAGCAAGGATATGACACCGGACCCGTCGCTCAATGGGCAGGCCGAGGACGACGCTCGGGAGGTGTTTCCGGCGCTCGTTCCAGCGCAATGGCGTGTCGGGCAAGTGGTGCTGACCAACAGTGAAGGCGAAGACCCTGTGCTGTGCGTAGTCATGGAGGTGCGCACGCCTACCGGGATTCACGTTACGTTCTGGCCTGACGACAGCGCTGTACGGCTCGGTGAGGAGTTGATCAAGTTCGGTGGGCCGACAGCCGAGGGACGCAACATTGCAGCAGAGGAACAGCAGGAGCCGTTCTAGCGCCTGTAAGCCGTCAGAACGCTGTTCAGCGGTTGGGCTGCTGACGGGTATTCTGCGGCGCTGTGGCTCGGCAAATTTCGGGCGTGGTGGCAGATCTAGGCGGGAGGTGGTTTGTGGGCAGACGGGTATGGCGTCCGGCAGGTTGGAAGCGTGGTGCGTTCCGTGGGCTGCGTGAGTCGTTCAAGCGTGGTTACGTGCAAGGCAGGCGGGCGATTCCTGTTGAGACCAAAGGGGATCCTAGTCGTGTCGTCCTCCCTGCGGTAGACACGGAGGGAGCGGCGGAACTCATGGATAGGAAGATAGCTAACCGGCAAGTGCCAGTGGAGGAGTGGGAGATGCGTCGCGATGGCTAAAGCGAAAGGGTACGACGATTGGGAAGATGCCGGTATGGCGTTCAGCAGTGATGAGCTGGATGCGTATCAGCCAGTGGAGTGGGCGCAACAGCGGGTAGCTCGGCTGTGCGCTATGCGTCAGGTGGTGATGCGTCACTTGGAGCTCCCTGACATTGCAAAGCCGTTGTGGTGGAGGGATGCAGCGAAGTGGCTGCGTGACAAGATCGGGTGGTACTGCACAGCGATGCACTTGACACCTCCCACCGAGGAGGAGCTAGGCAACGTTCTGCCTGATCGAAAGACCGCTGCTGGTAAGGCTTTGTCAAAGGAAGCATCGCTGCTGGATGCACGGGACTGGCTTGGTGCTTGGGCTGCCGAGACAGAAGCTGCAATGCGGTATGTGGTGACCATCGGCCGGAGGGCGTCGGCGTCGTGCAAGTGGGATGCCTTTACGAACAAGGCAAGCAACCGACTTGCAAACTGCGTCAATGGGGAATTGCAGTTGCAACGCAAGCTTGACGAGACTCTTGTTTCGAGAGAGCGACCGCAAACTGCATAGTACGTACGGACAAGGCCGGTAGGGGCTTAGGTGTCGTTGATCTACTGTCACCTACCTACGTGTAAGCAGGTAAGTAAAAGTAAGATACCTGCTATTGGTCCTTGGGTCACGCTATCCGTACGTGGGACGTGCGCTCGCCCTTGTCGTGTTGCATCGATGGTTGGGAGGATATCCAGGATGGCTACGGAGAAGGATTTCGAGCTTCAGATCACTGTGGTGATTAGTGGGTTCGGCAAGCAACGGCATTGGGAGCAGCTTGGTCGAGAGGTAAAGAAGGCCATTGCAACCAAGGTCGGGGACGCACTCGTGTCGGTAGATCGTGTTCGAGTTCCTGGCGGCAAGTGGTATGACTGTCCGATCGGCGTGATACCGGAGTTCGACTATGATCGTGACGTGTGATGGCTGGCTCTGCTCCGGTGACGGTTGGCATGTTCGGTAGTACGTCTAACCGCTATGGATCGGTGGCTGGTCCCAAGGGCTTGTCGGTGCTGGCCTTGGACCCTGGAGAGACTACGGGTTGGGCTTGGGCTGTGGTGAGCTATCGAGAGCTTGGGTTTGTGTGGGATGGCTCATGGGCTTGGTCGGAGCTCTTTGCTCGGGTGATTGATGGTGGTCGCTTGGAGTCCGGGCAGATGGAGGTGTACCGAGGGCCGATGTCTGCGTCGTCTAATGCTGTCAAGACTCTGCAACAGGAGGCTCACTTTGCTAGGGAGATCGGTGGTCTGGTAAACGATCTCCATCTTCGATCGAAGGCTCGGTCGGGCGGGAAGATATGCCAGGTAACCGATCTGGTGATCGAAGACTTTGTGTTGCGGGAACAGACGAAATCACGAAACCTCTTAGCTCCTGTTCGGCTCACCGCTGCAATAGCGCAGGAGGTGTTCACTGATCAGAAGCTGATTGGCATTAGCATCCAGTCGCCGAGTGACGCCAAGAGTGCAGTGACGGACGAGCGGCTGAAGGCGCTGGGACTCTACGTTCGTGGGCAGCAGCATGCTCGTGATGCGTTGCGTCACTTGGCTTTGTTCTTGCGCCGCTTGAACCCTGACTGAGCTCGATCTGTATTTCGTCAGTGCATGCGGGTATGCTGCGCTGCAACCGAAAGGAGCAGCGTCATGCCCGATGCTCTTGGCAAGGCCTCAGAGTTCGGCGGGAAGGTGCAGCGCAACCGTGTGCAGCCTCCGCCACATGTGCCGACTCCCTCCGAGCGGCTCATGCTGATGTACACGACCGGCGATGAGAGCGGCACGCTGGACCCGGACAAGAACGGCGACGTGTTCGCTGGCTTCTTGCCCGAGGAAGAACAGCGTGCCATCCGTGCAGCCGAAGGTGCTCTGGACAAGGGTCAGGAGTGGGAAGCCCTTGTGCAGCAAGGAGCGCAGGACGTAGGCGACCTCGCTGGAGAGGGCGAGATCATCGCATAGCCATGCCCGGACGAGATATGGGACCCAAGGCCAACAGCGTGCGTGCCAAGCGCCGCACGATGAGTCAGGCCTCCATTGCTGCCAAGATAGAACGTGGTGACGCCAATGGAGAGGAGCGTGTGCTCGTTCGCATGGGAAAGGCAAACACAGCAGTGTTGATGGGCACTGATGACCTGAGCGACTGGACAGACGAGGAGCTCAGGTACGGCAGGCGCTTGGGCAAGGGAGGGCGCTTCATTGGTAGGCCACCTAAGGTCGTGCCGAAGGCGCTACACGATGAGCTAGTGCGTAGAACCCTTGCCAGTGCGCAGAACCTCATGCGGGACAATCTTGAGGATGCAGTGGAGCAGCTTTGCATCATTGCTCGTTCGCCTGCTGTGGAGGCCAAGGACAGGCTCCGTGCCATCTCGATGATCATGGATCGGGTCATGGGCAAGAGCCCGGAGAAGGTGGAGATCAGCGGGCAGTCGCCTTGGCTCGTTGCGCTGCAAGCAGGTGTCGTGAACGTCAATGGTGACGGCACGGTAGAGGCGGAAGCAGTGGAGGAAGACATAGAGGACGCCGACTGGGAGGAAAGCTAGTGCCGGAGACCATCGGTGCAGTGCAGCAAGTGGACTTGGAGATTCACAAGGGTGCAGCACTAGTGTTCGATGCTGAGTGGTGGGAGGAGGACGGCACTCCCGTCCCCATCGCAGCACTGAACGTTCGGCTGGTCCTTGCAGCGCAGGTGTTTGATATCGATGCACTAGGCTACGCCACGTTTCAGGGCAACGTGATTCACATTGCCTTGCCATCGCACTGGACTGAGACGCTGCCTGCCACGTCCGGCAAGTGGCGGCTCGGTGCAACCGATGCAGTGTCGTTGGAGGAGCGCCCGCTTGCTCGGGGCAGTGTGAAGGTGCGCCAGTAATGGCAACG
>Ga0196958_10000313_pt1 | contig 15560 bp, 14 predicted proteins | sample S1v_10metaG_FD_148654 | JGI IMG/M metagenome (GOLD analysis project Ga0196958, IMG submission 148654) | Soil microbial communities from Anza Borrego desert, Southern California, United States - S1+v_10 | ecosystem: Environmental > Terrestrial > Soil > Desert | place: USA: California | collected...
ACATATATCTCACACACACACACACACACACACACACACACACACACACACACACACACACACACACACACACACACACACATGCTTGAAAAATTTTTTTCTTTTATTTTAAATTAGCATGCACGATATGGAAGAGTACCTCAAATGGAAAGCATCCGCCACTCAGTTTGAGCACGTGCTGTTTCACTGGTGGAACGCCATCGATATCCTCCCCGCCGACGATGTGCACGATCCCCCCACCCCTCACCTCAAGTTCTTTCGGGCCAACCACATCAACCACAGGTCCACCTACGAGTTCAAGTACTCCGTGGCCGCCTGCTACACCGAGTGGCTGTACCAGGACATGGGGCGCGAGAACATGATGCGTTCTGCCCGCATGAACCTGGTGCCTCCCAGGCTCAGGGCGGACATGTTCAGGGGATCCGAGAACCAGACCCCCTTCTTTCAGATGTTCAACTGCATGGTGACCAAGGAGGGCAAGATCATTCAGCCGGGCACCCACCACGAGCTGGACGAATGGGGCCGCCCGCTCCAGCCGTACCTCCCCGAGTTTGAGGACAGGTATCCCCACATCAAGAAGCGTCAGACTCCGTTCAAGGGCGAGCTGCGTGCCGACTGGGGCCTGGACGACGGGAGGGTCCTGCGCCAGTGCGCCCTGCTGGGCGAGAAGGGACAGAACTGCCGGACCATGAACGGCCTGTTCGACCTGAAGGAGGAGCCTGAGGACGAGGGTCCCGGCCCGAACGACCTGTTTCCCCCCGACGTGAACAACAATAACAACATCGGCGAGCCGTGGGTGCCCCTGAACCAGACCGAGGAGATGCCCAACGGCGACATGAGGTACACCTGGGAGGGCGGTTCGTGGGACGCCGACATGGAGACCGACGAGGAGGCGGACCGGGGCATCGCCTTCATGTACGACCCGCTTTACGGCGCCGCGGGCCCCTTTCTCACCCCGCTCATCCACAACGAGTATTTCTGGACCTTTCCCCGCAGCTCCCACATCTTCTACGGCAACAAGGCGGGCGACGATTGCGAGACCTACCACGAGCACCTGGACAGGGAGGTGGTGAAGCACGGGCTCTTCAAGAGCTTCACCAACGGCTGCAGGGTCTCTGGCTGCGAATGCCCCGAGTATCCGAATTCTCAGCACGTTCTCCCGCCCTACAACGGCGAGCTCCAGCTGGACGACGCCCTCTGGAGGCTGGAAAACAAGGCCCGCAGGTTCCTGCCCTATTCCACGCGTTCCATCTGCTGCGGGGAAAGGTACTGCGACACGGCCGCCCTCACCGCCAACGAGCTGCCGTCCTGGCTGAGCCCAGACCCCTTGGAGGAGATCCCCCTCTACAACCCCTTCAGGCGCGGTTCCCTCTTCGAACCCGCCCCCGAGAACCTCAGGAGGGTCTACCTGGACTATCCCTACGTCAGCCAGCTGTTTCCCGTGCCTTTCAACGACTCGGTGATGGTGGAGGTGCACTGCGGCCGTTCGCTGGAGGACCACGACCTCGCCATGCACCGGCTCGGCATCAAGCAGACCAAGAGGCAGAGGATGTGGGAGCCCGCGGTGACCGTACCCGTGAAGACCCAGTTTGAGAAGGAGCACAAGGAGGTGGACCTATTTTACGTGGAGTTTGAGGACCTTCCCAACGCCAAGAAGGCGAGGGTTTAACCGTTGTAACTAAATTTGTTTGAGAAAAAAATGTTTTGTGTTGTTTTTATCCGTGTTTTAAAAACAAATAAAAAAATTAATGACAGTACATGGTTTCGATCCATGGACCTTCCACTAATGTAGTGATGGCTCTGGCCGCTGAGCTATACTGTCCAAGGTACTTTTTTTGCTGATTTTTTGTCCCACAAGTGCTGATTCGGCGTTTGACCGGAAGCGACTTTTTTGTGCAGGGTTACACGGGCTTGTACGGGCATAAAAGGGCGAGCGGCGGCGAGTGTGCCACTCTACACTTGCAAGGCGAGTACCTAGAGGAGACCATGGACCCGGACGAGGTGAGGAGACGCATAAGGTTCGCCAGGAGGGTGCTCGAGGATGTGCCCGACGATATGGACGAGCAGGTGGAGAGGATCAGACAGCAGAGCATACTGGAGTTTAGGAGGCGACAGGAGGAAGAGAGGCTTCGTGGACCTTCTCGGGGCAACAACAATAACAACAATAACAACAATAACAACAATAACAACAATAACAACAATAACAACGGTACGTACCTTTTTTTCTTTTTATTCTTTTATACGTCGCATCGTTTTGATCGTTGTGCTTTTTTGTTGTGTTCCCCAAAAGGCCAGAGATGGTTCTTTCCTGGAGGGGATGACAACAGGATGTACCATGCCATACATCGCGCCGCGAGCGAACAGGGCATGAATCACTTCAGGGACGGCGACGTGCTGCCGGACGACAGGCACGTGCTGCACGGTCAGAACATGGAACACGTGGACGAGCTCATAAGGGAGAGGATACTGGATGCCACCCGTCCCAACGCGCGCCCCTTCAGGTTCTACAGGAACATATTCTATCACCTCTTTCAGTACGTCCGCGCGAGGCAGGGGGACTTTCCCTCCCGCGAGGAGGTCCGCTTTCCCGAGGTGGTGCCCGATGGGGAAGGGGGAGAGGCCCGCGTGAACTGGGGCCCCGATTTTTACGGCGGGGACGACGAGGACGAGGCCGAGGATCCGCCCGAGCAGCCCAGCTCCACGGACGAGGACAGCGGCAACGAGTTCGGTTCCCCCTGGACCCCGCCCACTCCCCCTCTCACCCCGCCTCCCACTCCCCCCAGGCGGTTCAGGGATGCCCCCGAGTTTCACCAGCCCCTCAGGCTGCCCAAGGACCCCGTTCTGAAGGATGCCTACGTGTCCCGTCAGGTTCGGGAGGCCAGGGGGCTGCAGGAAGGCACCACCAGGAGCGGCGGCGTGTTCAGGGGCAACGTGATGTCCAGGCTCAGGCAGGTCAGGTGGACTGAGGAGCAGCTGGCGAAGGAGGCGGCGGAAGCCAGGAAGGAGGTAGAGGAGGCCGAGAAGAGGCTGATGCAGGTGCATCACGACGACACGGGCAAGGCCTGGAAGAGGCGCAGGAGGTGGGACAGGGAGACCAGGGTCAGGGAGGAGGCGAACCTCGCGCGCAGGGACGAACCCGAGGACCGGAGGAAGCGGATACAGGTGCACCACGACGACACCGGCAAGGCCTGGAAGAGGGTGAGGAAGGGAGACAGGGCTCCTCCGCCCTCTCCGGAGGACCTCGCCAAGAAGGCCGAGATGGAGAGGAGGAAGGGGGTCAAGGAGGGCAAGCAGCCCGCGCAGGAGGAGGAACCCGAGGAGGAGCGCGAGGAGCTCAGGTTCGAGTACGACTCGGACGAGTACGATTTTCCCCCGGAGGTGCTGGACAAGATCAACGGGGTGCTGAGGGAGCAGGGCGGGTTCACCGCGGAGCAGCTCAGGTGGATACAGGAGCTCGGCCCGATGTACCGCAGGAGGGAGCCCCGGTGGGACGACGACATGGTGGACGAGTCCTCGGACGAGGAAGGGGCGGGCGGCATCCCCGAGCTGGAGGGCATGGACCTGTCTCAGGATTTCGTGGACCACGTGAGCCGCCTGAGGAAGGAGCAGGGAGGGCTGACTGAGGAACAGCTCAAGGTCATCAGGGAGGCCTCGGAGCAGTCCGACAGGGCCTCGGAGAGGATCAGGCGCATCACCGAGCTGAGGGAGCGTCTGGTGAGGGCCAAGCAGCTGTACGAGGAGTGGCTGGGGCTGGACGAGACGGACATAGAACCCAACGGCGTGAGCGTGCTGTCGGATTTCAGGGTGGAGCTCAGGTACATCACCAACCTGAACATCATGAGGCTGAGGATAAGGCCCGTGGGGCCTCCCCATGACGACAGGGAGCTGTGGAACAGGTACATAAGGGACACCCTGGAGTACTTCTTCAGGCCCACGGTGGGAAGGACCAGGAACAGGGTGATGCTCCACTGGCGCACCACCTCCTACAGGGGCCCCGGAGGTACCGACATATCCTACCACCCCCTGGTCACCGAGACCGAGGTGAACACCGAGGAGGAGTACCTCTCCATTTTCGATAAGGTGGAGGAGCAGATGGAGGACTGGTGGGACCTGCACGCGGAGAGGTACTCGGCGGAGAGGGTCGGGGCGTTCGCGGGGGTGACCGCCCAGCGCCTGGACTTTCTGTACGTGGACGTATACATATCCATGGACCGCGCCTTCGGGTGCTCCGACAGCGACAAGCTGTTCGACCACAGGATCAAACCCAGGCTGTGGCTGCCGGTGATGTCTTCCGCCAACTCCAACGGGTGCGCGTTCGAGTGCTTCCTGCGCGGGGTGGGCGTGACCAACAAGACGGTGGACTGGCTCAGGAAGAAGGTAGGGTGCAGGGGGAGGAAGGGGGCGGAGAAAAAGCACCTCCAGAGGATGTGCAACCGCTTCGACTGCAGGTGCGAGGTGTGGAGGCTGGAACCCCCCTCCAAGCTGGGGCACATACACGACGACCCTTTCAGGCTGGTGTGGGCCCTGGAGCCAGATCGGGACGGGGAGGAAGAGGAGCTCACCGACGGTTCCGACTCGGACGTGGAGCTGCTGGAGGACCTGATGGACGAGGAGGGGGGAGGGGACGAGGCGGCGGAGGCCGAGGACGACGGGGTGGTGAGGCTCTTCGTGGCGGGCGGTCACTTCGCGCTGGTGAAGAAGAAGATCCTGTTCGACCTGAGGTACTGCGCCGTGTGCAAGGAGCTCCTGGTCAAGGGCAACAACCTTCAGAGGCACGAGGAGAGGTGCACGCTGTGCGTGACCTGCAGGAGCCACTACCAGTTCAACCCCAAGAAGCCCCACTCGTGCAGGCTGCAGAGGATGGAGTACCTCACCAACACCTACGTGCCCAAGCACAAGAAGGTGACCCACTCGGACAGGGACAAGGGGGAGCAAAAGTTCGACAAAGACGTGGGGTTTGCCGATTTCGAGACCTTTCACGGGGACGTGTACCTGATGGAGCAGGTGTACGCCGTGGGATACAGGCTCCCCGGCATGGACAAGGTGAAGGTGAGCTGGGACGAGGGCTGCCTGTCCGACTTCGTGTCCAGGCTGAAGGAGTGGAGCGACAGGCTCAGGGAGACGGACAAAGAGGGCGAGGCGGACCAGGCCACCACGGACGAGGTGATGCAGGATGCGGACAGCGAGGAGGAGGCGGGCCAGAAAAAGAATCGCAAGGGGAAAAAGAAGCAAAAGAGGTACGGCACCCTGTGCTTCTTCAACGGCGGGCGCTTCGACCACTTTCTCCTGATGAAGGAGCTGGTGAAGCAGGAGGTCAAGGTGGAGTCCATCATACTGAGCGGGGGACAGCTGCTGTCGTTCGTGGCCTTCGGGAACATCAGGCTTTTCGACCTGTGCAGGTTCGTGCACAACTCGCTGAGCCAGGCCTGCAAGGACTTTGGCACCGAGGTGCAGAAGGGCTCCTTCGACCACGAGAAGATCCACACCTGGGAGGACGTGGAGACCCACAGGCACGAGTGGAAGCCCTACCTCAAGAAGGACGTGGACTGCATGGCCCAGCTCTACTACACGTTCGCCGCGTTCTTTTTCCAGACCTTCGGCATCAACATCAACTCCTGCGTGACCATCAGCCAGGCCGCCTACGAGTTCTGGACCTCCCTGCTCAAGGACGACGTGCGCATACCGGACCACGAGCTGGACGGCTTCTACAGGAGGGCCGTGTACGGGGGCAGGTGCTTTCCCCAGAAGCAGTTCTTCGAGAGCAGGGATTTCGACCCCTCGCTGCTGTTCAAGCAGAAGCGCAAGGTGTGGGAGGACGATCACGGGAGGCTGCTGGAGGAGGAGAAGGAGATGGAGGTGACCTGCTACCCCCTGGACCGGCTCGCAGACATCAAAGACTACCTGGTGGACCTGGACGTGGTCTCCCTCTACCCCACGGCCATGACGAGAAACTACCCGGTGGGAGAGCACGCGTGGGCCCCCGCCTCCAGGCTGGCCGCCCTCCCCGCCGAGTTCAACTCGGCCACCGCCCTGACGGAGATGAAGCTGTCCCTGATGATAGCGGAGGTGGACATGACCGTCCCCACGGACCTGGTGACCCCGGTCCTGCCCAGGAAAGGGCCCGACGGGACGGGCATCGAGTGGAACCTCCTCCCCATAGTGAAACAGGTGTACACGGGGGTGGACATACTCAGGGGGATCAGGAAGGGGTACAGGGTGACCAAGGTGCACAGGGCCATGGTGTGGAAAGAGGCGTCCGGCATATTCAAGGAGTACATAGACATGCTCTGGAAGATGAAGAAGGGAGCCCCGGGCAAGAAGAGCTGCCAGTACATCATCTCCAAGCTCATGATGAACGCCCTCTACGGCAAGACCATCATGAGGCCGGTGCAGGACAAGACGGTGATCGTGTACACGGCCAAGGACCTGGAAAAGTTCAGGAACACCTACGAGATCGAGGAGATCCATTTTCTGGGAGACGACCGGCCGGAATCGGTGTTTGTGGAAGGACCGGCGGCGGTCAAGGTGGGTTCACACATACACACTCACTCACACATACACACTCACACAAACACTCACACACTCACACAAACACTCACACACTCACACAACGCAGGGCAAGAAAAAAGACCTGGATAAAGCGGTGACCAAACCCAGCTACGTGGGGGCGTTCGTGCTGTCCTTCAGCAGGGAAGAGATGGACACGGTGATAGAGCTCACGGGCGGGTGGAAGGACCTGAACAACGCCTTCTTTTACACCGACACCGACAGCATGGTGGAACACTCCTCCGCGCTTAAAAAGATAGAGAGGAAGCTGGGAAAGGAGCTGGGGATGCTCTGGTTCGACGTGGAGGGCAAGATCGTAAAGTACGTGTGCCTGAACCCCAAGGAGTACATGTTCTGGTACGTCAAGAAGGACGGCAGGGTGATGTACCACAAGCGGACCAAGGGCATACCCAAGTCGCAGCACCCCCTGCTCACCATGGACCTCTTCGAGCGGCTCCTGCGCCGTAGGGAGAGCCACGCCCTGGGACACGCGGACGAGCACCCCTTCAAAAAGTTCAGGAGGGTGGGGTTCAGGGTGCCCAACAAAGACTGGGACAGGGGGGTGAGGCCCCTGGGCATCATCATAGAGAAGATCGAGCAGAAGCTGCTGAACAAGACCCAGTTCGAGAAGAGGGTGCTGGCCCTGGTGCCCCAGGAGCTGGAGGGGCTCCCCCTGCTGGACCAGGAGACCGGCATGCAGGAGTACGGCCCCCGGCCCGACTTTGCCTCGCTGCCCGTGGGCTACGAATGCGAGGCCCAGCCTTTCGAGGAATTTGACCTCGAGCTCTGCGAGCTGGACATGTTCAAACTGCTCTGATGTACCCCCGAGCCGCGCGCGTGCACCTGGAACCCAGGGATCAATGGAAGGCAAAGCAGCGGATCAGGATAAACAGCGCGCTCAACTCTCCAACGCCCTCGTACACACCCTCACAGGCAAGCCCCCTGCCCGCAACCCCTCGCCCCTCTACGCATCCTGCAACCTTTCGATCGCAGGCTGCTACGACTACCTCTCCTCCATCCGCAGATCCATCAAGTACATCGAAAACATGCACCCCTTCCCCCACTCAGTGCTGGATAAGAATGTAGACGAGTCGCTCAAGACGGTGATCAAACAGCTGCAAGACCTGGACAATTATTTACACGTGCACGTTTGTTCGATCAGCCTGCCTCAGGATCTATTAAAACATTTTGACCAGTAATACAAAAATACATGCGTCCGTTATCACACAAATTATCACTTTTTGGTCTTTTTGTCCTCTTTCTTCTCTTCCTCCTCTTCCTCCTCTTCGTCCTTTTTCTGTTTCTTGTTCTCTGGGCCTTCCTCCTCGTTCCAGGAACCCAGCTTCTCCTGCAGCGCGGCGAACGTGAGCTCCAGCTGCTCCTGCCTGTTCAGTATCTGCTCCAGGTGCTTGATCTTGGCCACCTTGGCCTTGAGCTCCTCGATCTCCCTGTTGTGGTTCCTGAGGAGGTCGTAGGCGCTCACCGTGTACTTTTTGGAGGTTCCCTCATCCCCGTCCTCCTCATCATCCGATTCGTCCTTCTTGATGATCCTCTTCCTCTGGGGAGGTTCCTGTTTGGTCTCCGCCTTGCTCTTGGACTTGGACTTTGTCTGCAGCTCTTCCTCGTCGGGTTCCTCCTTTTTGGAAACCCTCTTTGGGGCAGAGGAAGGTTTGGTCACCCTGGTCATGATCAGTGAGTGCAGAAAAGATGACATGCGAAAAAGTTGCGCGTTTTTAATGTGAAAGTCCCTTTCGCTCGCAAAACTCGTAAGCCTGCCACCACATCATCTCCGGGTTCTCTGGGTATTTTTTTCCCACCGATTCGGGGATCTTGTAACCGGCTATGGCCATGGAATTGTAGTAATCATCCAGGAGGCTGGAAGACGCCTTATCGAGAAGTTCTATAAACTTTTGCGCCATGGCATCCCAGTTCTCCGCATTGCCCTTGGCTATCCAGTTTTTAATGTCCTGCCTGTTGCCTTCCTCGATGAGCCCGCTCACCTTCCTCAGAACCCCCCTGAAAACCCCTTCCCCCTGATCCGCAAAAGCCTTGATCAGCTTCGCGAGCGCCTGTTTCTTGGCAGGGTCCCCCCTCTTCGCCCGCACGAGGGTGTTTGCCTGCCTGTAGAGCTTGGAAAGCATGTCCTCCCCTAGGTCCATGGAATAGGGCACGGGGAGCCCGTCGGTCAGATCGGCGTCCCGAAACTCTACCCTCTTAAGTTCAAACACCTCCAATCTACACACAAGGTAAAAAAAGAAATTTTTTTTATTACAGGTTTTTCTGACAAAAATAAGAGGGAAGGATAAAAGGGGGCATCTTACGGATTGCCGGGCTGGTTCAACTTCACCTTCTTTATCGCGTTCTGCTTGGAAGAAGCCTTCCGGATCCTGGAGTGGTTAAACACGTTGGTTTCGGCGGGGTGTATGGGCAATGCGCCGGTCATCAACCCCCTGCGCCTCGCGTTCCATAGTTTCTCATATCTCCTGTCCCTTCCTATCTGGTTCTTGAACCTCAGTCTTCTCAACCTGCTGGCCCTCATCGTTTCGTCCTCTTCCTCCTCGTCCGAGTCTCTGGGGACGTGCTCCCCCGGGGTAAAAGGCTCGAGCGGCGGCAGCTGCGATGCGCGCTGGTCTTCCAACCGCTGCTCCATATCCATGGCCACGTCTTCGGCGGCATCCGCCTCCAGCTCCGCCCTGAGCGCCTCCTGCCTGGTGACCTGGGCGTCTTTCTCTTCCTTCCTTCTCCTGGCCCTCTCCTTCTTGGCATCCGCGTTGGCCTTTGCCCTCTCCGCACGCCGCCTTGCCGCCTCCACCTCGGCTTCCGTAGGGGCCTGGTTGGCGTTGGGGTCCCTGCGAGGAGGCTTCCTCTCGGGTTTCTTTTCGGGCTTCTTCTTCTCATCCCTTCCCCTGTTCATCCGCATCCGCTCGGCATACTCTTTGTATTTTGGGGTATAAGAGCGCTCCCTGATATACATGAAAAGATACATTTATTGTGATAAAGAAATAAAAAAATTCATTCATCCGCCGGTTCGTATTTTGTTTTTTTGTTTTTGTTTTTTTTGGAGCGCCAGGGTTGAGATTGATATTTGGGATCGTAGGTCCGTTTTCTGCAAAATTAAGTAAGCATTCTTTTTTTTTCAAAAAATCAACAGAATCACCAGCGAAAACGATACGTACATTCCTCTCTCGGCCAAAGAATGATAAGTCGATCTGATCTGCTGCATGATCTTTTCTCTCTGCATGAAATCTTTGAAGTGCTGGTTCCAGGGGTTTGCCTCCCTCGCGGCCACCACCCACCTCACGTGTGGTTGCACCGAGATGACCGCCCTGTAAGGCCTGTCCTTTCCCATATACCCGTCCCATCGCATGGTCGTATCATTTGCGTGCACCCCCTTGACCGATCTGCTGAGCGATTGATCAATGTCGGAGTTTCGCCATGCCCTCCAGGTGGCTCTCTTTATCTGTCTTCTGGTCATCCCCTCTTCCCTCTATTGGATTGTAAAAAAATTGCGCTTCAACAACAGCCCCTCCTCAAAAAAAAAAAAGTGTCAGCCGTTTATTCGCGAAAAAGCCCCTCGCAGCTCCTCATCCATGGGCTGCGAGAGGTGGCTCGCCTTCATCTCACGGTTCATACGCCGCTTGCTGATCACGTTGTTGAGGGTCATGAACGCCAGCCGATACTCCGGTTCCACCTCCATGTAATTTTGGTATTTTATGCTGACCTCCGTCAGGAGGTCCTGCAGGTGGGGGTTATCCCTCACGTCCTCGGTGAGCCCCTCGGCTCCCAAAGGCTTTTCCACGTAGTCTAAAATCCTGAAATAGAGGTCCTCCACCAGCTTGGGCTGAGTGCCCGCGTAAACCGCATACTTGACCTCTTTTTCCAGCCTCTCTATATCCTCGTCCGCCTTGCCCTCCAGGGAGGCGGTCTGCTTTTTTAACGCATCGCTCAGATATTTCCCGAGCTTTGTCCTGTATGCCTGAATGAGCCTGATCTTTTTTTGCCTCTCCAGGGGATCCATGGACGGCTGCTGTTCCCTCTGCCTCTCTTCCATGATAGAACCCCTGAGCGCCGCATGCAGCGAATTCAAAGACTCCATGATCTCCATGTTGCTGGGTAAGCGATCCCTCGCAAATTCCCGGGGTTCTTGCCCCCTCTCATCTCCCCTCTGCTGCTCCATCTCCCCCATGTCCACCTCCCACCTCTGACCCATCTCTTCCTCCTCTATCGCAGGCATGCCCTCCTGTTGGTTCGTCTGCTGCGCCCTCTTTTTCTTTTCCCTCTTCCTCTTGAGACGACCGCTCTTGTCCCTCTCTCCTTCCTTCCTGGGCCTTCCCCTCTTTTTGGGAGCAGGTTCCTCATGCATGTCAGAACCCTCGCCCTTCCGCCTGTCCGATTTCCTGGACTCATCATCCTCAGACTCCATTGCACAGCGAACGCAAGGCTGCGATCAACCCATCAGCGCAAACCGGTTTTTGGGAACCGCGAACCCTCCCCGCGAACGGGGTCCGGTTTTTGGGTCATTTTCGCCCTGGATGTTTCATTACTGATGCAAAAAAAAGTGTCACATTAAATTAAAAAATGCTATTTATTTTTCGATGAATTTTGGGTTTTTTGCAGCATTTTCTGTTTTTCCGTGTGCAGCTGCATGGCCACAAAAAAAGACAATATCGCGGTCAGTTTGTCCTTCTCTTCCTTCGAAAGCAGCTCCGAATCCACATCGAACCTGTTCATCACCAGGTCCAGAATCAATTTCGACATTTCCTGCACGGGAGTATTTTCGGGATCTTTTCGCTCCCCCGGAGGACCCATCAGCGGTTTGACCGCAGAATACCAGTGGGCCTCGAAAAAAATCATAAAACCTGCCGCATTGGAAGATTTCATGTCCTCCAGCAGCGAACGTGCCTCTTTGATGCGCTCGGCCTTTCGCAACGCAAAATCGGAGTCATCCTCGCCCTCGAACCTGCGAAAAATATCGCGAGCGATCACCTTGGAAACCAACTCACACATTGCCCTCTTGGATTCATCCACCGCCTGAGCGCACGTCATGGATCCGGGTTCCTTTCGCTTCATGGATCCTCCCCAATACGGAATGAATGCAGATGATCTGTTTGAGTACACCAAAAGGATGGAAGATAAAATCAAGAAAGAGCAGGAAGAAGAGAGAGAAAAGAGAAAAGAAGAGATCAAAAACAGACCCAAAATGAAAGGAGAGATCGACCCTCCCGAGAACATCGAAGAGGAAGAACTGAACGTGAGGTGGACCAAAGTGGCCCCCGCAATGGACTGGAGGAAGAGGCTGGTGCTGCTGGTGGGTTCGCAAGAAACAGGGAAGACCCACTGGCTCAACCACCTGTTTAACGATATAGCAGAACAGTTTGACTACGGGGTGGTTTACTGCAGCAGCCCAGACTCTGCAGAAGACTACGATTGGATAGACGGTTCCAACATCTGGAGCGAATGGAACGATTTCCCGGAAGAGACCACTTTCATCGATCCCATCACCAGCAAAAGAAAAAAGATCACCCTCATGAAACCCGGGTTCTATTCCACCATGATGACCATACTCGAAAAACAGGGCAAGACGGTAAAAGAGAACGGAAAGGAAAACACCCCCAACATTTTCATGATCATCGATGATCCCATGGGAAGAATCAACTTCAGGACAGAACCCATATTTCAAGTCATCGCAGGACAGTTACGCAAGTTCAACATAACCATGCTCATCGTGGCTCAATACCTGTTTTACTTTGCTCCCTGGCTCAGAAACAACCCCCACAGGATAGCGTTCTTCCAAAACACTGAAGATGACCTCTACAAGGCGAAGGGTATGGTAATGGGATGGCCCACAAAAAAAGAGTGGGCGGAATTCATAACCACCATGACGCGAAAATTTGGGGGCGTGCTGTACGATCGCGCCACCCGTACCTACTGGTGCTTCAGGGCCCCTCCAGAAAAACCAAAATTCAGGCTGAAATTTTATCAGCGCTACGGAAGGCTCGTGAAGGAGAAATTATAATAAAAAAAACATCATGCACACAGCCGTAGATTCTCTTCACACCGCCCTCACCGCAGGCATAGTGCTGGGGGGAGGGTTCTTGCTGCTGGAATTCATGAACGCCGGAGGAGGAGAGGTGATCTCCAAGGCGACAGGGGTGCTGGACAAGCTGGTGGACACCGCCACTGGCATCATAGACTCCGAGATAAGTGCCATCACCACCGTCACAGACCTGGTCACCAACCCCGAGGACTTTGGATGCGATGTGGGTCAGGAGTACGATGCGGGGCTGTGCTACGACGCATGCCCCGAGGGATACAAGGGGGTGGGACCAGTGTGCTGGGAAGAGTGCGGAGAGGCCTGGCTGGGAAACGGGGGATCGAACGACGCGATATGGTGCGGCAAGGGGTCCTACGGAAGGGGGCTGGGACAGCCCGTGTGGGCTGCCAAAAAGGGATGGGAGGTGAACGGGGCTATCCAGTACCCGCAGTGCAGGCCGGGGTACAAGGGGGTGGGTCCGGTGTGCTGGGAGGAGTGTCCCCCGGGCTACGAAAACGACCTGCTGACCTGCAGGAGGGACGCCAGCATCATCAGCGCAGACAACTCGAGCTGTCCCTGGTACGACAAATGCGGGCTCACCCTCTCCAAAGGGTGCGCCAAATGCCCCGCAGGATACACCAACGACGGGTGCACCTGCAGGAGGGACGCGCACATATACGGAAAGGACTCCTACGGAAGGGGGGTGGGAGAAGCGCTGCAGTGCGGGGTCAACGAGGTGCTGGACGGCGCGATGTGCTACGGTCAGTGCAGGACGGGGTACTACGGCGTGGGACCCGTGTGCTGGCAGAACTGCCCGCACGGCATGCCGGAGATGGGGGTGAGCTGCCAGAAAAGGACCATCAACAGGGGTGTGGGTCGTCCAATAAAGAGATTAAAAAGTTCATAAAAAACCGCTTTCCCGTCCCACTTTTTTTCACGCCCACAAAAAACAGTAGATGCCCTGTTGCAAAGGCTGCGCGGAAACAGGAAAGAGCTGCAAAGGCAAAAAGATGTCCATAGATACAGTAGGTTTATTGGAGAAAGGAGTGTCTGCGGGAGCTGCCGCAGTTCTGTACAACGTGACACAGCACGGAGAGACGTTCAGCGCCGCATCAGGGATAGGGATGTGGGCGGGCGCTACCGCGGCAGCGGCCAGCATAGCATCCGATATCCTTGGTCCTTACCTGGGAATCCCCAGGATGTTCTCCGAGGCAGGCCTCTCCGCGGTAGGGTGGGCGTACGTGGGAGCAGATAAAGCAGGAGTCGTGGAATCTACCCCAAAGCTCATGCTCGAAGGAGCTGGGTTCAGCATAGCGGGAACCCTGGGGCAAAAGTGGATGGCAAAGACCAGCATGGGAGGAACCTACATCAAACCAAGTAAATAACGTACCCATCACACCCATCATGCATAAAATATCCTTGCTAACATCGCTGTGTTTTCTGGCAAAAAAAAGACATGGTGCCGTCCCCAGGGACTGGGATCAATCAGCCATCTGCCAACAACAAGGGGAACGTGCCGCCATCAAAAGCCGCGGTGACAGCCGTCACCTCCGCCCTCAGCCGGCTGTATTGATCCCCCTTTTCTTCTTCCCTTGTAACTCTTGGGTGTATAAAATAAAAAAATGGCCAACCACGTGCGCACCATCATAGACGGTCAGACCTACTACCTCAAGGCAGAATCTGCCATAGGGATAGAGAGCTGGGAACACATCGTGGAGATAAATCCAGAGTCCACCCAACAGAACTGGTTGGGCGTATCCAACAATTTCGTGGACTTCGTCATCAGACAATCCGACATAGACAGAATCAACGAGATCAAGCTCAAGCTCGTACTCAAAAACACCTCAGGATCGAGCATATCCCTCCTGCCCAGCGTTTTCCTCATCGATCATCACCAGCTGCTCGTCGCCAAAGGAAAGGTGATCGATGAGCAGTTCGCCTTCAGCACATGGCTCGATACCTGGATGCTCAAGTACGACGAGAACGAGATCGATGAGGCCGCCTCCATGCAGGGATACAACGGGACCACCCTGGCTCCCACGCTCACCATCGCCGCGGGGGCTACCAGCACCCAGTACGTCGACATCCCCTCGCTGATCGACCAGATACGTCCTCACTACGGCATATGGCCGCCCGGGGCAGAGCTCACGGTGAGGGTCTGGTTCGCGAGCGGCACCGGATACTACGTCACCGGTGCCGCAGGCTTGGAGATCACCTACGCCTCGCTTCTCGCCATCGGAAAGAAGGGACCGCACGAAGGGTCGGCAGAAAAAGACCAAGACATGAACGCCTTCATATCCAACGGTTCCCTGGACTATAGGTACCTGACCCACAGATCCATAGTGAAGAAGCTCACCTCCAAGACCTCGGGTCAGAAGGACAAGATCAAGATGGAGAACGTCATGGGGGACGTGATGTGGTTCACCATCATATTCAGGAACCTTAATCCCACGGGGAACGATATCATCAACCCCCTCCCCTTCGAAACCTACCAGATAGAAACCAGCACCTCCACCAACATATTAGGAATGACCGATATCCCCATGGATCTTCACAAGAAAATCCTCATGAAAAACTGGATCAAAGACTGCAGAGCCATAGAAAAGATCAACGTGTACGTCCATTCGTGGACCCCCGACATCAAGCTGGTGTGGAGAACGGGCGCCCACGTGGGAGGAATATCCGAGTTCAGGGGCGAACACTACTACGCGTGGGTCCCCCGCACCACCCAGGAGTACCAGGTGGATATCGTGGCCTACGCCTTTCAGATCCTGAGCATAAGGGCGGACGGAAAAGTGGAAATCAATCCTTTATACAACAAATAATAAAAAAATCCATCACATCTCTTTGCGCCTCTTATCACCCTCTTCCTGTCCCTCCTGCCGTTTCTCTTCCCTGCTCCTCTTTTCCACGCTGCTTATCAGCTCCAGGTATTCCTGCATATGCTGATCCACCCAGGCCTGATGCTTGTCCAACGCAT
>Ga0196958_10000314_pt1 | contig 15553 bp, 27 predicted proteins | sample S1v_10metaG_FD_148654 | JGI IMG/M metagenome (GOLD analysis project Ga0196958, IMG submission 148654) | Soil microbial communities from Anza Borrego desert, Southern California, United States - S1+v_10 | ecosystem: Environmental > Terrestrial > Soil > Desert | place: USA: California | collected...
CTCGGATTTCCCTCACCTTCCCAGTTTTGGATTCCATGTAGTATTCATGTTCCCCTGTCTGGGACGGGGGGCGCTTGTTCTTAATTACCTGAACGCTAATCAGGTCTTTGGCGTTCTTCCGGTCAAACTCGTCAAGGTCGTCATCGTCTCGTCGGCGGTAAACGCCCAGGACGAAGATAGCGTCCGTTTCCCCGCCGTAACGACCAGAGAACAGACCCATCGGCTTTCCTCTACCACCGGAGCCTCTAGATGCCTGATGAAGACATATAACCGGACACCCAGCCTTCTTAGCGAAAGCCTTAAGGTCCTGGCTTTTCCGGTAGACACCTTCGTCCTCCTCGGACGGAATCAGCTCCAAGAAGTCTACTACGACCACGTCGGGTGGGGCACCCCACAGGTCGGTAGCTTCTTCGTGCGCCATCGTCATCTGGTCGACAGTCAGCCCGTTGTCCACGACGATGAGGTTCCTGAAGGTGCGGCTGGCGGTTTCCCGGACGAGGTCTTCGGTTAGCTTGTCGCCGCTTTTGATTTTCGCTTCGAGGGTTTCGGCGTCAACGCCGGTAGACAGCGCTACTAGTTTAGTGAGTACAAGGGCTGCCGGTTCATCCGGGGTGAAGTATAAGACACGCCGTTCGCGGTTATTGTGAATAGCATTAAGAACGACTTGCGTCTTACCGGAATGGGCGTGACCGAGAACATAAACCAATTCTCCGGCACCGAACCCCCTCGTCATCATGTCGATTTCTTTCAGACCGAGAAGGAACCTACCCTCCGGGTTCTGAAGATAGTCAATGAGTTCAGACGCTGCTGCGGTCAGCGGGCGGATGAAGCGGTACTCGACCTTCATCGCCGCTTCCAGCTCCTCCTGCTCCTCCAACCGGCGTTGTGCCATCAGGGCGTGAAGGTTCTTCTTTATCTCGTCCATGCTCAGCTCCTCCACCGTCCCTCCTATCGGTCATGGTCCTTCAGCCATTTCGCACGGTCCGGCAGGTTCGTGGCAGCATCAATCTGCAGGTCGGGGTTCTGACCCCAGTTAACGAACACGATGAACCCGTCCCGTTTCACGTAATCGCCGGTGCGGCGATTCCACAGCTTCGCAATCTTGAACTTCTTGAAATAGCTATTCAGTTCGTTGCGGACCAGCTGCCCGGACAGGTTCACCCGACGCTTCGACCCTTCGTATTCGTACCAGACCTCACCCAGCTTGTACTTATCAACAATCTCTTTTGATGTGATGCCACGCTTCGGGAGATGGTTGATTTCATAGTACACAAGCGCTTTTGCGAGGGCCCCCAGCTTAGCCGGGGGCGCCTCAACCTCTTTCCTCACTTCTTTGCAGGCCAGAGCTTCCAGTCACACTGGGAGCACTTGGCGTCGGGGGCGGACGGCTTGTATTCGCCAGCCGCCTTCTTGGGGCGGTTGTCGTACACCTTGTGGGACCGGTCCCGCTCGCAGGTGATGGTGTCGGAGTTCATCGTCGGCTGAGCCGACGCATTGTCCTGCAGCTGCGCCGTAGCGCCCTGGACCATCTCGACGGGACCGAAGGCCTTCGTCAACAGCTCCATCACAACACCATGCTCACTGATTTCGAACTCCAAGCCAAGCTGTTCGAGGACCTGCGCTTTGGCCTGGAAGAAGGCGTCACGCAGTCCCTGCTCCAGCTCCTTGGCAGTGTACCCGATAGGCACGTCCGCCTGAATGTAAACCGACGCTTTCATCGGCTCGTAATCCCGAATCTTGACGGTGCGCTCGAAGCCCACCGTAACCTTGGGCTGGGCAATCTGCTCCGTGATGATGCGCTCCCCGTACGGGTCACGCTGGACGGCTTCAGCGACAACATTCTCTTCTGACATTACCTGTTCCTCTCTGGGAAGTACTGCCCCTTACACTGACCGGCGGCGAAGACGTTGCACCACTTAGCGTCACACCACCAGTCAGAATCGTTTACCGGCCACATCGGCAGGTCTGCCTCCACGAGGAGGGCCACGCCGACTGCCTGCCTTGCGAGCCAGGCCCAGTGGGCTGGCGTCTGGTACAAGTCTACTACCTGCACGCCCTGCTCGTGCATGACTGCGTACTTGAACCGCTGCAGGTTCATGGCTTTTGTATAGGCTGCTGCCTGGACCGACCCTCGTCGGTCCTTCCATTCTTTCCGTTCTGAACCGGAGAATTTCCAGTCCCAGATGAAGCCGCCTTCATCGACGCAGTCGATGGTGCCTTTCATGTAGATGATTCGGTTTTCATCTTCGTAGAGTTTGTATTCGAAGGATTTTTCTACGGCTGCGGGCTTGACCTGCGGGCAGATGTCATCGAACCAGGCGGAGAGTGCGGACACACCTCGACGCTTGGCCCATTCCATGCCCAGCTTTGGGTCTTCTCTGAATTCGGTGAGGTACATCCGCTCTTCGAATGCTTCCATCATGATGGCGGCGTATCGTTCGAAGTCGGAGAGCCCCCGAGGGCTCAGCTTGTCCTTCAGAGCATACTCAATTGCGGAGTGTCCGGCTGTGCCGAGTGCCATCTTCGGGCTCTCAGTCCGGGGCACGTCCCCGAGGAGTTCGTGCCTGGCCTTCTCGGGACACATGAGGAAATCGTTAATAAGGCTTTGGCTGAAATAGTGGTTCCACTTCCTGGCTTCGACGGGATAACCGTCGCCGGGGGGTTCGCTGCCCAGCCCTCGCCTGTTCATTTTTAGTTTCCTTCAACAGTTGTGGTCGGGGATGTGGGGCTCGTCGTAGTGACCACCGGGGCACTGGTCACCGTAGTAGTGGGTGCCGATGTTGTAGTCGGGGGTTCGCTTGTTGTGGTACTCGACTGAGTCGTCTGTGTCGTCGGGACCGGGGCGGTAGTCGGCGGTGCCGGAATGATGCGTGTAACCACCGTAGTGGAGGGCGGCGTTGTAGGCGGCGTCCTCGTCGTAACCGGCGTCGAGGAACTGGAAGTAGGCTTCTGTGTCCCAGAGGACGGCGTCGTCGGCAGGGTCGATGTGGTTGTGGTTGTTTCGTTTAGATGGAGCGCTTGTTCCGGTTGACATAGCGGTGTGTCCGTCCTGGTGTCGTAGTCGCAGTCCGGCTTCGGGGAGGCTGCCGTTGTGACGGTTCGCCACTTCTCCTCTATCACTACCGCCGGGGTGAACGCCAAGGAGGTTAGCCAGATGGCGGTCATCGTTCCCACGCCCAGGCCGAAGGCTAAGCCGTGGGTCGAAGCTGTTCTTATCGCTTTCCACATTCCCTAATCTTTCTAAGTAGGCACCTTTCGCACCACCAGGGACCCTTGGTCCCGGGCGGGTAAGTGTGCGGCTTGGCCGGTTCGTTGCAGCCGGGGCAGACGGGCGGCTTCTCGTCTTCAGTCATGGTCGCTTGGTCCGTAGCAGTCGCTGTTAATCATACGCATAGCAATCTCCAGGACCAGGCCCAGCCAAATGCCCATCGCCGGGATAACCCAAAGCAGTCTAATCATTCGACATCGCCCTGAGCGTGAGCATGCCGAGGAAGGCGTCCAAAGCGCCTCCCTCGAAACTGTGTAGCAGCGGATGTGCTGCTGTCAATATGAAAAGCAGTGCGGTTGCTACTCTTCGTGAGAGTCGATGATGGACCGCACCCAGAAAATGCGTGCATCCTTGTGAGCAGGCATTAGCCCATGCCTGCAACTTTTGACCCGACAGGTAAGGGTGCCTTCCACATCGGTGGGTGTTTCGTAGAGCGACCGGCATTTGCTGCAGAGATACAGGGACGGCATTCTTCCTCCGAAAGATTTTGTGGATTCGCATTATGCTGTACCTCCCCCGTCCCTCTCGGCGTTGCCGTTTGTCTCCGGGTCCTCGGTCATGATATCAGCCTGGCCGGACGCCTGCAACAGGTCCAGGAGCATCGCCAACCTTTGCCTATGCTCGGCCGGGGCGTCCGAGATGTAGACCCTGTACTCGGCGTCACACCCGCACAGGTCGGAGCCCAGCTCGGGCGACGGGTCGTTTTCCAATCCGCCTATTGTTGTGAGTGCGCCGCAGGCGGTGCATTCGATGGGCACGTCAACGCAGCCCATCAGCCACGGCATCTCCGGGCTACTCATCTTCCTGCTCGGTGTTCCCCAGAAGAACACTGGTAATGAAACGGATAGATGGGCGCAGTTGCTCGACCTCATCAACCAACCGGTTGATAGCCTCCGCCTGCATGGTGAGCAAGAAAGCGATTCGTTCGAGGTCGCAGCCCTCACCCTTGCGAAGCTTCTCGGCTTCCTTCTGCGTCTCCTCGTAGATACCCTGCGATGTCTCCTCGAACCCTTCCATGTCCGCCAGCTCGGCAAGGTCCGGGTCCATGCGGTTGAGGAAGTTCATAACCTCTTCGCTAGCCATTACTTTTCCTTTGGCTTACGCCCCACGGGCGATTTGGGTAGGTGGGTGGTCCACTTACAAACTGCACTGATACCAACCCCGGTCATCTCGGCCACCTTGCGGCGGCTGTGCCCCTCGCTGACCAGTCGTACCACCTCGGCGGTGCGGGGGTCGACTCTTGTCCGGGGTAGCTTAACACCCCAGCGGCTGGCGGCGGTACTGACCATTGTTCTCGGAAGCCCCAATTCTGCTGCGATTTCAGCAGAAGAGTGTTTCCGACCACGAATCATCTTTTCCATTTGGAGAATAACTTCGTGGCGGTCCCGAGGGTACAGCTGGTCCATTGCGTCATGCAACGTGGTGCCTAACCACCGGGCGGCCTGTTCCAGGCTCAGCCCGGCTTGCAAACATTTAGATACGGCGCTCGCCTGCAGGGCGGCACCGTGACTGTTGTTCCTCTTGCCATGTCCCTGCCACAAGGCCAGAGCCTCGTTCAAAGCCATTTGGTCTATTCCATACAGGGCTTCGAACCTGCCCAGGGTATCGCTACCCCAGACCACCAGCGAATCGGCCGCATTTCCGAGTCCCGTAGGGAATCGTGACACGTTAGGCACCTTCACGATGGGCACCCCGCCGGGTAGCGGGGTGACATCGCAGAGACATTCTGGGTTGTCGTGGGCCTGGCAGCCCACGCCCGTTTCTACGAACCGGTAGCCCATGTCAGTTTCCACGGTGACACACCTTACACCTCGTCAGCTCCCCGCCTCCAGGGCGGTTGTAGAAATCAGACAGAGACTTAACCTCCTTGCATCCCCGGCACCACTTCGTGGTGACCTTGGTTTCGCCCAGGGTTTCTCGAATCCTCGAATAGTCCACGGTTATTCAGACCCCCTCTGCTACAATCCTCTTTACCAGGAAAAAGCGGCGAATACACCCTGTGTATGAGCCAATGTTTTAAAAGAACATTGTCCGGGCCTTTCGGCCCGGACCAATGCGTTAGGCCGAAGTTGCTCGGCGAGGGACAAGAGCACTTTTCTGCACCTGCTTGCGGGTGCCCCGGGAGGGGCGACCGGCGGGCTTGCGCACGAGGTGTCCACTCGGAGGGAACGGGACAAGTACGTAGAGTCCAGGTAGAAACTCACCGGTACGGTCGTAGTGCTCGACCATGTTCGCTGCCTGGCAGGACAGGCGATAGCGAGTAATGGTTTTGGCTGTACGGTCAACGAGGTAGGCGGCGGACCGCAGGATGTAGGGGACCACATCTGCGGAAACGTTTACCTTGATGCCCCAGGCCAACGGGCAGTTGTCGAGACTGTTCTGTTTGGCGAAGGGAATCATGGCCTCGGGGACGAGGATTGACAGCGGCTCTTCTGCCTCAAGTTCGACATAGCCCTCGGACTTGGGGTAGAGGCTGCGGATTTCTCGGATGGTTTTAACAACCGGCTTCGTTTTCATCGGTGCCTTTCAGTTCACTCGGATGGGTAGCTTCAGGCGGGCGACAAGGTGCGCCCATTCTTTTTGTTTCTTCTCGGGCAGGTGTGCAATAAGGCTTGCTCCTTTGGTTTCATATTGTTTGACGAGGGTTTTCAGGTCGGCGTACATTCGGTTGGCCTCGGAGATTTCGTGTTTTGTTAGGTCTCGGTTCAGGTTGTTGGTTGTTTCGATTGCTTCGACTACGGCGTCCGCCGGAGGCGGAGGTGGCACCAGACGGATTGGCGAGTACACCTTGCCGTCCAGCCCGGTAACCGGCGCCGGGGCAGGTGAACCATTTGGTTCAGGTGTCAGGTCTCGGACGACGGTCGTCTGACCGGCGCCCGTCACGCTGGAGATAGCCCTGGTGGACATCCCCGCCTGCGCTAGCTCCTGGTGGACCTGCTTGCGTTCCAGCTTCGGCAGCTTGTAACCATTCAGAAAACGACTGGCGAACGAGTCCCAGGAGTCGCAGCCCAGAGCCAAGTCGGCCCTGCCGTTCCACATCCTTAAAACGACCGCCACCAAATTGTCGTAGTGACGGTTGTACTGGGCCACCAAATTCATGGCCTCATCCTTGGTTAACAGTAGTTCGGTTTCGGGCATGGGTTCCGGTAGCATGTTCATCCTCCGATTATACCGGCAGGCCCGCACGGCGAAGGTCCGCCCGCAGGTAGTATAGGTGACGAGGAGTGCAGGACCCGATAATGAACCGGCCCTTCGGCGGCGTCCACTTCATATGTCCACCTTTGGTGGGCTCCACGGTCCAGCCCCGCTTACGTGCCAGCCGCTGAAGCTCTTTGATTTCTTTGTTCATCGAATCTCCTTTGAAGGCGGTTGAAAGGGTCCGGGCCTTTCGGCCCGGACCCATCAGCATTGTTTAGGCCCAGTACCGGCTAGCAGCGACATAGCGCCATTGCGTCCGGATGGCAATGAACGGGCCGATAATCGGCACGAGGAGGACGGTCAGAAGGTCGACCTTCCGGTAGCCAGTCTTTTCCAGAATGGAAAAGTTGAACAAGAGCCCAGGGATGACAAGCAACCAAGCGACTCCAAGTGCAAGCGAAACAATCAGGTAGCGGACAAGGTGCGGGACGGGAAGGGTAGCAAAACCGTTATTCATTTTTCATTTTCCTTTCAGTTAATGTGGCGGACACACTCGTTGAGTGCTTCCCGTATAAGGTCTTCGTCCGCACCGGCGGTGCCGGACATGGTCTCCAGTTCGGACGGCGAGTAGGTGTCGATGATGTAATCAATCGCACAGGTGCCGAAAGCGTCCTGCGGCCCGTAGCCATCGAAGAAAGCTTCCCGCACGTCACTCTCCAGCGAGGGCGTCCAGCCGGTGGGCGCCTGCTCCGAATAGGGGTTGCTGCGAATCAGGGCCTCCTCTTCAGTGCAAGCTGTGCCCGCACCAAGAGCCAGGACCAAAGCGAACAGAACTCTACGCATTATCGTTTTCCTTATTGTTAAGTGATTGAGAAACAACCGAGTGGAACGCAGACTCGGCTGCGTCCATGAAATCCTGATAGCCAAACACGGGACCGTCCGACAAAAACTCGTAGGCGGCCATTTCCAGATACTCGTACGTTCGACTCACCGGCGCTTAACTCCTCTCTTGATTTTGCCCCGACCAATCTTCGTCTCGCCACCCCAAATGCCATACTCCATCGGGGCACGAATCGCATAATCCAAACACTCGACCCGTACGGGACACCCTTGACATATCTCCTTGGCTCGACGCTCAGCGACCGAGCCATACTCCGCATCAAACCACCATTCCTGCGGGAACCCCACACAGGCACCATCGGTGCCCAGAGAGGAGGGCGGCCCGGGTATGAACTCCCACCCGGGCCACGACTCCCGCTCCTTGCGGTCCCACATCGTCACGTTTTTCGATTTGACTTCCGCCCACCTTCCGGGCTCAGCTTGCGGCAACCCTCCCGCCATCAGGTGGCCGAAAGGTCGAAGTCGAACCCGTCAACCGACACCTCGACACTAATTTCGTCCAGGTTGTTAAGGGCGTCGAGCGCACTCTCAATCTGCGTCTTGCACTCTTCAAGCTCCGACTCGGCCTGCTTCAGCTCGTAAATCCGGTTCTGAACGTCGTCAATGGCCTCGTTGATAGCGTCCAGCTTCTTTTCGTAGTCGGACACGATGCCGTCGATGGAGTACATAGTTTTCCTTTCATTATGGTTGGTTGCCCTGCAGTGGACAAGGAGGGTGCCCGGTTGCCCGGGCACCTACCCAATCAACTACAGGCTCTTCGTCTGCCCGCCAGCGGCGACCAGAACCTTGTTCAGCGACTCAAGAGCGTGAGCATCATTGGCGGCGGTAGTGCCGTCAAGCGCAGCGCTCATGTTCTTCTGACCACGGTGCAACCCCTTGCGGACACCACGGTAGTGGTGGTCCCAAGTGTTGAACGCCTGCACAACACCCCAAGCGGTGTTCTTCCACGGGTTCACCCGCTCATCCGTGTACCACAGGTTGACCAACTGGGCCCGCTTCTTCTCGGCGACCGTGCGCCCACGGCCGTCCTCGTCCGGAAGGGGCACCTCCAGGTCAAGCACCGAACCGAACTGCTTGTCGGTCACATCAACCTCGCAGAGCTTCGCTACCGCAGCTGCGAAGTCGTCGGCGATGCCGTAGACAATTTCCAGAGCCTGGCGGGCATCGTCAAGCTTCAGGTGCGAGTACTTCGTGTGCTTCAGCTTGAACGTCTGACCCTTCTCGGACAGACCCATTTGCAGCGTGTTGTCACACACAACGTTGGTAACCGTACGCTTATAGGTGGTAGCCAGCGAACCGTCGAACGAGGTACAGGCAACCAGGTTCGGGCGGAACTCCACACCCTCCGGCGTGACGATGCTGTCCGGCACCTCTACCGACACCCATGCCTGCGCTCGGTTCTTCAGAAGGCCAGCCGAACCAATCGACAGGGTGTCATCCAGGATGTTCGAAACGTTGTTCAGCAACCATTCCTGGTAACTGTGACCCTGGTACCCATCCTTGAAGATACCAAGGACCTCGTTGGTGTCCGAAGTGACCATCGCCTTGCGGCCGGGAATGTCGTCGTAGCCACCCTGGCCGTTCGGCACGAAGATAGGCGATTCGACAACTTCGAAGTTGAAGAGGCGGCGAAGCACATCATCCACCGGCACAGCCTCCGTGTAGTGGTTCGGCTCGACGCCCTGGTCTTCCTTGCGGTAGTGCCATGCGTGCCCACGCTTCAGCGTGTGCCCAATCAAAGTCATGCTGTTCAACCACTGAGAGGTTTCACGAGACATTTGAATTCCTTTCGTGGGGCCCGTTGCCCCGATAGAACCAAGATACCAGAATGGTTTGCTAGGTGGAACCGTGCGTTTGCAGACTTGAGGCGTTAGTCCCGAATGTCCACTTCCTCCCGCTTCAACGCATTGATAACCGTCCGGCCAATGTTCAGCTCTTCCTCGTCGGGCTCGAAAGCCAGGTAGCCGACCAGGGTGGCCCACCCATCCAACGCCAACCCGACCTTGGCTTGCGGCCCAAGCTCAAAACAATCCGGCACCGGCACGAACCCGGTAAGCGCAATGTCGACGTTGACCAGAATCAGGTACTTTTGCATCTACCTACCCTTTCGGCAGGTGCAACGGTTGTCATGGTGCAACGGGCTACGCTTCGACGTTTGGAACTTAGCGTCAAGGTACTTGAGGTGTGCACAGACAAGTGTGGAGTGCGGCCGCTTAGGCATAGTCATTGAATCTCCCAAGGTCGTAAGTAAAACCAGCGGTAGGGTCTTCGTCATACTCCACAACCGTGGAGCCATACACCGGGCACTCTGTGCCCACTAGCCGAACGTCACCAGTGAACGATTCTTCACAGCCGGGGCACCACAACAGAACCTTAGCGCTCAATTCGGACACCTTCCCCTATCGTCGTGCGAGCCTTCAAACGGTACGAACCCTTCTCGGGCGCTTTCTTGTCGAGCCATGCCGTGGGACCATTCACCCGCACAACCTCCACAATCTGTGCCGGGACATCGGGTGAAGGGAAAGCGGACGGCGCAATAAGCGCCGCCGCATTCAAAGGGACACTGAGCAGGAGGAGTAGCAGGCGCTCAGACATTCACTTACCGCCTTTCGAATCACGCCACACAACCCAAGTGACCGCTTGCACCTGGCAAGGTGCCACACCCAGGTCACCGGCGGCCGCCCGGTAGGCGTCGGCGACATACTCGTACATACCCTTGCGGTCCAACACCTTGCGAGACTTGTCGTCGCCGACCTTGCCGACCGCAATGTCGAAGGCGTGGCGGTCAACCGTCACATGAGTGTCGAATTGCGGGGACACGATGTTGGCATAGAAGGACATGACCTTGCGACCACCCAGGACATCGGCAGGGTGCTCGCCTGCCAGGATGCGGCGCACCTTCGCCAGTGTGCCATGCATGATGGGCGCCGTACCGGTAGCCAAGATGCGCTCACAGTAGGCGACGTTAAGGTTCCAAGCGAGGCGAGGCGAGATACCGGCGAGGACACCCGCCGCCTGCTCGAATGTCACGTTGTACTTCTTCGACCATCCTTGGCAGAGACTGTTAGCGACTTCGTACCACTCCATACCGGCAATGTGCTGGTGCGGGTACGCTTGACGGTAGACCGCCTTGATGTTTTCGACCATTTCGTGCGTCGTGGGCATGTCGTTCATTTCGTAACCTTTCGGGTTAGTGTCGGGCCAACCAAAGAGGTTGGAGGAGGGTGCCAATATCTCTATCGGCACCTACCCTCAAGCGCTTTAGCTAAGCGAGTAGACAGCTGCGGTTTTCGCCACGAACTGGCTATCGTGACCCTTCGGGCGGTAGTGCAGGTGAATGTCGTCAACCTTCCCGGAATGGTCGACGTTCATCGAAGCGGACAGGTTAGCGTCGATTTGGAGGCCAACGAAGTAGCCACGTTCGACCGGCGAGAAGTAGCGGAAATTGGGCATAGCGGTCATGAACACTCCCGAATCTCGATAATCGGACCAAACGCAGTAGGCACGAAGAGGACAAGCAGACAGTGTTCGTCACCTTGCCAGATACCGTCAACCTGTTCGGCCGCATAGACGGCCATCCACAGAAGGTCGTTCATTTAGAAAACCTCGTTTCCAGAGTGCTGCGGGACGTAGTAGAAGGCCCTGCGATTGGTCGCAAGGTAGACCAGCCAGCCATCGGCCGATTCGGTGGGACCTGCGCAGAAGTCAACGTCAATGATGCGAAGCAGGAACATTGTTTCCCTTTCGTTGCTTAAACAGTGGCGAATCGGCAGGCTAGGGTCGCAACCTTCTTCCTAGGTGCAAGCGAAGCGTCTATCTTCCCGATTTGCATCATCCGGCGTTATCGCCGGATGCGATGTACTGTCCTGCCGCATCGTTACTGTTCAAACGGCAAGTGTTCATTCTGGAAGCTTCGGTCGGCACGTAGTGCCTAGCACCTTCCAGCGTTACGCTTGCCTCATCGTTACCATTCAAACTATCGTCACCTATTGGTTTCGAGCGCCGTCAGCTAGACCGCTCACCCCACCGTGACTGGCGGGTCTCGAATTCCACGCTGCTAGGGCGTGTTCTCCGGCATCCACTGGCGCAGGCTGCCAGCCGGGCGCATTCACGTCAGCGCCATCCGCTGACCGGACTCAGCTACCGCCGAAGCGTATCTCTGAGCTACCCGGTCGTCGGGGGCGAGTCACTCGCTCGCTCCGCCCGACAACCAGAGTATCGGCCATCCGAGCGAAGAACTCAAGAGGTTTTCCAAAGAATCTCGAAATTTCTTTGGGGAAGGTGGGTCGCAGAAGGGAGGGAGGAACACGCGCGTCACGCGCGCGGAGAAAGACAGGTCTTTAGACCCGTCGAAGACAGGTAGCTACAGGTATTGTCCACCAGACCAGTGGAGTTTACCTGGTCGCCGAATCGGACAGCAGGTGTGACCGCCCGACCGGCAAAGACAGACCAGTGGGACCAGGTTGCATGAAGCAACCGACAGGTTCACTTCTCCCTACCGACTGGTAGGTAGGCTGGCTTGGGCTCATGTGTAATTACATGTTGTGTTGTGTGTAATTACAATTGTGAAATTATCGAAATGGAATTACAGAAATGTAATGGAGAAGACGACCGGGGGGAGTACGGGGGGGTAGGGGCATGCACGTGATAAAGTAGTTTTTAGCCTATGGCACACACGTGTGTTTTGTACCCTTGTGACCGGTTGTTGTAAGGTGCGTTTTGAAGTACAAGGGTTTCTTTTGTGAACGCACACCCCCCGGTGTGCTTTCTTTAGGATTCCGTACTGTCAACTACGTTAAACTTCATGTTTATTGCAGTTGGTATGCTTTGCTATGCGGCCTCATCCCTGAGCGGGATGTGTCCGCCGCTTTTAAAGGTTTAACAGGGACTTGTTCCCTGTGAGCCGAACCCCGTTCGGCTCTGACTGGAAGGCTGCAGGACTTTTCTTGGGGTCGCCACTTTTAAGAGAATTGGATTCTCTTTGAAAAGTTCTGTAGCCGGTTCGGCAGCTTTCGGCGGATACACCAGAGTTTAGCGTCTTATCGGATTGGCCGACTGTGTCGGCGTCTCGACTGGCTTCCGCCGTGCTTACGTTCCCTTTCGCCCGTCCTGGAGGATTCGAACCCCCGCTAACCGGGTTGGAGCCGGTTGTGCTACCGCTACACCAAGGACGACTGGCTCTGGGCCGGGGTCCAGAGCTTCTACTTATCAAGCTTACGCTTGTCCCGGCGGGGATGCAAGGGCCGCCCCTTGCGGCTGGACGCCGGGTTGAAGACTTGGCGGGACTGATTGCCCTTGTCTAGTTGCTCTTGTTCCCATAGCGCCACGTCGGTACATGGCGCACACCAGCAATCTTCAGGATGGTCTTGGAATTTAGATATCATGGCTGACATTGTATCATTGCGTGACGAGTTTATCGAATGGCTTATTGACCCGGCTCGGGTTGGGACGCAGGAGGAGTGGGCGAAGACCCACGGTACTTATGCGTCGACTCTGTCGAAGTGGAAGAAGGACCCGAACTTTAAGGCCGCTTTGGATAAGCGGCTGGGACAACTTAATATTGATTCATTGAGGATTCAGAAGGTTGTCGACGCCATGTGGGATAAGGCTTCCCAGGGTGATGTTAAGGCAGCTGAGCTGTATCTTCGATATATCGAAAAGATTCAGCCGACGAAGCCGGTGTTGGATGATGACACCGACGTGACGAGAATGTCTGATGCGGAGCTTCTAGAGGCTCTGCGGGAAGCTACCAACATCCTAGGAGGAAGTAAGTAAGATGGCGAGTCGTAGGCGCAGCGAGAAGAGTGACGAGGAGCAGAAGCAGGAGGATTTCGAGCGTCGCATGGAGGGGCATCTTGTCCTTTCCCATGATGACCTTTCGGAGACCACTCCTGAGGAGGACCCGGTGGGTCACGCCCAGCCGCCGACGCACGGCGGGGGCCCCGACGCTGATGGTGGTACCGAGTATGCGCAGCAGCCGCTGATGGCGGAGCTTGGCTTCAACACGGTTGAGGACGAGGGTGACGCTTGGGCGGGTGCTGAGCAGGGTAATAAGACGACTGAGGCTGATTCGAAGCGTGCCTCTGAGGCGAAGCGGAAGAATGCGGCGGAGAAGTCGGGCGAGTCGTACGACGCTTCACATGAGGGTGTCGACAAGGACCGCTTGGCGGTCGACGGCGACAAGGGCAAGGAAGGTAAGTAATGAAAGGTCAGGGCCGGAAGGCCGGTCGGGTGAACCGCAACCTGAAGACGAATGAGGTGGGGCGGGGGGAGACGCCTCGCCTTAAGGGGAATTCGTCTACGACGAATGTTGGCAAGGGTACGTCTTCTTCTGCTGCGAAGCAGGACAAGGCACTGTTTAAGCGTGGCGACAGTAAGATGTCGAAGATGCCGATGCAGTCTGAAGCCAAGTTCAAGCGGGGCGATGGTCGGCTTTCCGGTGCTGATTCTGACCTGCAGATGCCTCCGAAGTTTTCCCGGGGCGACTAGTTGAATGCTCGGTTTCGGGAGCTTCAACGTGAGGTAGAGTTCCGACGCTGCGCTAAAGACCCGCAGTATTGGTTCGAGAACTACGTCTACATTAAGCATCCGAGTACGGGAAAAACGCTTATCAGGTTGAGGGAGGCCCAGGCGGAAACGCTTCGGGCCTTCCTTGACGAGGACCGGGTTATTATTTTGAAGGCCCGCCAGATTGGGTTTTCTACCTTGTGTGCCGGTTATGCGTTGTGGCGGGTGCTGTTCCATTCGGACGAGAATGTTATTATGTTGTCACGCACGGAGCGTGACTCTGTCGACTTGTTGTCGAAGTCGTGGTACATGTATCGCAATCTGCCGGATTGGATGACGGCGAGGTGTCCTCGCCCCCGAGGGAACCATCAGCAGAAAATTGTTTTGGATAACAACTCCCAGATTGAAAGCCTTCCGTCGAGAACTAACCCGGCTCGTGGACGAACAGTCACACTCGTCATCATTGACGAGTGGGCCTTCCTCGAAAACCCCGAGGAAGCCTGGGCGTCAATTGAACCTGTGGCCGACCTGGGCGGTCGCATCATCGGGCTTTCTACTGCTAACGGCGCTGGCAACTTTTTCCACCAGTTCTGGGTCACAGCTACTACTGGTGAGTCTGGTTTTAAACCTATATTTTATCCCTGGTCTGCTGTACCGGAACGTGGAGAGGACTGGTACCAATTAAAAACCGAGGAGATGCTGCCCTGGCAGCTACACCAGGAGTACCCTCGTTCCGCAGAAGAGGCATTTATCCGGTCTGGGAACCCGTACTATGACCTGGATATGGTCATGGCTCTGGAAACGGCTGAGAAACGTAAGCCGCTGGCAGTCGGATACCTCCACGAGCTGTCATCCCTTCGAGATTTCGAATTTAGAGTTGGAAGCCGGGGTCCGCTGCAAGTGTGGGAACGTCCTCGGGACGGTCACGCTTACGTTATCGGAGCCGACGTTGCAGAGGGCCTTGAGTACGGCGACTATTCGTCGGCATTCGTGTCCGACCTCCGCACCGGCGAAGTTGTTGCCGAATGGCATGGACACACCGAAGCCGACCTTTTCGGCCAGGAACTCGCCAAACTCGGCTGGTGGTATAACACCGCTCTGGTTGGAGTGGAATCGAACAACCACGGGCTGACCACCCTCGTCGCTCTCCGCAACACCGGCTATAACCGCATCTACTACAGGGTCCAATATGACGAGAGAACCCGCCAGCAGGGGCGGAAAATGGGCTGGCGAACGTCTCGTGTCACTAAACCACTTGCCCTTGACGAGCTTGGTTTGGCGCTGCGAGAGCAGACTGTACGGATTCATTCGGAGAAGGCGTACCAGGAACTCAAAACGTTCGTGAGGGACGAGAAAGGTCAGGCGCACGGCTCGCCCCACGACGACCGGGTTATCGCTCTGGCGATTATGAATCAGATGCGGAAACATGCTACGGCGCCCGACAATTTCGAGAAGAAGTCGGACTATTGGACGTTGGATTGGTTCGCCCGTCTGGCCGACGAACAGCGTGTGTCCGCCGAAGATTTCATTGGAAGATTTAATACTGTGGGACGAGCGGGGTGGAACTAACTGTGGAGTGCTATTTGAACTGCGAATATGAGGGCACTCATATTCGGTGTCCCGTGCATAATCATCGTCATCATCGTGACGGCCCCGAAGAGTGCTTCGGGTGCCGCATCAAATCTATTTCGCTAACTATCCCGTATCGGGACCAGTTTCATAACACGACTCTCGCTGAAC
>Ga0196958_10000315_pt1 | contig 15548 bp, 18 predicted proteins | sample S1v_10metaG_FD_148654 | JGI IMG/M metagenome (GOLD analysis project Ga0196958, IMG submission 148654) | Soil microbial communities from Anza Borrego desert, Southern California, United States - S1+v_10 | ecosystem: Environmental > Terrestrial > Soil > Desert | place: USA: California | collected...
GGGCGTCGCCCGGCGGGGCCGCGGACCCCGGGCGCCCGCGACGGCGGACGGCTGAGGGTGGCCGCGCCGCGGGGCATCAGGGGGCCACCGGGGCGGCGTCGTCGGCGCCGGCCGCGGCGTCGGGCGCCCCGGCGGCGTCCTCGGCGTCGGGGGTGGTGTCGGGAACGGTGCCGGTCCCGGGCACGGCGACCAGCTGGTCCTCCGCGGCCGCGGCGCCCGCGGGCGCCGGCGCGGGCTGCCCACCGGTGGCCGCCTGGGCGCCGTTGCTCGCCGCCGCGGGCGGGGCCGCCGGGGCGGCGGGGGCGGGCGGCGCGGCGGCCTGGGCCGGGCGGGGGTCGCCGATGACCCGTGACGACCCGTCCGGCGCGACCAGCAGCACGGCCGGCTCCCCGGCGGGCACCATGCCCTGCGCGCGGGCCGCGGCCGCGAGCGCGGGCGCCGACTGGGCGGCCTCGACGTCGCGGTGCAGGCGCTCGCTCTGCTCGGACAGGTCGCGGGCGACCTGGCGGGCCTCGTCGAGCCGGTAGGAGTCGGCGGCGGCGGCCGTGGAGAGCCACAGCGTGGCGACCAGCCCGCCGGTCAGCAGCACCATGATGAGCAGGACGAAGGGGGCGGTGCCCCTCGCGTCCTCGGTGACCTTCGACGGGGTGGCCTTCGACGGGGTGGCCTTCGCCGGCGCCGCGGGGCGTGTGGCGGGACGGGCGCTCGGCGTCGTGCGGGACGGGACGGCCGGGCCGCGCGCGGGCGCCCGGGTGCCGGCCCGCGTGCCCGTCCTCGGATCGGTCAGGGTCGCGGTGCTCATGCCCTCGTCCCTCCTGCGGCGTTCCCGCTGCGCTCCGTGCCGCTCGCCTGCCCCGCGGCGGTTCCGCTGCGCTCCGTGCCGCTCGCTCGCCCCGCGGCGGTTCCGCTGCGCTTCATGCCGCCTCCCGCACTCGTTCCGCGGCGCGCAGCCGCACCGACGCCGCCCTGGGGTTGGCCGCGATCTCGTCGTCGTCGGCCCGCTCGGCACCGCGGGTCAGCAGGCGCAGCTCGGGCTCGTCCTCCGCACGCACGACCGGCATGTCCGGCGGCGCCTTCGAGCGGCTGTGCTCGGCGAGCACCCGCTTGACGATGCGGTCCTCCAGCGACTGGTAGGACAGGACGACCACCCGGCCGCCCACCGCGAGCGCGCGCACCGCGGCGGGCACGGCGTCGGCCACGGCGTCGAGCTCGCGGTTGACCTCCACCCGCAGCGCCTGGAACGTGCGCTTCGCGGGGTGCCCGCCGGTGCGTCGGGCGGCGGCCGGGATGGCGTCCTCGAGGAGGGCGACGAGCTCCGCGCTGGTGCGCAACGGAGCCCGCCGCCGGGCCCGCACGACGGCCTCGACGATGCGTCGGGCCGCGCGCTCCTCGCCGTAGTCGCGGAGCACCCGGATCAGGTCGCCCGGGGCATAGGTGTTGAGCACCTCGGCCGCGGTCGGACCCGTGGTCGGGTCCATCCGCATGTCCAGCGGGGCGTCGCGCGCGTAGGAGAAGCCGCGCTCGTCCTCGTCCAGCTGCATCGACGAGACGCCGAGGTCGAACAGGACGCCCTGCACGGTGTCGTGGCCGAGGTCGTCGAGCACCTCGGGGATCGCGTCGAAGACGGCGTGCACGAGGTGGACGCGGTCGGCGTGCGGGGCGAGGCGCTCGGACGCGAGCCGCAACGCCGTCTCGTCACGGTCGACACCTACAAGAGTGAGTCTCGAGTGCCGAGAAAGCAGCGCGGCGGAGTGGCCGCCCGCCCCCAGCGTGGCGTCGACGAGCACGGCGTCGCGGTCGGCGAGGGCCGGCTCGAACAGGGCGAGGACGCGGTCGAGGAGGACGGGCACGTGGCGCTGGTCGTCACGGGGGCCGCCGGGACGCGGGGCGTCGGCGGCGTCCCCGGCATGCTGCTCGTCCACCCGACCCCCTCCACCGACCCGTCGCGCGGACCGCGCGGTCCGTCCGTCCTGCGAGGCCCGATGCCGTCACGTCCCGGCCCGCAGAGCGACGGACCTGGCGCCGGGGAAGGTGCGCCAGGGCGGTCGCCCTGCGGACCGGGGCCTCACGGCACCCGGCGTGGCGTCCCGCGGGACGCCGGTGTTCGTGTTGTCGGTGTGCATCGGCGTCAGAAGACGCCGGGCAGCACTTCCTGCTGGGCCTGCGCGTAGCCGGCCTCGTGCTCGTCCTGGTAGCGGGCCCAGGCCGTGCTGTCCCAGATCTCGAGGCGGTTGACCGCCCCGATGACGGTGCAGTCGCGGTCGAGCCCGGCGTAGCGCCGCAGCTCGGCCGCGATCGGGATACGGCCCTGGGAGTCGGGGCGCTGCTCGTCGGTGCCGGCGAACAGGTAGCGCTGGTACGCGCGCACCCGCTCGTCGGTGAACGGCGCCTCGGCCACCTTGCGGGCCATCTGCTCGAACTCGTCGCGGGGGAACACGTAGAGGCAGTGGTCCTGACCCTTCGTGATCATCAGCCCCCCCGCGAGCTCGTCCCGGTACTTGGCGGGCAGGGTCAACCTGCCCTTGTCGTCCAGACGCGGGGTGTGGGTGCCGAGGAACACGGCCCGCACCTCCCCGGTGAGGCCCCGTCCGCCCCACTGCTCACCACCATACCCCACACTCCCCCACGGCCAAACCGTCACGCGGGGCAGGAGACCCCCGATCGGGGGTGTTCTTCCTGGTCAGGGCGGTGGAGCGAAGTGGGGGAACTCGCTCGCGAGCGTGGCGGCCGGGGGCTCCGTGATCACGGCGACACGCCGCCGCGGGGTCGTCCGCCGACGCCCCGCCGCTCTCCCGCGGCGCCGGCAGGGCCCCGACCTGCGGAGGGACCCCTCAAGGCCCGGTCGGCGGGGCGGGGTGGGGACGCCGGTGGGGACGCCGGTGGGGCGCGGTGGGGACGCCGGTGGGGCGCGGTGGGGACGCCGGTGGGGCGCGGTGGGGACGCCGGTGCGCGTCCCGTGGTCAGCGAGCCCGTGCGGTCATCGAGGAGATCGACACCGACCGGGAGGACTGCCTGATCACGGCCGTGGGGTGGGGTGGGGCGGCCGGGGCGGGAACGACGACGCGCCGCCGACCACGAGGGGTCGACGGCGCGTCGGGACGATCGGGGCGGAGGGCTACTCCTGCTCGAAGCGGCGGCGGAAGCGCTCCTCCATACGGGAGGTGAAGCGGCTGCGCTCCTTGTCGGTGGCCGCACCGGGCGCCGCACCCTCGGCGGCGGCGGCCTCCTTCTTGCGGGCGCCGAACGACGTGATCGCGAGGACCGCGCCGCCGAACATCGCGAGGAAGCCCGCCACGCTGACGACGATGCCGGCCGTCGAGGCGCTGAACACGACGCCGAGCACGAGCATCACGACGCCGACGACGAAGAGGGCGATGCCCTGGATGCGGCGCCGGCGCGACGGGCGTCGAAGTTTGCCTCCGCGGACCGTGGACGCGAACTTCGGGTCCTCGTCGTAGAGAGCGCGCTCGATCTGCTCGAGCAGTCGCTGCTCGTGCTCGGAGAGCGGCATGGTTCTCCTCCGGCACCGGAATGGGAGTACGCCCGACCAGGGGAGGTCTGGCGGGCATCGTCGTGATGGCCCACGACCATCGTACGAGTCCGCCGTCGGTCCCACTACCCGGACCGGCGTGTTGCGGTCCCGATCATCCGTTCGGCTCCGGTGGCGAGGCTGCCCGGGACGTTCCTCGCTGCTCTCGGTGACCATGACGTGCCGGGTCCGCGGCCTCGACGGGTGATCGCGCACGGGCGGGGTCACGATCACCGAGCAGGCTGGCCGGCCGCACCGCCGCGACACCGAAGCGCGATCGTGCCTGGTCAGCCGCGCGCTCCGCCTCCGACCACCCGTGCTCGGGCTCGCCGAGCACGATCTGCTCCGGGGCCCGGTCCGCGGGGACGAGCCCCTCGCCGCGCACCCCGAGCAACCGCACCGGGGCGAGGTCGCCGAGCGCGTCGAGCAGTTCCGTCGCGGTGGCGTACAGGTCCCGGGCGAGATCGGTGGGCGCCGGCAGGGTCCGGGCCCGTGTGATCGTCGTGAAGTCGGCGAACCTGACCTTCAGCGCGACGGTGCGGGCGCGCACGCCGCGGTGGCGCAGCATCCGCGCGGTGCGGTCGGCGAGGCGCAGCAACTCGCGTCGCCGGTCCACGGGGTCGACGAGGTCGCGGGCGAAGGTCTCCTCGGCGCCGGCGGACTTCTCGCGGCCGTGCGGGTCGACCCGCCGCGCGTCGACGCCGTGCGCGAGCGCGTACAGGTGCGCCGCGTGCGCCTCCCCCAGCGCCCGGCGCAGGGTCGACAGGCCGGCCGCGGCGACGTCGGCGACGGTGCCGATGCCGTGACGGTTGAGCACCTCCTCGGTGCGCGCGCCGACGCCCCACAGCGCGCCGACGGGCAGCGGGTCGAGGAAGGCTCGGACGCCGTCGGCGGGGACGAGGTGCACGCCGTCGGGCTTGGCCACCCGGGACGCGAGCTTCGCGACGAACATCGTCGACGCGACGCCCACCGAGCACGTCACTGCCTGGGTGGCGGCGACCTCCTCGCGGATCGACGCCGCGACGCCCAGCGGCGTGGTCCCCAGCCGCCGCAGCGCGCCGGAGACGTCGAGGAACGCCTCGTCGAGGCTCAGCGGCTGCACCAGCGGGGTCACCGACCGGAACACCGCCATGACGGCACGGGACACCTCGGCGTAGGCGGCGAAGTCGGGCGGCAGGAACACCGCGTGCGGGCAGAGCCGGTGCGCCCGCGCCGAGGGCATGGCCGAGCGGACCCCGTAGGCCCGCGCCTCGTAGCTGGCGGAGAGCACGACGCCGCGCTCGGGCCCGCCGCCGACGACCACGGGGCGCCCGCGCAGCTCGGGACGCGAGCGGATCTCGACCGACGCGTAGAACGCGTCCATGTCCACGTGCAGGATGCCGCAGCCGGCGTCGCGTCCGGACCCCGTCGAGGCGGGCGGCACGGAGCGTCGCGTCGCTGCCGCGCCAGGGACGCGTGACGGCCCTTCGCCGGAGGCGCGTGGCGGCGTGCTCAGACCGGCCGCCGGGCGAGGACGTGGAGGCTCGAGGCCATGTCGCGCAGCGGCGGCGTGCCGGCCGCGATGTCCTCGAGCTCGGCGAGCGCGTCGGGCGGGGTGCCCCCGGGCTCGAGCACGCCGTCGGGCACGAGGTCGGCGAGCACCCGGTGCCCCTGCACCCGCTCGACCGCGAGCTGCCCGTCGGCCTCGACGAGCGTGCGGATCTCCTCGACGTCCATGCGCCGGCGCAGCGGGTCGTCGGGCCCCCAACGCCCCGAGGGGTCGACGAGCACGCGGCGCGCCTCCGCCAGCCGGCCCGCGACCACCCGTGAGAGCACCGCGGCGAAGCGACCCGTGACCAGCAGGGAGACCGCCGCGCCGGGCGCCGCGGACGCGGCGAGGGCGCGGCAGGCCTCGGGCGGGTCGTCGACGTACTCGAGCAGGCCGTGCCCCAGGACCAGGTCGGCCTCGGCGTCGGCCACGGCGTCGGCCAACGCGTCGACGTCACCCTGCACCGCGTGGACGCCGGCGACGCCCGCGTCGCGGGCGCGGTTGCGCAGCACGGCCAGGGCGTTGGCGCTGGAGTCGACGACCGTGACCTCGCACCCGTCGGCGGCCAGCGGGACGGCCCAGGTGCCGCTGCCGCCCCCGACGTCGAGCACGCGGGGCGGCGCGCCGCCGCGCCGCGCGCGGGCGGCGGTGAGCTCGACCCGCAGCGTGCGCGCGACGACGTCGACCGGGGCGAACGACGGCGCGCGGCTCACCGCGACACCGTAGAACGTGTGAGGGGTGTCCGGGCGCACAGAGTCGACGGTCCGGCTACCGCTGGCTCCCCGTCCGGCCGGTAGGTTCCCCCCGTGCACGTCACCGGGGTCCTGAGCCTCAAGGGCGGGGTCGGGAAGACGACCGTCGTGCTGGGCCTGGCGGGGTCCGCCCTGCGCGCGGGTCTGCGCACCCTCGTGGTGGACCTCGATCCGCAGGGGAACGCGACCACCGCCCTCGAACCGGGGCCCACCGAGACGACCATCGCCCAGGCCATGGAGCGCCCCTCGGCGGCGATGCTGGCCACGTCGATCGCGCAGAGCGCGTGGGGCGAGGAGGTCGACGTCCTCGTCGGCTCCGAGGACGTCGAGCGTCACAACCACCCGGATCCCAACTCGCAACGGCTGGGCCGCCTCGCGCGCCTGCTCGCGGCCCTCCCCCGCGACGACGAGGGCGCGACCGCGACGGGTCTGGCGAAGTACGAGCTGGTGCTCATCGACTGCCCGCCGTCGCTGGGCCAGCTGACCCGTTCCGCGCTCGTCGCGGTCGACCGCGCCGTGCTGGTGACCGAGCCCACGATCTTCGCCGTGTCCGGCGTGCAGCGCGCCTTCGAGGCCGTGCAGGCCGAGCGCGAGCACAACCCGGACCTGCAGCCCCTCGGGGTGCTGATCAACCGCTACCGGACCCGCTCGGCCGAGCACGAGTTCCGGGTCGGCGAGCTCCGCGAGCTGTTCGGGCCCCTGGTGCTCTCGAGCGTGCTGCCCGACCGCAGCGCGGTCCAGCAGGCCCAGGGCGCCGGCGTACCCATCCAGCGCTGGGACACCCCGGGCGCCCGGGAGATCTCCAGCCACTTCGACGCGCTGCTCGGGCGGATCGTGCGGTCGCGCTCGACCCGCTCGACCCGCTCGCCCCGCGCCAGCGCCCGCCAGGCGCCGGACGCCTGACGCCGGCGCGCCCGGGACGTCGCCTCAGCGCGCCCGGCCCGCCACGGTGCGGGTGACCAGGGCGAGGAACAGGTCGGCCTGGCGGACCATGTCGTCGGCGTCGCGCTGCGACACCCGTCCGCGCACGCCCGCCTCCACCGCCGAGCGCGTGGCCGAGTGCGCGGCGAAGAACGCCGCCCACTCGCCGTACTCCGGCGCCACCGACGCGAGCAGCGTCCAGGCGTCGGTCGGGCGGGACGAGCGCCGGGAGCGGGCGCGCAGGGCGAGCACCGCGGCCGCCGCGCGCAGTGCCCCGATGTGGGCGGAGCGGAACCGCTCGGCGGGGTCGTCGGCGGCCTGCGCGGCCCGCAGCTCGTCGCGGGCGGCACCGAGCAGCTGCACCACCGTGCGCGAGGGCGGCGGCGCCGGCGGGGCCGGCGGGCCGGCCGCCCGGGCGGTGGCCCCGCGGGTGGCCGACCGCGTCCGGGCGGCGGGCACGGGTGGGGCGGGCGGGTCGACCGGGCCGGCCGGGCCGGTCGGGTCGGTGGGGGTGGTGTCGAACAGGCCGGGCATGGCGAGGGCGCTGGTCACGGATTCCTCCTCGGGTCGCGTCGCGGGCGGGGGTCAGGCGCCGGCCCAGCGCAGGTCCCACACGCCGGGCCCCGAGCGCATGCGCAGGACGAACTCGCCGGGCGGCAGGTGCGGCTCGTCGGACCGGCGCGCCATGACGCGCCAGCAACGGCACCGGTCGCCCCCGACGGGCATGGCCGAGAGGAACGGCCAGCGGGACTCCTCGATCCAGCGTTCGCGCACCTCGGTGACCAGGTAGTGACTGTCGCGCCGGTTGGGGCGGCGATGGAACTCGACCGGGTCGCCGTCCGCGCAGCGGACCTGGACCGGCGAGGGACTGCGGACCACGATGCGTCCTCCACGGCGGGCTCGTGCTCCTCGACCCGGGGCCCGGGCCGAGCGGATGCCTGCCACCGTGGGGAGCCGGCGGCGTACCCGGGCGGCGGGGCGCTTCCCCCGCCCCGCCGCCCGAGGCCATCGAACACGTGTTCGATGCGGACCAGTGAACCCGCTCGTCCCGGGGCCGTCAAGTCGGTGCGGGGGTGACACGCGGGAGGGGCACCCGGCGGGCGGAGCGGCGCGGAGCCGGGTGGGACGCGGCCCCCGGCGTGGTGAGATGGGGCCCGTGCCCGCTGCCCCTGCCCACCGCGCGGGAGCCGGACGGTGACCGCCGCGCCCGCCCGCGCCTCCGTCGTCGACCTGGCCCCCGACGACTTCGTGGCGCGGCTCGACGAGGCGCTCACCGTGTACGTCCGCGCGATGGCCTACCCCCCGGGCACGGTCCGCCAGCGCCGCCCGATGTGGGTGGAGCACTCGAGGCGCCCGGGCTGGCACGCCGTCGCGGCCCTCGGCCCCGACCGGTCGCTGTGGGGCATCGCCTACGGCTACCCGGGCGCGCGCGGCCAGTGGTGGTTCGAGGAGGTGCGCCGGGGGCTGCTCGCCGCCGGCGAGCACGGCCGCGAGCTGGCCGCGACCGTCCTCGAGGACTACTTCGAGCTCACCGAGCTGCACGTCCGCCCCGACGTCCAGGGCGACGGCGTCGGCGAGGCCCTGGCGCGACGCCTGCTCACCCGCCCCACCGACCGCCACGTCCTGCTCTCGACCCCCGAGGCCGAGCAGCCGACGCGCGCCTGGTCGCTCTACCGCCGGCTCGGGTTCCGCGACCTGCTGCGCCGCCACCGGTTCACCAGCGACCCGCGGCCCTTCGCCGTCCTGGGACGCGAGCTGCCGCTCGACCCGCCCCACGCCCCGGTCCCGCCGGTGGACGGTGACGGCACCGTCCCGTGGGGCCGCGCCTGACCGCCGGCGTCGGAGGCGCCTGGCACCATGCGCGGGTGCCCGCGACCCGACGTCCCGCCCCGACCGCGGGCCCCGCCGACACCCCGGCAGCCGCGGGCCGCCCCCGCCGCCGCGGGCTGGTGCTCGTGGCGGTCGTGCTGGCGCTGGTGGGCCTGCTGGGCACGGGGTGCGTCCGGGTGCGCGCCGGCATGGCCGTCTCGCCCGACGACCGCGTGTCCGGGGTGGTCGACATCGCCACGCCCGACGGCGCGCCGGCCGGGCAGGGCCCGCCGCTGCAGGTACCCGACGACCTCAGCGGCGACGTCAGCGTCGAGCGCTACGAGCAGGACGGTTACATCGGCTCGCGCGTGCGCTTCGAGGACCTGTCGTTCGACGACGTCACCCGCGTGCTGCCCGGCATCAGCCCGACGAGCACGCAGGCCATCCGCGTGCAGATGCGCCGCGCGGGCGACCGCGTCGTGGTCAGCGGCCAGGTCGACCTGACCCGCGTCGCGCCGGAGAGCTCCGACGTGCAGCTGAAGATCGCGTTCCCGGGCAGCGTCCGCCAGACCGACGGCACGGCCGCGCAGGGCGTCATCAGCTGGACCTTCCAGCCCGGCACGGTCACCGACGTCAACGCGGTGGTCGAGTACCCGGACCCCGACGCCCCGTCGTGGATCGCGTGGTCGCTGCTGCTGCTCCTCGTCGTCGCGGCGGCCGCGGCCATCGTGTTCGTGCTCGCGGCGTCGTCGCGCACGCAGTCGCGCACCCGCGCCCGCCGCTGACCCCGACGAGGGGCCGGCGACGGGTCGAGGGGGTCAGCTCCCGGGCCGGGCCGCGATGCCCAGGCGCTGGACGACGTCCATCACCGCGGGCGAGCGGTTCATGCTGATGTAGTGGATGTTCTCGACGCCCTCGTCGAACATCCGCTGCGACAGCTCGACGCACAGGTCGATGCCGGCCTCGCGGTAGCCCGCGGCGTCGTCGGCCAGCGGCTCGAGCTTCTCGAGCATCGCGGCGGGCAGCGGCGCACCCGAGAAGTCCGCGCCGCGCTCGGCGGACTTCGGCGTGGTCACCGGCATGAGCCCCGGCATGATCGGGATGTCGCACCCGGCGGCCGCGATGCGGTCGCGCATCCGCAGGAACTGGTCGGCGTCGTAGAACATCTGGGTGATCGCGAACTCGGCGCCGGCCTTCACCTTCTGGATGAAGAAGCGGGTGTCGGAGTCCTCGTCGATCGACCGGGGGTGCAGGTAGGGGAAGGCCGCGACGCCGACGCAGAAGTCGCCGAGGCGGCGCACCATGTGCACGAGCTCCTCGGTGTAGCTCAGGCCCGCCGGGTGCGGCACCCAGTCGGCGTCCTTGTCCCCGGGAGGGTCTCCCCGGATCGCGAGGACGTTGCTGATGCCCGCGGCGAGGTAGGAACCGATCACCTGGCGCAGGTCCTCGAGCGAGGCGTCCACCGCGGTGAGGTGGGCCATCGCCGTGAGGGTGGTGTCGGTGGCGATCCGGCCGGTGGTGCGGATGGTGCGGTCGCGGCTGGAGCCGCCGGCGCCGTAGGTGACCGAGACGAAGGCCGGGTCGAGCGGCTCGAGGTCGCGGATCGTGCGCCAGAGGGTGGCCTCGCCCTCGTCGTTCTTGGGCGGGAAGAACTCCACCGAGAACGTGGGCACCCCGCGCTGGATGCGCTCCGTCACAGTAGCCATCCGGCGACCCTACGGTGACCCGGCCACCCGGCGCTGGTGCGTTGTGACCGGGACCGCCCGATCAGCCGGGTACGCCGAGCGGCCCTACGCTCGGGCAGCGGGCACGGCACCCGTCCGGAGGGAAGAGCGCGCATGACGGTCGGCGGAGCCTCGACGACGGCGGACGCCGGTCCCCGCGGCCTGTTCGGCGACCCCCGTCGGACCGGCCACGGCGGCCCGGACGGGGACCCTACCCCCGCCACCCTCGCCGCCCTCGAGCGCGACCTGCCCGGCGCCGTCACCGCCGACCTCGCGGACTACCTGGCCGGCCGCCGCCGCGCCTGCGTCGACGTCGCCGACGAGTTCGCCGGCGCGGTCGACGACCTCACGCGCTTCGTGCTCGCCGGCGGCAAGCGCCTGCGGCCGACGTTCGCGTGGTGGGGCTGGCGGGCGGCCGGCGGCGCGGGTGGCGCGGCCGCCCCCGCCGCGGTGCTGCGGGCGGTGAGCGCGCTGGAGCTGATCCAGGGCTGCGCGCTCGTCCACGACGACCTCATCGACGACTCGGCGACCCGCCGGGGTGAGCCGACGGTGCACGCGCGCTGGGCGTCGCGGCACGCCGACGCGTCCTGGGCCGGCGACCCGACCCGGTTCGGTGCGGCCGTGGCCATCCTGCTGGGCGACGTGGCCCTGGCCTGGGCCGACGACATGCTCCACGAGTCCGGCCTGGACGTGGCGGCGCTCGCCCGTGCCCGGCCGGTGTGGCGGGCGATGCGCACCGAGGTGCTCGGCGGGCAGTTCCTCGACGTGCAGGGCCACGCGTCGTCGGACTCGCGGCCCGAGACCGCGCTGCGCATCAGCCGGTACAAGACCGCGGCCTACACCGTCGAGCGCCCGCTGCACCTCGGCGCCGCCCTGGCCGGGGCCGACGAGGTCACGGTGTCGGCGCTGCGCCGGTACGGCACCGACCTCGGCATCGCCTTCCAGCTGCGCGACGACCTGCTCGGCGTGTTCGGCGACCCGGCCGTCACCGGGAAGCCCGCCGGCGACGACCTGCGGGAGGGCAAGCTGACCCTGCTCGTCGCGCTCACCCGCGCGCACCCCGACCGGCGCACGGCCGCCGCGGTCGAGTGCGCGGTCGGCGACCCCGACCTGGACGCCGCCGGCGTCGACGCGGCCCGCGAGGCGCTGGTCGCGCTCGGGGTCGTCGACGACGTCGAGCAGCGCATCACCGAGCTCACCGCGTCCGCGCTCGACGCCGTGCGGGGCGCCGACGCCCCGATCCTGACCGCGCCCGCCCCCGAGCGGCTCGCCGACCTGGCCGTCGCGGCCACCCGGCGGACCTGCTGACCGCCGCGAGAGGCACCCCCGCCCGTGACCCGTACCGTCCAGTCCCCCACCGACCACGTCGTCGTCGTGGGCGCCGGCCTCGCCGGCCTCGCGACCGCGCTGCACCTGCTCGGCGCCGGGCGCCGCGTCACGGTCGTCGAGCGCGACGCCACCCCCGGCGGCCGCGCCGGGCGCCTCGACCTCGGCCTCGACGGGTCGAGCTCCGCTGCGCTCCGTCTCCCGGGCGCGGGCGGGTCGTTCCGGCTCGACACCGGCCCGACGGTCATCACCATGCCGGAGCTGGTCGAGGAGGCCCTGGCCGCGGTCGGCGAGAAGCTCGGGGACCGCCTCGAGCTCGTCGACCTGCACCCGGCCTACCACGCCCGCTTCGCCGACGGCAGCGCGATCGACGTGCACACCGACCCCGGCGCGATGGAGCAGGAGATCCGGGAGAAGGTCTCCGCGGCCGACGCCGAGGGCTACCGGCGCCTGCGGGCCTGGCTGACCGAGCTGTACCGGGTGCAGATGGCCACGTTCATCGACGCCAACTTCGACTCCCCGCTCGACGTGCTCTCCCCCGACCTCGCCCGGCTGGCCACGCTCGGCGGCTTCGGCCGGCTGGGCCCGCGGATCGGGAAGTTCCTCGCCGACGAGCGGCTGCGCCGCATCTTCTCCTTCCAGGCGCTCTACGCGGGCGTGCCGCCGGCCCGGGCGCTCGCCGCCTACGCCGTCATCGCCTACATGGACACCATCGCCGGCGTCTCGTTCCCGAAGGGCGGGGTGCGCGCGCTGCCCCAGGCCCTCGCCGACGCCGCCGCCGACGCGGGGGCGGAGTTCCGCTACGGCACGACCGTCACCGGGCTGGAGCGCTCCGGCGGGCGGGTGCGCGCGGTGCGGACCGTGCCCACCGACGACCCGGGCGCCGACGGCGAGCGCCTCGCCACGGACGCCGTCGTCCTGTCGGTCGACCTGCCCGCCGCCCACGCCCTGCTCGGGCGCGCGCCGCGGCGGGCGGTGCCGCTGCGGTGGTCGCCCTCGGCGTTCGTCTGGCACGCGGGTGTGCCGGCCGGCACCGGCCTGGGCCACCACACGATCTCGTTCGGCGACGCGTGGGCGGGCACGTTCGACGAGATCATCACCGAGGGTCGGCTGATGTCCGACCCGTCGCTGCTGATCACCCACCCCACCGCCACCGACCCCTCGCTGGCACCCGACGGCCACGAGCTGCTCTCGGTGCTGGCGCCCTGCCCGAACACCGACGTCGCACCGTTGGACTGGGACCGGGTCGGGCCGCGCTACCGCGACGAGCTGCGCGGGGTACTCGCGGGCCGGGGCATCGAGCTGGGCGAGCCGGTCGTGCAGCACACCATCTCCCCCGCCGACTGGTCCGCGCTCGGCCTCGCCGCGGGCACCCCGTTCTCCGCGGCACACACGTTCGCCCAGACCGGGCCGTTCCGCTCGGGCAACCTCGTGCGCGGCGAGGGCAACGTCGTGCTCGCCGGGTGCGGGACGACGCCCGGCGTCGGGGTCCCCACCGTGCTCGTGTCGGGGAAGCTCGCCGCCGCCCGGATCACGGGGTGAGCGGGTGAGCACGGCCGAGCTCGACGCCGCCGGCATCACCGATCCCGCGCTGCGGGAGGCCTACACCCGGTGCCGCGCGCTCAACGCCGCCCACGGGCGCACCTACTTCCTGGCCACCCGCCTGCTCGCGCCCGCCCAGCGTCCGGCGATCCACGCCCTGTACGGGTTCGCGCGCCTGGCCGACGACGTCGTCGACGACCCGGAGGCCGACGCGTCGCCCGCGGCGGTCGCGGGGCGGCTCGAGGAGGTCCGTGCCCGCATGCGCCGCGGCCTCGACGGGACCGAACCGCGGACGCTGGTGGCCGAGGGCGAGCCCGTCGTGGCGGCGCTGGCGGACACGGTCGCGCGCCACGACATCGACCACCGCCACCTCGAGGACTTCATGGACTCGATGGCCATGGACCTCACCGTCACCGACTACCCGACCTTCGACGACCTCGCGCGCTACGTGCACGGTTCGGCGGCGGTGATCGGGCTGCAGGTGCTGCCGGTGCTCGGGACCGTCGGGCCCCGCGAGGAGGCCGAGCCCTACGCCGCCGACCTCGGCGTGGCCTTCCAGGTGACCAACTTCCTGCGCGACGTCGGCGAGGACCTCGACCGCGGCCGCGTCTACCTCCCCCGCGCCGAGCTGGCCGCGTTCGGGGTGGACCGCGAGCTGCTGGTGTGGTGCCGGACCACGGGCCGCACCGACCCGCGCGTGCGCCGGGCGCTGGCCCACCTCGTCGCCCGCACCCGGGCGGTCTACCGGCGCGCCGACCGCGGGATCGCCCTGCTCCACCCCGTCTCGCGGCCCTGCGTGCGCACCGCGCGCGTGCTCTACGGCGGCATCCTCGACGAGATCGTCGCCGCGGACTACGACGTGCTGCGCCGCCGCGTCGCGGTCGGCAACGGCCGCCGCGCCGCGGTGGCGCTGCCGCACCTGGCCCGCGCGGTGGGGACGCGGTGGCGGCGCCGCCTCGATCCGGCGACCACCCGCGCGGCGTGACGCCCGTCAGCCTGGTCCTGGCCGTCGACGCCGCCTGCGCGCGATGCCGGGCGGTGGGCGCGACGGTCGCGCAGGTGACGGGGCCGGGGGGCCCGGACGTCGAGGTGCTGCCGCTGGCCGACTACCGGGTCGCGGGCTGGTGCGCCGACGCCGGCGTCGCCGGGGACGCGCCCACCCTGCTGGAGGTCGTCCCCACCGACGGTGACGACCGCGTCCGGGCGTGGACCGGCCCGGCGATGGTCCCGGCGCTGGTGCGCCGGCTCGGTGTCCGCCGGACCGCGCGGCTGGCGGCGGCGCTGCGCGCGCACGGCCTGCTCGGCGACGCGGCGCGGGGCCTGTGGGCCGGTGGGCGCGGGACGCCGATCAGAAGGCCATCGCCTGGGCGCGGCGCTTGACCTCGCGACCCCGGTCGGAGCGCAGGGCGTCGATCGGGGCGCCGGGCAGCGACGCGTCGTCGGCGAACAGCCAGCGCAGGATCTCGCCGTCGCCGTAGCCCCCGTCGCGCAGCACCTGGATGGTGCCCGGCAGGCCCTTGACCACGCCCTCGTCGGTGAGGAAGGCGGCGGGCACGAGCCAGCGGTCGCCCTCCCGGACGCCCAGCAGCTGCCCCTGCTTGATCATCTGGCTGACGCGCGTGCGGGGCAGGCCGAGGCGCTCGGCGACCTCGGCGAGCGTGACGACCTCGACGTCGTGTCCCACGACGGCGGCGATGGACTGGGTCACGTCGTCACTGTGCCAGAGGAGGCGCCCCGGGGGGCCACGTCCAGCCCCTCGCGCACCAGGGCCTCGGGCTGCGCGAGGGCGATGAGGTGCCCGCCGGGCAGGACGACCGGCTCCACGCCCGCGCGCTCGCGCGCCAGGCGCACCTGGAAGTCGGCGGGGAAGAAGCGGTCGTCGCGGCCGACGACCACGGTCAGGGGGACGTCGGGCCAGCTCTCGAGCGCCCACCCGGTGAACGGGGCCCCGGACTGGTCGCGCTGGTGCTCCGCGCCCGCCGCGACGACCTCGGGCGGGACGTCGTGGAGGAACTCCCAGGCCTCGTCGAACCCGGCGTCCTCCCGGCCCGCCGCCCGGACGGCGGCCTCCTTGGCGTCCCGGTGTCCCGACGCCTCCCACCACTGCCCCGGCGTCTCCCCGACCGCCGGGATCATGGCGTTGACCAGCACCAACCGTCGGACGGGAACGCGGCGAGCGATCTCGACGGCCGTGAACCCGCCCAGCGACTGGCCGACCACCACGGGGTCGGGGCGATCCCCGAGCGCCGCGAGGGCGACCTCGACGTAGCGCTCGATGCCCGCCGTGGGGTCGTCGGCGGGGAGGTCGACGGCGATCGCCTCGTCGCCCCGGGCGGCCAGGAGCTCGACCACCCGGTGCCAGTACCAGGACGCCCCGCCCGCGCCGGGCAGGAGCAGCCACGTCGTCACGAGCGGCA
>Ga0196958_10000316_pt1 | contig 15543 bp, 15 predicted proteins | sample S1v_10metaG_FD_148654 | JGI IMG/M metagenome (GOLD analysis project Ga0196958, IMG submission 148654) | Soil microbial communities from Anza Borrego desert, Southern California, United States - S1+v_10 | ecosystem: Environmental > Terrestrial > Soil > Desert | place: USA: California | collected...
GCGGGCGCACCCTCGTCGAGATGAGCCAGCGCGAGGCCCTTGTAGGCGACGTTGGCGTAGGCCTGCGTCGCCACCGCGCCGACGCCGGCCACCGCCGCCGGCACCGCCGAGCCCACCGCGAGGAACTTGGATGCCACTGCCACGCCCCACGACTCACCGTCGGCGGAGCGGGCCACGATCGAGAACGTCATGGCGTCACCGTAGCCACCCGCGGCCGCTGACCGGGGCCACCCCGTCTCGCTAGGCTCGTCACGGTGTCCGGTCCCGATCGGGACGACCGACCAGGGAAGGAGCGACACATGCGCGTGGGCGTGCTCACCGGAGGCGGCGACTGCCCGGGTCTCAACGCTGTCATCCGCGCGGTGGTCCGCAAGGGCGTGAAGGAGCACGGCTTCGAGTTCGTCGGCTTCCGCGACGGCTGGCGCGGCCCGCTGGAGGGCGTCACGATGCAGCTCGGCATCGAGCAGTGCCGGGGGATCCTGCCCCGCGGCGGCACCATCCTCGGCTCCTCGCGGACCAACCCGTTCAAGCTGGACGACGGCGTGCAGCGGATCAAGGACAACCTGGCGGCCGCTGGCGTCGACGCCCTGGTCGCGATCGGTGGTGAGGACACGCTCGGGGTCGCCACCCGGCTCGCGGACCTCGGGGTCAACGTCGTCGGCGTCCCGAAGACCATCGACAACGACCTCTCCGGCACCGACTTCACCTTCGGGTTCGACACCGCGGTCAACATCGCGACCGAGGCGATCGACCGGCTGCACACCACGGCCGAGTCGCACCACCGGGTGCTGGTCGTCGAGGTGATGGGCCGCCACGCCGGCTGGATCGCCCTCCACTCCGGCATCGCCGGCGGCGCGAGCGCGGTGCTGATCCCGGAGGTTCCGTTCGACATCGAGGAGCTCTGCGCGCACGTCGAGACCCGGTTCCAGACGCACTATGCACCGATCATCGTGGTCTCCGAGGGTGCCGTCCCCGTCGAGGGTGGCGACATGACGCTGGCGAGCGGCGAGAAGGACGCGTTCGGCCACGTCCGGCTCGGCGGGATCGGCGACCGGCTCGCCAAGGAGATCGAGCAGCGGACCGGCAAGGAGGCCCGCGCCGTGGTGCTCGGGCACATCCAGCGCGGCGGCACGCCGACCGCGTTCGACCGGTGGCTGGCGACCCGGTTCGGGCTCCAGGCGATCGACGCGGTCGCGGCCGGGGAGTACGGCGTCATGGTCGCGCTCCGCGGCACGAAGATAGTCCGCGTGCCGCTGAGCGAGGGCACCGGCGAGCTCAAGCTGGTCAGCGCCGAGGAGTACGGCGAGGCCCAGGTCTTCTTCGGATAGGCCGAGCCGCTAGCCAGCCTCGAGGTCGACCACCAGCGCGAGGTGGTCCGACAGCGGCATCCGGCACACCGACGACCGGGCTCGTAGCGGCGGGTCGGCGAGCACGTGGTCGATCTGCTCGGTCGGTTCGTCCACGGGGAACGTCCGGTGGGTGGCCAGCGGACTCATGCGGGTGATCCGCTGCGCGCGCTCCGGGTCCATGTTGAGGTCCCCGGTCAGCAGCAGGGGCCGGGGGAGTGGCGCCAGCGAGTGGACCAGGTGCCGCAGCTGGCGTCCGTTCCACCAGCGCACGAACGACAGGTGGGTCGTGGCGACCGTGAGCGGACCGATCGGGGACTCCAGGGAGGCGGCCACGGCGACCCGCGGCTCGTCGCGCACCATGGTGGGCAGCGCCTGGCCGTGGAACCGGATCGGCACCGGTGTCCGGATCGCCGGGAGCCGTACGACGTGCCAGCCGTGCACGGGATAGCGGCTCAGCAGGGCGATGCCGTAGGCGGCGGAGTCTGGTTGCTCCTCGCCGGTCGCCGCCTCCCATGTCGCCCCCGGGCTGCCGGCGAGGGCGGCGACGAAGCGGTGCTCCGGTGCGTCCATCGCCTCCGCCGCGATCGCGGTCAGGTCGTGCCCGTGCGAGCGAGGCTGGTTGCGGTCCACCTCCTGGAGCGCGAGCACGTCGGGATCGAGATCCTTCACCGCGCGACGGAGGACGTCGACGTCGACCTGCCGGTCGTGCAGCGACCGGCCGTTCAGGATGTTGAAGGTCACCAGGCGCATCAGCGGCGCGGTACCCATCGCCCGGCAGTGCATGAGGCCGGGTGGGCCCGGGTACCTCCGGGACCTCCGGAACGCGAGTGGTGGTGAGTCGATGACCGACACGCAGCGAGGGCTGAGGGAGGCCCTCAAGCTGGTGGCCGTGACCCTCAAGCACGGTGAGGCGCCGTTCGCGCTCGCCGGCAGCTACGGGCTGTGGGCCCGGGGCGGGCCCGAGCCCGACCACGACGTGGACTTCATGGTCGCCGAGGAGGACGCCGCCCGGGCCAAGGACCTGCTCTCCGAGGAGGGTCTCGACGTCGTCGACCCGCCGGAGGACTGGCTGTTCAAGGTGTTCGTCGACGGCGCGATGGTCGACGTGATCTTCCGCGCCGGGAGCGTGCCGATCACCGGCGAGCGGTTCGAGGACGCCGAGGAGCTGGAGGTGGAGTCGGTGCTGATGCCGGTGCTGTCCACCACCGTGCTGATGTCGGACAAGCTCAACGCGCTGGAGGAGCACGCCTGCGACTTCGGCAACGTGCTGCCCGTGGCGCGCGCGGTCCGTGAGCAGGTCGACTGGGCCGTGGTCGCCGAGCAGACCAAGCAGAACCCGTTCGCGACCGCCTTCCTCTTCCTCCTGGAGCAGCTCGGGATCGTCGACCCGGCGACGCGCCTGTGACCACAGGTCCTTCCCTTCCGGCCCGGTTCTGCGGGAAGGTGAGCGCCAAGTGGCCTGGACCACGCACGGAAGGGACTCGGGATGACCGCAGAGACAGCTGATCGCAGCACCCCGGCGGGGAGCCAGCAGCCCCAAGAGCTGAAGCGGGTCATGGGCCCGGGCCTGCTCCTCCTCTTCATCGTCGGCGACATCCTCGGCGCCGGCGTCTACGCCGTGACCGGCCAGATGGCCGGTTACGTCGGCGGTCTCCTGTGGCTGCCGTTCCTGCTCGCGTTCGTCGTGGCCACGATGACGGCGTTCTCCTACCTGGAGCTGGTCACGAAGTACCCCGCGGCGGCCGGTGCGGCGCTCTACACGCACAAGGCGTTCGGGATCCACTTCCTGACCTTCATCGTCGCGTTCGCGGTCGCCTGCTCGGGCATCACCAGCGCGTCGACGTCGGCGGCCACGCTCGCGCAGAACCTCTACGCCGGCCTCGAGGCAAACGGGTGGTCCGAAGCACCGAGCGAGGGCACGATCACGCTCGTCGCAATGGCGTTCATGGTCCTGCTCGCCCTGATCAACCTCCGCGGCGTGGGCGAGAGCGTGAAGTTCAACATCGTCCTGACGGTGGTCGAGATGGTCGCGCTGTGCATCGTGATCGGCATCGGCTTCTCGGTCGTCGCCCAGGGCGACGCCGACCTGGGTCAGCTGGTCGACTTCAGCGACGGCAACGACCTCGGGCTGCTGTTCGCGGTGACCGCGGCGACCTCGATCGCGTTCTTCGCGATGGTGGGTTTCGAGGACTCGGTGAACATGGTCGAGGAGACCAAGGAGCCGGAGCGGATCTTCCCGCGCACGATGTTCCTCGGTCTCGGCATCGCGGTCGTGCTCTACATGCTCGTGGCGGTGACGGTGGTCGCCGTCCTCGGCCCGGAACGGGCGACCACGATCTTCGAGGACGGGGGTCGCGCCCTGGTCACGGTCGTCGACGAGGGCTCCGACCTCCCGGTCGAGAAGGTGTTCCCGTTCCTGGTGGTGTTCGCGGTCGCCAACACTGCGCTGATCAACATGCTGATGGCGAGCCGACTCATCTACGGCATGGCCAGGCAGCGGGTGCTGCCGAAGCAGCTCGGCTCCGTCCTCCACGGGCGCCGCACGCCGTGGGCCGCGATCATCTTCAGCACGCTCCTCGCCGTCGTCCTCATCTGGTACGTCACCAGCGACCCCGACAGCGACATCGTGATCAACCTCGGCAGCACGACCGCGTTGTTGCTGCTGTGCGTGTTCGCGATCGTCAACATCGCGTGCTCCGTGCTGCGCAAGAAGCGGGCCGACCACAACAAGACGTTCTTCACCGCGCCGACCTGGCTCCCGCCGGTAGCCGCCCTGCTCTGCGTCTACCTGGCGGGACCGTGGGTGGACCGCGCCGGGATCGTCTACGAGATCGCGGGTCTGCTGATGGGCCTCGGTGTGATCCTCTGGGCGGTCACCTGGCTCCTCAACCGGATCGCGAACAAGGACGACGAGCCGCCCCGGTTCGCGGACATCGACCACATGGACATCGATCCGACCGACGACCCGAGGTAGCCGCCGGCCGTCTAGACCGGCCGGGGCGGGGCAGGCGTGCGTGCTGCACACTCGCAGCATGCACGCGTGGCGATCGGCGCTTGCGTTCGACGGCAGCCGGTTCCGGTCCGAGGGCGCCACGGTGCTGGTCGACGACGGCGTCATCCTCGGCGTCGAGCCCGCGGCGTACGACGTCCCCGCCGACTGCCCGGTCACCGAGTTCTCCGGCACGCTGCTCCCCGGGCTGGTCGACGCCCACGTGCACCTGGTCAGCGACGGCGGCCTCGGCTCGCTCGAGCGGGTGGCGGTGCAGTCGGCCGAGGAGATCGACCGCGTGATCGAGGCCTCGCTCCGGGCGCAGGCGGCACACGGGGTGACGACCGTGCGCGACCTCGGCGACCGCGACTACCTCACGCTCGCCTGGCGCGACCGTGCCGAGCCGGGGCTGCCCCGCATCGTCGCCGCCGGTCCGCCGATCACCACGCCGGGCGGCCACTGCCACTACCTGGGCTCGACCGCGGCGAGCCCGGACGAGCTGGTGGCCGCGGTCTGCGAGCACGACGAGCGCGGCGTGAACGTGATCAAGGTGATGGCGAGCGGCGGTTTCCTGACCCCGGGCACCGACATGCTCGGCGCCCAGTACCAGGCGGCACAGCTGCGGGCTGTCGTCGAGGCGGCGCACGCGCTCGGGCTGCAGGTGCTCGCGCACGCCCACTCGGTGACCGGGATCGAGGCGGCGCTCGACGCGGGTGTCGACGGGATCGAGCACTTCACCGGGATCTGCGAGGACGGGGCCGTGCTCTCGGACGACCTGCTGGACCGGGTGGCCGCCGCCGGCGTGCTGGTGGACCCCACCATGGGCAACGACTTCTCGCTGATCGCCACCCTGCCGCCACCGCCGCCGCAGATCGAGGAGCTGATGGCGCGGCTCGGCCTCGACCGGCAGGCGTTCTTCATGGAGCGCTACGCCCACGTGGGGCGGATGCGTGACCGCGGGGTCCGGGTGGTGCCCGGGGTCGACGCCGGCGCGATGCCGCTGAAGGCGCACGGCAACGCGTGGCTCGCGGTCACCGACCTGGTCACGGCCGGCTGGCCGGTCGCGGAAGCCCTTGCCGCCGGGACCTCGGGCGCCGCCGACGCGTGCGGGGCGGGCGGGGTGACCGGGTCGCTGCGGCCCGGGCTCGCCGCGGACCTGCTCGTCGTCGACGGCGACGTGCGAAGCGAGCCGGCGGCGCTCGGCCGCCCGATCGCGGTCGCCGTGCGCGGGGAGTCCGTGCTCACACCACAGCCGTGAATCTGCGCGGGACCGCGGCGCGCCGTACCCTTGTGCGGTGAACCTCGCAGACCTCTCGACGCTCGGAGCCCCCGGGAGCATCCCCTCCCTGGAGGAGCTGCACGCGCTCGGCGCGCGCCAGCAGCCGACGTACGACGATCCCGCCGCCGTCGCCGCGGCCGTCGCACGACTGCGCACCCTGCCGCCGCTGGTCTTCGCGGGCGAGTGTGACGACCTGAAGGAGAAGATCGCCGCGGTCAGCCGCGGCGAGGCGTTCCTGCTCCAGGGCGGCGACTGCGCCGAGACCTTCGCCGGAGCCACCGCGGACAACACGCGGAACAAGCTGCGGGTGCTGCTCCAGATGGCGGTCGTGCTCACCTACGGCGCCTCGGTCCCGGTGGTGAAGGTCGGCCGGCTCGCGGGGCAGTACGCCAAGCCCCGCTCGTCCGACAGCGAGACCCGGGACGGCGTCACGCTGCCGGCCTACCGCGGCGACGCCGTCAACGGCTACGAGTTCACGCCGGAGTCGCGGATCCCCGACCCGCAGCGGCTGCTCGACGTCTACAACGCCTCGGCCGCGACGCTGAACCTGGTCCGCGCCTTCACGACCGGCGGCTACGCCGACCTGCGCCAGGTGCACGCCTGGAACTCCGAGTTCGTCCGCGACAGCCCCGCGGGCCACCGCTACGAGGCGATGGCCGGCGAGATCGACCGGGCCCTGACGTTCATGAAGGCGATCGGCGCCGATCCCGACGAGTTCCACCGCGTGGACTTCTACTCCAGCCACGAGGCGCTGCTGCTGCCCTACGAGCACGCGATGACCCGGATCGACTCGCGCACCGAGCAGCCCTACAACGTCTCGGGCCACTTCGTCTGGGTCGGGGAACGCACCCGCCAGCTCGACGGCGCCCACGTGGAGTACTTCCGCCACATCCGCAACCCGATCGGCTGCAAGCTCGGTCCGACCGCGACCGCCGACGACGCGCTCGCGCTCGCGGCGAAGCTGAACCCGGAGAACGAGGAGGGTCGGCTGACGTTCATCACCCGTTTCGGCGCCGACAAGGTCCGCGACGGGCTGCCCGCGCTGGTGGAGAAGGTCACCGCCGAGGGCGTCGAGGTCGCGTGGATCTGCGACCCGATGCACGGCAACACGTTCTCGACCTCGAACGGCTACAAGACCCGCAGGTTCGAGGACGTGCTGGGGGAGGTGCAGGGCTTCTTCGACGTCCACCGGGCGCTGGGGACGGTCCCGGGCGGCATCCTGGTCGAGAACACCGGTGACGACGTGACCGAGGTGATCGGTGGCGGGGAGGAGCTGGACGAGCTGGGCCTCGCCCACCGCTACGAGTCGGTCGTCGACCCCCGGCTCAACCGGGTGCAGTCCCTGGAGATGGCGTTCCTGGTCGCCGACATGCTGCGCGCGTCCTGACCCTGGTTTGATGACGCGGTGATCGATCTCCGCTCCGACACGGTGACCCGCCCGACCGAGGCGATGCGCGCCGCGATGGCAGGCGCCGACGTCGGCGACGACGTCTACGGCGAGGACCCGACCGTCCGGGAGCTGGAGGAGCGGGTGGCCGGGCTGTTCGGCCACGAGGCCGCGTTGTTCACGCCGACCGGCTCGATGGCCAACGTGCTCGCGGTGGGGCTGCTGGTGGCGCCCGGCCAGGAGGTGCTCTGCGAGTCCCGGGCCCACATCGCCCGCGCCGAGCTCGGCGCCCACGGCGCGGTCGGCGGCGTCACCATGCGGACCTGGGTGCACCCCCGCGGGCAGGTCGACCTGCCGGTGATCGAGGAGCTGTTCGCGCCCGACCTCGGCCCGTTCTTCGTGCCCACCCGGGCGGTCTCGGTCGAGAACACCCACAACTTCGCCGGGGGAGCCGTGCTGCCGCTGGAGGACCTGCGTGCCCTCCGCGACTTCTGCCACGGCCAGCGCTCGGCGGTCCACCTCGACGGCGCCCGGATCTGGAACGCCCACGTCGCGACCGGGGTGCCGCTCCGGCAGTACGGCGCCGTGGCCGACGTGCTCGCGGTGTGCCTGTCGAAGGGGCTCGGCGCCCCCGTCGGCTCGCTGGTCGTCGGGCCGGCCGACCTGGTGGCCGAGGCCCGGGTCCGGCGCAAGCGGCTGGGCGGCGGGATGCGCCAGGTCGGCGTGCTCGCGGCCGCCGGGTTGCACGCGCTCGACCATCATCTGGACCGGCTCGCCGACGACCACGCCCACGCCCGGCTCCTCGCCGAGGCGGTGGGCGTCGATCCCGCGACCGTCGAGACCAACATCGTCGCGTTCGGCCGGCCGGACGCCGCGTCCTACGTCGCGAGCGCGCGCGGGCACGGCGTTCTGGTCAGCGCGGTGGGGCCGCGCACGGTGCGCCTGGTGACCCATCTCGACGTCACCCGGGAGGACGCGGAGACCGCCGCGAAGGTGCTGGCAGGTCTCTGACGACCGGCGCGCTCACGACCCCGAGGCGACGAGCGAGTCCCCGAGTGGGGTGCGCCAGTACAGGACCTCGCGGCCCGCGAAGGTGGCCCTCGACGACGCGGTCGCGCGCCGCCCCGCGCGAATTCGCACTCGGGCGAGTTCCGCCTAGAGTCGGTGGCTGCCGGAATCAGGAAGGGTTCTCTTGATGCGTTTGTCCTCGCTGCTCGCCACTGTCGTGCTCGGCGTCTCCGTGGGGCTCAGCCCCGTGGGTGCTGGCCCCGCCTCCGCCGGGAAGGACCTCCCGCCACTGATGCTCGGCCCCGGTGACGCCGGCGTGAGCGACATCGGCGGCAAGGCCGTGATGCGGATGACGAAGCACGGCTACGTCTACATCTCCGGCCAGCACAGCCACCACCTGCGGATCACCTACGTCAAGGACCGCAACATCCTGCGCTACCGCGACACCCGCACCCCGGCGCTCAAGTCCAAGCCGAAGACCTGCGGGACCGAGAACGTGAAGAAGGGCATCTCGGTGATCTGCACGGTCCCGAAGAAGTTCGACGACCAGAAGATGTTCGTCCAGGTCTGGCCCCGGCTCGGCAACGACTACACCGACGCCCGGTCGCTCGGTCGCAGGTTCCGTCTCTGGGTGCTGGCCGACGACGGCGTCGACGTCGTCCACGGCGGCAAGGGCAACGACTTCGTCAACGGCGCGATGGGCAACGACCGCGCCTACGGAGGCGGCGGCAGGGACTGGCTGCGCGGTGGGCCGGGTGCGGACACCCTGGTCGGCGGTGACGGCGACGACCGGGTCTCCCAGGGCTGAGTCGGATTGGGCCGAGCGCGCCGCTGGCGATCGCCCCTAGTGGGGCGAGGAGGCCGAGGCGGGCCTCCGCCCGACGAGCGGCGGGAGCTGCCGCACCGCCTGCGCGAGCGCGCGCAGCTCGGAGCGGTCCAGAGCCTGGGGCCCGTCGCACAGCGCGACCTCCGGGTCGGGGTGCACGTCGACGATCAGGCCGTCGGCGCCGACCGCGATGCTGGCCCTGGCCAGCGGCACGACGAGGTCCTTGCGCCCGGAGGAGTGGGAGGGGTCGGTGATCACCGGCAGGTGGCTGGCCGCCTGGACCACCGGCACCGCCGAGATGTCGAGGGTGTTGCGGGTGGTCGGCTCGAAGGTGCGGATCCCGCGCTCGCACAGCACGATGTCGAGGTTGCCGCGCTGGGCGACGTACTCCGCCGCCATCAACCATTCCTCGACGGTCGCGGTCATGGCGCGCTTGAGCAGCACGGGCTTGCCGCACTCGCCGACCGCCTGGAGCAGCCCGTAGTTCGCCATGTTGCGCGCGCCGACCTGCAGCATGTCCGCCTGCTCGGCCACCGCAGAGACATCCCGCGCATCGGCCACCTCGGTGACGATGGGCAGCCCCGTGGCCTCGCCGACCGCGGCCAGGATCTCCAGGCCCCTGGCGCCGAGGCCCTGGAAGGCGTACGGCGAGGTGCGCGGCTTGAACGCCCCGCCCCGGAGGAGCGTGGCGCCGGCGGCCTTCGCCATCGTCGCCGCCTCGAGCGTCTGCTCGGGGGACTCGACCGCGCAGGGCCCGGCGATCAGCGTGAACGTCCGCGGGCCGATCGGCACCTGCGCGCCGGACCTCCCCACCCACACCGTCGAGCGCTCCGGGTGGTGCTGCCGGCTGACCAGCTTGTACGGGTCGGAGATCCGGTGGACGGCCGCGACCCCCGGCATCGCGCGCAGGTTGAGGCTGTGGAAGCCGTCGATGTCACCCACCAGGCCGATGATCGTGCGGAGCACCCCCTGCGACACGAACGCCTGGCCACCGGCCTCCTCGACCTTCGCGACGACGCGCGCGACGTCCTCGTCCGTCGCGTCGGCGGCCATCACCACGACCATGCGCTCACTCGCTTCCTGTGCCCGACGAGGCTAGCGAGGGACCCCGGCCCAGCCGCCGCAGCACCCAGGATCCGGACACGGCCGGCTCAGACGGCCAGGTGGGTGACCTCGCCCTCCACCTTGCGCCGCGGCACCAGCTCGACGATCAGCATCGCGGCCAGGACCATCAGCCCGCCGGTCACCATCCGGCCGGTCAGCGACTCCCCGCCCAGCAGCACCGCGAAGAACGCCGCGAACACCGGCTCCATGCTCATGATGATCGCGCACCGCGTGGGCGGCAGGTGCGACTGCGCCCACGTCTGCGCGAGCATGGCGGCCGCCCCGGCGATCAGAGCCATGTAGAGGATCGAGGCCCAGTCCGTGCCGCGGTCCGGCAGCACGACCCCGGGTGCGCCGGAGACCAGGGCCGCCACAAGGCAGATGACCGCGATCACCAGCACCTGGACGATCGCCATGCCGACCGCGTCCGCGGACCGGGACCAGGCGCCGAGGCCCACGATGTGCACGGCGTAGAGGACGGCAGCGACCAGGGTCAACGCCTCGCCGTACCCGATCGAGAACCCTTCCAGGGTCAGCACGCCCAGCCCGGCGGTCGCGAGGAGCACCGCGAGCCAGGTGAGTGCGCCGATCCTGGTGCGCAGCACGAGCGCGGCGATCAGCGGTGTCGACACCACGTAGAGGCCGGTGATGAACCCGGAGACGCTGGCGGGCGTGTGCGCCAGGCCCGCCGTCTGCAGGATCTGCGCGACGCCGTACACGCCGCCCAGCACCACGGCCCGCCGCCGGGCCTCCGGGGACAGTCGTGCCGCCGCGCGCGGCGCGACGAGCAGCATCGCGAGCCCTGCCATCAGGAACCGGACCGCGAGGAAGTCGACGGTCGGCACCCGGTCGAGGAGGTCCTTGATCAGGAAGAAGGTGCTGCCCCACGAGGCGGTCATCGCCAGCAGGGCGAGGGTCGCCAGGAGGGCGGTACGGCGCTCGCTCACGCCGCTGTTCCCCGGAGCCCCTTGAGCAGCGCGAGGTCGGGGTCGCCCACGGTGCGCGACCCCGGCGTCTCCGCGATGAACGGCACCCCCTCCGTGGCCGGGTGCGCGAGCAGCTCCTCGAAGGCCTGCGGGCCGATGTGGCCGCGGCCGAGCTTCTCGTGCCGGTCCCGGCACGACCCGCGAGGGTCCTTGGAGTCGTTGGCGTGGACCAGTCGCAGCCGGCCGGGCCCGCCGATCTCGACCACCCGGTCCACGGTGGCGGTCGCACCCCCCGGCTCGTCCAGGGGCGCTCCGGCGGCGAACACGTGGCAGGTGTCCAGGCAGATCCCCGCCTTGGGGTGGAAGTCGAGCGCGGCCAGGTAGGGCTCGAGGTCGTCGACGCCGGCGCACAGCGAGCGACCCTGCCCGGCGGTCGGCTCCAGCAGCAGCCAGGGCGCGGCCTCGTCGCCCACCGCGTCCAGTGCGGGCAGCAGCGCCTCCCGGACCTGGCGCAGGGCGCGGTCGTGGCGCTCCACCGCCGTGCCCGGGTCCCCGGCGTCGACGTAGGACCCGGTGTGCACCACCACGCCCTCGGCCCCGATCTCGACCGCGCGTCGCAGGTTGTGCGCGACCAGCGCCGCCGAGCTCTGGTAGGTCGCCGGCGTCGGGCTGCCGAGGTTGACCAGGTAGGGGGTGTGGATCAGCACCCGGAGGCCACGCTCGGCGGACTGCTCGCGGAACGCCGCGTCGACCGCTCGGTCGCCGGGGGAGAGGGCCCAGCCTCGGGGGTTCCCCGCGAACACCTGGATGGCCTCGCAGCCCAGCCGGTCGGCGTCGGCCAGGGCGCCGGCGACCAGGTTCCTCCCGACGAGGACGTGGGTGCCGACGGGGTTGCGCATGACCGGGTCACGCTACCCGGGTGTACGGGTCAGACCACGTACAGGGTCACCGTCGAGCCCTCGGGGACCACGTCGCCCGCACCGGGGTTCGTGCTCCACGCCCGGGTGCCGTCGAAGTAGATCTGCGCGCGCTCGACCTGCACCTCGAGCCCGGCGGCCTCGAGCTCGGAGATCGCCTCCTCGGTCGACTGACCGAACACGCCCGGCACCTCGACCAGCTCCGGGCCCATCGAGACGACCAGCTCGACGGTGTCGCCCTTGTAGAGCGTGCCCTCGACCGGGTCCTGGTCGATCACGCCGCCCTCGGCCACGGTGTCGCTGTGCTCGCGGCCGACCACGTCCACCTTCAGCCCCAGGGCCTTGATCGCCTCCTTGGCCTCACCGGCGTCCCTGCCGACCCAGCTCTCGACCTGGATCGGCTCGCGTCCCTTGCTCACGACGACGTCGACGGTGGAGTCGACGGGGAGGTCCTTGGCCGCCTTGCTGTCGAAGCGCGGGTCGGACCGGATGACCTGGCCCTTGTCCACCGTCTCCGACCAACGCTCGGTCTGCCGGCCCAGCAGCAGCCTGTGCTCGGCGAGCGCCGCCTGCGCCTGCTCCACGGTCATCCCGCTCAGGTCCGGCACGTCGTAGCGCTCGGGCCCGAGCGACACGGTCAGCGTCACGGTGCCGTCGGGAAGGATCCGCTCACCCGCGGACGGGTCGCTCTCGATCACCTCGCCCTTCGGCACGCTCTCGGAGTAGATCGGGTCGGTGACCTCGACCTCCAGGCCGGCGTCCTCGAGCTCCCTCTCTGCGGCAGTCTGCTCCAGCCCGACCACGCTCGGCGTCGAGGTGTAGCGCGCCCAGCCGAACCAGTAGGCCCCGCCGCCCACGGCGGCCGCGACCAGAGCCGCGAGCAGCAGGAGCACCATGCCGCGTCGCCGCCGCGGGGGGCCGGCGGCGGGGGCGGGCGCGGCGCGGTCCGGCTCCGCCGGCGGGGGAGTACGACGCGCCGCGGGCTGCTCGATCACCGAGGTCGACTCGCGCGACGCCCTGTGGGCCCGCTCGGCGAACAGGGACTCGTCCCACAGCTGGCTGACCGGCTCCGGCGTGGTGTCGACCCGGGCCGAGGGCAACAGGTCCGCGACCAGCTCGGGGTCCTCGCGCACGCCGGCGTGCAGCGCCTGGGTGACCCGGTGGGCGTGGTGCAGCAGCACGCCCGCGTCCGCGGGGCGCAGCGTCCGGTCGCGGCAGGTGGCGCGCGCGACCAGCGCGTCGACGTAGTCGGGGATGCCCGGCACCTCGGACGACGGCGCCGGCACGTCCTGGTGGACGTGCTTGTAGGCGACCGCGATCGGCGTCTCGCCGGTGTGCGGTTTCCGGCCGGTGAGCAGCTCGAACAGGATCACGCCGGCGGCGTAGACGTCGGCGCGCGCGTCGGCCTGCCCGTCGATGACCAGCTCCGGCGCGAGGTAGGACACGGTGCCGATCAGCACGCCGTTCGTGGCGGTGTGCTGGGTGTCGGCGCTGATCGCCTTGGCGAGCCCGAAGTCGGCGACCTTGATCCGACCGTCGTCGGCGATCAGCACGTTCTCGGGCTTGACGTCGCGGTGGACCAGGCCGGCGCGGTGGGCGGAGCCGAGCGCCGAGAGGACCGGATCGAGCAGCGCCAGCGCCCGCTCCGGCGACATCGGCGCCTCCTTGGCGATCGTGTCGCGCAGCGTGTGGCCGGGAACCAGCTCCATCGCGAGGTAGACCGTGCCCTGGTCCTCGCCCTGGTCGAAGACCGACACCACGTTGGGGTGCGAGAGCCGCGCGGCCGAGCGGGCCTCGCGCACGAACCGGGCCGCGAACTCCTCGTCGCCGGCGGTCGCGTCACCCAGACCGGCGTGCATGATCTTCACGGCCACGGTGCGGTCGAGCCGCAGGTCGAGGGCTTCGTAGACCGACGCCATCCCGCCGCGCGCGATCCGGCCGCGGATCTGGTAACGGCCGTCGAGCACCCGCCCGGTGTGTGCGTCGTCCGGGGTCGTCCGGGCGGCGCCCGCGGTGCGACCGCGGGCGCGCGTCTGCGACGTCTCGTCGTGCACGACCCTCCTGGCCCCCGGTCGGGGAAGATCCCGGGGCGCACCCATGGTAGGCGGCGGGCCCCGCCGGCCGCGGTAGGCGGCGGCGCGGACGGATTCGGCGTGGCGCGGCCCGCGGCGCGAAGATGGTCGCCATGAGTGAGCGTCTCGCCGACCAGGACCTGTCCGCCCTCGTCGAGGACTGGCTGGACTGGGACGAGGCCGCCGAGCTGCTCGGCGTCACGCCCGCGAAGGTCCGCACGATGGTCCGCGACCACCAGCTCGCCGCAGCGGTGCCGACGGGGGAACGCTCGCAGCGGGTCCCGGCCCTGTTCATCGAGGACGGCCTCCCGGTCAAGGGGCTGCCGGGCCTGCTGACGCTGATGCACGACAACGGTTTCGACGACCGCGAGTGCATCGCGTGGATCTTCCTCGACGCCGACCTGCCGGGGCGCCCGATCGACGCGCTGCGCGAGAACCGCGGCACCGAGGTCAAGCGCCGGGCCCAGGTCCTCGGCTTCTGACGACACCTCCCGGGGGCGACGATGGGGATCCGACCGAGCCGGCCGAGACCGAGGCTGGCCGTCCTCCTGTCGTCGCTGGTGGTGCTCCTCGCTGCGGTCGCGGTCTGGTGGCTGCAGGGCGGGGACGGTACGACGCCGGCGTCCGACGGCGAGCCGGCGCCGACGCTCACCTCGGCGACCACGAGCCCGGGCGGCGCGGCGTCGTACTCCCCGTCGCAGGGCGTCCAGCCGACCGCGTCTGCCGCGACCGCCGGCGAGCAGATGCCCGCCGTGCACCCGCAGAGCGGCCTGCCGTACGTGGCGCTGGTCGACCTGCCGCCCGAGGCCGCGGAGACCGTCGACCTGATCGACGCCGGCGGGCCGTTCACCTACGACGAGGACGGCAGTACCTTCGGCAACTACGAGGGACTGCTGCCCGACCGCGACCACGGCCACTACCGGGAGTACACGGTCGAGACCCCGGGCTCCTACGACCGCGGCGCCCGACGGATCGTGGCCGGCGCGGACGGCACCCTCTACTGGACCGAGGACCACTACGAGTCGTTCGAGGTGATCTGGCGATGACGCGGAGGGCAGGATGAGCGGACTCGCGGCCGTTCTGGCCGGACGACACGACCGCGGTGTGCACACCTGGCACAGCGGCCTGCACGTGCCCGACGTGCAGCACGCGGTCGAGCACGCCGGCTGGCGGTTCGGCTACGTCGACGGCGTGGCGCTGGCCGAGAAGGAGGAGGTGCTGCGGGCGATCGGTGACGCGCTCGACTTCGCGCCGCACTTCCGCGGGAAGAGCATCGACGGGCTCAACGACTGCCTGCGGGACGTCGCCGAGCCCACCGTGCTGCTGTGGGACGGCTGGGGCGTGTTCGCCCGGGAGTCGCCGCGGGCGTTCGAGAAGGTCCGCAAGGTGCTCACGATGCGGACGGAGGACGCGCCGCCGTTCGAGGTGCTCCTGCGCGGTCCCGGGCCGGACGACGGGATCGACTCGCTCGACTGAAGGTCGCCTCCCACCGGCCTAGCGGTCGGTGACCGACTCGCACAGCCGGAAGAGGTCCTCGCCGCCCGCCCCGACGCACCAGTCCCGCCCGGACCCGGCGTCGAGCTCGTCGTCGCCGCCCGCGCCGTTCAGCAGGTCGCGGTCGCCGCCGCCGGCGGGCGCTGCCGTACCGCCGACGAGCAGGACCGAGAGCGGCACCGCGAGGCTGGT
>Ga0196958_10000317_pt1 | contig 15533 bp, 13 predicted proteins | sample S1v_10metaG_FD_148654 | JGI IMG/M metagenome (GOLD analysis project Ga0196958, IMG submission 148654) | Soil microbial communities from Anza Borrego desert, Southern California, United States - S1+v_10 | ecosystem: Environmental > Terrestrial > Soil > Desert | place: USA: California | collected...
TCTCGTTGGCTCAGCCATCGGCCATGCTTATGCCATCGACCCGCGCCGCGTCCTCACCTTCCGCGCCGTCGTGCGCGCCGGCTCGATCAGCGCGGGCGCCCGCGCGCTGGGCTGGACCCAGCCCGCCGTGAGCCAGCAGCTGAGCACGCTCGAACGCGAGGCGGGCACCCCGTTGCTGGTGCGCGGCCCGAGCGGCGTCAGGCCGACCGAGGCCGGGCACGCCCTCCTGCGGCACGCCGACGCCGTCGACGCGGCCCTGGGCTCGGCCCGCGAGGAGGTCGACGAGCTGGTCCGGCTGCGCCGGGGGACGGTGCGGGTGGCCGCGTTCCCGTCCGGCGCGGCGGTGGTCGTCCCGCCCGCGGCCGCCGCCCTGCGCGAGCGCGGGCTCGGGGTGCAGCTGCGCATGGTCGCGGCCGAGCCCCCGGAGGCCGCCGCGCTGGTCCGGGCCAACGACGTGCACCTCGCGCTGGCGTTCCGCTACCCCGGCGACCCCGGGCCGGACGACCTGGTGTGGCGGCCGCTCGCGCGGGACCCGGTCCGGATCGTGCTGCCCGCCGCGCACCCGCCGGTGGCCGGGCTCGCCGACCTGCGCGACGAGCCCTGGGTCGCCGGGTGCGAGCGGTGCCGGGCCAACCTGGTCGCCGCCTGCGCGGACGCGGGCTTCACGCCGGACATCCGCCACGTCACCGACGACTACGTGGTCGTGCAGTCGCTCGTGGCCTGCGGCCTCGCGGTCTCGCTGCTGCCGGACATGGCACTGCGCGCGGCGACGCTCGACGGGGTGCGCGCCCTCGCGGACCCCGCGCTGCCCCCGCGGACGGTCGGGGTGCTGCACCGGCCCGGGGTCGAGCGGGTGCCGGCCGTGGCGGCGGCGCTGGCGGTGCTGACGGCGCCGCCCGCGACCGCGTGACCCGTGATCACGGCCGACGACCTACGGACGGGCGAACGCGAGCACGTCCTTCGTCAGCCGGGCGGCCTCGGTGACGTAGAGCCCGTGCGGCGCGCCCGCGTACACCTCCAGCCGGGCGTCCGGGATCAGCGGCGCCGTGCGGCGGGCGGTGAGGTCGATCGGAGCGGACTCGTCGGCGTCGCCGTGCACGAGCAGCACCGGCACGTCGATGCCGCGCAGGTCGGCGCGCAGGTCGGTGCCCATGACGACCTGCAGGCACGTGGTCTGCACCTCCAGCGGGCAGGCCAGGATCGTCGCCACGCCGTCGTCGACCAGCGCGGGGGAGACCCACGACCCCGTGCCGGCCGTGGCGAAGTAGCCCGCGGCGCTCTCCCGGAACCAGCGCGGCCGGTCGGTGCGCAGCGCCTGCAGCGTGGCCTGCAGGAACATCGGGTCCAGGCCCTCGGGCGCGTCGTCGGTGCGCAGCAGCAGCGGCGTCATCGCACCGACCAGCACGGCGCGCGACACCCGCTCGCTGCCGTGGGCGGCGAGGTAGCGGACGATCTCGGAGCAGCCCATGCTGTGCCCGACGAGCGTGACGTCGCGCAGGTCGAGGTGCTCGAGCAGGGCGGCGAGGTCACCGGCCAGCGTGTGCAGGTCGTAGCCGCGGCCGCGCTCGTCGGAGCGCCCGTGCCCCCGGCGGTCGTGGGCGACGCAGCGGAAGCCCTCGGCCAGCAGCGCGGTGAACTGGTACTCCCACATCGCCGAGTGCAGCGACCAGGAGTGGGTGAACACGACCGGCGGCCCGCTGCCCCAGTCGCGGTAGAACAGACGGGTGCCGTCGGCGGCGGTGACGTGCACGGTGCCCTCCCGGGTCTCGGTGTGTGCGCGGTCACGACGCTCGCACCCGGGGAGGCGCCCCTCCAGCGCCGCTCGTGCCTCCCCCCGGCGGTGCGCACCGCGGCGTGCCCATCCCGGACAGGGGCTGGTCCGGCGGCGGTGGCTGTGATACTCGGCGGGTGGGAGACAGCGAGCTGGGCGCGTTCCTGCGTAGCAGGCGGGCCGCGGTGCGACCGGAGGACGTCGGCCTGCCCGCGGGCCGGCGCCGGGTGAACGGCCTGCGGCGGGAGGAGCTGGCGTCGCTGGCCGGGGTGAGCGCGTCCTACTACACCCGGCTGGAGCAGGGGCACGGCGGGCACGCGTCGGCGAGCGTGCTCGACGCCGTCGCCCGGGTCCTGGGCCTCGACGACGACGAGCGCGCCCACCTACGCCGCCTGGCCGGCCCGGCGCCCCGGGCGGTTGCCGCGCCCGGGGCAGAGGAGGTGCGGCCGGGTCTGCGGAGCCTGGTGCACGCGATGGGCGTGCCGGCCGCCGTCCTCGGGCGCAGCACCGACATGCTGGCCTGGAACCGCCTCGCGCACGCGGTGTTCGCCGCGCACGTCCCGTTCGAGGCTCCCGAGGCGGCGGCGACGCGGCCGAACTGGGCGCGGATGCTGTTCCTCGACGCGCGCTCCCGCGAGCTGTTCGTCGACTGGCCCGGTACCGCCCGGGACCTGGTGGGGCGCCTGCGCGTCACGGCGAGCCGGCACCCGCGCGACGCGCGCCTGGCCGCGCACGTCGACGGGCTGCGGGCGGAGAGCGCGGAGTTCGACCGGCTCTGGTGCGCCCATCCGGTGCAGGAGGCCGCTCGCGGCACCGCGCGGCTGCGCCACCCGCTCGTCGGCGAGCTCGTGCTGTTCGACGAGGTGCTGCGCGCCCCCGGCGCGGACGACCAGCTGCTCGTGACCTTCCACGCCGAGCCGGGGTCGCCGAGCGAGGCCGCCCTGCGCCGCCTCGCGGAGATCTCGCCGCACTCCACACACCCAGCACGCACTTCGCACAAGGCCCGCCGTGGGTGAAGTGGGAGGTGGATGTGTGGAGTCGGCGTCAGCCGGGCCGCGTCAGGCGCCACGGGTGCAGGTGCCGGTAGCCGCGCACGGCCACCGACCGCAGCGGGTGCAGCGCGAACCGGCGGTCGGCGGCCAGCGCGTCGGCCATCCCGCGGTCGACCAGCACGCTTCCGGGGCGGGCGTGCGCGGTCAGCCGTGCCGCGATGTTGACGACCTCGCCGTACACGTCGCCGTAGCGTACGAGGACCGGGCCCGTCGCCAGCCCGATCCGCAGGTCGGGCAGCGCCGGCTCGGTGCGGACCCGCTCCAGCAGCGCGAGGCCGATCGCGGCGCCGTCACCGACGGCGTCGGCCACGAACAGCACCTCGTCGCCGACGGTCTTGACGATCCGCCCGCGCCCGTCCGCGATCACCTCGGTGGTCGTCGAGCCGAAACGCTCGATCATCTCGCCCAGCTCGGCCGTGGAGCGGCGGCGCGTGGCCCGGGTGAAGCCGACCATGTCCGCGAAGCCGACGACGAGCGGCCACGTGCCGGGCTCGTCGTCGGCCCCGGACGTCACCACCATCCGCCGGACGGCCGCCGCGAGGTGGCGGCGCCAGACGTAGCTCTGCAGCTCCTCCAGGCCGGGCACCACCGCGGCGGCGACCTCCAGCGAGTCCTGCGGCGTCACCTGCCCGCGCTGCCCCTCGATCACCCGCAGCAGCATCCCGACCTGCCACTCGGCCAGCCGCGACATCGACTGCGCCACCGCGCGGGCGACGGCCTCCCGCACGTCCGGCTCGAGGACGCCGGCGTCGGTCAGCCGGGTCATCAGCCGCACGGCCTCCAGGTCCCGCTCGGTGAACAGGACGTCCTCGTCGCCCGCCTCCGGGAAGCCGAGCGAGCGCCACAGCCGCCGCCCCTCGTCCGGGTCGAGCCCGGCCGCCTCGCCGACCTGCAGGCGCGTGTAGCGGCGCGGCGCGCCGAGGACCAGCTCCTCCAGTGCCTCGTCGAGAGGGCCGTCGCCGCGCACTAGGTCGTGTGGACGATCAGCACGTCGATACCGGCACGGCGCGCCACGTCGGACGGGACCGAGCCGAGCAGGCGGCCGCTGAGCGTGTTCAGGCCGCGGTTGCCGACGACCAGCAGGTCGGCACCGGTGTCCCGGACGGCCTTGCGCAGGACGTCGACCGGCGGTCCGTCGACGGCGACCGTGCGGATCCGGCGCGCCCCGGCGGCGGAGGCGCGCTCCTCGGCGGCGCGCAGGGTCTCCTCGGCGGGCGTCCAGCCGACCACGAGGTACGCCTCGTCCTTCAGGGCGTCCTCGGCCTCGGCGGTGTCCTCCCGCGAGGCGGGCGTGTAGGCGCAGACGATCACGAGCTCGGCATCGCTGTCGCCGGCGACGGCGGCGGCGCGGTCCACCGCGGCGAACGAGGTGGAGGAGCCGTCGGTGCCGACGACGATCGTGCGGTAGGCGGGCATGGGGAGCCTCCGGCGTCGGGGGAACGCGGTCAGGTTACCGCCGGTAGCAACTCGGAGCGGCGCTGCCACCCTCCCGTGGGCACGCCGCACGAGGAGCTGCCCCGCGTCAGGACGGCCGGACGGGCGGGAGCAGGGCCGGGACGACCAGCCTCCGGCGAAGCCGCCGGTCCGCCCGGCGGAACAGGGTGCGCATGGTGGCGGCGGTGGCGCGCAGGTCGGAGCGCGCAGTGAGGTAGGCCCAGCGGTCGGGCTCGGGCAGGGCGAAGAACACCTCGAAGAACCCGGGCACCTCGGCGGGTGGCATCCGCAGCAGGGCCTCCAGCCCGACGAGGCGGAACCGGTGCACCGCACGCGCTCCGCGCGGCCAGACCACCCCCGTGGCGGCGGCGAGGGCGGCGTGCGGGCCGTCCGGCAGCCGGTCGGCGATCGCGTCCGCCACCGCGGGGGCCAGCCGCAGCGCCGTGGCCACGCTGAAGCCGCTCGCCGGGTGCACGAGCGGGGCGGCGGCTCCGAAACCGAGCACTCCGGGGGAACGGTGGCGGGGGGAGTCGACCGGGAACCGGACGGTCTCGGTGGCGGCGTCCGCGGGCGGGACGATCCCGTGGTGGGCCAGCCGCGCGCGCAGGCGCCGGCGCAGCACCGGGACCGGCAGCCCGGGCCTGCGGGCGAGCGAGGTCTCCTCCAGCAGCACGGCGCCGTCGCCGAGCGGGACCGCGTACAGGAACGTCGGCCAGCCGTCCTCGCCGTGGTCGCCGCGCCAGTCCATGAACAGCGCCTCACCCGGCCCGACCAGCGGTGCGGCGGCCGCGGCGTCGACCACCACGCCCGCGGCCGTCTGGTCGGCGGCGGGGCGGCGCGGGACGGGCGCCCGGCGCAGCGGCTGGCGCCGCCCGCCCGCGTCGACGACGACGGCGGCGCGCACCACCGCGCCGTCGACGAGCCGGACCGCACCGGGCCCGGCCACCCCGGCGGCCCGTCCGGACCGCACCTGCACACCGGTGCGGCGCAGCTCCCCGTCGAGGTGCGCGCGCAGCGCGGGGACGTCCAGGACGGCGTAGTCCCAGCCCAGCCGGTGCTCGCCGAGCGCGATCGCGCGCCCGGACGCCCGGGCGGCCACGACGGCGTCCGGCAGGCCCGGGGGCAGCTCGGCGGCCCAGCAGCCGTAGGTCACCCGCCACGGCGCGTCGGGTGTGGGGTCGAGGAGCACGGTGCGCAGCCCATGTCCCGCGGTGGCGGCGGCCAGCGCCCGTCCCGCGGGCCCCCCGCCGACGACGAGCACATCGGGATCTCCGGCCACGGCCGGCATTCTCCCGCCGCGGTTCCCGGCGCGCCGCGGGCCGGTGCCGGTCGGCGGGCTGCGTGAGCGGGACGGTGCGGCGCTAGCCTGCGACCATGGTGGATCATCCCCGGCCCGACCAGGCCGTCCGCCGGGCGGCGCGGGGCTCGGGCGTGGGGGAGAGCGGGGCCGGGCTGGCCGGCAGCCCGTTCCGCGTCGACCGCGACCGGGTCGCGGCGTCGCCGTTCTTCGCCCGGCTGGCCGGGGTCACCCAGGTCGTCAGCCCGACGGGCAGCGGCCTGCTGCTGCACAACCGGCTCACGCACAGCCTGCAGGTGGCGCAGGTGGCCCGCGCGATCGCGGAGCGGCTCACCGCGGACGCCGCCGCGCGTGCGGTGCTCGACGGGCTCGGCGGCTGCGACCCGGACGTCGTGGAGGCCGCCGCGCTCGCCCACGACCTGGGCCACCCGCCCTTCGGGCACCTCGGCGAGCAGGTGCTCGACCGGCTCGGACGGGAGCGGCTGGGGCTGCCCGACGGGTTCGAGGGCAACGCGCAGAGCTTCCGGGTCGTCACGACCATCGACCTGCACGGCCCGGGCGGCGCCGGGCTGGACCTCACCGCGGCGGTCCGGGCCGCCGTCCTGAAGTACCCGTGGGCCCGCCGCGCCCACCCCGACCCGCACCCGAGCACCGCCGCGACCCCGCCCCGCGGCGCCGGACCGCTGCCGGGCGCCGGCGGGGCCGGGTCGGCCAAGTTCTCCTGCTACCTCACCGAGCTCGACGACCTCGTCGCGAGCCGGGAGGCGTTCACCGGCGCGATCGGGGAGTGGCAGCAGACGGTCGAGGCCGCGGTCATGGACACCGCCGACGACGTGGCCTACGCCATCCACGACCTGGAGGACTTCCACCGCGTCGGCGTCCTGGCCCAGCCCGGTGTCGCCGCCGAGCTCGGCGGGTGGCTGCGCGACCGGTCCGCCCTCGCGGCCGCGGACCCGTCGGCGCTCGGCCCGCTGCGTCCGGGGGCCGACCTCGAGCGGCTGCGCAGGCGGCTGCACGCCAAGGACGCGTGGGCCTTCGACGACGAGGCCTTCGCCGCGGCCGTCGGCGTCGTGCGCGACGAGGTGGTCGACGGGCTGCTCGGGCTGCCGTTCGACGGGTCGATGGCCGCCGAGCGGGCCGTGGCCGAGTTCTCCGCGCGCTGGACGGCGCGCCTGGTCGCCGGGGTGCGCGTGCTGCCCGACCCGCCGGTGCGGGCCGCGCCCGTCACGCTGGCCGCGGCGCCGTGGCACGAGGTGGCGGTGCTGAAGTTCGTGCACCACCGGTTCGTGCTGCAGCGCGCCGACCTGGCCTCCCACCAGCGCGGGCAGGCGACGGTGCTGGCCGGGCTCGTCGGGGCGCTGGCCGACTGGCTCACCGGCGACGACCCGGTGCGCCTGCCGCCCCGGCTGCACGACCTGGTGGCCCTGGCCCACGAGGAGTACGGGCGCCTCGCCGCCGACGGCGAGCTCGGGGACGCGCCGGACGTCGACGCGCTGGCCCGCGGCCGCGCCGTCGTCGACTACGTCGCCTCGCTCACCGACGGGCAGGCCGGGGCGCTGCTCGACGTGCTCACCGGGCGCTCCGCGCGGCTGTGGGCGGACGCGGTCGCCCTCTGACCCGTGGGTCAGGCGGAGCCGAGCGTGCCCGTGGCCAGGATGCCGCCGTCCACCCGCACGGTCTCGCCGGTGATCCACGAGGCCGCGTCGGAGACGAGGAACCCGACCAGCCCGGCCACGTCCTGCGGGGTGCCGAGGCGCTTCATCGGGTAGGCGGCGCTGACCTTCTCCTCGTTCTCGGCGTACAGGGCAGTGGCGAACTTCGTCTTCACGATCGCCGGGGCGACCGCGTTGACCCGGATCGACGGGCCGAGCTGCCACGCCAGCTCCTCGGTGAGCCGGATGAGGGCCGCCTTGGACGCGCCGTAGGCGGGGATCGCGCCGGACGAGCGGATACCGGCCACCGAGGCGAGGTTGACCACCGCGCCGCCGTGCTCGCCCATCCAGGCCTTGTAGGCCAGCTGCACGAAGCCGAGCGCCGCGACGACGTTGGTGTCGAAGGTCTTGCGGACGGCCTCCAGGTCGGCGTCCATGAGGAAGCCGTAGGACGGGTTGATGCCGGTGTTGTTGACCAGGATCGCGAGGTTCCCGAACGTCTCGACGGTGCGGCTGACGGCCTCCTCGCGCGCCTCGGCGGACCCCGCGTTGCCCGGCAGCGCGAGCACCCGGCCCGCGTCGCCGCCCGCGGCGCCGGAGACGAGCTGCTCGGCGGCGGCGCGCAGCTCGTCGGGCTTGCGCGCGGTGATCGTCACGGAGGCGCCCCTGCCGAGCAGTTCCGCGGCGATGGCGAAGCCGATGCCGCGGCTGGCGCCGGTGACGAGGGCGGCGCGGCCTGCGAGGCCCTGGAGCGGGTCGGGGGTGACATCGGTCATGCGTCGGACCCTACTTCCCGAAACGGGTGGACCGGCCCGGTAGCCTGGAAGACGTGATCCGGATCGAGTAGTGGCGGCCTTCCGCCGCCGCCCTGCCGCTCGTCCGGACGTCCTGGAGTTCTTCCTGTGATCACTGCCACTGACCTGGAACTGCGCGCCGGGTCCCGGATCCTGCTGTCCGACGCCACCCTGCGCGTCCAGCCCGGCGACCGGATCGGGCTCGTCGGCCGCAACGGCGCCGGCAAGACCACCTCGATGCGGGTGCTGGCCGGCGAGGGCGAACCCTACGGGGGCGCCGTCCGCAGCACCGGCCCCGTCGGCTACCTGCCGCAGGACCCGCGCGAGGGCGACCTGTCCGTGCCGGCCCGCGACCGCGTCCTGTCCGCGCGCGGGCTCGACACGCTGCTGCGCAAGATGGAGAAGGCGCAGTCGGCGATGGCCGAGCTCGTCGACGGCGCGGAGAACGCCAAGGCGGTCCGCGAGTACGGCCGCCTCGAGGAGCGCTTCGCCGCGCTCGGCGGCTACGCGGCCGAGAGCGAGGCCGCGCGGATCTGCACCCACCTCGGGCTCCCCGAGCGGGTCCTCGGCCAGCCGATGGCCACGCTGTCCGGCGGGCAGCGCCGCCGGGTGGAGCTCGCGCGCATCCTGTTCGCCGCGTCCGACGGCGGCTCGCAGAGCGCCACCACGCTGCTGCTCGACGAGCCGACCAACCACCTGGACGCCGACTCGATCGCCTGGCTGCGCTCGTTCCTGTCCTCCCACGAGGGCGGCCTTGTCGTGATCAGCCACGACACGGACCTGCTCGGGGACGTCGTCAACAAGGTGTGGTTCCTCGACGCGACGCGCGGCGAGGCCGACGTCTACAACATGGACTGGCGCCGCTACCTCGAGGCGCGGGCCACCGACGAGAAGCGCCGCCGCCGCGAGCGCGCCAACGCCGAGAAGAAGGCCGCCGCGCTGCACACCCAGGCGGCGAAGATGGGTGCGAAGGCCACCAAGGCCGTCGCGGCGAAGAACATGGCGCGCCGGGCCGACCAGATGCTCGCCGCGCTGGAACCGGAGCAACAGGCCGACCGCGTCGCGAAGATCCGCTTCCCCGATCCCGCGCCGTGCGGGCGCACCCCGCTCACCGCGGAGGGGCTGTCGAAGTCGTTCGGGTCGCTGGAGGTGTTCACCGGCGTCGACCTCGCCGTCGACCGGGGCACGAAGGTCGTCGTGCTCGGGCTCAACGGGGCCGGCAAGACCACGCTGCTGCGGCTGCTCGCCGGCACCGAGATGCCGGACTCGGGGCGGGTGGTGCCCGGCCACGGCCTGCGCACCGGGTACTTCGCGCAGGAGCACGACACCCTCGACATGGAGGCCTCGGTCTGGGAGAACATCCGGCACGCCTCGCCGGACGCCCCGGAGCAGCAGCTGCGCACGCTGCTGGGCGCCTTCATGTTCTCCGGTGAGCAGCTGGAACAGCCCGCGGGCACCCTGTCCGGCGGCGAGCGCACCCGGCTCGCCCTCGCCGGGCTGGTGTCGAGCGCGGCGAACGTCCTGCTCCTCGACGAGCCCACCAACAACCTCGACCCGGCGAGCCGGGAGCAGGTGCTCGACGCCCTGCGCCGGTTCGCCGGCTCGGTCGTGCTCGTCACGCACGACCCGGGAGCGGTCGAGGCGCTGACGCCGGACCGCGTGATCGTGCTGCCCGACGGCACCGAGGACCACTGGTCCGCGGAGTACCTCGATCTCGTGCAGTTGGCCTGATCGGGCGATTCGTCCCCGCCGCCTGATCCACCCGATCGGGCTGCGCCGCGCGCGGCAGCGGCTCCCGCCGCCGGTCACCCCCTGTTCCTGCTCGGCCCCCGGGGTGACGCGCAGGTGGCGAGGGGGTGACGTTCGGGCGTGCGGGACGCGTCAATGATCACCCGTACGCGTGATCCATTCGGCGCAACCGTTCACCGATCACCGAGTGGATCTCCTGGCACGGGGTACTCCCGTGGACGATCATTGCCGCACCGGGGGGAGCCGGAAACGATCTGCCTGCTGCTGGAGCAGGTGGGCGAAGGAGATCACGGTCATGGCCGACCTCAAGAAGGGTGCCCGCATCACCGGCACCCAGCGCGACAAGCTCGCCACCGACCTGAAGAAGAAGTACGAGAAGGGCGCCAGCATCCGCGCCCTCGCCGAGCAGACCGGCCGGTCGTACGGCTTCGTGCACCGGGTCCTGTCCGAGACGGGAGTCACGCTGCGCGGCCGCGGTGGCGCCACGCGCACCAAGAAGAAGTAGCCGGCGAAGAAGCAGCCGGCGAAGAAGTAGCCGACCCGCCCCGGCTAGCCTGCCGTCATGACGACGGCAGCGGTCGACCCGGAGCTCCTGCAGCGCGGCGGGCTCGCGCTCGACGTCGACGGGCCACGAGCGACGATCACGCTCGTCCGTCCGGAGGCGCTGAACGCGCAGACCCCGCTCACCTGGGAGGGGCTCCGGTCGATCGGGGAGTCGCTGCCCGGCGACGTGCGCGTCGTCGTGGTGCGCGGCGCGGGCCGGGCCTTCTCCGCAGGGCTCGACCGGCGCTTCTTCGGCGCGCAGGAGATCGACGGGATGCCGGGCCTCGCCGGCATCGCCGCGCTGTCCGACGACGAGGTCGACGCCACGATCGCCGGCTTCCAGTCGGGGTTCTCGTGGCTGCGCGGCCCCGGGCGCGTCACGGTGGCCGCGGTGCAGGGACACGCGATCGGCGGCGGGTTCCAGCTCGCGCTGGCCTGCGACCTGCGCGTGGTCGCCGACGACGTGCAGTTCTGCATGGCCGAACCCGCGCTCGGCATCGTCCCCGACCTCGGCGGCACCTACCCGCTCGTGCACGCGGTGGGCCACGCGCGCGCCGTCGAGATCTGCCTGTCCGGGCGCCGGGTCGGGGCCGAGGAGGCGGTCGCCATCGGGCTCGCCCTGCGCGCCGTACCCGCCGCGGAGCTGGACGCCGCCGTCGACGCCTTCGTCACCTCGCTGCTCGCCGCGCCGCCGCAGGCCGCAGCCGAGACGCTCGGCCTGCTCGCCGGCGTCGCCGCCGGCGCCGACCCGGCGGACGCCCTGGCCGCCGAGCGCGCCGCCCAGCTGCGCGTGCTCCGCTCGCGCGCCGCGGCCGGGGCGGGGTGGACCGGCGCACCTGGGTCTTGATCAGCGGCGAGGACCGTTCCCTGCCCCGGCCACCCCGGCGATCCGCGTCGTGATCGGCCGGATCGGGACCTGAGCCGCACCCGTGCAGGCGATGCCCCGCTCCCACCCGATCATGTGGCTGCGCACGGGGGCGGGCATGATCCGAACCTGCGGATCATGAACCGCGGGCACCGCCGAGGGAGCGCCGCCGACATCATGATCACGAAGCCAGGCTGTGGCGCTAGCCGACGAACGGCGTTTCCGGCGCGTGGGATCGGGCGGGCGGCGCCGGGAAGCCACCCACCGCCTGCTCGTATGTGTGGGCGACGCGGAGCACCGCCGCGTCGTCGAAGTGCTTCCCGATGATCATCAGGCCGGTCGGCAGGCCGTTCGCCAGGCCCGCGGGCACCGAGCAGGCCGGGTGCCCCGTCACGTCCGTGACGCAGGTGTTCGTGACCATCTCCAGCGCGCGCGGGATGACCTCCTCGCGCGGGGCGTCGGCGGCCGGGAGCACCGTGGACTGCACCGGCAGCGTCGGCATGACCAGCACGTCGTACCGGCTCAGCGCCTCGTCGTAGGCCGCCCGCAGGCGGGGTACGAGCTCGCGGGCCATGGCGTAGTGGCGGCCGTGCTCGCGGTCGACGGCGTACCGGCCGGCCAGCAGCACGAGCTTGACCGTCTCGGAGAAGCGGCTCCCGTCGGCCCGCCACCGGCCGCCGTAGTGCGCCATGACGTCCGGGTCGTAGCGGCCCTCCCAGTTCATCCCGTATCCGTTGCCCTCGACCATCTGCCTCATCGCGCCCTCGGTCGCGATGACGTCCCACATGCGCGCGCCGTGCGCGTGCCAGGGGATCGAGACCTCCTCCGCGGTGAGGCCGGCGCCGCGCAGGACGTCGACGCCCGCCCGCACCGCGCCGTCGACCGCCGCCTCGGAGTTCGGGTGCCCGAAGCCCTCGGCGACCACCCCGACCCGCATGCCCTCGGCGCCGCGGGCCAGCGCGGCGACGTAGTCCTCGGGCGCGGTGCCGCTGGTGGGGTCGCGGGGTTGGCGGGGGTCGAGGCCGTCCGGCCCGGCGATCACCGACAGCACGAGCGCCGCGTCGGCCACCGTGCGGGTGACCGGGCCGAGGTGGTCGATGGTCTGCTCGATCGGGAACGCGCCGGTGTAGGGGACGAGCCCGTGCGTGGGCTTGTGCCCGACGGTGCCGCTGTAGGCCGACGGGATGCGCACCGACCCGCCCTGGTCGCCGCCCGTGGCGAGGTCGACGACGCCACCGGCGACGAGTGCCGCGCTGCCCGAGGACGAACCGCCCGCCGAGCGGCGCTCGTCCCACGGGTTGCGGACGGGCGCGGGACGCGAGGTGTGCGAGCCGCCGGAGAAGCAGAGGTCCTCGCAGACGGCCTTGCCGGCGATCGTCGCGCCCGCGGCCAGCAGCCGCGTGACGACGGTGGCGTCGCGCCGCGGGACGTATCCCTCCAGGTACGGCGAGCCGTTCATCATGGGCACGCCGGCGACGGCGGTGTTGTCCTTGATCGCGACGGTGCGGCCGGCGAGCGGGCCGTCCCCGCCCTCGGTGATCTCCGTCGTCACGTACCAGGCCCCGTACGGGTTGTCCGCGTCCTCCGGGCGGTGCCACGCGCGCTCCGGCGCGGCCGGGGCGGAGGCCGTGTAGAGCTCCTCGACGGTGTCCCAGGAGGCCAGCAGCCCCTGGACGAACGGGTCGAACGACGCGATGTCGGCCTCGGAGAGACCGAGGCCGTAGCGCTGCGCGACGGCCCGGATCGCGGCCGGATCGGGTGGGTCCAGGGGCATGTCGGCCTCCTCACGAGCGGGTCCGCGGTCGACGCTATGGCCCGCGGCGCGGCGACGGCAACGGATCGGGGAAGCAACGGGGGGCGGCGCGCGTTGGGACGAGGGTTGCAACGCTGTAAGCGAAGGGGGCCGTGGATGGACCGGCCGATGGGGATGCTGCGTGGGGTGGTCCGCGGCGCCGACGCGCCGACGTCGGTGAAGAAGGGGACGATCCCGCGGATCTGGGCGTTCGCGCGCCCCTACCGCGGCTGGCTGCTGGCGTTCCTGCTGCTCACGGTCGTCTCGGCCACCGTGGGCGTGCTGACACCCGTCCTCGCCGGCCGGGTGGTCAACGCGATCGTCGCGGGTGGTGAGGTGTCGGCCGCCGCGGCCACGGTCGTCGGGCTGGCCGCGGGCATCGCGGCGCTCGCGGTGGTGGAGGCCGTCGTCGGGCTCGTGTCGCGCTGGTTCTCCTCACGCATCGGTGAGGGTCTGATCGTGGAGCTGCGCCGGGCGGTGTTCGAGCACGTCCAGCAGATGCCGGTGGCGTTCTTCACCCGCACGCGCACCGGCGCGCTCGTGAGCAGGCTGAACAACGACGTGATCGGCGCCCAGTCCGCCATCACCTCGACGCTGGCCACGGTGCTGAGCAACAGCATCCAGCTCGCGCTCGCGCTCGGCGTGATGATCACGCTCGCCTGGCAGGTCACGCTGCTCGCCCTGGTGCTGCTGCCGATCTTCGTACTCCCCGCGCGCCGCTTCGGGCGCCGCCTCGCCGAGCTGCGCCGCGAGGCGGCCGACCTCAACGCCGGCATGGGCAACCAGATGACCGAGCGGTTCTCCGCGCCCGGCGCGACGCTCGTGAAGCTGTTCGGCAGGCCCGAGGAGGAGGCCGCGGAGTTCGGCGAGCGCGCCGAGCGGGTCCGCGACATCGGCGTGCGCACGGCGATGGTCTCCCGGGTGTTCGTCACGGCGCTGTCGCTGGTGTCGGCGCTCGCGCAGGCGCTCGTCTACGGCCTCGGCGGGTGGCTCGCCGTCACCGGCCGCCTCGAGCCGGGCACGGTCGTCACGCTCGCCCTGCTGCTCACCCGCCTCTACACCCCGATGACGGCGCTGGCGAACGCGCGCGTCGACGTGATGACCGCGCTGGTGTCCTTCGAGCGGGTCTTCGAGGTGCTCGACCTCGTACCGATGATCACCGAGCGGCCCGGCGCCGTGGCGCTGCCCGACGGGCCGGTCGACGTGCGGCTGCGCGAGGTGCGCTTCGGCTACCCGAGCGCCGAGCGGGTGTCGCTGGCCTCGTTGGAGGAGGTCGCCGTGCTCGACGGCCGCGGCGGCGAGGAGGTGCTGCACGGCGTCGACCTCGAGGTGGGCGCGGGGCAGCTGGTGGCCCTGGTCGGGTCGTCCGGGGCGGGGAAGTCGACGCTCGCCGCGCTCGTCCCCCGGCTCTACGACGTGGACGCGGGCTCCGTGCAGCTGTCCGGCGTCGACGTGCGCGACCTGACGTTCGAGTCCCTGCGCGGTGCCGTGGGCGTCGTGACCCAGGACGGGCACCTGTTCCACGACACGATCCGCGCCAACCTGCGCTACGCCGCGCCTGCGGCGACGGACACCGAGATCGTCGACGCGCTGCGCCGCGCCCGGCTGGGCGAGCTGCTCGACGCCCTGCCCGACGGGCTGGACACGGTGGTGGGGGAGCGCGGCTACCGGCTCTCCGGCGGGGAGCGCCAGCGGCTGACGATCGCGCGCCTGCTGCTGGCCCGGCCCCGCGTGGTGATCCTCGACGAGGCCACCGCCCACCTCGACTCCGAGTCCGAGGCCGCCGTCCAGGAGGCGCTGGCCGAGGCGCTCACCGGCCGCACCGCGATCGTCATCGCCCACCGCCTGTCCACCGTCCGCGCCGCCGACCAGATCGCCGTGCTGGAGCACGGCCGGATCGTCGAGCGCGGCACCCACGGGGAGCTGCTCGCCCGCGACGGGCGCTACGCGCAGCTGCACCGCACCCAGTTCGCCGCCGGGTCGCCGCCGGAGCCGGACGGGATCGAGTGCGGCGTCCCCGGCTGCACGGCCCGGCACCGGGAGGAGCCCCTGGTCAGCTGAGCGGGCGGCGGAACGGACGTCCGAGCTGCGCGGGCGGTCTTCGCCCCGTTCGTCGTGCCGCCGGGCCGACGCATGCCCCGAGTGCCGGTCGCCTCCCGCCCGCTCCGGCCAGTGCCTGGCGCCTCCGAGCTCGAACGTCGCCAGCAGCAGCTCGGCAGCGAGTCCTGATCATCGGTCGGTGCCCCGGCGGCCATGCCTCTCCCCGATGCCCTGGTGCCGGTGCCTACCGCGCCGACGGCGGGCCGTGATCGTCGATTCGGTGCGTCTCCGGCCGCATCCGGCCGTGCGTGCGCCGAACCGATGATCTCGGGCGGCGGAGCGTTCCGCGGAACGCACGTCAGCGCCGCCGCACCGAGCCCTCCACCACGTCGAGCACGCGCTCCAGGTGCTCGGCCGGCGGGCCCATCGCGAGCTGGGAGACCAGGCCCTCGAGCACCAGTTCCAGGTAGCGGGCCAGCACGGGGACCGGGACGTCGTCGCGCAGCGTGCCCGCGGCGGCCTGCCGGGCGAGGCGCTCCTCGGT
>Ga0196958_10000318_pt1 | contig 15492 bp, 15 predicted proteins | sample S1v_10metaG_FD_148654 | JGI IMG/M metagenome (GOLD analysis project Ga0196958, IMG submission 148654) | Soil microbial communities from Anza Borrego desert, Southern California, United States - S1+v_10 | ecosystem: Environmental > Terrestrial > Soil > Desert | place: USA: California | collected...
CCGAGTTCGATTTCGGGGTGGAGACCGCGGATTCGGTGCTGGCGAGGTTGACCGGTGACGAGTCGGTGTTCAGCACGGTGACGGTGTTGTTGCTGCTGGGCGCGGTGGCGCTGGCCGTGGTGGCGGGGTTCGTCCGGGTGCCGTGGCCGCTGACGCTGTACGGCGTCGGTGTGCTGCTGCTGGCGATCGGGACGCGGGGGCTGCCGGACGCGAAGATCCGGTTCATCCTGCCGGCTTTCCCGGTGCTGATCCCGATCGCGATCGGGTTGTCGAAACGGCGGACGGTGACGGCGGTGGCGGCCGCGACGGCGTGGGTCGTCCTGGGCGCGTGGTTCTCCGCTCACGCCCTGACGGCCTGGCAGTACGCGATCTAGGCCGAACTCACGTGCGGTGGCTAGCTCGCCCGCCGGGTGCGGTGGTCGGCGACGTGGACCCTGGTGGCGCAGCGGGTCGAGCAGAAGCGGCGCCGGCCGTTGCGGGAGACGTCGACGTAGACGGTTTCGCAGCCTTCGCGTGAGCAGACTCCGAAGCGATCCGGGGCGTCGCAGACGAGGTGGGCTAGCCCGCCCGCGGTGTAGGCCCGGACCCGGGAGACGGTGCCGGCGTGGGTGTCGACGTAGTGCAGGTGGGGGGCCTTGCCGTCGTGGGTGGAGATGTAGGGCTTGGACGCGGAGTCGTGGAGCAGCGCGTTGACCAGGTCGACGCGTGCGGCCGGGTCGGCTTCGAAGACGCGCCGGAGTCTCTCGGTCCAGGCGATGATCTCGGTCGATTCGTGTTCCTGTACGGCGGCGACGGTCATGCGGTCCTTGAAGATCGCGGTCAGGGTGGCGGGGCCGGCGGTGTCGCCGAGGTTGACCAGTTCGGCGGCGATCTGCGCCGCCGCTCCGCCGTAAGGGTTGAAGTGCATTGATTCATTACAGCACGATCGGGGCATGGAATCGACCTTGTGCCCGCGCTGCGGATGGCCGCTGGCGGAACTGCCGGGAAGCGTGCCGAACACCCATCGGGTCTCCCAGGGGAGGCTCGAGTACGTCCGGTGTCTGTGCGGGAGCTGGCTCACGCGTGTCGACGGTGTCGTGATCGGCGCGACGAGGTCCCGGCTGGGGCAGGCTCAGCTCTGACGGTGGCGCGCGTCGGCGAGCAACTGCGCGAGCGCGTGCACGGGGGAGGTCTCCAGCTTGTGCCGGTGCGCGTCGTAGCGGTCGCGGGTGGTGCGGATGTCGGCGTGGCCCAGCAGGTCCTGGACCTTCTGCACCGGGACGTCGTTGGCGAGCAGCAGGGTTCCGGTGGTGCGCCGCGCGGTGTGCGGGGAGATGGTGTTCGCTTCGGCGAGTCCGGCGGCGCGGGCCTGCGTCCGCAGGAGGAACCAGACATCTCGTTGCGCCAAGGGTTTTCCGCCGGGTTTGGTGGTGTCGTAGCGGTGGGGCATGGTCGCGAGCAGTGGTCCGGTCAGTGCGTCGGGGCGGACCCCGCCGCGAGCGGCGCGCAGGTCGAGGTAGCGGTGCAGCGGGTGCAGGGCGGCGGGTACGAGCGGGACGAAGTCGCGGTGGCCGCCCTTGGCGGTGTAGCGCAGGATCGTGTGCCCGGAGTCGGTGTCGAGGTCGCGTACGGTCGCGGTGGTCAGGCCGGAGACGCGCAGGCCGGTGTAGAACAGGATCGCGACGACGGCGGCGTCGCGCCAGGACGCTTCGGTGTCGTTGGCGCGGGCCCGGTTCTCCATGTGGTTCAGCAGTTTCGCCGTCGACTCGCCGCCGAGGGCCGGTAGTGGCGGGGTCTTGCCGGTTTTGGGCCGGTTGACCGCGGAGACCGGGTTGCGGTCGGCGATGTCGTTGGACTGCAGGTACCGGTACCAGCTGGAGATGCCGGCGAGGGTGCGCGCGACGGTGGAGTCCGCGGCGGGCCGGGGCAGGCCGTCCCTGCCGGTGACGGTGAGGGTGTTCTTCCAGGCGTCGACGTCGGCGCGGCGGGCCGTGAGCGGGTCGAGCCCGGTGCGGGCGCACCAGCCGAGCCAGGCGGCGAGGTCGGCGTAGTAGGCGCGGCGGGTGTGGTCGGTCTTGTCGGTCTCGAGCCAGAGTGTGGTGATGTGCCGGATCGCGTACCGGTCGAGCGGGTCCGCGGGTGGGAGCGCGGGCAGCAGCGCGACGGCTTCGGCGAGGATCTGCCGCCGGTTCTCGGGCCTGGTCTCCGGCAGCCGGGTCGTCGGTGCTTCCGGCGCGGTGGGCACGAGTTCGGCGGACATCGTGATCATCCTAGCCGAGGGACCCGTTTCGTTCCGCTGTCGACAGGGCTGGGAAGCACGGCCGGGCGGAGGTCTCGATCCGTCCGACGGTGCATCAGGCGGCGGCGTGAGTGCTGGACTGCCGGGAGGACTTGTCGCCCGGGAAAAGCGAGCTGTGGAAAGAAAGACCGGTGGCGCCGATTCGGGCCCCACCGGTCTTTCCGATTCGCCGCCGCTCAGGTGTAGTAGCCCTCCACGGGGACGCGGGCTTCGTCGTACAGTGCGGGGCCTTCGAGCCGGACAGGCGGCGCGGTGGACGGCGGCTTGAGCGCGGTGACCTGGTCGCCGGAGAGGGCGAACACGACCCTGCCCAGGCCGGAGCGTTCGATGGCGCCCTGGCACATCCCGCACGGCTGGCAACTGGTGTACATCGTCGTCGCGGCGGCGACGGCGGGTTCGAGTTCCCGCGCGGCCCAGACGGCGAGTTTGAGTTCCGGGTGCAGGCTGATGTCCGATTGCGACACCGAGGTGTTGTGGTCCTCGGTGAGCACCGTGCCGTCGGGGCCGACGAGCAGCGAGCCGAAGGGCGGGTCGCCGTCCGTGCGGGATTTCGCGGCCAGTTCGATGGCGCGGCGGAGGAACTTCTCGTCTTCTTCGGTCATCGTCGGTCCTGTTCGGTTCGGTAGCGGCCCAGTTCCCAGTGTGCGGCCACGGTCGCCAGTGCCTGCCAGGCGGCTTCCGGGCGGAGTGTCTCCTCGGGGTCGCCGGAGAAGGGGTCGAGTACGACCGTCTCGGCGCCGAGGTGGCGTAGCCGGTCGAGGTCGTCGACGATCTGCTCGATCGTGCCTTCCCCGGCGAGGCGGCCGGGCCCGGTGACCGGACGGCCGGTGATGTTCAGCAGGATCCGCGGGGTGAACGCGGGGACGGGCCGGTTCTGCGCGTCGGCGATGCTCTTGACCCTGCTGAGCGCTTCGGTGAGCCAGGGGAGGGTGGCCCGCAGCGGATGCCAGGCGTCCCCGACCCGGACGGCGCGGCGGATCCCGGCGTCGCTGTTGCCGCCGACCCAGATCGGGATGTCCCCGGCGCGGTAGTCGGCGTCGTCGGCCCAGGCCTTCCGGACGGCGTCGAGGTGTCCGTCGGTCAGCCTTCCGCGTTTCTCGAACGGGACGTCGAGCGCTTCGAACTCCTGGCGAGCCCAGCCGGACGCGACGCCGAGCACGAGCCGTCCGCCGCTGAGCTGGTTCAGGTTCGCGGCCATGCGGGCGATCAGCAGCGGATGCCGGTACGGGACGATGAGCACGGTGGTGCCCAGCCGGATTTCGGTCGTCACGCCGGCGAGCCAGGACAGCGTCGTGAACGGTTCGTAGAACGGCGCCGGATACTGCTCGGCGACGTCAGGGGTGATGGCGACGTGGTCGGACACCATGAGGAGGTCGTAGCCGAGGCCTTCGACCGTGGTGGCCCAGCCGCGGAGGATTCCGGGATCGGTTCCCGGTCCGAAATTCGGGACGTTGACACCTATTCGCACAGGTCAAGGCTATCGGCGGAGCGGGGAGACCGGGAAGAGATCTTTCCCGGCGTACGGGCCTCTCCGCCGTGGATCTGCCGGTATTCTCCCCGGATGGCCGAGACTCTCGACATGACCGACTGGGCGATCCTGGTGGAGCTCCAGAAGGACGGGCGGCTTCCGCTCACCGAGCTGGGGAAGCGGGTCAGCTTGAGCGCGTCGGCGACGACCGAGCGGGTCAAGCGGCTGGAGTCGGCCGGGGTGATCACCGGCTATCGCGCCGAGGTCGACCTGGAGAAGGCCGGATACGTGGTGCTCGCGGTGGTGCGGCTGAAGTATCCGGGCAGTAAGCACACGCCGTTGCACAAGCTCCTGGCGGAGCGGACCGAGATCCTCGAATGCCTGCGCACGACCGGTGACGACTGCTATTCGCTGAAGATCGCGGCGCCGTCGATGGGACGGCTGGAGGAGATCGTCAACGAGCTCGCGCTGTTCGGGAGCACGAACACCAACATCGTCTACAACCAGACCTTGCGTTATCGCGGTCCGCAGGGCCCGTGAGCAGGCACGGGCCCTGCGGACGTCAGCTCCGGCGGGCTAGCTCGCTTCGGCCTCTCCGAACCACCGCCACAAAGCCGTGAGCAGCTCTTCCTGGTCTTCGCCCGCCCACGCCACGTGACCGTCCGGCCGCAGCAGCACCGCCGGTACCTCGAGCTCCTCGCTGACGTCGACGACGTGGTCGACCCGGTCCGCCCAGTCCCGCACCGAGAGCGCGCCGGTCTGGTCGAGCAGCAGGCCGCGGCCGCCGCGGGTCAGCCCGTAGAGATGTCCCTGCTTGAGTTCCAGATCCCGCATCCGGCGGCCGAGCAGCTCGTGTCCTTCGCCGAAGTCGTAGCGAATCGCGGTCGCGGTGATCCTCTCGGTCAGGAACAGGCTCACGTCCTCGAACTCCATCAGTTCCGCCAGCAGCCGCCGGACGGCCTGCGAACCCGGATCCAGCGACATCAGCTGCATCTGCGCGCGGGTGTTGTCCAGTACGGCGGCGGCCACCGGGTGCCGTTCGGTGTGGTAGGTGTCCAGCAGGTCTTCCGGGGCCCAGCCGTTGACCGCGGCCGCCAGTTTCCAGCCGAGGTTGAAGGCATCCTGGACGCCGAGGTTGAGCCCCTGCCCACCGACCGGCGGGTGGATGTGCGCCGCGTCGCCCGCGAGGAACGCGCGGCCTGACCGGTAGCGCTCGGCCAACCGCGTGGCGTCGCCGAAGCGGGAGAGCCAGCGCGGCGAGTGCACGCCGAAGTCGCTGCCGGCGACGGCCTTGAGCTGTCGTTTGATCTCGTCGAAGGTCGGCGGGATCCGGGGATCCTCGGCCAGTCCTTCGGCGGGCACCCCCACCCGGTACACCCCGTCGCCGATGGGGGAGAGACCGAACCGCAACTGGGTCTTGCGGACCTCGGTCATCACGGCGAGCACCGTTTCCCAGTCCTCGGTCAGTTCCATCTCGCCCAGCAACGTCTCGGTGGTGGCGGGCTCGCCTGGGAAGTCGATCCCGAGGAGCTTGCGCACCGTGCTGCGGCCGCCGTCGCAGCCGACGAGGTAGCGCGAGCGCAGTGTCGTCCCGTCGGAGAGTTCGACGTCCACGCCTTCCTCGTCCTGGCTCAGGCCGGTCAGTTCGCGACCGCGCCGGATGTCGGCACCCGCCTCGGTGGCGTGTTCGTCCAGCAGACGATCGGTGATGGTCTGCGGGATGCCCAGGATGTAGGCATGGGCACTGTCCAGTGGCGGCGCCGGTTTCAGGATGCCCGCGAAGGAGCCGCCGACCGGGTACTTCGTGCCGTGTTCGAGGAAGCGCTCCAGCAGGCCTCGCTGGTCCATCACCTCGATGCTGCGGGCGTGCAGGCCCATGGAGCGGACGACCTTGGTCGGTTCCGCGTCCTTCTCCACGACGACCACATGGACGCCGTGGAGTCGCAGTTCGGCGGCCAGCATCATGCCGGTCGGTCCGCCGCCGGCGATGATCACGTCGATCAAAATTCCCCCGATTGTCGAGCTTGTGTGGTCCGGCGGGAGATTCTGCGGCATGACCGGGGTCTTGCCGCAAGCCCCCGGGTGCGCTATAAGTTAGAAGTGGCAGGGAGCGTCGATCTCCCTGCTTTCGTCATTTCAGTCCGCGGTGGACGGACAACTTCTCTTTGAAGGCAGCACGTTTGTCCTCGCTAGCTGCGTCGAACATGTTCGTTACGAACATGTTGGGCACAGTGGAGGCATGGCACCCGAGAAGAACCGCCGGGAGCGTCCGGCCAAACCCGCGCTGACCCGCGACGGCATCGCCGCCGCCGCGGTCGCGATCCTGCGGGAGGAAGGCCTGCGGCTGGTGGCCCGCCCGAGCGGCGAGAACTACCTCGCCCTGGTGGAAAACCTGCTCGTCCTGCTCGCTGAGGGCGACGTGCCACCCGAGCGGCGTGCGTGGGGGATCGACATCCTTCTCCAGCACGCCACGGCGACCGCGGCCGAGCACGCCGCGCGGGACTCACCGGATGACTGGGACGCGCTGGCCCGTGCCGTGCGGGACGCCGACGAGACCACCCATCCCCAGGTCGCCGCACACGCGGCCGATCTGCTCGCCGGACAGCCGGAACAGCGGATGTCGTGGGGATGGCGGGTGCTGATCACCGGGATCACGCACACCGGCCTGCCACCCTAAAGGAACCCGACATGACCGCACACCACCCCATCGCGATCATCGGCGCCGGACTCGGCGGCCTCACCCTCGCCCGCGTCCTGCACGTCAACGGCGCCGCCCACCTGATGTCGCCGTTCGCCGGCGAGGGCGCCAACCTCGCGATGCTCGACGGCGCCGAACTCGGCCTTGCCCTCGCCACCCACCCCGGTGACCCCGAAGCCGCTCTCAGCGCGTACGAGACGGCCCTGTTCCCACGCAGTGAGGCCTCGGCGGCCGAATCCGCCGAAGGCCTCGCCCCTGCTTCACCGAAGACTCCCCGAAGCCTTTACTGGAACGATTCGCCTCCTACCGTCGAGGCAACCATCGCGCGGCGCCGGGCGTGAACCCGGCAGACGATCGAGGGGGAACAGTGGCGAAGGACGCACTCAGTTTCGAAGAGAACGCGGTGACCAGGAAGTGGCTGGCGAAACGAGGTGTCGAGGTGGTGACACCATCGAGACTGCTCGCCGCCCGGATCGGCCCCCGCCTGAGCCGGACGATTTCCGGCCGGTTCCGCTGGGTCGCCGGCGCGGTGGCGGTGAGCGTGCTGCTGGGCATCGCCTACGGATCCCTCGCCTTTCGTGACGGCGAGGCACCGGGGAGTGTCTACTTCTGCTTCATCTGCGGCGCCGTGCAGGTCGCGCTCTGGCGGTCCTACCTGCGCCGCGAGCGGGAACTGGGCCCGCTTCCGGTGATGGACCGACGGTCCGCGCGACGACCGTCGGCTCTCGGGATCCTCGGCGGCTGGTACGCGTCCTCGTTCGTGCTCACTTTCGGCGGCGGTGTCGCTCTCGCCCTCGCGATCTTCCTGAACACTCCGGCGAAGGCGTACGCCACGGGCTGGTTCATCGCGCTCGGCTGGGCCGTCCTGTGCTGCTCGGTAATCCTCGTGAGCACTCTGCGGCAGCCCGTCCACGCCGAAGACAGGGCTTCGATGGCCGTCGACACCGAACTGCGCGTCATGGACAGCCAGGCCGCGGTGCCTGGCTTCTACGCGGTGATCCTTCCGCTCGATCCGGTGGTCGGCGACGGCACGCCCGCCGGGTTCACCGGCTGGCTGATCGCCTACGCCGTGCTCGGGCTGGGGACGACCGTGCTCGGGCTCCGGCAACATCACCGCCGTCCCGCGTTGCCGCCCGGCGACTACGAAACCACGGTCGGCTGCGAGCGCCTGGCGTAGGCGCGGGCGGCGCGAACCCTGTCGCCACAGCGCACGGAACACCACTGACGCCGTCCATTGCGCAGGAAGAACCGAGTGCACGGCGGCGACCCGCAGGCGGCGATCCGCTCCGCGTCCGGCCCGGTCAGCAGGTCCGCCGCGTTGGCGGCGAGGGTCGCCAACGCGTGCTCGACGAGCTGGGTGATCGGATGCGACGCGGTGCGGTACAGCCCCCGGACGGGGTCCCAGCGCAGGAGTTCCGCGGTGGGGGCCTTGCTCAGCGCGTCGTTGACGGCGTTGAGGGCACTTTGCGGAGCCGGATCCGAGCAGGACCTCGCCGCGAGCAACACCCGGACCTGTTCACGCAACGAACGGACCAAGCCCGCGCACATCTCCCGCAAACCGGCGTCGACCGGGGCGAGCCCGTGCTCGGCCAGCCAGTCCGTCGCGGCGGCCGGAGTGCCGAGGAGATCGGTGAACTGGCCGCCGGGCAGCGCGACGGTGGTGTTGGCGAGTGCCAGCGCGACGTACTGCTCGGCGCCCGGAGCAGGGGGAAGGGCAGCGGTGTCGTCCACGTTCTCATGGTAGGCGCTGGGTTCGACCATGAGGAACCTCACGGACACGGTTGCACTTTTCCGTGAGAGCCGACTAGGGTCACTCACGGAAAAAACAGTATCTATCCGTGAGGTGAAGAATGACCCAGATCAGCGAACAGCTTTCCGTCCAGGTCATCGGCGGGCCGACCGCGCTGATCGGCTACGGCGGCCTGCGGTTCCTGACCGACCCGACCTTCGACGAGCCCGGCGACTACGCGAGGCCCGACGGGAGACCCGGTCTCACCAAGACGGCCCCGGCCTCGGTGAGACCCGAGGACCTCGGCCGCGTCGACGCCGTCCTGCTCTCCCACGACGAGCATCCCGACAACCTCGACAACTCCGGCCGGAAATTCCTGGGTGACGTGCCACTGACCCTCACCACGCCCAGCGGCGCGAGCCGGCTGGGCGGCACCGCGAAAGGACTGGCGACCTGGGAGACCGTCGAACTGGGATCCGTGACCGTGACCGCCGCCCCCGCGCTTCACGGACCGGTAGGCGCGGAGAAGATCACCGGTGAGGTCGTCGGCTTCGTGCTCACCGGCCAGGATCTGCCGACGGTCTACGTCAGCGGCGACAACGCCTCACTCGACGTCGTCCGGCAGGTCGCCGACCGGTTCGGCCCGGTCGACACCGCCGTGCTCTTCGCCGGGGCCCCGCGGCTGAAGCCGGTCTTCGACGGCGCCCTGCTCGTCCTCGACAGCGCACTGGCCGCGGAAGCGACGCGAATCCTCGGCGCCCGCACGGTCGTCCCCGTGCACATCGACAGCTGGGGCCACTTCACCGAAAGCCGCGCAGACCTGGAGGCCGCGTTCGCCGCCGCCGGTCTGGCCGATCGGCTGCGGTGATCCCTCGCCGGGGTGGCGGCGCGTGATCGAAAACGTGGCTACGTTCGAAGGGCATGCCGACGAGAAAGGGAGCATCGCCATTCCCGCCACCACACCGAGCATTCCCACGCCGGACGGTCAGTCCGACGCCTTCGCCGTCTTCCCCGACAAAGGCGGGACGCATCCGGGTGTGCTCCTGTACCCGGACGCCATCGGTCCCCGACCCGTTCTTTGGGACCTGGCCCGCGAACTGGCCGGACACGGCTACTACGTACTCGTCCCCAACGTCTTCTACCGGCACCGCCCGGCTCCGGTCTTCGACCTTCCCGAGCACATCACCGCCGAAGACCGGCCGACACTCTTCGGTCAGATCATGCCCCTGTTCGAGGCGCACACCGCCGACCGCGCCCTGAGCGACGCCGGCGCCTACCTCGACTTCCTCACCGCACAGCCCGAGGTGAGCGCCGGCCCGGTCGCCACGATCGGCTACTGCATGGGCGCCGTCCTCGCGATGCGCACCGCGACAGCCCACCCCGGCAAGGTCGCCGCCGTCGCCGGATTCCATCCCGGCGCACTGGTGACCGACCAACCCGACAGCCCGCACCGGCAGATCCCGAACCTCACCGCGCAAGTCCACCTCGGCCTCGCCGAGAACGACATGACACCCGAAACGATCACCGAGATCAGCCACGCGTTCGACGCCGCCGGCGTCGGCTACAGCTGCGAAATCTATCCCGGCACCGTCCACGGCTTCACCATGTCGGACACCGACGCCTTCGATCCGGCCGGCTCGAAACGCCACTGGGAAGCGTTGCTGTCGCTTCTCGGCAACGCGCTGACCTAGACGGCCCGGGTTCCCCATGTCGCAGTGAGACGCTCAGCGACACCACTGCGAGATGGGGGACACCAGACCGGCGGTGAGTCCGTTGCCCTGTGTTTGCCAAGGTGTCCGACCTTCACCGATGGCCGCATGCGCGACAGTGAAGACCGGCGCCGATAGCCGGCCGCACGGGCTCGGGATCCGGCTTCCCCGGGCATTCCGGAAATGTCTGCACTCCATGGTCGACGGCGACTGTCAGCAATCCGTCCATGCCATATTGGTCCATATGTCGAACAGTCCCGAAATCCCTGCGGAAACCGACTACGACACCTTCGCCGAAGCATATGCGGCCGAGAACGAGACCAGTCTCATGAACGCCTACTACACGCGACCGGCGATCCTGGATCTGGCCGGAAACGTGACAGGCAGGCGGATTCTCGACGCGGGCTGTGGAGCGGGCCCGCTGTTCGAAGCCTTGCGCGACCGGGGCGCGATCATCAGCGGCTTCGACTCCAGCGCGAAAATGGTTGAACTGGCCCGAAACCGACTGGGCGCCGACGCTGCTCTTCAGATCGCCGACGCGGGCAGCCCGCTTCCCTACCCCGACGCCGCGTTCGACGACGTCATCGCCGCCCTGGTGCTGCATTACCTGGAAGACTGGACCGCGCCCCTCACCGAGATCCGGCGCGTGCTGAAGCCAGGCGGACGGCTGATCATGGCCGTCAACCACCCCACCCTCTTCAAGTTGCTCCATCCCGAAGCCGACTACTTCAAGACCGTCAAATGGTCCGAGAAGTACACCTTCAACGGCCAGAAAGCCGTGCTGACGTACTGGCACCGGCCACTGCACGCGATGACCGACGCTTTCACCGCGGCGGGATTCCGGACGGCCGTCGTCAGCGAGCCCTACCCGGCACCGGGCGCCCACGAGCGTTTCCCCGAGGACCTCGCAGGCAAGACCGCGTTCATCGGCTTCCTGTTCTTCGTCCTCGAAGCCGAATGACAGGACGTGGCCTGTCCGGGCTCACCGGACAGGCCACGTCGTCTTTCCACCCACCACCGCTACCGGGCACCCACCGTCGCCGAGGTACGCGTCGGCGAACCAGCACAGCTGTACGCGGACCGGCCCCTTGGCGAAGTTCCCCCGTCGTCCGGTAGGACGAACGGGTTTTCGGAGCACATCCCTTGATGCGGTCGGTGCCCGAACGTATCGGGCCAGGGAACACGGCTTCAGCCCTTTCACTCTGCCGACAAGGCAATCGCTGACCAGGCAAAACGCTCTCAGATGGCCGCTGAGCGCCTAGTTCGCCCTTCCTGGTGTCTTCCGGTTCAACCCCAGGTGCTTCCTGGCGGGCCGTTCGCGCCCTCATTCGACCCCACTTTCTGGGTTACTCAGTCATAAGGGGCATTATCACGGTGCGTCTTTCTTCACAGAGTTTCGCGTACTAATGGCGCGTAACTAGTTACGCGTATCGCGCAAACGGACAAAGGCCCGACTATGGCGTAAACGCGAAGAAAGATGGGATAGGGCAGGAGGGACAACGTCGGCCCGTCGGCCGCGACCGTCAGTTAGGCCTCGTAGGCGCTCGGCGCGGGCGCGAGCCGGAATCCCCCGCACCCTCGGCTGCCCGGGCGTTCGCGCACCAGGCAAGGTGAAGAGGCGGTCGCCACGGAGAAGATCGCCTCGGCAAGGCACGACGGGAACGGATTCCCGGATCAACGACCGCGGCTACGCCAAGATCACCGCGAACGCGACCGGACACCATCCTCTGGCCGCCACAGGCAGGGCCCGGCTACCTCAGGGGTGGACAGCGGCCGTAGTGAATACCGACCCCCGGTGACTGCAATCCGGCCGAGGCCCGCACGGGACGAAACTTCGGCTCATCACTGCAGGCATCCCGGCGGGCCAGACGAAGAGGCTCCTGCCAGTCGTGCGGGCACGCGCTCGTGAAGCGTCCCTGATCTCGGCCGGCTCAGGGAAGGACGTGGCCGAGCTTGTCCAGACCCTCGCGGATCCCGTCTTCGATGCGCCGGTACGTGTCGGCGCCGGTGACCAGGCTGTCCGCGACGCCGCCGAGTGTCTCCACACCCGCCGTCAGCCGATCGCCGGCCGCGGTGAGGTGTCTGGTCATCGTGTCGCTGAAGGTGACGGCGGCGGGAACCTCGCCGAGCAGATGCGACACCAGTTGCAGCCGCGACAGGGTGCCGGCCGCGCCGCTCAAGGTGGACGTCGCCCCGTCCAGGACGCCCGCGGCGCCGACCAGCGAGTCGGGGTCGGTCTCGTATCCGGCGTCGCCGGGGGAGAGCGCGCCGTCCGGGTCGAGGCCCAGCTCGTCCAGGGAGATCCTGGTCAGCTCGGGCTCGTCCCACTTCTCGCCCGGGTTCTTCTGATAGCCGTAAGCGCCGGATTCGTGCGCCAGCACGATCTCACCGTCGATCTCGACGGCTTCCTCGACGCCGTGCGAGTCGTAGCCGTCGTCGTTGCCCGGCTCGCCGCCCTTCAGTTCGATCTCTTCGCGATCGTTGAAGTCGTACCACTCCGGTGTCCGGTCCTGTTTGTAGAACTTGCCGCTGTGCCCGTCGGACGAGGAGAAGATGAACTCGTCGTCGCGCACCACGACGCCCTGGACGTTGTTCGGCGTCTCGATCGGCTCCCCGGCCTTGTCCGGCTCGGGTGAGCCGTTCTCGCTGACGGGAATTTCGTAAAGCCGGTTGTCGGCGTAGTCGCCCACGAAGAGTCTGCCCTGGGCGTAGGTGACATAGCTGTGGGCGGGTGTGGCGACCACGTCGATCGCGGTGACCGGTTCGCCGCTGTCCTGCGCGGCGTCGAGTTCGGCCTTGTCGTAGACGTACACGTGTCCGTTGGACGACACCCAGACGTGTTCGCCGTCCGTGGCGACGCCACCGGTGTGCGTGGGCGCGTCTACCTCCCCGTTGCCGTCGAGATAGACGTTCCCCGTTTCTCGGCCCGTCTCGTAGTCGACGTAAGTCAGCCTGCTCGGCGTCAGCCCCGGACCGATCGGGTTGTCGCCGGACCCGTCTCCGTCGCCGTCGTGGTACGAACCCACCAGCAGGTTCTTGCCGTCGTAGGCCAATCCCTGAGAAGTCCACGGCCGACCAGGGTCGACGCCGCTGATGTCGGCGTTGCCGTCGCTGTCCCAGCCGCCGCCGGTGGTGGTCGCCAGCGCGTTCAGCTTGCTCTCGTAGATCTGCTGCGCGGCGGTCAGCGCACGCACCGTCTTCATCGCGATCTCCGGCGCTTCGAGGAGATCGCTCAGACCGAGCCTCCGCCACGGCGTGATGGCCGCCTCCGCCGACGCTCGCAGCGCGGAGTACGCCGTCGCGGCGCCCTTGACGGCCGACTCCGCGATGCTGAGCTGGGCGTACACCTCGGCGAGGTTTCGCGAGGACTCCTTCGCCTTGCCGACGAACTCCGCCGCCGCCGTACCGCGCCAGGACCGCGCCGCCCGCAGTGCGCCGTCGGAGATCCCGTCCGCGACGGTCTGCAACGACTTCCTCGTGTCGGCGATGGTGGCACCGACCTCGGCGATGCCTGCCACGTCGCCCGAGGTGAGCTTGGCGTACAGCGGTTCGGGATCCAGGAACGGCATCGGCTTCTCCTCGGGCAACCCTGGTCAGGGCGGGTCGTGCGCGTTCAGACGCCGCCAGGCGGGCACCGGTTCCCGCCGTCCTCGACATCAGCGACCGCGATCAGCAGGTCGTGATCCACACCGCCTATCCCGGCACCTCGACGGAGAACGCGTTGCGGCCGCTATCGGTCGTCGGGACGCAGCGGATGGACGTTCCGCTCTGAGCGCTTTGGAGGCTCCCTCGATACCAGCGGATCGATCCTCAGGGCGGTCGCCAGCGCGAACCGGCCCGCCGGATCGTCGATCGTGCCGCCGAACAGTGTCCGCAACTGCCGGATGCGATACCGGACGGTCTGGACGTGGACGTGCAGTTCGACACCGATGGCCTGGGGCTGATCCGGCCGCGCGAGCCACGCCGCGAGGGTCGCGGTGAGCCGTTTCCTCGCCGGTTCGGGCAGACCGGCCAGCGGGGCGAGGACCTCCTTCGAGAACTCGGCGGCGAGTTCGGGGTCGGCGGTCAGCAGCAGGTCGATGCGGTGATCGGTGGTGTGGACGAGAGGGTCGCCGCCGAGGGCGCCGGTGCGGGTCAGCCCCCACAGCGCGCTCGCCCGGCGGGCGCTGAGCGCGGCCGAGTGAAGTGGCACGACCGGCCCCACCCCGGCCTGGTCGTCGCCGAGCAGATCCCGCAACCGGCCGAGATACCACTCCATCCGGTCGGCGGGCATGACCACGGCGGTGAGGTCTTGGTGGCGGCCGATCAACACCCGTCCCGGCATCCGGTCCAGCAGGTGCGGGGCGACATCGGCGCTGGTGACGGCGATGACGAGCCTGCCGGGCAGAATCCACGCGGCCTGGCCGGCGGCGTCGTCGAGCGCGTCCCTGGCGGCGGCCGGTTCGGTGAGAAGGAGGCCGAGGAGCCGGTCCCGCCGCGCCTGCCCGGCCCGCGCCGCCTGTGACCGCGCTTCGGCGTATCCGTCGGCGGCCGCGGCCGAGAGTTCCGCGATGAAGGCGAAAAGCGCCTCACCGAGTTCGACGATCGCCTGAGTCGGCAGGTCCACGGCCGGGGCCGCCGAGGTGAGCTGCCGCCAGACCCCCAGCGCCGCCGACTGGTAGAAGCCGAGCATCTCCTCGAGGCTGCGGCCCGCGGTGTGCTGAGCGCGGCCCTGCGCCCGGTAGACCTGGCGGTCGGTGGTGATGTCGGGATGGCCGATCTCGCTGAAGAAGGCGCGCAGCGCGACGTCGAGGGTGACGTGGAGGTTCGCCGCCGTCCGGTCGTCCAGCGGGGTGCGCAACCGGGCGCGTACCTGGTCCATCGCGGCGGACGCGATCGCCGCGATGTCCGGCTCCAGCCGGGTCAGCACCGAGGCGTCCAGCCTGCGCCATGGCTGTGCCGACGCCTTCGTCATAGAGGGAACCTACAAAACGCCGAGCTGGAACGCGCGCCTCCGTTCTAGTGGTTTTCCGCTGCTCGGCGGACGCTGTCCGCAGCATTCGACGACGCATGCAGGAGGCGGCAGTGACACGTACGCGCTGGGGAAGACTCGCCCGGATCGCCGCGGTGGCGGGCACCGCACTGACCCTGGTCGGGATCGGGACACCGGCCCTCGCCGCGGCGGAACGTCAGGTGTACGTCGCGATGGGCGACTCGTTCTCGGCGGGCTCCGTGGTCCTGCCGCAGTCCGATCTGCTCACCTGCGCCCGGTCCGCGATCAACTACGCCGGTCTGTTGGCGAAGCAGCTCGAGGTCGACGAACTGCGCGACGTCACCTGCGCCGCCGCGACCACGGCTCATTTCACCAACCCGCAGAAAGGCGTCATCTCCGGGACCAATCCGCCGCAGTACGACGCGCTCTCGACCGACACGACCCTGGTGACCGTCGGGATCGGCGGCAACGACATCGGACTGGTCGGGCTCGCGACGTCGTGCGTGAACCTGCTTCCCGGCGGCGCCTCGTGCAAGGCGGCCAACACCGCGGGCGGGGTGGACAAGTACGCGACCAAGATCGACGCCTTCGCCGCGACCTACGGCACGGTCATCGAGCAGATCCGTCAGCGCGCGCCG
>Ga0196958_10000319_pt1 | contig 15489 bp, 18 predicted proteins | sample S1v_10metaG_FD_148654 | JGI IMG/M metagenome (GOLD analysis project Ga0196958, IMG submission 148654) | Soil microbial communities from Anza Borrego desert, Southern California, United States - S1+v_10 | ecosystem: Environmental > Terrestrial > Soil > Desert | place: USA: California | collected...
GCGGCGCTGGTGCTCAACGCGGGCCGGGTCCGAGTCGCCGCGGAAAAGACCCGTTTGCACGCGCGCGGTGCGGCTGGAATGTGGACGCTCGCGTGGATCGAGGATCTGCCCAGCTCGTGCCGCCGATCGCCATCGCGTTTCTCCGCGTCGCCACCGCGGAAGGGCACGTTCTCACGCAGGAAGCGTTCGCAGATCTCGCATCCACGACATCGTGGCGGTGCCGCGGACGACGCTGCGCGAGTCATCAGCGCACGAGCTTCGTCAGCAGATGCTCGAGCGCGGCGTGCATGTCGGAGTGCACGCCGGAGTGCGCGGGTGAGGTCTGGATGATCGTGCTGCGCGGCGCGACGAGCCAGTGGAAGCGCTCGCTCTGCGACAGCGCGCCGATCGGGCCCGCGTCTTTGCCGCCCTCGCAGATGCGCGGGATGGCGTCGAGGTAGCTGAGGACGACGTCGCGATCGAGCGCGGGTGCGAGGGCCGCGAGGCGTGCGAAGTCGAGCTCGATCTTCGCGCAGAGGAACCGTGCGGTGCGCGAGAAGAGGATCACGCCGGCGTTGACGAACTCGCCCCGCTCCACGCGCGGCACGACGCGCACGACCGCGTAATCAAACGCGTGCAGTTCGGGCACGGGCCGCCTCCTCCACCGCTTTGTCGACCCAGGCACGCGGGCCCTCGAGCCGGCGCAGGAAGTAGTCGACGTACGCGTCGCGCGTGGCGTCGGCGAGCCACGCGTCGGGAACGTGCTGCATCACGCCGTGCAGCGCATCGGCAGTGAGAAGCGGTGTGAGTGCGTCGTCGACTTCGCGGAGCTCGCTCGCCCACTGGAGGAGGACGTGGTCTTTGACGTGTGCGAACGGGCTTTTCGCACGTTCGGCGCTGCCGTTCATGTCGTGATGGAAGATGAGCGTCGCGCCATGGTCGATGAGCCACAGCTCGCGATGCCAGAGAAGGAGGTTCGTGTTCTTCGCGGTGCGATCGACGTTGGTGACGAACGCGTCGAACCAGACCACCGACGACGCGAGCCGCGGCTGCGAGGCGACGGCGGCCGCGCGCTCGACGAGCGGATCGAACGTGACGGAGCCAGGGAGGTAGTCGAGCGCGAGATTGAGGCCGGTGCTCTTGCGCAGGAGATCCTGGATCTCGGGATCGGGCTCGGTTTTGGCCATGCGCTCGTCGAGCTCGACGAAGACGATCTCCGGCACGCGCAATCCGAGAAGACGGGCGATCTCACCGGAGACGAGCTCCGCGACGAGCGCCTTCACCCCCTGCCCCGCGCCGCGGAACTTGGCGACGTACGTGCCGTCGTCGTTCGCCTCGACGATGGCGGGAAGGGAGCCGCCTTCGCGGAGAGGCGTGACGTATTCGGTGGCGATGACGGTGCGGATGGATTTCACTGCACGCGGATTATCGTGCAGGTGCCGCCGTCGTAATCCGCAACAAATCGCCCGCCTTGTCGTCGACGATCGCGTAGATCGCGCCGTCCGGCGCCTGCAGCAGGTCGCGCATGCGGCGGCCGGTGTAGATGCGTTCCTCGTGGCTCACGCGATCGCCGTCGAACGTCAGGCGGATGATCGACAGCGACGACAGGCCGCCCACGAGCACGCTGCCGCGCCAGGAGGGGAACATGGCGCCGCTGTAGAAGATCGCGCCGGACGGTGAGATGACGGGCGTCCACGTGCGGATCGGCGCCTCCAGATCGTTGCGCGTCGGATGGTCGGGGATGGGGGAGCTCGCGTAGTTGTCGCCGTTGCTGACGAGCGGCCAGCCGTAGTTCTTTCCCGCCTGGATCACGTTCAATTCGTCGCCGCCGAGCGGCCCCATCTCGAACGCGACGAGCCGGCGCGACGACGGATCGAACGCGGCCGCGAGGATGTTGCGATGACCGTAGGACCAGATGTCGCCGCGCGCGTTCTCGCGTCCGACGAACGGGTTGTCGTTCGGGGTGGAGCCGTCGGAGTTGACGCGGACGATCTTGCCGAGGTTCGAGGTGAGCTGCTGCGCGGGCTCGAAGCGCATGCGCTCGCCGGAGGTGATGTAGAGCTTCCCGTCCGGACCGAACAGAATGCGGTTGCCGAAGTGTCCGCGTCCGACGGTCTTCGGCACCTGACGCCAGATCACGGTGACGTCGCGGAGGGTGTTGCCGTCGAGCCGCGCGCGTGCGACCGCGCCGCCGCGGATGACGTTGTCCGTCATGTCGACGTATTCGCCGAAGCGGGCTTCTCCCGTTTCCGTGATGGCGGACGATTGCTCCTCCGCGGCTTCACTGAACGAGAGATAGACGAAGCCGTTGCGCGCGAAATCAGGATCGGCCTCGACGTCCATGAGGCCGCCCTGCTCGAACGGCGTGCCGCGATGGACCACACGCGGCACGCCCTGCACGGGTTCCGACAAGCGTCCGCGCGCGAAGATGCGCAGGCGTCCCGATTTCTCGGTGATGAGCAAGCGTCCGTCGGGCAGCAGCGCCATGCCCCACGGCTGTTCGAGCGTGGCCAGTCTCTCGAAGCGGAGGTTGCCCGCGCTCGAAGGTGCGGTCGCGGGCGGTGGCGCGGCGGGTTGCTGCTGCGCCTGCATGGCAACGGCGAACAGGGTGAAGAGGGCGATGAGTGACGCTCGCATGGAGATCTCCTTTTACGGCTTCAGCACGACCTTGACGCAGCCATCCGTTTTCTCGCGAAACATCCGGTACGCCTCGGGGGCCTCTTCAAGTTTCATGCGATGGGTGATGACGAACGACGGATCGATCTCTCCGTCTTCGACCATCTTCAGCAGCTTGTGGTAGTACTTTTTGACGGGCGTCTGGCCGGTCTTGATGGTCAGGCCTTTGTTCATCAGCGCGCCGAACGGGATCTTGTCGAGGAAGCCGACGTACACCCCGGGGATCGAGACGGTGCCGCCTTTGCGGCAGCAGCGGATGGCCTCGCGCAGCACGTGCGGACGATCGGTGCCGAGCATCATCGCGGCCTTGACCTTGTCGAGGATCGCATCCGGACTGCCGCCCGCGTGCGCTTCCGTCCCCACGGCGTCGATGCAGGCGTCGGGACCGCGTCCGCCGGTCATTTCCATCAAACGCTCGTAGACGCTGTCGCCGTTGTCGAAGTCGAGCGTCTCCGCCTTTCCTTCGCGGCGGGCCATCTCCAGTCGTTCGGGAACGGTGTCGATGGCGATGACGCGGCCGGCGCCGAACATCCACGCGCTCTTGATCGTGAACTGGCCCACGGGCCCGCAGCCCCACACCGCGACGGTCGCGCCGGGCTCGATGTTCGCGTTTTCCGCGGCCATGTAGCCCGTGGGGAAGATGTCGGAGAGGAAGAGCACCTTCTCGTCCGGAAGTCCGTTCTCGATCTTGAGCGGACCGACGTCCGCGTAAGGCACGCGCAGGTACTCCGCCTGTCCGCCCGGATACCCGCCGGTGAGATGCGAGTAGCCGTACGCGCCGGAGGGCGACTGTCCCATGAGCTGGCGGGCCATCTCGGCGTTGGGATTGGAGTTGTCGCAGAGCGAATACTCCTCGCGCTGGCAGAACCAGCACGCGCCGCACGCGATGTTGAAGGGGATGACCACGCGATCGCCGGGCTGCAGGTTCGTGACGGCCGAGCCGACCTCGACGACTTCGCCCATCGGCTCATGGCCGAGGACGTCGCCCTTTTTCATGGTGGGCATGTACTGGTCGTAGAGATGAAGATCGGAGCCGCAGATGGCGGTGGTGGTGATCCTCACGATGGCATCGGTGGGCTCCAGGATCTCGGGATCGGGGACGTCTTCCACGCGGACTTCGCTATGGCCATACCAGCAGACTGCTTTCATGCATTACGCTCCTTCGAGGGAGTGGCGCGTTGCAACACGGTGGCCTGAAACGATGTTCGAGAGCGCTCGACCGCGTCAGATGAGCCGCAGCTTTCGCTGCGTTCTTTTCGGCATCGCCATGACCGTGCTCGCGCGTCTCGGTCCGTGGCACTGGCCGGGGTGGCCGGCGATTACCGTGCTCGACTTTCTGCTCGCGCATGCGGCGCCGAGTGTCGCGTCGCCGGTGCAGAAGGGCCTCGGCGTGACCGTGCTGCTGCTCGTGAATGCCGGCTTCTGGGCGCTCGTCGCATGGCTTGCGCTGTGGGTACGGGAGCGCCGCGCCCGCGCGCGGCGCCCCGCGGATCATTCGCGCGTGTAAATGCGCTCATTCCGCGCTCAGCGCGCGCAGGAATGCGGTGAGCTGGCGGATTTCCCGTGCGTTCAGCGACAGCGGCTTCAATTCCGAATGTCCCGCCGGCGCGGCCGGTGCGGCGTTGTAATGCGCGACCACTGCGTCGAGCGTCGCGAACTGACCGGCGTGCATGTACGGCGCGCGCTCGGCGACGTTGCGCAGCGACGGCACTTTGAACGCGCGTTCCTGCTCGTGCGCGCCCACCGCGAGAAAGTCGAGCTCCGCACACTGCTCCGGTTTCGCGTCGCTCCATTTGCTGCGGCAGTTGAATTCGTCCTGCATCACGGCGCGTGAGCCTTCGATGCGGCCGCGATCCGGCTTCGCGCCCGCGGGCACGCCCGTGTTGTGGAACTCGTTGTTCGTCAGCAGCGGGCCGTTGTGGCACTGCGTGCAGTTTGCCTTGCCGGTGAAGAGGCGCAGTCCCGCGACTTCGTCTTCGGTGAGGATGTTCTCCGGCGCGCTGCCGGTCTTCACGAGCAGGTCGACGTAGCGGTCGAAGCGGGAAGGCTCGTACTGGATCGTGCGCTCGAATGCGGCGATCGATTTGCCCATGTGGACGAAGACCGCGGTCGTGTCGTCGGGCATCGGTCCGAACACCGCTTCGTAGTCGTCGCGATAGTGGTCCTCCATCACCTTCGCGTACTGCTCGCGCTTGCCGCCGTGTTCGACGGGACTCTCCAGCGGACCGAGGGCCTGCGCCCACTGGCTGTCCTTGCGGCCGTCCCAGAAGAGGAATGGCGCGTACGCGGTGCCGGCGATCGGCATGGTGCGGCGGTCGGTGGTGCCGACGCCTTTGGCCAGCGCGGTGCCGTCCTGGAACTCTTTGTCCGGGAGGTGGCAGGTCGCGCACGACACTTTGCCGTTGGAGCTGAGTCGCGTGTCGAAGAAGAGCTGCTTCCCGAGCTGCGCCGCGCGCGGATCGTCCGCGAAGCGATTGCTCGGATCGGCGGGCACCGGTCCGAGCTCGCCGAGCGACATCGACCGCAGCTCTTCGATCTGATCGGGCGTCCACGACGCCGATCGCGCGGCCTGCTTGCCGACGTCGAGATTGAACGTGACGGTATCGGCGCCGGCGGGCGTGGTGATGGTCAGTTCGAGCTCCCACCAGCCGCTCATGTTGAAGCGCAGGCCGCCGATCTCGTACTGCCCTTCGCCGAGGTTGCGGGTGATGCGGGGACGGGTGGGTAGACCGTGGCCGTGCTGCGGCATGCCGCCGTCGATGGCGATGGCGGCGTCCGGGAGGGCCGCCCCGTTCGCCCCGGTGACGCTCACGCGCACCGTGTACATCTTGCGGGGCGTCAGGGTTTCGTCGAGGACGAGCGTGGCGGTATAGAGACCCTGCGCGGACTTGCGCGGGCCGGGCCCGAACTCGGACGCCGCGGGGCGGCTGGCGCACGCGGCGAGGAATGCGAAAAGGGCGGTTGCGAGTGCGAAAGTACGTCTGGTCATGACTGCCTCCACCCTCGCAGACGCACGCGCCTCCACCGCATTACAGTTCGCCGGGAATCACCGCACGGGCCGTGCTGGGGAAGCGGGTCGCGGCGTCGTGCCGCGTACGCGGATCACCGCCGCGCGAGAATGAACCACGTCCCGATCACCGCCAGCACCACGAGTGCGATCTGCACGGCGAGGTGGGTGGCCGCGAACACCGAGATCGTGACGGCGATCCACATCGCCGCGATGGCCGTGATCTTCGCCGTCACCGGCATCGGCAGCTCGCCCGTCATGATGCGCACCTGACGGCCGAGGATCGGGTGGCCCATGAGCCAGGCGTGCAGGCGCTTCGAGCCGCGCAGATAGCAGAAGGAGGCGAGGAGCAGGAACACCGTCCCCGGCATCAGCGGCAGAATGACGCCGGCCACGCCGATGGCGAGGAACACGGTGCCGGCAAAGGTCCAGACGAATCGCACGCGTGTCATCATGCTGCGATGAAGAAGTGGATCGCAATCGCGTTCATGCTGCTGCCGTCGCTCCTGCACGCGGCGGAGCTCCCCGCGTGGCTGTCGGGTCACTGGAGCGCGACGATCGACGGCGTGCAGATGGAGGAGTACTGGACCACTCCCGCCGGCGGTCTCCTCCTCGGCGTGCACCGCGACATTCGCGCGAAGAAAACGTCGTTCGAGTTCATGCGCATCGAGTCGCGCGGCGAGCAGCTCGTGTTCGTCGCGCAACCCTCCGGACGGCCCCCCACCGAGTTCCCGTCCACTGCCGTCTCCGCGCATCGCATCGTCTTCGAAAACCCCTCGCACGATTTCCCGAAACGCATCGTCTACTGGCGCGACGGCGACCAGCTCTGCGCCCGCGTCGAAGGGGACGGGGAAGAGGGGGAGCAGTGGTGCTGGAAGCGCGCGAGCTCGAGGACGTCGTCCGCTACTTCTTCGACGAAGTAGCGGTCGTGTGAGACGAAGAGGATCGCGCCGGGATACTGCGCGAGCGTGCCTTCCAGCGCCTCGCGCGCCTCGAGGTCGAGGTGGTTCGTCGGCTCGTCGAGCAGGAGGAGATTCGCACCGCTGACGAGAAGCGCGGCCAGGGCGACTTTCGCACGCTCGCCGCCGCTCATCGAGCCGATCGGCTGGCGCACCTGCTCGGCGCGCACTTTCAGACACGCGAGGATCGTGCGCACCCACTCCTCGTTCGGGTTCGCGGTGAGGCAGAAGGCGAGCGGCGAGAGCGACGGATCCATGTGCTCCCCTTCCTGCGAAAAGTAGCCGGGCTTCACGCCGCGGCCGAGCTCCACGACGCCTGCATCCGCGGTTTCGCGGCCGAGGAGGATGCGGAGGAGAGTGGTCTTGCCGGTGCCGTTCGGACCGGCGATGGCGCGGCGCTCGCCGCGGGCGAGGGTCATGGAGAGATCGGCGAAGAGCGCCTTGCCGTCGAACGATTTCGCGAGGCCGTCGATGCGCAAAACCGTATCTCCGGAAACGCGGACGTCGCCAAAGTCGAGCACGCGGATCGGCGTTTCGACGAACGGCTTCACCGCCTTCGGCTCGCGACCGGTGCGCTCGCGGAGGATGCGCGCGGTGCGTTGCAGGCGCGCGGCCTTGGCCTGGTAAAAGTCGTGGCACGAGCGGATGCCCACGGGCGTGCGCGCGACTTTGCGCGCCGTGGCCATGCGCTGCTCGGCCGCGCGTTGTGCCGCGGCGTCGCGGCGCTGCTGCGACTCGTAGCGCTCCCACGCCTGACGCTCGTGCAGCGCGCGCTGCTGGCGATAGAACTCGTACGAGCCTTCGAACGGCGTGAGCGCGCCGCCGCGCAGCTCGAACGTGCGCGTGGCGGTGCGGCCGAGGAAAACGCGGTCGTGGGAGATGAGGAGATACGCGGCGTCGAGGCCGGCCAGATAACGCTCGAGCCATTCGCGTGCGTCGACGTCGAGATGGTTCGTCGGCTCGTCGATGAGGAGCAAGTCCGCGGGACGGAGGAGAAGCTTCGCCAGCTCCGCGCGCGAGCGCTGTCCGCTCGAAAGCTGAGACATCGTCAGCGTGCGCTCGCGTGCGTCGAAGCCGAGGCCTTCGAGGACTTTTTCCGCCTGCACTTCGAAGGCGTAGCCGCCCACGGCCTCGTACGCGTTCAGCAGGTCCGCGTAACGGAGCGCGTTCGCTTCGCCGTCGAGCGACGCTTCGAGCGCGCGTAACTCGCGGCGCATGTCGCCGAACTGCGCGTCGAGCACGAAGTCTTCGAGCGACTCGCCGTCCGGCGCGCACACTTCCTGCCGTACGTACGCGATGCGCAGGCCGGTGCGCCGCACGATCGCGCCGTCACCCGGCTCGAGCTCGCCGGTGAGGATGCGCAAGAGCGACGTTTTGCCCGATCCGTTCGGGCCGACGAGCGCGATGCGGTCGCCGGGCGCAATCTCGAAGGCGACGTTGCGGAAAAGCCAGTCTGTCTGGGAATCGTGGCGAAAGGCGAGAGCCGACACCTGAAGCAAACTCATTGTTCCCCTCCTCCCGCGGGCGCGGAAGCATCGGTGGACGGAACGACGGGCTTCAGATCTTCATCGGTGCGGTTAGAGTGAACTCGCAAAAGTCATGTCCGATTCCATCGATTCGCTCGACGACCTTCGCCGCCTCTACCCGCAGCCCTCCGAGCGTGCCGTGCGCAAGCAGCTCTCGCGGCTGGACCGGCATTGCCGGCGCTTCATCGAGCTTGCTCCGTTTCTCGTGATCGCGAGCGCCGGCGCGGATGGACTCGATGCGTCGCCGCGCGGCGGGGAGCCGGGGTTCGTGCGCGTGGTCGACGACGTCACGCTCCACATTCCCGATGCGGCGGGCAACAATCGGCTCGATACGCTGGAGAATCTCGTCACCGATGGCCGAATCGGGTTGCTCTTCCTGATTCCGGGTGTCGACGAGACGCTGCGCGTGAACGGCACGGCGCGACTCACGATCGCGGCGCCGCGGGTGAGGATCGAGGTGACGGTGGCGGAGGCGTACCTGCAGTGCGCGAAGTCGCTGATGCGCTCGCGGCTCTGGTCGGACGAGTCCCGCCGCGAGCGCTCGGTGTTGCCGACCCTCGGCGAGATGCTGAAGGACCAGACCGGGATGGAGGGCCGCGTCGAGTCGCAGGAAGAGATGGTCGCGCGCTACAAACGCGATCTCTGACGCGCCTTCACTTTTTCTTCACGTCGCACCTGTCATGGTGTCGCGATGAAGGTCTTCCTGAAGACGACGGCCGGCGTCGTCCTCGTCGTGGTGTTGCTGTTTGCCCTCGGCGTGCTGTGGCCGGAGGAGCAACTCGCCGCGCCGCGCACGCTCGGGCCGCTCGTGATCCGCGACGTGGCGATCGTCGACGTACGCGCGGGTGCCGTCGTGCCGTCGCAGTCGGTGCTCGTGGAACATGGACGCATTCGCGCCGTCGGGACGATCGGCATTCCGCCGCACGCGCGCGTGATCGACGGCCGCGGCAGGTTCCTCATGCCGGCGCTGTGGGACATGCACACGCACGTCTACGCCGTCACGCCGCTGCTCGACCTGCCGCTGTACATCGCGTACGGCGTGACGAACGTGCGCGACCTGCAGGGCTGTCCCACGCCCGACGATCCATTCGCCGCGTGCGCGGAAGACAAGCGGCGCTGGACCGCGGAAGCGCTCACCGGCGCGCGCATCGGGCCGCGGATCGTCGCTTCCACGAGCTGGATGGCCAACGGTCCCGGCATGGTCCAGCGCCTCGGCGACGTCCCCGCGTATTTCGATACGGCCACGCCGGAACAGGCGCGCCAGTTCGTGCGCCATTTCGCGCCGACGGTCGACGCGATCAAGGTGTACGACCGCATCCCCCGCGCCGCCTACTTTGCCTTGGTCGACGAAGCGAAACGCCTCGGCATCGACGTCGTCGGCCATCGTCCGCGATCGGTGAGCGCGCGCGAAGCCGTCGCGCACCAGAAGAGCATCGAGCATGCGCGCTTCCTCCTGCAGGAGTCGTTTCCCGGCAGGTATCCGCAGCGCAGCGACGACCGGCGGCGCATGCTCGACGAGCACGATCCGGCGCTGGCGCAGGAGATCTTCGCGGCGATGGTGCAGCACGGGACGTGGTACGTGCCGACGCATCTCACGCGCTGGTCGGACGCGTACGCGAACGATGCGTCGGTGCGCAACGATCCGCTGCTTCGCTATCTGCATCCGCTGATGAAGCGGCAGTGGCTGGAGGACCTCGACGAGCTGATTGCGGAAGATCCGTCGCCGGCCGCGCGGGCGACGGACCGCGAGTTCCATCGCAAGGGCCTCGAGCTCACCGGCGCCGCGCATCGCGCGGGCGTGAAGGTGCTGGCGGGGACGGACTACATCGTCGCCGGTGCGGATCTGCATCGCGAGCTGCTGCAACTCCGCGCCGCTGGCTTGTCGAACGCGGACGTGCTTCGCTCGGCCACTCTGCTCCCCGCGCAGTACTTTGCGCTCGACGACCGTTACGGCAGCATCGCGCAGGGTTACGTGGCCGACCTGCTGCTGCTCGATGCGAATCCGCTCGCCGACGTCCGCAACACGCAGCGCATCGCGGGGGTAGTGTTCGACGGTCACTACTACGATCGCGCCGCGCTCGACGCGATCGCGCGGCTCGTCGAGCGGCGCGCGCGCAGTTGGACGATCGGCTGCAAGATCGTGTGGCGGTTCCTCAAGAATCCGGGCGGCTACTGAACGTGAGCGCCGCGGTCGTGCCGGTGGCCGCGGTCTCGATCGCCAGCGCGAAGCCGCACGCGGCGCAGAGGCGTTGCACGAGATGGAGTCCGATGCCGGGACGCTGCGCCCGCGCCTGTTGCTCCGCACGTCCGTTGCGAACGGAGATCGTGCGTTCGCGGCCGTGGATGAAGATCGGCGTGCCGCCTCCGTGGCGCAGCGCGTTCGTGATGAGGTTCGAAAGCACGACGTCCGTTGCCGCGGCCGGCGCGACGATGTGCATCTGCGGCGGGATGTCCACCTCGACCTCGACGTCGTCGCGGCCGAGGAGACCGCGATGGTGGAGGAGCAGCTTCTCGACGAACGGCAGGACGTGGATGTCGGCCGGCGATTCGTGCGCGGTCTCCTCGCGCGCGAGGGCGAGCATGAGGTCGATCACGTCTTCGCTCGATTGCGTGGCGTCGAGGATGCGTTGCGCCTGCGCGTTTTTCGCGAGCAGTTCGGCGGCGCCGCGGATGACCGCCAATGGCGTTCGCAGCTCGTGACTGACGTCGCCGACGAACGCGCGCTCGCGTTGGAGGAGGTTCTCCACTCGCGCGAATGCCGTCTCGAGCGCCTGCGCCACGACGCGTACTTCGTGGTCGCTCGCATGCGCGGTGAGTTTTTGCGTGGCTCCCGATTCGACCGCGCCGGCGAGCGCGGTGAGTTGTCGCACGCTGCGCCGTGCGATGGCCGCCGCGATGACGATGCTCGCGATCAGCATCGCTGCCGACGCCGGAATCAGGATCTTCAGGAGCGTGAGCCGCATGGGCCGCACTGCCAGGAGCGAGCTCACTTCTGCGACGACCCATTGGTCGCCGTCTTTGCGCAGGTGGTAATGCCGGCCGTCGCGTCCCGCCACTTCCCGCGCCTTCGGACTCTTCGCACCCGCCCGCACCTCCTCGGGGACGTCCTTCCATTCGTCGTAGCGTTTGACGAACGGCAACCCCTCGACCGTGAGCAGCGAGGCGAAGAAGTGGTCTTCGACGACGTACGCGAACAGCAGCGCGAGCGCGCTGTACACGATACAGATCGCCACGGCGAGCGCGGCCACCGACAGCATGAGGCGGCGCCGCATCGTCGTCATTCATCCGCCTCGAGCTTGAAGCCGACGCCGTGCAGCGTCTCGAGCATGCGCCGCGGATGCGATCCGTCGAGCTCCTGTCGCAACGCGTAAATGTGCGAGCGGAGCGCGTCACTGTCCGGCCAGTCCGGTCCCCAGATGCGCTCGAGCAATTCCGATCGCGTCACCGGTTCCGGGTACGCCTCCGCGAGCGCGCGCAGGATCTCGAACCCTTTCGGCGTCAGCTTCAATGCCGTCGCGCCGCGCATCGCCACGCGCGTACGCACATTCACGGAGAGCGACCCGATGGTCAGCACACTCCCGCGCTGCAGCTCGCGCCGCCGCGCCAGCGCCTGACACCGCGCCAGCAGCTCGACGAGCGCGAACGGTTTCGTGAGGTAATCATCCGCGCCGCTGTCGAATCCGAGGATCTTGTCGGACAACGCATCACGTGCGCTGAGCATGAGGATCGGCACCTGCCGCGTCGCGCGCTCGCGGATCGCCGTACAGACCTCGATCCCACCCATCCGCGGCAACATCACATCGAGCACGACGACGTCGAACGCCCCCGCCAGCGCGAGCGCCACCCCGCGTTCCCCATCCTCCGCGTAATCGACCTCGTGCCCGCGTTCTTCGAAATACTCGACGACGTTCGCGGCGAGATCCGTCTCGTCCTCGATCAACAGCAGGCGAAGCTTCGGGGTTTTCACCCCGTCGCGGACGTCGTCGCACCCGACGCTCTGCCGATCGTCGCGCGTGCCGTTTTGCACGCCTGTCTCCAGTTGCGGCGGCAGAGGCGAAGGTGCTGGCGTGCGGCCTGGCGCGTGGATCGCCAGCGGCTGGAGGCGCCGGACGCGCGCTCGGCGAGGTGCTGGCGCCAGAGTGTTAGCGCCGTGGCGAGATGGGCTCGTGCGCTGGCGAGGAGGCGCTGCACCTCTTCCGCGGCAGACTCCGGAATTGCGACCAGGTGCGGTTCGACGGCACGCACGGCCGCCTGCATGCGCGCCTGTTCCACGCGAGGCGTGGGCGTCGAACGAAGATCGTGCGCCAGTCCCACCATGCGCAGGGCGGCGATGAACCATTTGGCGGGATCCCAGTGATACCAGCGGATGCCGTTGCGGAAGTCGTTGGGGAAGCGATGGTGGAAGCTGTGATAGCCCTCGCCGAGGGTGAGGAGGGCGACGGCCCAGTTATCGCGGGCGGAGACGTCGGCGTTATAGGCCGGCTCGCCCATGTAGTGAGCGAGCGAGTTGACGAAGAACGTCGTGTGATGGATCACGACCAGCCGCAGGAAGCCGCCCCACAACAATCCGGCGATCGCGTCGCCGAAGAGAGCACCGATGAGCGTCGGCAGGCCGAATCCGCCGACGATGACCAGGACTTTGTACCAGCGGGCCTGCCATCGCACGATCGGGTTCGCGAGCAGGTCGGGTGCATTTCCCTCGATGTCGGGCGCGTCGTGTTTGTGGAAGATCCAGAGGATGTGGGCCCACCAGAAGCCGCGCTTGATGCTGTACGGATCCCAGTCGCGGTCGACGTACTGATGATGCGTGCGATGGCTCGACGACCACCAGAGGATCGAGTTCTGCGCGGCCATGGCACCGAAGACCGCGTAGAAAAGCTGCACCGGCCACGCGGCTTCGTAGCTCTTGTGGGAGAAGAAGCGGTGATAGCCGGCGCAGATCGACAGGCCGACCGCCACGTACATCCCCAGGGCCAGCAGCGGCATCCAGAGCTCGAAGCCGGTCCGGTAGGTGTAGAGCGCCGTGCCGGCGATGCCGATGACGGGCGTCAGCATGAGGAAACTCATGAGCGGGATGTCGATGCGCGGTCTTGTTTCAGTCGTGCTCACTTCATGACTCCGGTGTCCTGTCGGCAATGCAAGCTCGGAGCCCTCTTCTTATTCGTATACATCCCGCACCCATCCGTGTATGGTGGCTGTACGCCGGAAACCTTTCCAGCTCTTCAGTCCATCTGAACTAAGTCAGATCCTCTGGACTCATCCCTCTTAGTTTCCTTCTCCCGGCCGACGTGTCTCTGCACGGCGGAGCTCGGGAGAACTGCCGGCAGCGCCGGCCAGGAGAATCAAATGAAACTGTACGTGGGAAATCTCTCCAAACAGATCACCGATGCGCAGCTCAATGAGCTTGCTACGCCGTATGGAACGCCGGTTTCGGCGAACGTCGCCACCGAGCGGAACAGCGGCGCGTCGAAGGGCTTCGGCTTCATCGAGTTCGGCAGTGCCGACGAAGGCAAGGCGGCCATCACCGGTCTCGACGGACGCGACGTGAACGGCCAGGCCCTCAAGGTCAACGAGGCGAAGCCTCGCGGCGACGCCGCCCGCGTCTGACCTGAACCGCCACTGCGGGAGAACGGCCGCGACTGCGGTCTTCTCCCGCCACTCCGGGAGGATCTCATGCTGTTCTGGTCATCGGTCGTAGCGCTGAGTTTGATTGCAGTTCTCTCGTGGCAGCTCTATCGCCGTGTCGGTGCTTCGCGGATCGAGGCGCTCGCGGCCAGACGCCGCCCGACCTCGCGCATCGTCAGCCCCGGCGAGTTCGTCGACGGCAACCGGCACATGAAGGTGACCCTGGCGCTCACCGACACGGATCTCTTCTACGAGAACACGGACATGGAAGCGTCGCTCGACCTGCGATGGGTCCGCGAGATCGAATACGACACCTGCCTCGCCACGGGACAGGCCATCGGCGGCGGCAAGGTGCTGCGCATTCGTTGTTTCAGTCAGCTCTTCGAGTTCGTCCTCCCGAGCGACGTCGCGCCGCGCTGGCACATGCTGCTGCCGCCGGGACGTCCGCTGGATTTCCCGGAAGGGACGACGCTCGCCGCGCCGGTGGCGGTGGCGACATGAGCGTCCTGATGGACGTCATGCGCATCGTCGTGCACGACCGCGGACCGGAACTGCGAAACCGGCTGCGCCCGCGGCTGGAACAGGCCGCGCTTCTGCGCTGCGTCGAGCACAGCCAGTCCGTCACCGCGGTCACGATTCACGCGCGTGAAAACGGCTGGTTCGACTCGACGTGGACCACCTGCTGCGCGGATCTCGAGCGTCAGGCGGTGGCGATCGTGAAAGATCGTTGCTGACGCGCGGTCGCGAGCGGTCCGCTGTTTCGCGGCGATCGTGAAGCGACCGCCCGCCCCTCCCGCCAGCGCTGGCGTCCCCCGAGGAACTCTTTCTGCTCGCGCTACTGCCGCGACGTGCTCGTGCGAGGAAGCATGCGCTCGCGCCGAAGGGGCGAGACATGATCCGTGTCACGTCCTCACGTGATGTACACGCGGCTCACTCCGAGCCGGCGATCTTCTTCCTCAGCGCGTAGCCCACGACCTGAGCGCGGCTGTGGAGACGGAGCTTGTCGAGGATGTTGCGCACGTGAAACTTCACGGTGTTCTCGCTCAGGTCCAGGCGTTTGGCGAGAGTGCGATTCGACGTCACACCCTCGACCATCAGCTCGAGCACCTCCCGTTCGCGCGCGGTCAGCGCATCGGGATCTTCACTCTCCTCCCGGCGCGGTTTTGCGAACTCCTGGAGAAGCTTGCGCGCGAGGTCGGGCGTGAGCGCCGGCTCCCCCTGTGCAGCGCGGTCGAGGAGCGCGAAGAAATCATCGGCTTCGAGGTTCTTGAGCAGGTAGCCCTGAGCGCCGGCTTTGATCGCGTCGAAGAGCGTTTCGTTCTGCTCCGACGAGGTGAGGATCACGACCTTCGTTCCGGGCAGTTCCGCGAGGATCGCCTTCGTTGCAGCGATTCCGTCGAGCTCGGGCATTGAAATGTCCATCAGCACGAGCTCCGGGTTCAGGGTGCGGGTCAGCTCGATCGCTTCACGCCCGTTGCGCGCTTCACCGGCGATCTCATGTCCCTGAGCCTGAAGCAGGCTCCGGAGGCCGTCGCGAAAGAGCGCGTGATCGTCGGCGATGAGGATGCGCACCCATCGGAGTATAGCGTCGCCGGTTCAGGCACTGGTGAGCGGCACGGTGACGTGCACGCGCGTACCTTCTCCCGGCGTCGAATCGAGGACGAGCGTTCCACCGATGCTCGATGCGCGCTCTCTCATCGTCGCCAGTCCGAACCTC
>Ga0196958_10000320_pt1 | contig 15483 bp, 14 predicted proteins | sample S1v_10metaG_FD_148654 | JGI IMG/M metagenome (GOLD analysis project Ga0196958, IMG submission 148654) | Soil microbial communities from Anza Borrego desert, Southern California, United States - S1+v_10 | ecosystem: Environmental > Terrestrial > Soil > Desert | place: USA: California | collected...
CTGAGCGGGGAGCCCGGCGATGGTCGTGGTCGGGGCGACGGCGGCGGACCGTTCGCTGTAGTCCGCGATCACGCCGTTCAGCTCGCACGCGGCGAAGAAGGTCGGTTTCGCCTTGTCTGCGGGCACGCCGAGCGCGCGGCCGAGTTCTCCGCACAGCAGCCACGAGATCACCGGGAGCGGTCGGTCCTTGATCGGGCCGGGCTCGGTCTTCTCCCAGAGGATCTCGCCGTCTTCGCCGATCTTCGGCAACTTCGGCCCAGGCGGTGTCGCACCGGCGATGAGCGCTTCGGCGAGTGCCCTCGCCTTCTGTTCGGTTTCGGGGCTCCCGATGAGCCTGCTGCGGAGCGTCACGTGCAGCACCGGCGAGGCGCCGTGGTGCGGCGCGACCTCGACGAGTTCGACGCTCAGGCTGGTGCCGTCCTTGTCCGTGGCGACGACCGCGAGCTTGCCGGCGACCGTGGTCTTCACGGGCACGCCCCGGCTCGTGTCCTCGGGCAACGCGGGGATCATCTGCGCGCTGACATCGAGTTTCGTGGTGAGCGCGTGGCAGGCGGTTCCCGCCTCCCGCAGCGTGCGGCCGCCGAGGAGCTCCTCCCAACGCTGCTCCGGGATCGCCTGGCACAGCACCTGCGCGCCGGTTTCGTCCGTCAGCGCGGCGACCATCTCACCCGTCGGCATCGGTACCGGGCGGAGCGCCTGCCCGGACTTGGACGGCCAGACCGTGGGCAACCCGGCCTCGGGCTCCTCGTTGCTTTCGTTCAGGAGCGTGATGGCGACGGCGATCCCCACCCCGAACAACAGCAGGACACTCGTCAGCGCACAGCCCGCCCAGATCCACATCGGACGGTCGGTCTTGCGCGCGATGGCGCGGTAGTCGTTCGGGGTGGCCACGAGGAGAAGCTAGCTCGTCGGCCGCCCGCTGTCCGGCGAACCGCCAACCCGATGGGTGAATACGGAGCATCCCCGCCGCCCAGATCGCCGGTCAACCACCCAGCAGCGGCGGGATGAGCTTCCCCGCCAGTTCCCGCAATTCCGCCTCCGAGCGATCCCGCCACGAGAACCGCAATCCCTGTCCGGAACCGTTGTCCGTCAACAGAACGCTCAACTGCCCGCCGCTCTCCGAAGCCGGGCGGCCCGCCACCGGCTCACCTCGCGGCTCCGTCCGGAGGACGGCGTGTTCGACCCGGATGGGCGAGTCGTCCGTCGCGGTGGCCGTGCATTTCCCGTCGGAGTACGGCTCCGTGGCCGCGGCGGGGAGGCCCAGCGCGCGCTGGATCCCCGTGCACAGTTTCCACGAGATCTCGGGCAGCGAGGCGTCGAGGATGCCCGCGCCCGGTTCGACGGTCTTCCGTTCGATGACGTCACGTTCGTCCGCGGCGGGTAGTTTCGGGCCGGGGCCGAAACTGCCGGCGAGTACCGACTCGGTCAGCCCGAGCAGCATGCCTTCGCCCTGATCGTCGCGCGGCGGGACGCGGGTCCAGCTGGTCTCGACCCGCAGCACGTGCGTATCGGTGCCGGAGAGGTCGACCTCCACAAGGGACGGTGAGCCGCCCAGGGCGACCGTCGCCGGGCGCCCCGCGACGGTCACCTCCTTGTGGGTGCCCAGCCCGGTCGAGCCGGCCACGGCGGTCCGGTTCAAGGAGATCCGCACCCAGCCGTCCAAGCCGACGGCGTGGCATGATTCGCCGTGCTCCACCTCGCGCGCGACGTCGCCGCCCATCAGCTCTTTCCAGCGCTCCGCCGGGATCGCCTGGCACAGCACCTGGGCCGCGGTCTCCTTCGGCAGCGCCAGCAGGAACTCCCCGGACGGCATGGGCACCGGGCGCAGCGGACGGCCGTTCGCCGTCGGCCACTCCTTGGGGAGTTCTTTCGGCCCGAGCCCTTCTTCGTAGGTGTCGGCCTTCGTCATGCACCCCGCGCAGAGCCCGGCGATCACGATCGCCAGGACACTCTTGACACCCCATCTGGTCACGCGCGCACGCTAGCGGATCAGCGCCGGTCGGCGACTCGAAACGGTCACTTCCACCTGGCCGGGGGAGGCGCCTCCAGCGCCTCCCGCAGCTCGCCGCCCAGCGCGGTGATCTCCGTCGCGACCTCGTCCGCGAGCCCCGCTTCGACGTCCTTCACCAGGCTGCCATCACTCGAAAGGGTGAGATCGGCGTCTCTCGACCGTACCTCTTGCCGGGGCAGATGAGGTTAGGCTAACCTCATGCAAGTCCGCTTCGTGGTGGGAGCGGCAGTCAGTTCGGGAACGGACGAAGCCCCGCAACCGGGTCACCCCCGGCGGCGGGGCTTCGTTCATTCCGGCGGGTTCATGGTCGAGGACCCCGGCGATCCGGTCAAGGTCGTCCCGGCACCCGAGCGAGTTCTTCTTCCGGTAGGCATCGAGGATCTCCTGGTCACTCGAAAGCCGGGTCTCCTCCCGGACGCCGTGGGTGGTCGGCCGCGACAGGTCGGCCGCCGTGTGAAAGGCGAGTCCGGCGACGTCGCGTGCCGGGCTGGAGGTCAAGACGAAAAACGGGGCCCTCCCGGCTGGGAGAGCCCCGTGTCGTGGCGAGAGGTCAGCCGAGCAGCAGGCCGTTGCCGCCGGCGACGGCGTTGTCGAACCGCTTGGAGATCTCGGCCCAGTTGAAGATGTTCCACAGGGCCTCGACGTACTTCGGCTTCACGTTCTTGTAGTCCAGGTAGAACGCGTGCTCCCAGACGTCGACCAGCAGGATCGGCGTGGTCGGCAGGACCAGGTTGTTGTGGTGGTCGCGCAGCTGCTGGGTGATCAGCGTCTTGCCGATCGGGTCCCAGGAGAGCGCGGCCCAGCCGTTGCCCTGGATCGTGGTGGCGACCGCGGTGAACTGCGCCTTGAACTTGTCGAAGGAGCCGAACGCCTCGTCGATCGCGGAGGCCAGCTCGCCGGTCGGCTTGTCGCCGCCTTCCGGGGAGAGGATCTTCCACCATACGACGTGGTTGGCGTGCCCGGCGAGGTGGAACGCCAGCGTGGTCTGCAGGCCGACGATGTCGCCGAAGTTGCCGGCCTCGCGGGCCTCGGCGATCTTGTCGAGTGTGTCGTTCGCGCCCTTGACGTAGGTCGCGTGGTGCTTGCTGTGGTGCAGCTCGTTGATCTCGCCGGAGATGTGCGGCGCCAGAGCGCTGTAGTCATAGTCGAGATCGGGGAGCACGTAGCGGGCCATCGGCCCTCCTTCTGTCTTCGACACAAGTTTCCAAGGACGAACTTAGTCGTCTTCACCCGTTCGCGGCGACCGGGGGCGCCGCGTTTCTCCCCAGGTGGAACGACCCGTTCGCAGCGGCTGTACCGGTGGGGACCGCCGCCTGGAACCCACTTTGCTAGCTCCAGTTAGCTGGAGGTCAAGGCGATGTGACGGCGGTCATCAAGCCAGGTAGGGCAGCCCGACCGCCAGGGCCGCGGAAACCACCGTGTAGGTGATCCTGGCGGGGTGTTCCACCGGCCGCGGCGCCAGGTTTCGCGTGATCAGGCGGACGACGCGCGTGACTGGATGGACGACACGCGTGCGGTCGGGTTCCGCCGCGAGTCGTCCGCCTGATCACGTGTGTCGTCCATCCAGTCACACGAAACCGCCACCCGCGCACCAGCGCCAAGACGCGTAGTCGGCTCCGGCTGTCCTTTCGCGCGGCAGGTCAAGCGGCCCGGTACGCGTCCAGCTCGCTCGCCAGCTCGTCGAACACCGCGATGTTGCACTGGAAGGCCACGATCGCCTCCTCGATCAGCCGCGCGCGCTCGTCCTCGTTCCACGGCGCCGAGTTCAGCCGTTCGCGGTAGTCGTCCCGGAACTTGGGGGCGCTGCCCAGCTGGTCGAAGTGGTAGAACAACGAGCCCGCCTCGCTGAGCTCGTACTTGCGCTCCAGCAGCCGCCGGATGACCTGGCCGCCGGCGATGTCGCCGAGGTAGCGCGTGTAGTGATGGGCGACGAACCCGCCGGACCAGTCCGACGCCTCGGCGACGCGCCGCGCGTACCGCTCGGTCGAGGGCAGCGGGCGGACGGTCTCACGCCAGTCCGGGCCGACGAGGTGTTCGAGGTCGCGTTCGAGGCTCGGCACCCGCCGCAGTTCCTCGAAGACGAACTCGCCCGCCACCGGATCCGTCGCCAGCTTGTCGGCGGCCTGCTCGATGGCCTGGTAGATGAAGTAGTACTGGATCGCCAGCCGGGTGTACCCCTCGAGCGAGAGTTCGCCGCCGAGCAGCGCGTTCATGTACTCGGAATGGTTGGCCCGCTCGTGGGCGGGCAAGGTGGAGGCGCGCAGGGTCGCGGAGAACGGCCCGGATTCGACGTCGGCGGTCACCGGCATGGACAGAGCCTCCAAGCATCGATCTGACATGCTGTCAGAAAGAGCGTAAGGCACAACTACGGGTTAGGCTACCCTAATTTTCTCGGTCTTCCGTCATTCCGACCGCTCTGAGCACGAATCGGACCGCTCCCTCGATCGCGTCGTCCAGCCGTTCAGGGGGCACGTCGACGACCTGGCGGCTGCCGAGCGCGGCGGTGATCATCGGGATCAGCACGTCGGGGTCCTCTTCCGGGACGCCCTCGGCGAGGATCTCGCGCAGTTGGCCGGTGATGGGGTCGGCGTGCGCGCTGATCCGCCGGTACGCGGCGGGCGCCAGCGCCGACGCGAGCGCCGTCCCCGGCGGCAGGTGGTACTCGGCCAGCACCCGCAGTTGCAGGCGGACGAACGTCGCAAGCTTCGCGACCGGGGTGTCGGCGGTCGCGACGGCCGCCTTCAGCCGTTCGACGTACCGCGTCGCCTCATCCTCGACGAAGGCGACCAGCAGGCTTTCCTTGTCCGGGAAGTGGTTGTACATCGCCGTCCGGCCGAGGCCCGCTTCGGCGGCGACACCCGCGAGCGTGATCGCGTCGAAGCCGCGCTCGTACAGCTGCCCGCGCAGGACGTCGAACACCCTGCTGCGGACCTCGCGCCGGTGCTCCTCCAGCGACCGGCCGATGATCTTGGGCACGAGCCACCTCCCTGGGAGATGACTCTAAGCCTCCAGCGACCAGGTGTGCACCGGCGTCTCGGTGGCCGACAGCTCCAGGTACCGGCCCAGCATCCGGTTCAGTGCGGTTTCCCGCTCGGCGCCGCGCTCCTCCGCGCGCAGGACGTACTCCCGCTGCCACGCCGCGCCGGTCCGCCGGGTGAGGCACCGCTGCTCGATGATGCCCAGATAACGCTCTCTCGCCTGGTCCGAAACGTCCGATCGGCGTAGTCCCTCGTGCGCCAGCGGCAACAGGACCCGCAGCACCAGCTCGTCCGGCGGGATCCAGCCGATACCCGGCCAGTACAGCTGCGCGTCGAAACCCCGGCGCGCCCCCGCGTACATGTTCTCCTCGGCCGCCTGGAACGACATCTGTGTCCACACTGGACGGTCGGCCTCGGCGAGGGCCCGTTGCGCGCCGTAGAAGAAGGCGGCGTTCGCGACCATGTCGACGACGGTCGGCCCCGCGGGCAGCACGCGGTTCTCCACCCGCAGATGCGGCAGGCCGTCGACGACGTCGTAGACCGGCCGGTTCCAGCGCCAGACGGTGCCGTTGTGCATCCGCAGTTCGGTGAGTTTCGGGGCCTGCCCGGAGTCGAGCGCCTCGACCGGATCCTCGCGGTCGGTCTCGGGCAGCAGGCCGGGGAAGTACCGGACGTTTTCCTCGAACAGGTCGAAGATCGAGGTGATCCACCGCTCGCCGAACCACACCCTCGGCCGCACGCCCTGGTTCTTCAGCTCCTCCGGCCGGGTGTCCGTGGCCTGCAGGAACAGCGGGATCCGCGTCTCGTGCCAGAGCGCCTTGCCGAGCAGGAACGGCGAATTCGCACCCACCGCGATCTGGACGCCCGCCAGTGCCTGTGCCGCGTTCCAGTGCGCCGCGAACTCCTCCGGCGCCACCTGCAGATGAAGCTGGACGGAGGTGCAGGCGGCCTCGGGGAGGATCGACTCCGAGTAACTGCGCAGCCGTTCGGGCTGCCTGCCGGGCAGCGACGCCCCCTCCATCGAGAGCACGGTGCGCTCGCCGCGCGCGGCGAAGATCCGGTCGTTGAGCAGCGAATACCGCGCGTTGTTGGTGAGCCACTTCTGATCGAAATGCTCGTGCCGCAGCGTCGGGAGAATGCCGATCATCGCCAGCGAGGCGCCGGATTCCTCGGCCTTGCGCGAGGCGGCGCCCAGATACGCGTGGAGGTCGTCCTCCAGTTGTAGCGCGGACTCGCCGGCCAGCGGCCGCGGCGGCACGTTGAGCTCCAGGTTGTGCTGACCGAGTTCGGTGGTGAACGACGGGTCGTTCAACGCCTCGAGCACCGTCGTGTTCGTCATCGACGGGCGCAGCTCCGCGTCCACCAGGTTGAGTTCCACTTCGAGCCCGATGTTCTTGCGCGGGAAGGAAAAACTGCCATCGGTGAGCATTCTGGCCAAGGTGTCGAGGCAGCGCTGGACCTTCCGGCGATAACGTCCGCGATCCTGCGGTTCGCAGGGGTCCGCCGAAAGCTTCTTACCCATGTTCGTCGAACTCCTCAATGGCCACGCTCCGCGGGATCCAGGCGGGACTGCCAGGCGGCCCAACGGTTTCACGCCTCGCCGTCGCCCGGCTAGCGGCCAAACTGGTGCTCTCCGTCACCAGGGGTTAACTGACAGCAAAATACGTCCGTTCGCAGCACCTACCCGCCGACGATCGGACGCAAACGGCGCGCGGCGGGCGGATGACACACTCTCCGGGTGGCTGAACTGATCACCATCGACGATTCCGGCGACCCGCGGCTCGACGACTTCCGCGACCTGTCCACCGCCGATCGGCGGCCGGACCGGCCGGGTGGGCGCGGCTTCGTGATCGCCGAAGGCACCGTCGTGGTCGAACGCCTGCTCGACTCCCGCTATCCGGTCCGCGCCCTGCTCGGCGTGGACCGGCGCTTCCGGGACTTGGGCGGGCATCTGGACGAAGTCGACGTCCCCGGGTACGTGACGTCGGCCGAGACGATGGCCGACGTGGTCGGCTTCCACCTGAATCGCGGGATACTGGCCGTCGCGGACCGGCCGGTCCCGCCGCCGACGGTCGAAGGCGTCATCGACGGCGCACGAGTGCTCGCCGTCCTCGAAGGCGTCGGTGACCACGAGAACCTCGGTTCGCTGTTCCGCAACGCGGCCGCGCTCGGCGTCGACGGGATCCTTCTCGGCGCCGGGTGCTCGGACCCGCTGTACCGGCGCAGCGTCCGCGTTTCGATGGGGCACGTCCTGCGCGTGCCGTTCGCGATCTTCGGGTCTTGGCCGGGCGACCTGGAACTGCTGCGGGAGCGCGGTTTCCGTATCGCCGCCCTGACTCCTCGTGCGGATTCCGTTTCGCTGCGCCAGTTGCGCGACCAGGCACCGGAGAAGGTGGCGCTGATGCTGGGCGCGGAGGGCCCCGGCCTGACCGAGGAGGCCATCGCCGCCGCCGACGTCGCGGTGCGGATCCCGATGCCCGAAGGCGTCGATTCGCTGAATGTCGCCACGGCGGGCGCGATCGCGTTCTACGAGACGCGTCCACCGCTATCGTGAGCACTCGACCCGATCACGAGGAGAACCCATGGAATTGCGGATCCGTGAGGGACGTGCGGTGCTGGCCGGGCGAGGCGGCGACAGCGCGCACGAGGTGGACCCGCATTCACTCGCCCTCGGTTCGGACCTCGCGCAGGCGTTGCACGAATGGGCCCGGGTCGCGTCCGCCGTCGGCTCCACCGGCGCGGAGGCCGCTTCCGTGGTCTCCCAGCGGGGTCGCCAGCTCGCCCAGCGGGTCGCCGCCACGATGGGCACCTCGGTGCGCTACGTCGACCCCGTCTCCGGCGACGGCGTGATCCTGGACCCGCCCGCCCCCACGCCCCGCAACGAACTCGCGCGGCGGCTTTTCGGCACGCCGGATCCCGCCGGGGAACCGACGCCGTGGCTGACCGGGCTGACCGTCTCCGCGTTCGTCGCGGCCGTGGTCGTCGTGGCGATGCTGGCGCTGGCGAACACCCTCGCGCGGGAGACCAACAGTTGGCTCACGCTGCTGGCGTCCGTCGTCGTCACCGCCGGGATCACGCCGTCGCTGTGGCTCGCGCGCCGGGTGCCGATCGTGCGGTGGGCGTCCTTCGGGGCGGCCGCGGGAATCGTGATCGCGTGGATCGGCGTGCTGATCGTCGTCTTCTAGGGTGGGCTCCATGGCCGGTTCCCCTCAGGCGGCCGCGAGCGCGCAGGCCCCCGGACGCACGTGATGGCCCCTCCACCGGAAGGGGCCATCACGTGCGAATTCAACCTCGTTGGGATCGGACGCCCAGTAGGACGTCTTCCCAGGATGGAACGATGGGGTGGCTCTTCTTCCCCTTCGCCCGTGGAGCGGACTCTGCCACTTCCTCCGGCTCGTCAGCCGGAAGTGGTGGCTCGACATCTTCTTCGGGTTCCGCGATCGGCGCGTCGATCACCTTCGCGACCGGCTCGTCGGGTGCCGAGTCAAGAGTGGGCTGGACGACCGCTTCCCTGCCGGGGTCCAGCGCCCGGACCGTGCGCGGGGCGCGGTAGGCGTTGGGGTTGAGCAGGACTTCGGCGTTCTCGTCGAGGGCCTGCACGGTGCCGCCGTGCGCACCGGGCGAGAACGACCAGTGCGCGCGGTTGTCCGAGCGGCCTGCCTTCCAGCTCAGCACGACGACCCACTTGCCGTCGTCGCCTCGCCAGGAGTCCCAGGTCGCCTGGCTGTAGTCGTGCCCGCGCTGCCCGAAGGAGTGCGCCACGACCTCGCCGAGCGTCTGCACGTCGGGCCCGTCCTCGCGGACCGGATGCGCCCGCTGGGCCAGTTCGGCGGTGCGGGACCGTTCGAGCAGGACCGGGTACGCGAACCGCTCGACGCGCTGCACGGTGACGCCGGCGCTGCTCGCGACCTGCTCCACGGACTCACCGGCGCGGATTCGCGCCTGGATCTCGCGTGGCCGCATCTGGCTCTCCGACTCGATCTCGATCTGGCCGAGACGGGTGATGTCACCCCTCGCCGCCGCTCGCAGCCTCTCATCCGCGGGGAGCAGGAAACGCGTGCGGCTCGCCGGGTCTTCACACACGATGGACTTACCGTCCTCGTGCAGCCCGATCACCCGTAGCGCTCGCATTCTCGCCTCCCCGATTCTTCACCTTTGTGGGTGTCCACGTTAAAACGGCGCGTCGCCTTGACGTGTGAGGCGCGCCGATGTCTTGTGCCCTGTTCACTATCTTCTTCATGACGGCAAGTGCATTCTGTACCAGCACCACGCGGCTCGCCGAGTGACGCGCTGGACACGCACAGTCACGATCGGGGGAATCTACGGAAGCCGCACCCGAACGACCAGTCCGCCGCCGCGTCCGCCCGGTTCCGCGCCCGCGGTCCCGCCGTGCGCTTGCGCGATGGACCGGACGATCGACAGCCCGAGCCCCGCGTTGCGGGAGTCGCCGGTCCGGTCGCCCGAAAGCCGCCGGAACGGCTCGAACAGGGCGGGGACGGCGTCCAGCGGCACCTGCGGGCCGGCGTTGCGCACCACGAGCGCCGGGTCGCCGCCGATGTCGACGTGGACCCAGCCGGCCTCGCGGTTGTAGGTGATCGCGTTGTGCACGAGGTTGGTGACCAGCCGCTCCAGCAGCACGGGATCGCCGGACACCGTCCGCGGCCGCAGCCGCGACTCCACGGTGACCCCCGCTTCCTCGGCCATGGCCGCCGCCGAGCGGATCACCGTCGCCGCGACCTCGTCCAGCCGGACGGGGCCGCGCGCCGCCAGGCCGCGGTCACTGCGGGCGAGGACGAGCAGGCCCTCGATCATCCGTTCGCTGCGTTCGTTGGTGTAGATCAGGTGCTCGCCGAGTTTCCGGACGTCGGGGCTCACGTCGGGATCGGCCATCGCCACCTCCACCAGCGTGCGCTGCACCGCGAGCGGGGTCCGCAGTTCGTGGGAAGCGTTGGCGACGAAACGCTTCTGGCTGTCGAACGACACGGCGAGCCGGTCGAGCATGCCGTCGAAGGTGTCGGCGAGTTCCTTGAGTTCGTCGTCGGGGCCGTCGAGATCGATGCGCCGGTCGAGGTTCTCGACCTCGAGTTTCCGCGCGGTCGAAGTGATCTGGTGCAGCGGCCGCAGCACGCGGCTCGCCATCAGCCAGCCGAGCAGCACCGCGAGCGCGCCGGCGATCGCCAGCGCGACCAGCGATTGCCACAGCAGCGTCGCGAGAACGTCCGAGCGGTACTCGGTGAGCGAGGTCGCGACCAGTTGCGTGGCCTGGGCGCGCTTCACCGGCAGGATGGTCGTCGTGTCGAAGGGATACGCGCGCTGGACCGCGATCCCCGCGGCGTCGCTCGCGAACGCCGCCGTATCCGGCAGCGTCGAACTCACCAGCAGGTAGTTGACGACCAGCAACGCGAGGCCGACGAGCAGGAACGCCCCGCCGTAGAGCGCCGTCAGCTTGGTGCGGACGGAGAGCCGGAGCGGTTTCACGACCCGAACCGGTAACCGGCGCCGGGCACCGTCTCGATCAGCGGCGGTTCACCGAGCTTGCGCCGCAACGTCATCATCGCCACCCGGACGGCGTTCGTGAACGGGTCGGCGTGTTCGTCCCACGCCTTCTCCAGCAGTTCCTCCGCGCTGACCACGGTCCCTTCGGCGCGCATGAGCACCTCCAGTACCGCGAACTCCTTGGGGGACAGCGGAAGGAACCGGCCGTCACGGGACGCCTGGTGACGTGGCAGATCGAGCACGACACCGCCGCGTTCCAGCACCGGCGGCAACGCCGGCCGCGCGCGCCGTGACAGCGCCTGCACCCGCGCGACGAGTTCGGCGAACGCGAACGGTTTCGTCAGGTAGTCGTCGGCGCCGAGGCCCAGCCCGGTGACCCGGTCGTCGACGTCGGCCGCGGCGGTCAGCATCAGGACCCGCGCCTCGCCGCCGGTCCTCAGCACCGCCGCACAGACCTCGTCGCCGTGCACGACGGGGAGATCCCGGTCGAGCACGACGACGTCGTAGCCGTGCACCCCCACCCGGTCCAGGGCCTGCGCGCCGTCGTAACAGACGTCGACGGCCATGGAGAACCGTCGCAGGCCCTCGGCGATCGTGTCCGCCAGGAGCCGCTCGTCTTCCACCACCAGCACTCTCACCTGGCCAGTCTGCCCCGGACGGGGGTAAGGGCGGGATAAGCGCCGGGGGCCTTCGTCCCCAAAGTTCTGCTGTGGACGGTCGGGGATCCAGGGCTCTTCGGCGAGTTCACTTCCGAACACCGCTCACGACCACGTCGGCCCAACTGGATCCACGGGCCGGGGGTGACTGCCGCGCCTGAGGTGTGTTCGGACTGGACCACGGCGGCTTCACCGCCGGTTCGATCCGGCACGTGCCGGTGAAGTCCGCGTCCGGCCAGTACTCGGCGGTCAGGCTGATAAGCGCGACATAAGCGACTTCGCTTACCGCGCCGGAATCGCCCGCTCCGTAGAAATCGATGCGCCAGGACGACCGAAGGAGCAGCGATGCGGAAACGACCGATGGCGGCACTGATCGCCGGAGCGGTCCTCGCGCTGGTGGGCGGCTGCGGCGGTAACGGGGACGGCGGCGACAAGGTCGCCTCGATCTCGTCGCCGCCGGCTTCCGGCGCCGCCGGTGACGGGAAACAGGCCGACAACGTGTCCGACGAGGACAGGATGCGCGACTTCGCGAAGTGCATGCGCGAGCACGGCATCGACATGCCGGACCCCAAGACCAGCGGCGGCGAGCAGGGCGGCATCACCATCGAGGCGGGCAAAAGCAGGCTCGACGAGGACAAGATGAAGGCCGCGAGCGACGCGTGCCGGAAGCTGCTGCCGAACGGTGGCGAGATCAAGCCGCCCACGCCGGAAGAGCTCGACAAGATGCGCGTGGAAGCGAAGTGCATGCGCGAGCACGGCATCGACTTCCCGGATCCCGATCCCGGCGGCAAGGGCGCCATCACGATGGACATGGCCGATTCCAAGAAGTTCGAAGAAGCGGCGAAGGCCTGCGGTCTCGGTATGACCATGAGGGCGGCCCCGGCGAAATGAGCGAACACGAAGGACCCGGCGGCGCACGGCGTTCGCGCCGGGCGCGCTGGTTCGTCATCGCGGCGGTGCTCGTCGTCGTGGCCGGGACGATGTCCGTGGTGGTGCTGACCAGGGTCACCTCCGAGGCCCGGCAGGTCGGGCAGGCACCACCGCCGGTCGAGACCGCGAAGGTGGAAAGGACCGATCTGCGGGAGGAAGAAGAGGCGAGCGGAACTCTGGGCTACGGAGCGGAAAGCTCCCTCGCCGGCCGGAAACAGGGCACCATCACGTCCCTGCCGGACACCGGCGCGGTGCTCACCCGCGGCAAGGCCGTGTACGGCGTCGACGCCGAACCGGTGCCGTTGTTTCACGGCACGTTGCCGTTCTTCCGTGACCTCGCGGACGGGGCCGCGGACGGCCCGGACGTCAAGCAGCTGGAAGAGAACCTGAAGGCGCTCGGTTTCGGCGGTTTCGGCACCCCGGACAAGAAGTTCACCTCGGCCACCGCCGCCGCGATCAAGAAATGGCAGAAGTCGCTGGGTGTCGAGCAGACCGGCGCCTTCGGCCAGGGCGACACCGTCCTCGCCCCCGGGGAGATCCGGGTCTCGCAGGTCGCCGCGCAGCTCGGCGGCCCCGCGGGCGGCGAGCTCTTGAAGTACACCGGCACCGAACGCGTCGTCGAGGTCGAGCTCGACGCCGCCAAGCAGGCCATCGCGAAGGAAGGGGACAAGGTCGGGATCGACATCACCGGCGGCAAGCGCACGACCGGCGTGATCACCGAAGTCGGCAAGGTCGCGGAGACCGGCAAGGATTCCGGTGGACAGGACGACGGCAAACCGAAGATCAAGGTGAAGATCAAGCTGGACGATCCGGCCGCGGCGGGGTCGCTCGATTCGACACCCGTCTCGGTGCGGTTCACCAAGGAAGTCCACAGTGGAGTGCTGGCGGTTCCCGTCGGGGCGCTGCTCGCGCTCGCCGAAGGGGGATACGCCGTCGAGGTCGACGAAGGCGGCGATCGGCGTCTCGTCGCGGTGAAGACCGGATTGTTCAGCAACGGCCGCGTCGAAATCACCGGCACCGGCCTCGCCGCCGGGATGCGGGTGGTGACCACCTCATGACCCCGGTACTGGACGTGCGCGCCGCCTCGCGCACCTATCCCGGTGGGGTGCGGGCACTGCACGAGGTGTCCCTGTCCATCGAGGACAGGGAGATGGTCGCCATCGTCGGCCCGTCCGGCTCCGGCAAGTCGACGCTGCTGCAGCTGATGGGCACCCTCGACCGGCCGACCGGTGGCGTCATCGAACTGTGCGGGCACGACGTGGCGAAACTGCCCGACCGCAAGCTTTCCGCGTTGCGCTCGCGGTGGATCGGCTTCGTGTTCCAGCAGTTCTTCCTCAGCGAGGGGGTGAGCGCGGTCGACAACGTCGCGACGGGGCTGTTGTACGCGGGGGTGCCGCGGCGGAAACGGCACGAACGGGCGCTCGCCGCGCTCGACCGCGTCGGCCTCGCGCATCGGGCCGGGCATTTCCCGAACGAGCTCTCCGGCGGGGAACGGCAGCGGGTGGCGATCGCGCGGGCGGTCGTCAACTCGCCGTCGATCCTGCTGGCCGACGAGCCGACCGGGAACCTCGACACGGGCAACGGCGCGGCGATCCTCACCCTGCTCGCCACGCTGAGCTCGCAGGGGACGACGGTCGTGCTCATCACGCACGACCGGGAGATCGCGGCGGGCATCCCGCGGCGGATCGAGCTGCGCGACGGCCGGATCCGGCTCGACACCGGGACGGGGGTGCCGAGGTGAGCGCACCCGTCCTCGACAAGACGCCGACGCCGAATCCGGCCAGGCTCGGCCCGCGTGACGTGCTGAACCTCGGCGCGCACGGGATGCGGACCCGGCCGATGCGCGCGGTGCTGTCCGCGCTCGGCATCGGGATCGGGATCGCCGCGATGGTGGCGGTGCTCGCGATCCCGGCGTCGGGGGCGAAGGCGTTGCAAGACCGGCTGGCCGCGCTCGGCACGAACCTGCTTTCGGCGGGGCCGGGCAAGACGATGTTCGGTGGCGACGCCACGTTGCCGGACAGCGCGGTGCCGATGGCGAAGCGGATCGCGCCGGTGACGGCGGCGTCCGCGACCGGCACCACCGACGGGACGGTGCGGCGCACGGACAAGATCGCCCCGGACGAGACGTCCGGCCTCTCCGTCTACGCGGCGACGCCGGATCTCCTCGACGTCATCGGCGGTGCCGTCCGCACCGGGCGCTTCCTCCGTGACGCGACCCGCGACTACCCGGTCACCGTGCTGGGGTCGGTCGCGGCCGCGCGGCTCGGGATCGACCACATGGATCCGGCCGAGCCGCCGCAGGTGTTCATCGGCGGTCAGTGGTTCACCGTGGGCGGCGTTCTCGGGCCGACGCCGCTGGCGCCCGAGATCGAGCGGTCGGCGCTGGTCGGCTGGGACGTCGCCAAGCGGCTCCTCGGCTTCGAGGGGCATCCGACCACCGTGTACGTCCGGGCGGAGGACTCGCAGGTCGAGAACGTCCGTTCGGTGCTCGCGCAGACGATGAACCCGGAGGCGCCGAACGAGGTCGAGGTGCGTCGGCCGTCGGAGGCCCTGGAGGCGCAGAAGCTGACGGAGAGCACCTACAGCGCGTTGTTCCTCGGGCTCGGCGGGGTGGCGTTGCTGGTCGGCGGCGTCGGGGTGGCCAACACGATGGTGATCTCGGTGCTGGAGCGGCGCCGGGAGATCGGTCTCCGCCGCGCGCTCGGCGCGACGAAACGGCAGGTGAGAGGTCAGTTCTTGGCCGAGTCGGTGCTGCTGTCCGGGCTCGGCGGGATCGCCGGGGTGCTGGTCGGCGTGCTCGTGACGGCCGGGTACGCGCTGAGCCAAGGCTGGCCGGCGGTGCTCCCGGTCGGCGCCCTGCTCGGCGGGGTGGGCGTCTCGGCGTTGGTCGGGGCCGCCGCCGGCGCCTATCCGGCGATGCGCGCGGCCCGGCTCCCACCCACCCAAGCCCTCGCCTGACCACGCAATCCGGCACCTGATCGCGAAAGTGCGCATCGCGTACTACCGCAACCAGGTGCCGAATTGGTGGTCGCGGTGGGTAATCTCGCCGGGTGCTGGTGGGATTGGCGGGGCGGAAACTCGTGGGGGCGTTGCTCGCGCTCGAAGCCGTCGTGGTCGGCGTGCTGTTCGCGGTCAAGGTGTTCGACGGCCAGGACCTCGAGGTCTACCTCGGCGGCGCGCGGCTCCTCGTCGATTCGGGCGACCCGTACGGCACGTGGGTGCAGACGCACGGGGGCTGGCTGCCTTTCACCTACACACCGTTCGCGGCGGCGGTGTTCCTGCCCGGCACGCTGCTGTCCGCCGCGCTGGCCACGAGGGTGGTCGGGCTGGCGTCGATCATCGCGGGCGGGATCGTCGTCTACCTCTTCGTCGCGACGCTCAACGGTTCGCTCACCGACCGTTCCGCGGTACG
>Ga0196958_10000321_pt1 | contig 15440 bp, 7 predicted proteins | sample S1v_10metaG_FD_148654 | JGI IMG/M metagenome (GOLD analysis project Ga0196958, IMG submission 148654) | Soil microbial communities from Anza Borrego desert, Southern California, United States - S1+v_10 | ecosystem: Environmental > Terrestrial > Soil > Desert | place: USA: California | collected...
TCGATGAGGTGATCGTAGTCGCGGGCGCGGAACGTTTGCGCGTCGACGCGCTCCATCTGCGTTTCGATGCGCCACTCCGCGGGCGCGGCGATCGTCAGCACGTGCTCGTCGTCGCGCCGACCGTCGACGAGCATGAAGAGATTCGAGCCGTTGAAATACGCCTCGTCGTCATCGAGAAAACTCGAGCCGGCGTCGAGCACGCCCGCGTAGTAGCGATAGCGCACCGTCACTTCCTCCCCCGCCCGCGCCTCGACGCGCCATGTATGCAGGTCTTCCTTCCACATCGAGGCCTCGCCGGCGCTCCACTCGCGCACGTTTGCGGCGTAGTTCTGGCGGAGGTAACGGCCTGGCCGCCACGCCGGCAGCAGCAGGCGCGGCGTGTCCGCGGGCGCGGTAAAGCGGATGACGACGTCGTACAGGCGGCCGGCGGGGCGGCCCCAGGAGAGGAGGTAATGCACCATTCGGGGCGGATGATATCGATTCCGGACATCCTGCACTGGCGGAGAGACGAAAGCCTATGGTCGAGCTCCATGTTTTCAACGGCTTACGTGGGCAGCGTCCTTGCCTTAGAGAGCTGCGGCCATGGAAAACCGCAAGAAAGTGCTCGTCGTCGATGATGAAGACTCGATCCGCACGCTCGTGAGGAAGGTGCTCGAGCGCGCCGGCTTCGAGGTCCAGTGCGCGCGCGACGGGTGCGAAGCCGTCGAATGGATCGCGGCCGAGGATTTCGACGTCGTGCTGCTCGACGTGATGATGCCGAAGCTCGACGGCTTCGGCGTCGTGGCAGAGATCCAGAAATCGCATCCGCGCCTGCTCGCGCACACGCTGCTCGTGACGGCGTCGAACATCAAAACGCTGCAGTCGCTGCCGGTGCGCGGCATCATCACCAAGCCGTTTTCGGTGAGCGATCTGGTGAGGGAAACGCAGGCGGCGGCGTAGCAGTCGCCTGCGTTACTCGTCTTTGCGGACGTACGGGCCAGTGCCGAACATCTTCTGTTTTTCGAAGACGCCGCTCAGGAGGAAGCCGCCGAAGTTCGCGACCACCCCGCCGGCGGATACGACGCGGTCGAACGTCGACAGTCCATTATGGGGATTGACGATGTCGCGCCCGAAGCCGGCCACCTCGCGCAGGTGTGCCTCGCCGACCGACATCTGCCCTCTCGCCACGCGCCGTACGTTTTCGGCGATGGCGTCGGCGCGCGCGGTGTCGATCCCGACTTTCTCTCGGAAGAAACTGTTCACGTAGCGCACCGCATCGGGATAGAAGCCGTGGGCCCCGCGGATGCCGGCGTCGAGCCGGTCGCGGTTGCAGATCGCCCCGCCCTGGCAGGCACTGTTGCCGCAGGCCATGCAACGCTGTACGACGCGCGGTGGGGTGACGGCACGCTGGACCGGCGATGGGGGTTGCGCGGCGGCGCGCAGAGCCATGCGATCGGCCTCCATCTCCAGGGCGCGGTCCTGCACGAGCGCCAGTCCTGCGCCGAACGGATTGCGTACGCGTCCGGTCCGCTGCTGCACGACGTGCGCGAGCTCACGCGCCAGCATCTGCACGCCGCGCGCGGCGTTCGGGTCGGCAGTGGCCAGGCGCGAAGTAGATATTCGATCCCTGTGTGAACGCCTGCGCGCCGAGCTTCGCCGCGTCGGCGCCGACATGCACGCGCACGTCCGAAAACTTCGCGCCAAAGAGCGATTCCATCCTCTGCAGAACCGGTGCGGGAAGTGGCTGTCCCGCTCCACGCATCGGCGCGAGCGCCGGCGGCACCGGAACGGCGGCGCCACTCGGCAGGGGCCGTGCGGCGGGAGCCGCGGTGCGCTGCACGGGCTGCATGCGGACGACGCCGTTCGGAAACGAGCCTTGGATGACGCTGGAGGTGAGCATGCCCCACCTTAGCGGGGCATGCTCGCTTCCGGCAAGCCTTAAACATGGAAGCAGCCGCAGGGAGGCGCGGGCCGAACTCCTGCTCGCGTTCATCCCGACAGCGGTCGAGACAGCCACTTGCCCATATTTCATTGCGGAGAAGCTCGATTTACAACCTACCCACCTGCGATAGCGCAGAGGCCTTTTTTGTGATCGCGCGGCGCATCCGCGCGCCGACGAAGCGGACGCGCTACGCGTGCATCGACTTCCGACGACGAAGCGAGCAGGCGATCAGAACATCGAGCGCCTGCTCGTACTCGAACACATGCCCAAGCTCGTCTTCTGATCCGGTGTGGAACTCCGCGCTGCTCTCCTCGCTCGCCGGTTCGGGCATGTCGTAGCGGATGCCTTCGCGATACGAGTACACGTCTTGGAAGTACACACGACCGACATCGCCAGGCTCGAAGTTTCTGCCTGCGAACACGACCGGTTCCATCGTCGGGATCAGCAGCTCACCATCGATGAAGTTGACGAAGAAGTAGATCGATCCTTCCTTCAGCTGAGCTGACGATATCGGTTCGGCATACGACTTGAGTTCACGCTCGAAGCGCATCGTCATCACGCGATTCCTGTGTCGCCGTAGCACAGGCTCGGATTCAACATGCACGGGTTGACGAAGAACGGCGGCAATCCTGGGATCACCGGCTTCGGCGTCGGCAACTTCGGCGGGATCGGCAAGAACGGCGGCAACGGTGGCGTTGGGTTGGAATCGAACCAGTTTTTCGGATCCGCCCACTCCTTTAGTTGCTCCCAGCAGCTCGGCTCTTTACACGAGCAGCTCATCGGCCCATCAACCCATCCGTAGAGCGTTTTCCCGCCCGTCATTTTGATGATCTTGAAAGTCTGCGACACCATGCAGCTTTCCATGCCGTATTTGCAGCTTGCCTGACACTTCTGGATCTCGTCGTTGTTGCACGGCCGGTACTTCTGCTTGCTCGGGTGCACGGGCTTAATCAGCCCCAACGGGTCCGAGTAGTTGACGGGGTTCGCGTCCACGTACGCATAAAGATTCATTCCAGCCGCGAGGCCGAGCGGGTCGGAGCTGGTATACCGCCCCCACCCCGCCCTGTACCACCGGAACACGTTGTACGAAAGCTCACTCCCGTGGCTCTCCTGTCCCGGAAACCGGAGCGGTTGGTGTCTGGTCGCGCCGGTGCGGAAGGTGTGGACGGTGCCGTAGGGGTCGTAATCGGCACGCCAGACGATCTGGGCGGACGCGTCGATCTGGAGAATCGGGGTGGCGAGGTGGTCGGTGAAATACCACGAGACCGTCCCTGTGGAGGTTTCGATCTGTGCCAGCGGGTGGTGGTCGAACCAGACGTACTCGTAGGCGACTGGCTTCGTTGACGTGGCTGTCGTCTGCGTCTCGGCGAGGAGGGCAAGCTCGGGCGTGTAGAGCGAATAGCGCTCGCCGGTCACGGTCGTCGTCACGGTGCGAATGCCTCGCCCGTCGTACGCATATTGCAGGTTGCCGGTCTCTCGCATGAAGTTCCTGGGGGAATAATACGACGAGGCCGCGCCGAAGATCGTTTCGTTACCGGCGGGGTCATGCGTTGCGATGCGCGTGACGCCGTTCGCCGTGACGGAAGCGATCACGGGCGTGACGCCGCTGTAGGTAAACGTGCTGACAGCGGCTCCGAGCGTCGACTGCTGTACATTCCCCATCGCATCGTACTGGTAAGAACCCGTTCCCCAGAGCGCGGCACCCGTATTTGCGCTCGTCAGGCGGTTGAGGTCGTCGTAGCCGAAATGACGGTCATACCCGGTGTCGAGCAGGTCCAGGATGCCGGTGATGTTGCCTGCATGATCGTGCTGATAGTCGTAGGACACGAGCGTCGACGACGGTCCGATGAGGCGCAATCCGTCGGGACGATAGCGCGTGTCATAGTCCATCACCCGGCGCGCACCGTTGGCGAAGACCGTCTCCGTTCTCGGACCGAACGGCAGGTACGACGCCGACGTCACGAGCGCCGCACCATTCGTGCTCGCGGACACCGGCCGTCCGGCACGGTCGAATCCATAATCGACGACACGGCCGCCCGGGTATTGCATTCGATTGCGATTCGCGTCCGTGTCATACCCGAATCGGGTCGTGTAGACGGCGCTTCCGATCGTCTTCTCCTCCAGCGTCAGCAGTCCACGTCGTTCGTACGCATACCGCGTCGACCCTGTCGGGTCCGTCATCGTCGCCGTGCGACCGATTCCAAAGGGCGTGGCAGTGCCGTCATACGTCCACGAGACGGATTCCGTCTCCGCATCCTTCACGGACACCGTGGACAACACTCGTCCCAGGACATCGTACGTACGGGTCACCGTCGTGCCGTTTGCGTCCTCCGTCTGCGTCAGTTGGCCGGCGGCGTCATAGGCATACGTCGTCGTGCCGGTGACGGGACTCGTCTGCGACAACAACTGACCGAAATCGTCGTAAGCGTACGTCGTGACGTTGCCATTCGGATCCGTGACCGAACTGAGATTGTGATGGGCGTCGTATCCGTAGAGAGTCACGGCGAAGCCGTTTGCAAGAGTTTGGCGAACCTCGCGAAGCCGGCCCGCGGGATCATACGAGTAGAAGGTGTTCGGAGCGGAGTGGTTCTCATCCCGCGCCGTCGCCATGCGGCCCTCCTCGTCGTACGCATACTCGAGGAACGTGGAGTCGGCATGGGTCGTCCGTTTCAATTGCCCGAACAGATCGTACGTATACGACGTGCGGGTCTTCTCCACCCACGATGCACCTGACTTTACGGAGAGGATCTCGCTGCTCTTGCGACCGGTGGCGGGATCATAGGCGTAGGTGATCCGTTCGCTTTCGACCGAACCGGTGGTCGTGCGCGAAACCGTCGACACGCGACGGAGGCTGTCGTACGTGTACGTTGTCGTTCCTCCGCCGGCTTTCGTCTCAGACGTGAGGAGACCGGACGGCGTCCAGACACGACTGGTGCCGAGAGCCGTTGCGCAAAGCGGATCCGCGAACGTGTCGCAGCCGGCAATCCCCTCGAGCGTCGTAGCTGTCGCTCGCCCGAGCAGGTCGAACTGCAGCGTCATCGCGACGCCGTTCGCATCGACGACGCGCCGCGCATTGCCGAAGGCGTCGTAATCTTCATAGCGCGTGAGGTGACCGGCGGCATTACGCGCCACCGCCAGCCGGCCACGCAGAAGCGACGGAACCGCATCATCGACCGGGTAGTAGACGAAACTCGTTACGTCAGAAACATCCGTGCGAGGACCGTCGACCGATTTCCGGAGACCGGACGGCTGTGGCAGTTGCGACCATGCCGAGTCCCAGACGTTGCCGCCGGGCTCGAACGCGGCTGTCTCATTGGCACCATAGAGCGCGGTTGCGACCGTCCGCGTCTGTTCGATCGCGGGGCTTCCCGTCCACCCGCGCACCGCCTGGGTAACGATCGCACCGTTGATCGGATCGAATGAGAGCGTCTCGACGCGCTTGCCGGCCGGGTTGAGCACACTCTGCACCCGCGTCACGGTCGGGCGGTCCGGCCAGTGAGCGTCGTTGTATTCGTATTCGGTCGTGACCGTGGCGGATGTCGCCATGAGCGCGATGGTGTCGAGCGCCTCAGGAGTCTGCCGGCAACGATCCTGCGCCGTCGCGGGATCGCAGGTCGACGGCCGCAGCGCCGTCCGCCGCCGCATCACCCGCGCCGTCGTCCCCACATACTCCTCCTCGGTCACATACCCGTCCCCGTTCTGTACGCGCTCGAGACGCCCTTTCGCGTCGTACGCAAAGACCTGATGCCGCGCATTGCACGAGGTACAGCCGCCGTCGATCTCCACGAGGCGGTACTCGTTGGCGACAAAACGCCTGTAATGCTGTTCCTGCCGGCCGGTACGATATGAGATGGTCGTCTTCAGCTCGCCCGTCACACGGCCTGATCCAGGCGAACCGATGGACGTGACGTCGTCCGTTGCACTGATCGAATCTGAAGCCCTGAGCTTGTCTCTGTAATTGTGCGACTCGATCAGCTTGCCCTGACCATCGCGAACCTCTTTGATCGGGTACCAGAAGTTCCCGGTGGGGTGATATTCATGGATGTAGCTGCGCCATGGGCCGAGCGGCGAATCGACGCGAATGAGCCGGTTCTCGCTGTAGATGTACGTCCAGACGAGCTGCGGCGGTCCGTCGAGCGCGATCGACGTGACGCGCTGCGACGTCGCTTCGGTCGTCACGTGCAACGACCACCGTCCCCATGAATCAGTGACGCCAGACACTTTGCCATTCGTCCAGACGAGACGGATCTCGTTGCCGCTGCGGAGATCGCGATACGCCATCGGCCGGCCGTCGGATGAGAAAATGCGCAACAGCGATCCGCCGGCGTCGCGATGCATCCACGTACCGTCTGTCGCGCGCTGTAGTGTGCCTGGTGCAGGTGCGGACGGCATGGTTTGCACGAACCCACCGTTCTCTCCGCGGAACAGAAACTGAACGCCACGCTCCGTGCGCAGGCTCACGAGCTCGCGACTGTCCATTGTCGTGAACGTGGAGAGCTTCGCATCGAAGACCGACGACCAGCGGTGACCGAAATGGCCGTCATAAGACGATGCGCTGTCGTAAGCCCGGATGAACGGAAGGATCTCGAATCCCGGCAGCGGATCGGCCTCCACGTACTGCATGTTTCCACTGAGGGTATGGACCGGCTCGCCGACGCAGTCGTTGCATGGCTTGCAATTACTGCACGCCGTCGGCTGCAAGGGCACGGTGATGCCCGTGGCGATTCCCGTGCACGATTTGGTCTCAATGTACAGGAAGCCGGAATCTCTGCCCGAATACACGGTCCGTGCGCCAGTCGTGGCGTACGTGCTCGCTTCGTTGTGAACGACGACCTGCTTTCCGTCGAGCCCCGTCAACGTCGCTTTCAGTGGTCCGGGGCTGCCGGCCGGAAGGAAAAAGTTCACGTGGACGTAAGTCGCACCGTTGACGAGCTCCACCTTTGGCACGAGCTGAGGGGTCGTATCCGGAGGCGCGACGGACGTTTCCACAGTCCTGGATTTCCCGCATTTCGTCACCACGACGCGCAGGACGTCCGTCTGCGAGCGGCAGTAGCCACCGAGCGTGACGGTGATCGGCGAACCATCGGACGGAAGCACTGGCGTAGTCGTCACGCCGAGCCACGTATAGGACAGAGTGTCGGGTTTATTGTGCGAGATCACCACCGACGTGGACCCGCTGGTGGGATTCAGCGCACCGACGGACACGGAAGCGTCCGGCTCGTCTTCAGGACAGGCAGCCAGCGCCGTGGGCACGGTGAACAGGACAATGGCGAGGAGCGCGAGGGGAACCGCGGGACGCAGGAACATAGGCGTGGATGGAGACTGGTCGCGCGGAGAACACACGCCGCGCGACCATCCTTCCCGCCGTCAGTCTTTCACCGCGATGTGGTACTTCTGAATTTTCGACTTCAGCGTATTTCTCGCCAGCCCCAGTCTCCGTGCCGCTTCGCGAATGCGTCCGCCGCAGCTTTCCAGCGCCCGCAGGATGAGTTGCTTGTCGACGGCGCTCATCACTTCGTCATAGACGTCGCTCGTGATCTCGATCTTGCCGACCAGCGGATTGAGGATCGAGGACGGCATGCCGGCCATCGTGGCGCTGTCGGCGACGACCAGCGTCGGCTGCTGGTGCGAGAAGAGGCTGTAGAACTCGTTTTTCGTGACGAGATCGCCGTTCGACATGACGATCGCGCGATGCAGCGTCGCCTCGAGCTCGCGCACGTTGCCCGGCCAGTCATAGCGCATGAAGAGGTCGAGCACACCCGGCTCGAGGCGCTTGTTGTCGATGCCGAGGTCCTTGCAGATCTTGCGAATGAAATGCTCGGCGAGGAGCGGGATGTCGTCCTTGCGCTCGCGCAGCGGCGGCAGCATGATCGGAATGATGTTCAGGCGATAGAAAAGGTCCTCGCGGAACGTCCCTTCGTCGATCGCCTTCTCCAGCTCGAGGTTCGTCGCGGCGATGATCTTGACGTCCGTCTTGATCGTCTGCGTGCCGCCCACCCGCTCGAACTCCTTGTCCTCGACGACGCGCAGCAGCTTCGCCTGCATGGCCAGCGTCATCTTCCCGATCTCGTCGAGGAAGATCGTCCCGTTGTTCGCGAGCTCGAAGCGTCCGAGCTTGCGGCGATCCGCACCGGTGAACGCGCCCTTCTCGTGCCCGAACAGCTCCGACTCCGCGAGCGTCTCCGGCAGCGCCGCGCAATTGAACTTGATGAACGGTCCGTTCCGGCGTGGTCCGATGTTGTGGATGATCCGCGCGACGAGACCCTTGCCCGTGCCTGACTCGCCACGCACGAGCACCGTCGAGTGTCCCGCCGATGCTTTGCGGATCGCGAACTGCGTCTTCGACACCGCATCCGAATGGCCGACGATCGAATCGAGATGTTTCTCGACCAGCACCTCGCGGCGCAGCCCCTCGTTTTCGAGCGAGAGCCGTGTGCGCGCTTCTTCCAGCTCCTCGTACAGCCGCGCGTTCTCGATCGCGATCGCCGCCTGATCCGCGAACGCTTCGAGGAAACTCAGGTCCTTCGCGGAGAACAGATGCTTCGCCTGGCGGTGATCGATGTAGATCGCGCCGGAGATGCGCTCCTTGATGATGAGCGGCGCGCAGAGGATGGAGATGATGTTCTCCGCGATCACCGACTCCGACTCGACGAAGCGTTCATCCGCGCGCGCGTCGGCGGACATCACCGACTGCCCCGTCTGGATGACTTCCTTGACGATCGACTGCGGCGAGCGCTTCGAGTCTCCGTCGCCATCCTTGATGTTACGGACGACACGGGTGCGCAGCGCGCCCGTGAGCGGATCGAGCAACAGGATCATGCCGCGCTCGGCGCGCAGGCGGCGCACGCACACGTCGAGCACGCGATTGAGCACTTCCTCGAGGTTGAGCGTGGAGTTGATGATCTTGACGATCTCGTAGAGACCGACGACGCCCTGCTCCGGAGCCTTGCCCGCGGGGCGGATGCGGAACAGCGCACCGCGCGCGCGTTCGAGATCGTGTGTCGCGTCGAGCCGCTCGAAGATACGGATCGCGCTGCGGATCATCTGCGTTGCGTCTTCCGGCTCCTCGCGCAGGAGGCCGATGTCGAAGAGCAGACGTCCGAGCTCGTACGGCGTGTCCAATTCCTCGAGGGTTGCGCGCACGTGATCGAACTTCGCCGCCGCGGCCTCGCGCTCGCCGCGCGAGCCGTGGATCTTCGCCCACGCCCAGTCGTTCTTCGCGAGCGAGAAACGATCGCCGAGCTGACGCGCGAACTGCTCGCCGAGTTGTGCGTGGCGCACCGCCGCTTCGAGATCTTCCTTCTGCAGGACGAGCACGGCCGCCGCTGTGTGACCGCGCGCCAGTCCGTGCAGCGTGCGATTCGCTTCGAAGATCTGCATCGCGCGCGTGAGGTAGCGCTCCGCTTCCGCGACATTGCCGCGCTCGTCCTCGATCGACGCGAGCACGTACGCCGCCTCGGCGATGAGGTCTTCGTCGCGCGCACGCTCGCCCGCCGCGAGTGCCTTCTGCGCGTACTCGAGCGCCATGCCGATATCGCCGCGCTTCTTCGTCAGGCGGGCGAGCGGCACGTATACCGACAGGCGCGAAGCGCGCGTCTCGTCGAATCCTTCGAGTGCGAGGCAGCGCCGATACTGCACGAGCGCCTCGTCCCACCGTCCGAGCATCTCCAGCGCATCGGCGAGATTCTCGCGCGCCAGCGCTTCGTGCTCGAGCGCGCCGATCCGCTCGTCGATGCGCACCGATTTCTCGAACAGCTCCGCCGCCGCGTGGAAATTGCCGCGGCCGTACTCGACGACGCCCACGTTGTTGTAGGCCGTCACGAGATCCCACAGATCTCCCTCGGTCTCGGAGCGCTCGAGGTTCTGCCGGAAGTACTGCAGCGCGGTGTCCCACTCGCCGAGCTTCCACATCGTGTTGCCGAGGTTCATCGACGCGACTTTGCGGAGCTGTTCGCTGCCGAGCTTCTCGCCGATGGTCACGGCTTCTTCGAGGATCTCGCGCGAGCGCTGCCAGTTGCCGCCCGCGAATTCGATCAAGCCGAGGATGTTCTTGACGTAGCCGTAGACGACGGTCGGGTCCATCTTCTCCAGCATCGTCTTCGCGCGCTCGGCGGTCTCGCGGGCGGCGTCGAGATCGTCGCGCATGCGGTACAGCCACGCGAGACGGTTCAGCATCTCCGCCACGTCGACGGTACTGTGAAGGCGCTCGTAGATGGCGAGCGCGGAGAGGTAGTACGTGAGTGCCGAATCCTGATCGCCGCGGCGCGCGAGCACCTTGCCGATCTTCTTCATCACCCGCGCGATGTCGACGTTCGCGTCGTCGTCGGGATGCCGGCTCTGGATGCTCTTGAGCAGGAACTGGTAGACGTGGATCGCGCTGCGGTAATCGTCGCGGCGGTAGTACGCGTCGGCGAGCTTTTCGCGCACCTCGGCCTTGCGCGCCTCTTCGAGGCCGCCGAGGTCCATGAGCTCCAGCGCGATGCGATAGAACTCGGTGGCTTCCTCGTGTGCGAGCGTGCCGGTGGCGAGATCGCCCGCCTCGATCGAGTAGCGCGTGCCGCGCTCGATGTCGTTCGCGCGTGAGAAGTGATACGCGACCTGGCCGATGTACTGCGTCGAGCCCCCGTTCGACAGTGCCTCGAAGGCCTCGCCGGCGCGGAGGTGGATCTCCGCGCGACGCCGTTCCGGCATCGCGTTGTAGACCGCGTCGCGTAGATGGATCTGCGGGAATGTGAGCGTGCATCCGTCGCTCGACTCGTCGATGAGCGCGAACCGCACGAGCACCCGCAACCCCGCGTAAGTCTCCTCGGGTGACGAGTCCGCGACGTTCGTCAGCATCTCGACGTCCGTGGTCTCGCCGAAGACGGACGCGATCTCGAGCAGGCTCCGTTCGGATGGCGCGAGCGCGTCGACCTTCTCCATGAGGATCGACGCGAAGCCGCCCGGCACGCGCATGCCGCGGATGCGCGCCATGTCCGCGGTCCATCCGCCCGTTGCCCACTGCAGGTACTCGTGCGCGATGAGGTAGTCGATGATGCGGCGGATGTTGAGCGGCGAGCCCGCGGACTCCCACAGCATCCAGCGAACGAGCTCGTCGGACACGTTGGCGTCGCCGAGGAGTGAATGCACGTGCTCGCGGACGAGCGATTCGGTCAGCGGCTCAACGCGCACGATCGGGAAGCCCGCCTCGCGGCCGCGTTGCTCCCAGAACGAGAGGTTCGGCGACGCCGACTCGATCGCCGCCTCGCCGCCGGAATCGAGCGTCAGCGTTCCAATGACGAGGAGGAAGTTCTGCTTCGCTTCGCCGACGAGGAATGAGAACAACTCCGCGGTCGACGGATCGGCCCACTGCAGGTCTTCGATGACGAGGATCAGCGGGGAGCCGCCGGTCTCTCCGCCGACGCTGAGGAATCCGTAGAGGTCCTGCATCGACTGCACGATGCGGTTGAAGAGGCGGAACTTCTGCCCGTGCTGCGGCGGGTTGCCCGTTTCCGGTCCCGTGGTGCCGACGACCGGCTTGAGGATGCGGCGAATCTCTTCCGCGACGTCCGCTTCGGGATTCACCGCCGAGACCATCTGCTGGAAGATCTCGAAGAACGGCGCGTAGATGGTCTTGCGGTTGACGGGGCAGCGGCCGGTGAAGACGCGTGCGCCGTCGAGCTGCGCGCGCAGTGTCACGTCGCGCACGATGCGGCTCTTGCCCATCCCCTCGGCGCCCGCGAGGATGACGCCGTTGCCACGGCCTTCGCGCGCTTCGCCGATGAGGGCCATGAGCTGCTGGCACTCGCTCTTGCGTCCGATGAGCGGCGCGGCGAAGAGCTCTCCCCGTCCGACGAGGAGCTCCGCCGGTCCCACCTTCTTCCCTGCCGCGTCGGCGACTGCTTGCAGCAGCGCGGCAGCCGAGGGAAAGCGATGGCGCGGATCCTTCTCGAGCAGCTTCATGATGATGTGCTCGAGCGCGTCCGGCACCCGCGGATTGATCGACGACGGCGTGCGCACCTCTTCGTCGAGATGCATGCGGATCACTTCGATCGGTGCGCGCCCGTAGCCGGGCAGCGCGCCGGTGACGGTCTCGTACAGCGTCATGCCGAGCGCGTAGAGGTCCGCCCGCGAATCCACCCGATCCTGCCGCAGAACCTCGGGCGCCATGTACTGCAGCGTCCCGCGGATCTTCCGGTCGAAGACCCGGCGGCTCTCGATGGCCAGGCCGAAATCCATGATCTTGGCCTTGCCGTCGTCGCTCACGAGAACGTTCGACGGTTTGAGGTCGAGGTGAACGATGCCGAGGTGGTGGATGTGATGGAGACCGGAAGCGATCTGCAGGATCACGTCATAGAGCGCGTCCCAGCTCTGCCCGTCGAACCATTCCGAGATCCGCTTCCCGGCGAAGAACTCCATCGTGAAGTAGGGATAGCGGTCCTGCAGGACGCCGAAGTCGAAGACCTTGATGACGCTGGAGTGCTCGAGTGACGCGAGCGTCGAGAACTCCGTCTTGAAGCGGAGGAGTTGTTGCGGATCGGTGACCTCGTGGCAAAGGATCTTGATCGCTTCGTCGCGGCGGTCCGGCGCGTCGAAAACGCGGAACACGGCGGTGTCAGGAGTCTTTTTGAGGATGGAGCGGACCTGATAACGAGGCGGAAGAGCGATGTCGGGAGCAACACCTTCGCTGACTGTCATTGTTGGTCTCGGGTGAGAATATAACCCACGCAATTGGAACGGGGTCAGAAATTTGACCACGGGCTCATGCAGGGCCACCCGCGCACCCGTGTAGAATGCGCCGCTAAGTACCTGATGTCGGATCACTTCCCTTCATTCGACGGCTTCGAGATCGTCCGCGTCCTTGGCAAAGGCGGGATGGGAACTGTCTATCTCGCGCGCGACCAGCGGCTCGGCCGCCTCGTGGCCCTGAAGGTCCTCAACGCCTCGGATCTCGCCTACGACGACCGCAAGGCGCGCTTTCTGCGCGAGGCGAGGTCAGCCGCCGCGGTGCGCCACCAGAACGTGGCCACCATTTACGAGGTCGACGAGACCGCCGACGGCGCGCCGTTCATCGTCATGGAGTACTGCGAGGGCGAAACGCTCTCCCAGCACATCCGCCGCAAGGCGCCGGAATCGGGCGAGTTTCTTTCGATTGCCCGGCAGATCGCGGCGGGCGTGGCGGCGGCGCACGAGAAAGGGATCATCCACCGCGACATCAAGAGCGCGAACATCATCGTCGAGCCGACGGGGCTCGTGAAGATCCTCGACTTCGGTCTCGCGAAATCGATCCCGCGCGCGCTCACCGATCCCGGTCTCGATCGCACGTTCGAGTCGTCGACCGGACACTTTTTCGGCACGCTGCATTTCATTTCACCGGAACAGGCGCGCGGACAGAACGCGGATCAACGCAGCGATCTGTTTTCAATCGGCGTCGTGCTCTATCACATGGCCACGGCGCGACTCCCTTTCAATGCCGAGGCGCCGCTGCTGGTGCTGGAGAAAATCCGCGACGGTGAGCCGGAGCCGTTCGCACCGGTCGATCCGGCGTTTCCGCCCGCGGCCGCGAAGATCATTTCCAAGCTGCTGCAGAAAGTGCCGACGGACCGGTATCAGAACGCGCGCGAGCTGTTGTCGGATCTCGAGGAGATCGACACGCCCACCGTGCGCATGACCCAGACCACCTCCCGCACCAGCCTCGGGCGTACGATTCCGCGTCCGCGCTGGGTACGCGTGGCCATCACCGTGGCGGCGGCGCTCGTGGTGGTGTTCGCGATCTTCATTGCCAAACGCGAATCGACGCCCGGCGTTGCAACGACGACTGCCGCGCCGCCTCCGATTCAATCGGTCGCGGTCTTGCCTTTACGCAACATCGCCAACAGCACGCGCGACGAGTTTTTGTCCGTAGGTCTCGCCGACGCGCTCGTGACGGAGTTGCAGCACATCCCTTCCCTGCAGGTGCGCCCCACGTCCGCCGTGCTCGAATTTCAGGGCAAGAAGCCGGACGCGAAAGCGGCCAGCGAGAAACTGCAGGTCGACGGCGTATTGGAAGGACATTTTCTCGCGGCCGGCGATCTCGTGCGCGTGACGCTGCAGCTCACGGACGCACGCACGGGATTTTCCGTCTGGTCGGATTCCATCGACGGACGGCGCGACAATCTCCTCAAGCTCATTGACGACGTCTCGGCGCGGACGGTTTCCGGCCTCAATGACCGCATCGGCGTGCAGCATCCGCCGGATGAGGCGTCGCAGGCGCGGTCGTCGAATCCGAAAGCGTACGAACAATATCTGCGCGCTCGCGCGCTCAATGGCAGCTTCGAGCCCGACCGTTATGCGGAGCAGATCGCGTCGCTCAAGCGCGCCATTGCGCTCGACCCGACGTTCGCTGCCGCTTACGCGGACCTCGCCGCCACGCTCTCCCTGGGACAGGCGCGCAGCATTGCCTCCCCCGACGACATTGCCAAGGCGGAGTGGTATGCGCGCCAGGCGGTGCGTCTCGATCCGAATCTCGCGGCCGCGCATCTCGCATTGGGGCGCGTATTCGTCCGCGATCCGAATCGCTTCCGCGAATCCGTGCGCGAAGTCCTGGCCGCATTACGGCTCGAGTCTTCCGACACACAAGCGCTGCATTCGGTCGTGACGTATTTCATTTCGACCGGCGATCTCGAGAAAGCGCAATGCGTCGGCGACCGGCTCGTGAAGATCGATCCGATGTCGAACGAGGCGCTCACGCGCGGCTACTGGAACATCAATGCGGTCGATCCCGAGGGCGCGTTGAAGACGGCGCAGGCGGCGATGGGCTCGCGCGAGACCGAGCTCGCCGGCCACGACATCCGCGGCATGGCGTTTCTCCTCCAGGGCAATCTCGTCGAGGCCGACAAGGAAGCCGAAGCCGCATTACGCCTCGTCCCCCGCCACTACCTCGGCAAGAGTCTCAAGGCGCTCATTGCAGCCGCGCGCGGCAATCGCGCCGAGGCCGAGGCGCGGATCAAGTCGTTCGAGGCGGATGCGATGCGCAATCACTGGGCCGCCTTACGCATCACGATGGCGTACGCCCGGCTCGGCGATCACGAGCAGGCCATTCAATGGCTCCAGAAATGCGCCGACCTCGGCAACCATAGCTGGTATGCCCTGGTCAAACACCCCTGGCTCGCGCCGCTTCATTCCGACCCGCGCTTCCAGGCGGCCGTCGGCAAGATCAAAGCGGATCTGGACGACGTGCGCGATGACGTGGTGGGTGTGTATCAGTTGATCTGCCGCTGAGGCATGCGGCTGGCGAAGCTCTCTGGCTGATCGGCCGCGCTGGTCCTGGTGAGCGAACGACGCTCGAGCACGACCGCGTATTCGCCGCAATCGAAGCGGAGGTTCACGGTCTCGTCGGACCAGAGCAGCGGCTCGTGACGAGCGCTCTCCTCGTACCACACGCGCTCCTTTTTCGGCGGACCGTAACGCTTCGTCAGGGAACGGATAATGTCCGCGCATTTCGGCCCGCCTTTCGGCTCGAAGCCCAGGACGAGCCGCGTCGCGCGATTGTCGCGATCGC
>Ga0196958_10000322_pt1 | contig 15439 bp, 14 predicted proteins | sample S1v_10metaG_FD_148654 | JGI IMG/M metagenome (GOLD analysis project Ga0196958, IMG submission 148654) | Soil microbial communities from Anza Borrego desert, Southern California, United States - S1+v_10 | ecosystem: Environmental > Terrestrial > Soil > Desert | place: USA: California | collected...
CCGGGGCGTAGCTGAACGACCGCGATAGATAGCCGGTGACCAGCACGAAGGCCGGCACGTGCCAGGCGTAGAGGAAGTCGTAGAGATGACGCGACAGGCCCTCGTCGGGCAGCAGCGTCCAGGTGTGGCCGATCACCACCAGGGTGACCAAGGCCATCTTGGCGTTGTCCAACCACGGGTCTCGAGCGCGCGACGACATCGGGTCGTCGGTACCCGGGACGGCGCTGTCGAACCTATTCCTCGACCAGACCCAGGCGCAGGTACTCGGCGGCGTAGGTGCCGCTGAGCAGGAGCGACGCGTAGCGGGCGACCTCGCCCTCGGCGTCGGCCGTGACCAGCTCCACACGCACGTCGTGGCCGCGGGCTGCCTCCTCCAGACGGCCGAGCTGCTCGCGGACCAAGGGGTCGTCGGCCTCGTCGTCGAGGACCACCAGCACCGGCCGGCGGTCACCCGCGCCGTCAGCGAACGGGTCGGCGAACACGTTCCGCGGGCGGGCGGCCTCCAGCACCGGGAGCAGGTGCTCTGCGTCCCCGGCGAGGGCGGTGCGGCCCGAGGTCCGGCGGATCGATTCCGCCACCCGGCGCGCGGCCCGTGCAGCCAGCACCGAGCCGCCCCACACCAGCGGGTTGGCATCGGCGAGGGAGATCGCGAGCATCTTGGCCGGGTTGATCGAGATGTCCCGCCCCGGCCCGCAGGCGATCGCGACCGCGTCCAGCGCCTCCGCGACCGCGTCGGCGTCGGCGGTGGGGCCGAGGTCGACCTGGTGCAGGAAGGACAGCGTCACCACCGCCGTGGCGAGCTGGTCCCCGGTGACGGTGGGCAGGATCGTGGACCAGCGGCCGGCGGCGTGCTGGGCGACCATCGAGTCCGGCGGACAGGCGACCACGACCTGGCACCCCCGCCGGGCTGCCTCTGCGACCGCGGACGCGGCCTCGGCGTCAGCGCCCTCCGGGGCGAGCACGACGACCAGGTCCAGGCTCCCGGCCCAACCCGGCAGGCCGGCGGAGGGCCACGCGACGAAGGGCACCGGGCACCACGGCTCGAGCACCGCGCGGAGCAGCCGGGAGTCCGGCCCCGCCGCGATCACTGCCCGCGGCCGCGAGTCGGAGGCGCGGGTGACGGCCTCGGCGATCGCCTCGGTCGCACCTCCGGCCTCGCGGCGCACCCGGGAGCCGGACTCGGCCAGGGTCCGCAGCCGGAGGTCAGCCGACCCGAGGGCGATCTCGTCGTCGAGGCGGGACTCGTCGAACCAGGTCATCGGCGCGTGGTCAGGCGGGAGGCTTGCGGGCCTCGTCGACCAGCAGGACAGGGATGCCGTCGCGGACCGGGTAGGCCAGGCCGCAGCCCTGGCAGACCAGCTCCGGCTCGGCGCCCGGCCGCTCGGTCACCGCCAGCTGGCCGTGGCAGTCGGGGCAGACGATGATCGCCAACAGCTCCCGCGACAGACCGGCGGCGCCGGGCGCTCCGGCCTCGCCGCTCACTGCTCGCCCCTGATCATCGACAGCGCCTCGTCGCGCACACGGGCCATGGTGGTGGAGTCCTTCCCCTCGGCGTTGAGCCTCAGCAGTGGCTCGGTGTTGGACGCACGGACGTTGAACGCCCAGTCGGCGTGGGAGACGGAGAGCCCGTCGAGGTGGTCGACGGTGACGCCGTCGCGGGCGCCGTACTCCTTCTCGAGGGCGGCGAGCACGGCCTCCTGGTCGGCGACCTGTGAGTTGATCTCACCGCTCATCGCGTAGCGCTCGTACTCCGCGAGCAGGTCCGAGAGCGGCACGTCGGCCTCGGACAGCGCGGCGAGCGCGTGCAGCGCAGCGAGCATGCCGGAGTCGGCGCGCCAGAAGTCGCGGAAGTAGAAGTGACCGCTGTGCTCACCACCGAAGATCGCGTCGGTCTCGGCCATCGTGGCCTTGATGAAGGAGTGGCCGACCCGGGTGCGGACCGGTGTGCCACCGAGCTCGGTCACGATCTCCGGTACCGAACGGCTCGTGATCAGGTTGTGGATGACCGTCGCACCGGGCTCCTTGCGCAGCTCCCGGGCCGCGATCAGCGCTGTCAGCGTGGACGGCGACACCGTCTCCCCGCGCTCGTCGACGAGGAAGCACCGGTCGGCGTCGCCGTCGAACGCGAGCCCGACGTCGGCGCCCTCGGCCAGCACCCGCTCCTGGAGGTCGACCAGGTTGGCGGCCTCGATCGGGTTGGCCTCGTGGTTGGGGAAGGTGCCGTCCAGCTCGAAGTACATCGGCACCAGCTCGACCTGGCCCTCGAGCCGCTCGAACACGGCGGGTGCGGTGTGCCCCGCCATGCCGTTGCCGGCGTCGACGACGACCTTCAGGGGACGGCCCTTGACCGGGGCGAGCGACAGCAGGTGCGCGGCGTAGGCCTGCAGCACGTCGTGCTCGGTGATCGAGCCGGTGCGGGGGCCCGCACCGTCGCTGCCGGCGGCCGAGGCGACCCGGTCCCGGATGGCGGCGAGCCCGCTCTCCATGCCGACCGGCTGGGCATGCGCCCGGCACATCTTGATCCCGTTGTACTTCGCCGGGTTGTGGCTCGCGGTGAACATCGCGCCAGGGAGTCCGAGGTGACCGGAGGCGAAGTACAGCTGGTCGGTGGAGGCGAGGCCGATCATCGTCACTTCCGCGCCGGCCGACGTCGCGCCGTCCGCGAACGCGCCGGCCAGACCGGGCGAGCTGGGCCGCATGTCGTAGCCGATCGCCAGGGCGTCGACGCCGAGCACCTCGACATAGGCCCGGCCGGTGGCGCGGGCGAGCTCCTCGTCCAGCTGGTCGGGCACGATCCCGCGCACGTCGTACGCCTTGAACACGGCATCGAGGTTGTCCGGCGAGCAGGTCGTCGACATGGGGGCGACAGTAGTGCACCCCCAGCGGGGCAGGTCAGTCGGTCGTGAGCACCCGCAGGTGGCCCTTGCGGGCGACCTCCCGGCCGGTCTCGCGCGCCGGTGGCGGGAGCGGAACCGGCCGTGCGGCCTCGCGGACCGCGTTCGCCAGCGCGAGCAGGTCGTCCTCGCTCGGCGACGGCGCGGCGTGGCTGAAGGAGAGCCGCAGCACCTCCCAGCCCCGCGGCGCCGAGAGCCGCTCGCTGTGCGGGTCGCACAGGTCGTAGGCATGCGGCTCGGCGTAGGTGGCCAGCGGACCGAGCACGGCGGTCTGGTCGGCGTAGACGTAGGTCAGCGTCGCCACCGCCGCACGCCCGCAAGCGGTGCGGGAACAGCGGCGGGCCAGACTCACGCGGCAGACGGTACCCGGGGTCCGCGGAAGCGAGGCGTAGGCTCGCGGATCGTGGGGACGAGACGTCGCGACCGCCGCGGCCGCGGCATGCGGGGGCCGGCGGTCCTCGGCCATCCCGCATTCGGCCGGACGCCGCGGCCCTACCCGCGCCGCGAGATCTTCGACCGGCTGGTGCTCGACGTGGTCGCCGACGTCGAGGAGCGCTGGGGCGCACGGCTGGGGCTGGTCGAGTACGCCGTCGAGGACATCCCGTACCTGCCCGACGACTGGACCTCGGGCACCGTGCCGCTCTCGTCCCTCGTGCGCGGCACCGGCGGTCGGCCGACCCGGCTGGTGGTGTTCCGCCGGCCTCTCGAGCACCGCGCGGCCGACCGGGCCGAGCTGGAGGCGATGGTGCTGACGGTGGTGGTGGAGCAGGTGGCAGAGCTGCTCGGCATCCCGCCGGGCGAGGTGGACCCCAGATATCCCGACGAGTGAGGGGCTACTCCGGGACGACCTCGGGCACCTGCGCGTAGACCTCGGCCGCGCGAAGCCGGACCTGCGCGGAGGCAGGGTCCCGCGTCGTGCCGGAGAGCGCGACGGTCCCCGCGATCGGGGTGTTGCGCGCCTCGACGCTGAGCATCACGGCGTCGTCGGGGAGCTCGAACGCCACGGCCCGGTCCGAGGACACCTCGATCCGCTCCTCGTCCACCAGCACCTCGCCGTCGGCGGCCGTCGCGGTGACCCGGACCGTGCCGGCGCGGATCGCTGCACCGAGCAGCAGGCGCTTGGCGCCGGCCGGCACCACGGTCACCGTGCTGTCGTCGGTCGGTTCGACCGGACCGATCCGACCCAGGTCGCCGTCGATGGTCTCGACGCCGGCGACGACCGGGGCTCCGGACTCCACCTGGAGGCCGAGCGCACCCTCGGCGGCGGAACCGGTCAGCACGTCGTCGAGCGACACCTTGCGCAGGCTCTGCGGCGGGAGCACGACGTCCTCGACACCGGCCGGGGTGAACACCGAGTCCCCGGTCACGACCCGGACCGTCGCGCGGGTCTCGTCGTCGCCGGGGTTGGCCAGGTAGAGAGAGCGCCCGATCCCCTCGGCCGGGACGCCGAGCAGCAGGTTCTCCGTCGACGGCTCGGGCTGTGCCGGCAGGTAGTCCACCTGGGGCTGCGCCGTGCCGAGGGGGTCGTAGGCGTGGCGGACCGCGGCGGACACCCGCCCCCGGGTGACCGACAGGTGGCCGGCCAGCCGGACCCGGCGCGGCGCGATCTCGGAGAGCTCCAGCACCCGCACCCCGTTGCCGGGCACCCGGATCCCGCGCAGCGCCGGCTCGTCGATCGCACCATTGGGACCGTGGAGGGTGATGTCGACGACCGCCGGACCGGGGTCGGGGTTGACCAGCTCGAACGCCGACGACTCCTGCGCGGAGGCACCGAGGCCGACGTACCACTCGTCGAAGGAAGGCGGGCGGCACTCGGGCGCGGCCGCGGTACCGGCTCCGCGGCCGGCGACCAGGCCCGGCGCGGCGTCGCCCTCGCCGGTGAGCACGACGGCACCCGCACCTGAGCGGACCGCCGCGAGCTCCTCGCCCTCGGCGGTCACCGGGTCGGACCTGTCCAGCGCGTCCCCGTCGCCGTCTCCGACGCGGACGGCGACCTCCCCGCCGTCGACCCCCGCCACCCGGGTGGCGAGCACCTCGGACTCGGTGCCCGCCGGCACCGGGGCGGGGCAGACGACGGTCGCGTGGCTGAGCCGCGCCGGGGACGGGCCCTGCCCCACCCACGGCTCGGGGTCGTCGGCGCCGGCGGCGAACAGGCTCACGACGACCAGGGTCGGCAGCAGCATGGCGAGCACGACGACCGCGTCCAACCGGTGCCGCTGGACGACGCCGCGACGGCCTGGTGCTCCTGCCCCGCTGCGGTCGGCCCTGCGGCCGGGATGCTCCTCGGTCATCGTCGACTCCTCCGCACGGTCGGAAGGCTGAGCACCAGCAGCACCGGGACGGCCGCGGCCTGCACGACCAGCAGCAGGACCCGGGGCCAGGACCGCGGCCCGTCGACGGCGTCGGCCGCGGGCTCGCGGGACAGCTGCCAGGCCCGGGTCTCGCGGTCCTGCGCGCTGGCCTGGACGAGACCGCCGGTCGCGTCCAGCTGCGCCGCGACGGCGCCGTCGGCCGGCGCGGGCTGCACGATGTAGGAGATGCCGCGCTCGGTGAGCTCGTCGACGGCCTGCGCCGACGGCGCGGTCACCAGCGACCGGACCAAGTCGGTCACCTCCCGGTCCTCGTCGGTCAGTGCCGCGATCTCGTCCTCGCCGACCGTGGTGCCGTCACCGCGCTGCACCCAGTAGGTGAGACCGTCGGCAACGGTCCCGCGGATCACCAGGATCCCGTACTGCTCGCCGGTCTCGGCCTTCTGCGCCATGTAGACCGGCACGCCGGTGTCGGGTTCCTCGTCCAGGTCGTTCCCGCCCCAGCCCGCGAACCACGCCACCCCCGCCACCGGTACCAACGCGGCCAGCAGTCCGATCCCGGCCGCAACGCCCTGGATCGCCTTGGGGACAGGCGTCGGCGTGGGCACCCGGTCCGTCAGCCCGAGACCGCCCAGCAGCACCGCGGTCACCCAGGCGCCGTGCAGCACGAGCAGCACCGGCCCCAGCCCGGGCTGCTGCTCGATCCCACCGGCGACACCGACGCCGACCAGGCCGAGCGGCAGCGCGACCACGGCAGCCACCGCCGCCACCAGCCAGCAGACGACGACGCCGATCCGGGTGGCCCGCGGGAACAGCGCGAGCACGGCGGCGATCGGCAGCACCAGGCCCAGCCACCACGGCGCGCCGAGCTCGCCGAGCCGGCCGAGCAGCAGGTCGGTGCCGTCCGTCGGCTCCGTCGGCCACCGGCCGACGTCGAGGAACAGCGCGGCACCGGCGCCCTCCCAGAGCGCCGGCAGCCACCACGGTGCGAGCAGGACGAGCGGCACGCCCAGCGCGGCCAGCGGTGGGCCCCAGACCGAGCGGTCCCGCGCCGCGCTGCGAACCACGGCCGCTGCCGCCGCCAGGACGACCAGCCCGAGCGCGACGAACAGCCACCACATGACCGGCGCCACCGCCGTCACCAGCGCGAGCAGCAGGCCGGCGCGCCACGCCGCCCGCCAGCGGCGCCCGGGCTCCGGGTCGGCGAAGCCGAGGGCGGCGTGCGCGAGCCACGGCAGCAACGCGGCCGCAGCGACCACGCCCCAGCGCCCGTCGCCCCAGGCGCCGGACACGAGGGGCACCAGCGCGTAGGTCACCGAGCCCCAGAGGAGCAGCCAGCGCGGGGCGCCGTACCTGCTGACCAGGCGTCCCACGACGCGCAGGAACCGCCACGCCCCCCACAGCGCCACCGGTGCGGCGAGCACGAGCAGCAGCGACATCGTGGTCACGGCACCGACGAGCGAGCCGAACGGCGCGAGAGACAGGACGTACGCCGGCGCGGGGACCGCCGTCCCGAAGCCCAACGGGTGCCAGCTCTCGTAGTGCAGGCCCCACCACGCGCGGGCGCTCTCCGGGGCCGGCGAGAGCGCGCCGCCGGCCACGTCGCCCCAGGCGTCGCGGGCGCCGACCAGCAGGGCGATCCCCACCACGGCCAGGGCGACGGCCACCGGGTCGGTGAAGAACCGGACCACGACCCCGCTCTCGGCGTACTCGTCCTCCTCGGTGCTGTGGCGCGCCACCGGAGGAGAGGGGTCGCGCTCGGCGGCCGCGGCTCGACGCCGCTCGGCGACGTCGGCGGCCTGGTTGGTCGCGGCGGCGACCAGGTCGCCGACGAAGTCCAGGCCGTGCCGGTAGGGCAGCCACCAGGGTGCGAGCAGTCGTCGCACCCGTTCGTTGTCGGGACCGGCCCCGGCCAGGGCGGTCCTCCGCCGCTTCCGCGCGGCGAGTACCTGCCCCGGCTTCGCGTAGACGGCGAGCAGCGCGGCGAGCTCGTCCAGCGCCTCCCCGACCGACCGCACCACGAGGTAGCCGAGCATCCGGAGGAGGGAGCCCAGCGCGAGCCGGACCACCTGGAACGGCAGCACCGCGGTGCGGCAGTTGGCGAGCAGGGTGACCAGCGCGGCGCGGCGCTCCTGGTAGTGGGTGTGCCGCCCGGTCAGCGACGTCCGCCGCACCCCCCGGTGCGCGGCCTCCGCGTGGAAGACCACCGCGCCCGGCACCACCAGCGTGGTCCGGCCCGCGGCCGCGGCCCGCCAACCGAGGTCGACGTCGTTGCCGAACATCGGCAGCTGCGGGTCGAGCCCGCCGAGCTGCTCGAGAGCCTCCCGCCGGACGAGCAGCCCGGCGGTGTTGACCGCGAGCACCTCGCGGACCTCGTCGTGCTGGCCCTGGTCGTACTCGCCACGCTCGAGCCCGGTCTCCCGGCGGCCGGTGCCGCTGATGGTCACGCCCAGCTCGAGCAGCCTCTTCAGCGACGGCCACTCCCGCAGCTTCGGACCGAGCAGGTCGGCCTCGGGACGGGCCGCCGCGACGGCGAGCAGCTGCTGCAGCGCGTCCGGCGCCGGCTTGCTGTCGTCGTGGAGCAGCCAGAGCCACTCGGGGGTCCGGCCCTGGTCCCGCACGGCGCCGAGCGCCTGCTCGACCGCTCGGGGGTACGAAGTGCCGCTGCCCGCCCGGAGCACCGTGACGGGCAGGTCGCCGAGCCCCGTCGAGATCAGCTCAGCGCTGCCGTCCTTGCTTCCGGTGTCGACCGCGACCACGCCCGCGACGCGGGTGGTCTGGGTCCGGATCCCCTCCAGGACCGCAGGAAGCCAGGGGGCGCCGTCGTGACTGACCAGCACCACCTCGACGTCGGACACGGTCGGCGAGCCTAGCCCGCAGCCTGTGCTCCTCAGAATCGATGGGTTTCGACGCGCGGTCGCGGCCTCGCGAGCTCGGCCGCGCGCTTGCTCAACCCGTTCGACCGACGCGGCGCGCTCGTTCCTCGCGCGCCACTGGTCAAACGGCCCTCTTCTTCAGCTTCCTGCGCTCCCGCTCCGACAGCCCGCCCCAGATGCCGAACCGCTCGTCGTTCATCAGCGCGGCCTCGAGGCACTCGACGCGCACCTCACAGGTCTGGCAGACCTTCTTGGCCTCGCGCGTCGAGCCACCCTTCTCCGGGAAGAACGCCTCGGGGTCGGTCTGCGCGCACAGTGCCCGCTCCTGCCACCCCAGGTCCTCGGTCTCCGCCTCTACGAGAAAGAGTTCCCTCATGGTCCTGCCCCTTTCGACCCCCACGGTTGCCCACCATGGCTTGTTTGCCTCTTCGCGGCCGGGTGGTCCCGACCTGTTCCTGCGCGGCGAACAACACTGATGGAATTACACGCATGTCATACCCGCGGAGTCAAGCCCCGATCTGCTATATGCGGCTGGTCCAGACCATGGCCTGGGGAACGTCGCCGACCCCCGCGCCCGGGCGCGTCCGCCGCGGGGCAGAGTTAGCACCATGCAGAAGCTGACGGTCCTGTCGGGCGGGATGGGCGGCGCCCGGTTCCTCCAGGGCCTCCTCCACGGCATCGCGCGGGGCACGCTGCCCGGGGTCCCCGACGACGCCGAGGTCACGGTGGTCGCCAACACCGCGGACGACTGGTGGGTGCACGGGCTCAAGGTGTGCCCCGACCTCGACACGGTGATGTACACCCTCGGTGGCGGCATCGACGCCGAGCGCGGCTGGGGCCGCCGCGACGAGACCTGGAGCCTCCGGCAGGAGCTCGAGACGTACGGCGTCGAGCCGACCTGGTTCGGCCTCGGGGACCGCGACATCGCCACCCACCTGGTGCGCACGCAGCTCCTCGACGCCGGGTACCCGCTGTCCCGGGTGACCGAGGCGCTCTGCAAGCGATGGCTCGCGCCGGTGCACGGTGAGCGGCTGCGGCTGCTGCCGATGACCGACGAGCGGGTCGAGACCCACGTCGCGATCGCCGACACCGACTCCCCCAGCGGGAAGCGGGTGGTGCACTTCCAGGAGTACTGGGTGCGCCTGCGGGCCGAGGTCCCCGCCGAGGCGGTGGTCTTCGTCGGCCTCGACGAGGCGAAGCCCGCGCCCGGCGTGGTCGACGCGATCGCCGGCGCGGACCTGGTCGTGCTGCCGCCCTCGAATCCCGTGGTCTCGGTCGGGACCATCCTCGGCGTGCCCGGCGTGCGCGACGCCGTCCGCGACACCCGGGCGAAGGTGGTCGGCCTCTCCCCCATCGTCGGCGGGACCCACGTGCGCGGGATGGCCCACCAGATGCTCACCTCGATCGGGGTGGAGGTGAGCGCCGGCGCGGTGGCCAGGCACTACGGCTCGCGCCGGACCTGGGGGGTGCTCGACGGGTGGCTCGTCGACGAGCGGGACGTCCACGAGGTCGCGGCGGTGCAGGAGGCCGGGATCGCGTGCGCCGCCGTACCCCTGATGATGACCGACCCGGACGCGACCGCGGCGATGGCCGCAGCCGCCGTCTCGCTCGTGGCCGGCTGATGCTCACCGTCACCGCCCCGGAGGGCGTGCCGGAGGTGCGGGCGGGGGACGACCTCGCCGACCTGCTGCTCCCCCGGGTGGTGCTGGCCGACGGCGACGTGGTCGCCGTGACCAGCAAGGTCGTGAGCAAGGCCGAGGGCCGGGTGGTGACCGGCGACCGCGCGGAGTGGATCGAGGCCGAGACGGTCCGCGACGTCGCGCGCCGCGGTCCCACCCGGATCGTGCGCAACCGGCTCGGCCTCACCATGGCTGCCGCGGGTGTGGACGCCTCCAACGTCGACGCCGGGTGGGTGGTGCTGCTGCCGGAGGACCCCGACGCCTCGGCGCGGCGGCTGCGGACCAGCCTGCTGGAGCGCAGCGGCCGCAACGTCGGGGTGGTCGTCACCGACACCGCCGGGCGGACGTGGCGTGAGGGCCAGACCGACATCGCCGTCGGCGCGGCGGGGCTGCGGGTGCTGGAGTCGTTCGAGGGCCGCGTGGACGCGCACGGCAACGAGCTGGCGGTCACCGCGCCCGCGGTCGCCGACGAGATCGCCTCGGCCACCGAGCTCGCGCAGGGCAAGCTCGGCGGCCGGCCGTTCGCGGTGGTCCGTGGCCGCTCCGACCTGGTGCTGCCCCCGGGCGAGGACGGCCTCGGCGCGGCCGCGCTGGTCCGGGTCGAGGGCGCCGACCTCTTCGGGTACGGCGCCCGCGAGGCGGTGGTCCGCGCGGTCGGCCGGGCCCCGGCCGACGCGGCACCGTTCGGGGCGCCGGCGTCCGCGGAGGAGCTGGCCGAGGCGCTGCGCCGCTGCGGGATCACGGTCACGGAGGCGGATCCGGACGGCTCGACGCTCACCTGCGCGGGCGCCAGGGACGAGGCGGTCGCCGTGCTCGCCTTCGCCCACGGCTGGACCGTCGCGCCCGCCGCCGAACCCGGCGAGTCGGGCGCCGATCTCCGGTTGCGGCGGTCGACTCCGTAGACTTCCCGCGTTCCGGACGCACCCGGGTGCGTCCGCCACCGATCCCACCACCAGACACCGAGGTACCCCGCACCGTGGCAAAGTCGACCAAGACCGAGAAGTCGGACCGTCAGAAGGTCATCGACGACATCCGGCGCAAGCAGAAGAGCGCCGACCAGCGCCAGGGCATGGTCATCATCGGAGTGTGCGTCCTGGTGGCGCTGGTGATCATCGGCCTCGCGGCGTACAACCCGATCCGGACCTGGATCGAGAAGCGGCAGTACGCCGGCCAGCCGCTGGAGGAGATCGGCGCCTCGGCCGACGTCTGCGGCGAGATCACCACCAAGAAGGCGCAGGGCAGCAACGACCACCGCCCGTTCGAGGAGCAGATCACCTACGAGGACGCCCCGCCGGCGTTCGGCCCGCACTGGAACGAGGCCGGCGTGGCGCCGGCGCCGATCAACCAGCGCTTCTACACCACCGCCAGCCGTCCCGAGCTCGAGTCCCTGATCCACAACTCCGAGCACGGCTACAACATCCTCTGGTACGACGAGACGGCGGCCGACAGCGAGGAGATGATCGGCGAGATCAAGGCAATCGCCGCCACCCTCGACGAGAACGACACCAACGGCCGGTTCAAGTTCAAGGCCGTGCCGTGGACCGACGAGGACGGCGGAGAGTTCCCCGACGGGCAGCACATCGCGTTCACGCACTGGACCGCGGACCAGGAGGGCGTGTGGCAGTACTGCTCCGAGCCCAGCGGCGAGGCCCTGCAGGAGTTCATGGAGAAGTACCCGTTCACCGACTCTCCCGAGCCGAACGCCTTCTGACCCCTAGGTCAGCTCTCCCCGTCCCCGCTGGTTGAGCTCGGCCACGACCGCCTTCACGTCCTGCGCGTGCTCGCGCGTGGTGACCAGCAGGGCGTCGGGCGTGTCGACGACGACGACGTCGTCGAGGCCGACCACCGCGACCACCCGGCCCGACCCGGGGACGACCAGCCCGGTGGCTTCCTTCGAGAGCACCAGGCCGGCGTCGCCGAGGACGGTGAGCCGCTCGCTCTCGCCGAGCAGGTTCGCCAACGAGTCGAAGTCCCCGACGTCGTCCCAGCCGAAGGACCCGGGCACGGTCGCGACCCGTCCGGCGGCGGCCGCCGGCTCCGCCACCGCGTGGTCGATGGCGATCCGCGGCAGCGTCGGCCAGAGCTCGTCGAGCCGGTCCGGCTCGGCCGCGATCGTGCGCAGGGTCTCGGCGAAGGCCGGATGGCCCTCGGTGAGCAGGTCGAGCAGGACGGAGGGGCGGACGACGAACATGCCGGCGTTCCAGCGGAAGTGGCCGCTGGCGACGTACTCCTCCGCCACGCTCACCGACGGCTTCTCGACGAACTCGAGCACCCGGCAGACCCGCTCGTGCCCCGGGAGCGGCTCGCCCTGGTTGATGTACCCGAACGCCGGGCTCGGGAAGGTCGGCTCGATCCCGATCGTCACGAGCCAGCCCTCTCGGGCAGCCGCGACCGCGTGCCTGACGGTCTCGGTGAAGATGTCCGGCCGGACGATCACGTGGTCGGCGGCGAAGGACCCCATCACCAGCTCCTCCCCCGTCCCCTGGCCGCGGCGCTCGAGCCGCGCGGCGGCCAGGCCGATCGCCGCCATGGAGTCGCGGGCGGACGGCTCGGCGAGGACCGCGTCCGCCGGCAGGTGGCTGAGCTGGGCCCGGACGGCGTCCTCGTGCGCGCGACCGGTGACCACCACGAACCGGTCGCCGGTCAGCGGCGCGAGCCGGTCGTAGGTCTGCTCGAGGAGGGTCCGACCCTGCCCGGTGAGGTCCTTCAGGAACTTGGGCGCGCCCGCCCGGGAGAGCGGCCAGAGGCGGGTCCCCGCTCCGCCCGCGGGCACCACCGCCCAGAACCCCTCGATCTCCATGGCGGGCACCTTAGGGGATCAGCGTCGGACGCCGGCCGCTCCGGCTGGGTCCAGCCCTGCTGGTCGCCGCGGATGGTCAGATCTGACTACCCACGTCTGGTTGTTCAGTCGATCCCGGGGACCGGGCCCTCGTCGACGATGGAAGGGTGCCGCCGGTGCTGCGTCCGACCTTCATGAGCATTCCGGCCGCGTGTCGGCTCTGGGTGACGGTGGCCGTGCTCGCGGCCGTCGTGCTCCCCGTCCTCCTCGCCCCGTACGGGCACGCGCGGAGGTCGACTCTCGACGGGACCATCCTGGTGCTGGTGGGGTTGTCGGTCCTCAACGTGGAGCTCGGGCGGCTCTTCGAGGGCGGCATCTCGAACAGCCAGCGTCCGCACAAGGCGCTCTCCGCGTGGTCCTTCGGTGTTGCCCTGCTCCTCCCGACCTGGTGGCTGGCCCCGGTCGTCGCGGTCGTCTACGCACACGCACGCTGGCGGGGGCTGCGTGTCCAGCTCTGGAAGTGGATCGGGTCGGCGGGATACCTGGTGCTGGCCGGGCTCGCCGCGGCGGTCACGGCCCAGGCCGTGGGCGGGCCGGAGCCCGCGTCGATGTCAGGGGGCGGTTTCCGCGGCATGCTGGCCGTCCTGGCCGCCGCCTCCGTGTTCCTCGCCGTCGAGACCCTTCTCTTCCACGGCAGTGCCTACCTGAACCGCGCCGTGGACGAGGAGTGGCTCCGGACCACGCTCTGCACCCGGTCGTTCTACTTCACCGAGACCGGCGTCCTCCTCGTAGGAGGTCTGTCGGCGTCGATCTGGACCTCCGCACCCTGGTTCCTCGCCCTGCTGCTGCCGGTCTGGGCGCTCGCACAGCTGGCGGCGTTGCACGAGCCGTTGCGGTTGCGGGCCGACCGCGACGAGCTGACCGGGCTCCTGCGGTACGAGCCCTGGCGTCGGCTCGCGGGCCTCGACGCGGCCCGTTGTCGGGCGCGGGGACGGCCGTGGAGTGTCCTCTTCGCCGATCTGGACCACTTCAAGCTCGTCAACGACCGCCACGGCCACCTGGCCGGGGACCAGGCCCTGTCCGCGACGGCCCACGCGATCCGGGCGGCTGTGCGCGACGTCGACCTGGTCGGACGGTTCGGTGGTGAGGAGTTCTGCGTCCTCCTGCCGGAGACCGGACCGGACGAGGCCGCGCGGGCGGCCGAACGGATCAGGGTCGCCGTCGAGGCACTGCGGATGCCGGGCGCGGGCCGGGTCACGGTCAGCGTCGGTGCCGCGTCCGTGCCCGGCGCGAGCGAGGTCGCACTCATCGACGCCCTGACGACGGCGGACCGGTCCCTGGCGTGCGCGAAGGCGAACGGCCGCAACCGCGTCGAGCACCAGGCGGTCCTCGCAGCCCGCGTCTGACCGCGCCCTAGGGTCTCCGACGTGACCTTCGAGGACCGCGGGACCGCCACGCCGATCGCCCCCGAGATGCTGCGCGGTGCCGTCGAGGTCGAGCACACCGCGCTCGGACTGCTCCCCCACCGGCTCCCCGCGTGGGCGCGGGCACAGTGCACGGACCCGCAGCTGGCGATGGTCGAGGCGCAGCCTTCCGGGGTGCGGCTGGTCCTCCGGACCCGCGCCACCGTGGTCGAGCTCGAGACCCTGCCCACCAAGCGGGTCTACGTCGGCGCCCCGGGCCGCCCGGACGGGGTCTACGACCTGCTCGTCGACGGCGAGCTCGTCGACCGGGGCGTGGTGCAGGGCGGCACCACGATGACGATCGACCTCACGACCGGCGGCGTCGAGGTCAGCGAGGGACCGACCGGGAGGGTGCGCTTCGGCGGACTGGCCGATCACCACAAGGAGGTCGAGATCTGGCTCCCCCACAACGAGACCACCGAGCTCGTCGCCCTGCGCGCCGACGCTCCCATTGAGCCGGCCCCGCCGAGCAGCCGCAGGGTGTGGCTGCACCACGGCAGCTCGATCAGCCACGGCTCCGACGCGGCCCGCCCCACCGGCACCTGGCCGGCAGTCGCGGCCGCGCTCGGCGACGTCGAGCTGGTCAACCTCGGTCTCGGCGGCAGCGCGATGGTCGACCCGTTCACCGCGCGAACCATCCGCGACCTTCCGGCTGACGTGATCAGCGTCAAGCTCGGCATCAACGTCACCAACGCCGACGTGATGCGGCTCCGCTCCTTCGTCCCCGCGGTGCACGGCTTCCTCGACACGATCCGCGACGGCCACCCGACCACGCCGCTGCTCGTCGTCTCCCCTATCTGGTGCGGGATCCAGGAGGACACTCCCGGCCCGGTGGGCTGGGACCTCTCCTCGATCGCCGAGGGCAGGCTGCGGTTCCAGGCGATGGGCGACCCGGCCGAGGTGTCCTTCGGCAAGCTCACGCTGCGGGTGATCCGCGACGAGCTGGCCCGGATCGTCGGGCAGCGCGCGGCCGACGACCCGAACCTCCACTACCTGGACGGGCTCGACCTGTACGGCGAGGCTGACGCCGACGACCTGCCGCTGCCCGACGACCTCCACCCCGACGCCGCCACCCACCGCCTGATCGGCGAGCGCTTCGCCGCGCTGGCGTTCGGCGACGCCGGGCCGTTCGCCCTGCCTGGGTGATGCCAGCGTCAGTCGGCTCGCGCGTACTCGACCTCCGCGCCCAGCTGGACGGTGCGGCTCACCGTGCACAACCGGTCCCGGGTCTGCTCGATCGCTCGCTGGAGAACGCCGCGGGCGGCGTCCCCCTCCGGACCTTCCGGGAACCGGACGTCGAAGGTCATCCGCAAGCCGGTCATGTGGTTGCCGTGCTCGTCGCGCACCTTGTGCCCCTCGGCGCTAACTTCGAAGGTCGTGCTCGTCGCCCGCTTGCCGGTGATGTACTCGACGTCGATCGCGCTGCACCCGGCGATCGC
>Ga0196958_10000323_pt1 | contig 15436 bp, 14 predicted proteins | sample S1v_10metaG_FD_148654 | JGI IMG/M metagenome (GOLD analysis project Ga0196958, IMG submission 148654) | Soil microbial communities from Anza Borrego desert, Southern California, United States - S1+v_10 | ecosystem: Environmental > Terrestrial > Soil > Desert | place: USA: California | collected...
GGGGTGGGTGAGCACGGGGGACGGCAAGCCGGCGAAGCTTGCGGAGCCGGCGGGGTGGGTGAGCACGGGGGACGGCAAGCCGGCGAAGCTTGCGGAGCCGGCGGGGTGGGTGAGCACAGCGCTCGTCGTCGCGCACGGGTTCACCCACCGGATCAGGTACTCGAGCACCCGCAGGCTCCTCGCCGCGTTCGCCCAGGACGTGCCCGTGGTGGCCCTCGACATGCGCGGGCACGGCCGTTCCGGTGGGCGCAGCACGGTCGGGGACCGCGAGCCGCTCGACCTCGACGCCGCCGTGGCCACCGCGCGCGCCCTCGGGTACGAGCGCGTCGTCACCGTCGGGTTCTCGCTCGGCGCGGCGGTGGCCCTGCGGCACGCCGCCGCGGGTGTGCACCGACCGGACGCCGTCGTCGCGGTCAGCTCGCCCGCGCGCTGGTACTCCCGGGAGACGGCGCCGATGCGGCGGGTCCACTGGTTGCTCGAGCAGCCGCACGGCAGGCTCGTCGCCCGCGCGATCGGGGTCCGGCTCGACGGCGGGTGGGAGGTCGTGCCGCCGTCGCCGGTCGAGGTGGTCGGCGCGATCGCGGTGCCGCTGCTGCTCGTCCACATCTCGGGAGACCGCTACTTCTCCGCCGCGCACGCGCGGGCGCTCGCCGCGGCCGCCGGCGGGCGTGCGGAGCTGTGGAACGAGCCCGGCGACGGGCACGGCGAGAGCGGGACCCACCCGGAGCTGGCCCGGCGGATCGCCCGGTGGGCCCGCAACCCGGATGACGGGCGGGAACGCACTCGCTCTACCGTCGGAGCACACCGCCCGGCACACCGCCGGGCCGCAGGGTCGGAGGTCGGATGAGGCGCCTGGTCATCGCGCTGCTCGTCCTGGTCGGGCTGTTCGTGGCCGTGGACTTCGGGGCGGCCGCGCTCGCCGAGTCGGCGGTGTCGCGCCAGATGCGCGAGCAGATCGGCCTCGTCGACGACCCGGCGGTGCGCATCAACGGTTTCCCGTTCCTCACCCAGGCGCTGTCCGGCGAGTACTCCAGCGTGGACGTCGACGCGGAGCGCATCTCCGTGGGCGAGCTGGAGGAGCTGAGCGTGCACGCCCACCTGCGGGACGTCACCGCCCCGCTGCCGATGCTGCTCGGGTCCGGCCCGAAGCGGCTGCACGTGGAGGAGGTCCAGGGCACCGTCCGGATCCCGGCCTCCGACGTGGAGCGGCTGGTGCCGGGCATCGAGGACCTGCGCATCGAGAACGTCAGCTTCTACACCATCGACCAGGCCGTCGACGACGGCGCCGACAAGTCGCTGCGCCAGATCGACCCGGAGAACTCCGTCCGCCTCGTCGGCACCGCCACGATGCTCGGCCAGGAGACGGAGGTGGCGGTGATCGCCTCGCTCGAGCTCGTGGACGGGCAGGCGCAGATCGTCCCGCGCGACATCCGCATCGGCGGCAGTGACGCGCCCCCGCTCCCCGCCGGCCTGCAGCACACGCTGGAGCAGCGCTTCACCGTGCGGATCGATCCCGGTTCGCTCCCGTTCGCGGCCACGCCCACGCGGCTGCGCGTGGTGGCGGGCGCGCTCGAGATCACCGGTTTCGCCGAGGACCTCACCCTCGGCGGCGGTGCGGTGTCCGCCACCGGCTGACGCCGCGGGGCGTGACCTGCTCCTCTCCGCGCGGTCGACCACTGCCGCGCGGACGCATCCTCGGCTACCCTCGCCTGCGTGTTCTGGCCGCTGACCCGACGCCGCGCAGTCGATCTGTGCCGCGTCGGCAGCTGCCTCTGTCGCGCCTCCTGAGCCTCCGCGTCGTTCCACGCCCCGCCTCAGGAGCATCCGCATGTCCGCACCACCGCACCCGTCTGCCGTGCCCCGGGCCGGCAGCGCGCCCGCGCATCCCATCACCGACACCCAGGGAGCCACCTCATGAGCCGCCAGGACGTCCTGGTCACCGCAGACTGGGCCGAGAAGAACCTCGGCACCGACGGCATCGTGTTCCTCGAGGTCGACGAGGACACCACCGCCTACGACGGCGGCCACCTCCCCGGGGCCGTCAAGATCAACTGGACCACCGAGCTGCAGGACCCGGTGCGCCGCGACATCGTCGACTCCGACCAGTTCGCGACGCTGCTCTCGGCGAAGGGCGTGGGCAACGACGACACCGTCGTGCTCTACGGCGGCAACAACAACTGGTTCGCCGCCTACGCCTACTGGCAGTTCAAGCTCTACGGGCACGCCGACGTCAAGCTGCTCGACGGCGGCCGCAAGAAGTGGGAGCTCGACGGCCGGACGCTCACCACCGACGTCGTGGAGCGCCCCGCCACCACGTACACGGCCAAGGAGCCGGACAACTCGATCCGCGCATTCCGCGACGAGGTCGTCGACGCGATCGGCGCCAAGAACCTGGTCGACGTCCGCTCGCCCGACGAGTTCTCCGGCAAGATCCTCGCACCCGCGCACCTGCCCCAGGAGCAGTCGCAGCGGCCCGGGCACGTGCCCTCGGCGATCAACATCCCGTGGAGCAAGGCGGCCAACGAGGACGGCACCTTCAAGTCCGACGAGGACCTCGCGAAGCTCTACGGCGAGGAGGGCTACGACGCCGACAAGGCCACCATCGCCTACTGCCGGATCGGCGAGCGCAGCTCGCACACCTGGGTGGTGCTGCACGAGCTGCTCGGCTACGCCGACGTCAAGAACTACGACGGCAGCTGGACCGAGTACGGCTCCCTGATCGGAGTGCCGATCGAGCTGGGCGCCCCCGAGAAGAAGGCCTCCTGATGTGCGGCGCCCCCGACCAGGCCGTCGCGCTGCCCCCGGGCACCGACCTGACCAAGGAGACCGTGCTGACCGGGCGCGTCGTCGCCGGCGGTGAGCCGGTGGGCGGCGCCTTCGTCCGGTTGCTGGACGGCACGGGCGAGTTCACCGCCGAGGTCGTGGCGTCCCCCAGCGGGCAGTTCCGCTTCTTCGCCGCCCCCGGCACCTGGACCGTCCGCGCGCTGTCCCGCGCCGGCAGCGGCCAGGCGGAGCTGACGGCGGACGGGCCCGGCGTGCACCGGGCGGAGGTCGCGGTCGCCTAGCCTCGACCGACCTTGCAGCAAGCCACCTTCACGCAATCTCGTTGCGTGGAGGTGGCTCTGCCGCAAGGGGGGCGGCGGGGCTCACGGGCACCGGCTAGGGTGCGGCCGGTGCAGTGGTTGTTCACCGGCCTGCTGATCGCCGCCAGCGCGGGCATCGCGGGCTTCACCGGCTACCTCCTCCGCCGGCTGTTCACGACGCTCCCCGGCCGACCCGACGCACCCGCGGAGCCGACGCCGTGACCGGCCCCGACGACGAGCTGCAGGGCACCATCAAGGGCCCGGCCAACGCAGCGCCCGACTCGCCCCAGCGCAACCGGCCGCGGTTCGACGACCTGCCGGTCCCCGACGACACCGCCAACCTGCGCGAGGGCCCGGACCTGCACGAGCAGTGCCTCGGGCTGCTCCCGCTCGTCGGCGTGTGGCGGGGCACCGGCGAGGTCGTCTACCCGACTATCGGCGGGCCCTTCAGCTACGGCCAGCAGATCGTGTTCGCCCACGACGGCCGCCCGTTCCTCACCTACGAGGCGAAGGCCTGGCTGCTCGGCCCGGACGGGGAGGTGCTGCGCCCCGCCGCCCGGGAGACCGGGTTCTGGCGCCCGCAGCCCGAGGGCGAGCTCGAGGTGCTCATCACCCACGCCACCGGGATCACCGAGATCTTCTACGGCCGCGCGCGCAACCTCACGTCCTGGGAGATCGAGACGGACGCGGTGGTACGCACGGCCTCGGCCAAGGAGGTGGTGGGGTCGCACCGGCTCTACGGCCTCGTCGAGGGCGGCGACCTCGCCTACGTCGACGAGCGGGCGATGGTGGGCCAGCCCCTCCAGCCCCACCTCTCGGCCCGGCTGAACCGGATCGCCGGGTAGGCAGCGCATCCCGCGGCGCCGGTCGCACCGGCCGGCCCGGGACGCACCTGATCGGTCCGAGCAGTACGCGGGCGAGATCGGGACAGCACCGGCGTGCTGCCGGGCGCGTTCACCCCACGGTGATCGTGGCGAGTCGTACGCCGGCGCTGCCGGCACCACGCCGCCGTGCCCGTTCGACCGCGTGATCGCCGGGTCGGTGCAGGCGCGGCCGGATGTGGCCGCCGGTACACCGAACCGACGATCACGGCTCCGACGGCGTCCGCCAGACGCCGGGTGAGGTTGCAGGAAGGCCTGCACGATCCCGACCGTCGCGAGCGGCGTCCAGGCGAGTGCCTCGCAGGGACGGAGGCAGCTCGGCGCCGCGCGGCAGGTCGGAGTCGTGCAGGGCGCTCCTAGGGCTGCTGGACGGGCGGGCCCGCCAGCATCTGCTCCACCTCCGCGACCGGCATCCGGGCGAGCCGGGCCAGCTGCTCCGGGCTCAGCCCGGCGACGGTGAGCCTGCGCAGCACGTCCCGAAGCACGGCGCGTTCCTGGCGCACCGCGTCGGACAGGCGCTCCAGCTCACGCAGGCAGGTCTCCAGCTCCTCGACCGCCCCGACGGCGCACTGCGGGTCGTCGAGCAGGACGGCGAGCAGCCGGTCGCGCGCGTCCGTGGGCACCCCGCCGGGCGCGGGCTCCGGGGCGTGCGGTTGCGGGGGCACCGCGTCGCCGGGCTCCGGACGGGCTGCGCCATCGGCTTCCGGACCGGCCGTTCCGTCGCCCTGCGGGCCGAAGACTCCGGCGACCCAGGGGGCAGCGCCGCCGGCTTCCGGGCCGGCCGTTCCCTCGCTCTGCGGGCGGACGGCGCCCGCGCCCCAGGGGGGCGCGCCGTCGGGCGTCGAGCGGGGCGGGACGTCGACCTCCGAACGGTCCTCGGCATCGGCTTCCTGGTGGACGGGGGCGCCGGTCCCCGAGACGACGCCCGCGCCCCAGGGGGGAGCGCCGTCGGGCGTCGAGCGGGGCGGGACGTCGACCTCCGAACGGTCCTCGGCATCGGCTTCCTGGTGGACGGGGGCGCCGGTCCCCGAGTCGATGGCGCCGTCGGACCCCGAGGGAACCCCGCCGTCGACCTCCGAACGGTTGGCGGGCTCCCGGCCCGCGACGCCGTCGGTCACCGGACCGGCAGCGCCGTGGACATCCGGGCGGGCAGCGGCGTCGGGTTCCGGGCCGGTCGCGTCGGGTCCCACTGCGGGGTCGTACTCCGGACGGGGCGGCGGGACGACCGCATCCCCCGCGGCCGTCGCCCATCCGGTCGCCCAGAAGCCCGACACCGGAGGTGGTGGCGCCGCGGGCTGCACGATCGGTCCGGCGGGCTCCGGCGGCAAGGTCGTCGCGGCCGGGTGCACGTCTCCGGGCACCGGCGCGTCCGGGCCGCCGCCGTTCGTTGCGGCAGCCGGCTGCTGCGGCAGGTCCGGCAGCGGCGCGACCGCCAGGGGCGGCGCCCCGGGCTCGTCGTCCACGGGCGGCGAGGACGCAGACACCTCGTCGCGAACGTCCGGTCCCACCGGCGGCGGCGGCGAGTAGGCGTCCACGGGTGGCACCGGCGAGGACGCAGGTACCTCGTCGCGAACGTCCGGCCCCACGTCCGGCGACGGGGAAGCATCCACCGAAGGCACCGGCGGGGACGCAGGCACCTCGTCCCGGACGTCCGGCTGCGCCGGCGGCGCGTAGGCGTCCGGGTACGTCACGTCGGCTGGCCCGTCCGCGACCGGTTGCGGGTGCGCGGGCGCCGCCGGAGGCGGTGTGCGGGCCCCCTCCGGCCGGTTCGCCGCGGCGCGAACGGCGAACGCCTGCGCCACGGCGGCCGCGACGGTGCGGCCCGAGCCGGCCTGCCGGCGGACCGGCGGCACGGGGACGTGAGCGGGAAGCTCCGGAGCCACCGCAGCCTCGCGCGCGGGAACCGGCGCGGCTGCGGGCTCGCTCGCGTGGACGGGTTCGGGTGCAGTCGCCGCCGGGTCGTCCCCCGCAGCAGGCCGGGACGCCACCGGCTCGGGCACCGGAGCGGGCCCGGGAGCAGGTGCCGACGGGCGCACGTCGGCGGGCACATGCGCCACCGGCTCGGGCACCGCGGCAGGACCGGACGCCACCGGCCCGGGCACCGGCTCGCGCACCGGGGCGGGCCCGGGGGCGGCCGCCGGCGGGGGCACGTCGGCGGGCGCATGCGCCACCGGCTCGGGCACCGCGGCAGGACCGGATGCCACCGGCTCAGGCACCGGGGCGGGCCCGGAGGCAGCCGCCGGCGGGCGCACGTCGGCAGGCACATGCACCACCGGCTCACGCGCCGCGGCAGGTGCCACCGGCTCATCCACCGCCCAAGGCGCAGCGGTCCGCGGCGCCCGCGAACCGCCCGGCGCGGAGGTGGACCATTCGGGCGACCCGTCCGGCCGCGCGCCGGCGGCAACCGGTGCCGGTGTGGCCGCGGCCGGGTGCGGCGTCCGCGCCTCAGCGGTGGCCGGTGCCGGCGGGCGAGTTCTCTGCGAGCGCCGCCGCACGGCGACGACCACGAGGATCAGCACACCAGCGAGTACCGCGGCCGCACCCAGCAAGACCAGGGCGGACGCCGACAGGGGCAGCTGCATGGCAGCGCACCGTACGCGATCTCAGCTCACTGCGTGCAGTACGGATCACCCGGAGCGTGACGCCGAAGCGGAGCGGTTGGCGTGCTCGGCGCCGTTCGATCCGCCCTGTCCGGACCCCTGCCGACCCGGCTCTCCGGAGTCGCCGGGAGCCTCCTTCTTCTGCTCGGGTCGTGCACTCTCGGGACGGGCCCCCGGCGTGGGCCGAGCCGGGCTGACCTTGGTGGTCGCGTCGATCCCCGACGCGTTCGAGCGTTCCGCGGAACGCTGCGGGGACGGGGGCACCGGCTGGACGGTGGGCACCAGAGCGGTGCGGTCACCGGCCGGACGGCCTTCCGCGAGGCGCCCGGCGGGCTTCGGTTCGGCGTCGCCGCGCTTCGCCTGATCGGATGACGGGCGGAAGAGGTCGGCGGGCTCGGGATCCGCCTCCGAACGCGGGCGCGCGGCGGAGGAACTCGGTCCGGCCGACGGCGGGCGCGACTCGCCTCCGCGGGAAGACGGCGACTGGGCGGGGCCGGCGTTCTGGCCCGGCCCGTTCTGGCCCGGCCCGTTCTGGCCCGGCCCGTTCTGGCCCGGCACGTTCTTGCCGGGGCCGTTCTTGCCGGGCCCGTTCTGACCGGGCCCACTCTGCCCCGGCCCCTTCTGAGCGGGTCCGTTCTGCCCCGGGCCCTGCGACGGGCCGGCCGAGGACGGCCGATTGGTCCCGCCGGACGGGCTCGGGCCGTTGGGGGTCGGGCCCGCGGGGCCCTGCGAGGTGCGCACCGGCCCGTTCGAGCTGCCCGGGGACGGTGAGGCGGAGCCCGACTGGCCCGCAGGCGGGTTCGCGGCGGGACGGCCGGCGCCGCCCGCGGACGCACCACCGGTGCCCGCGGGCTTCGGCGCCGAGCGGTTCGGGCCGGGGCCGGGGTTCGGCCCCGGCGACGCCTGCGACGGCCCGGACGAAGGCTGCCCGGAACCGGACTGCGAGGACTGCGACGGCCCGGACTGGGGCGCCGTTCGCGCCGCCTTGCCCTGCGGGGCGCCGGGCTGCGCCGGGGCCGGCGCGGTGGGCGGCGCCTGCGCCGAGGGGCGCGCGTCACCCTGGGCGGGACGTGGGGAATCCGGCCCGGCACCGGGGCGGGCGGGCGCGCTCTTCGCGGGGTCGGGGCCGCCGGCGGGACGCGCAGCCGGGCCCTGACCGGCTGCTCCGCCCGGCGTGTCCCCGGCGGGCCGGGGCCGCGGGGTGGGGCTGGCCGGTGGCCGCCCGCCGGACGGCTGCGGCGCGCCCGGCTGGCCGGCCGCCGGGCGAGGCGACGGGGTGGCCGTGCCGGCGGGCCCGGCCCCGGACGGGCCGGCGGTGTCGGGCTGGGTGAGGTTGATGCGCCCGGTCGGAGCCGCGAGCATGCCCTCGAGCTGGCCGCGCATCCGGGTGAGCTCGGCGAGCAGGGCGTCGCGCTGGCGTACGAGGTCGGCGACCTGGGCGCGGACCCGCTCCTCCTCGGCACGGGCGCTCGCCCGGGCCTTGTTGCGGATCTCCGCGGCCTCCTCCTCCGCCGCCTGCAGGATGCTCTGCATCCGGTCGGTGAAGCTGCCGACCACGTCCGGCGACTCCGCACCTTGCGGCGACGGCTGACCGGGCCGCGGGCGCGGGGTGGGTCGTGGGCGGGCGCCGGGCTGACCGGGGATGCCACCGGGCGGCGAGGGGACGACGGGGATCGGGTGGCTGCGCGCCATCTCGAGATCGGCGCGCATCCGCGACAGCACCCGCTGGAGGCGGGCCACGTGCTCGTCGACCTGCTTGCGGTCGTAGCCCCGGAGGACGACGTCGAAACTGGGGGCGCCGAGAGCGCCCGCATCACTCGTCATCCGTTGTCCCTCCCGAGCGCGAAAGCCCCTCCACCCCGCCGAGGGTAGGTAGGTCCAGCCGGTCAAACCTGCTCGTTCACCCTGACGGAGCATACCGACGTCGGCGGGTCCTCGGGTAACGGAGCAGCGCAACGGCCGGTGCGCGCCCGACGGCGGCGCCCGGAAGGCCTACCATCGACTCGGTGGACACCCGCCCGGCACTCGAGCCCGCGGACGGGGGGCCGTCCGCCCTCCGCCGCACGCTCCACCAGCGCGGCCTCCGGATGACACCGCAACGTCAGCTCGTGCTCGACGCCGTCCGCGACCTCGGTCACGCCACCCCGGAGCAGATCTGCACGCAGGTGCAGCAGGCCGCGCCGGCCGTCAACATCACGACGATCTACCGCAGCCTCGACCTGTTGGAGCGCATCGGCCTGGTGCGCCACACGCACCTGGGCCACGGCGCGCCGACCTACTCGGAGCAGGAGCACCAGCACCTGCACCTGGTCTGCCACTCGTGCGGCAGGGTGACCGAGTCGCCCACCGACCTGATGGACGGCCTCGCGGCGCGGTTGCTCGCCGAGTCCGACTTCGCGCTCGACCCGTCACACGTCGCGCTCTCCGGCCGCTGCGGGGGCTGCCGGGAGACCCAGGAGGAGCAGCCGTGACCGAACAGACGCTGCCAGGTGCGGACGCCGACCCGGGCGTGCCCGCCCACCGCGGCGATCCGCTGGCCGAGCAGCGCGCCATGGCGCGCTCCGCGGCCGTCGTCGACAGGGGCCACCGCGGTGTGGTCACCGTGACCGGCAGCGACCGGCTGAGCTGGCTGCACCTGCTGCTCACCCAGCACGTCAGCGAGCTTCCGGCCGACACCGGGACGGAGGCGCTGATCCTCGACCTGAACGGCCGCGTGCTGCACCACATGGTGGTCGCGCACACCGGCGACACCGTCTTCCTCGACACCGAGGCGGAGGACGTCCCCGAGCTGCTGGACTACCTGCAGAAGATGGTGTTCTGGTCGCAGGTGCAGCCCGAGGACGCCTCGGACCGGCTCGCCGTGCTCAGCGTGGTCGGCCCGGACACGCCCGCGGTGCTCGCCGCGGCGGGCGTCGCCGTCCCGGACCGCCCGGACGGCGTGCTCGCGCTGCCCGACGGGGGCCTCGTCCGGCGGATGCCGTGGCCGGGCACCGACGCCGCCGACCTGCTGGTCCCCCGCGGGGCCCAGGCCGCGTGGTGGGGGCGGCTGACCGCGGGCGGCGCGCGCCCCGCGGGCAGCCTCGCGTTCGAGGCGATGCGCGTGGAGGCGCTGCGGCCGCGGCTGCACGTCGACACCGACGACCGGACGATCCCCCACGAGGTCGGGTGGATCGGCTCCGCCGTGCACCTGACGAAGGGCTGCTACCGCGGCCAGGAGACCGTGGCCCGGGTCGCCAACCTGGGACGCCCTCCGCGCCGGCTCGTGCTGCTGCACCTGGACAGCGGCGACGAGACGCTGCCCGTGCCCGGCGACCCGGTGGTCCGCGACGGCCGTGCGGTGGGCCGCGTCGGCACGGTGGCCCTGCACCACGAGCAGGGTCCGATCGCGCTCGCCCTGCTGAAGCGTTCCGTGCCCGTGGACGCGGAGCTGGTGGCCGGCGCCGACGACCGCGCCGCCCCCGCGGCGATCGACCCGTCGTCGGTCCCGGCGGAGGACGCCGCCCCGCCACCGGGCCGCGCCGCCCAGATCCGCGGCGGCCTGCGCGGCTAGCCACCCCGCACACCCAGCACGGACTTCGCACAAGGCGGGCCGTGTGCGAAGTCGCGGTTGGGGGTGCGACGTCGGGCCGATCTCACCATTCGGGACTATCCTCTCGGCATCCGGGAGCTCAAGTAGGGTCGCGGCATGGGCACGGGACCGCGGTACCGGTGGGTGGTGCTCGCCGTGGGGACGGCCGCGCAGGCGTCGACCGCCTACTTCCTCGGCCTCGCGGCGGTCACGCCCGCGCTGCGCGAGCACTTCGGGCTCGGGGTGGCCGGCATCGGCGTGCTGATGGGGCTCGCCGCGGCCGGGCTCATCCCGACCCTGATCCCCTGGGGCAGCGCCGCCGACCGGTTCGGTGAGCGCTGGGTGATGGCCACCGGGCTCGTCGGGGCCGCGGCGGCGCTCGGCGGGATCGCGCTCGTCGACGGCGCGGTGGCGGCCGGGGCGCTGCTCGTCGTGGCCGGCGCCTGCGGGGCGAGCGTCAACGCCGCGAGCGGTCGGGCCGTGATGACGTGGTTCCCCGCCGCGGGCCGGGGCACGGCGATGGCCATCCGGCAGACGTCGGTGCCGGTCGGGGCCGCGCTCGCCGCCGTCGCGCTGCCCCCGATCGCGCGGGCCGGTGGTGTGCCGGCCGTGTTCGCGGCGCTGGCCGTGACCTGCCTCGCCGCCGCAGTGGCCGTCGCCGCGTGGATCCGTGAACCGCCCGGCGCTCCCGCCCGGTCCGCGCGACCCGCCGCCGGCGCCCGTGACGTCCTGGCCGACCCGCGGCTGCTGCGGTTGAGCCTCGGCGGCTTCCTACTGGTGGTACCGCAGTTCCTCGGCAGCGTGTTCCTCGTCGAGGTGCTGCACGAGGGGTCGGGCCTCCCGCTCGCCGTCGCGGGGGCACTGCTCGCGGCGACCCAGGTGCTGGGCGCGCTCGGCAGGCTCGCGAACGGGGCCTGGTCGGACCGGGCGGGCAGCAGGCTCGGCCCGCTGCGGATCGTCGCCGTCGCGGTCGGGGTGGGCTTCGGGCTCGCCGCGCTCGTGCGCCCGGGGCCCGCCGTGCTGCTCGCCGCCGTGCTGGTGCCCGCCGCGGCGCTCGCGATCAGCTGGAACGGGCTCGTGTTCACCGCGGCGGGCGAGTTGGCCCCGCCCGGGCGCGCCGCCACCGCCATGGCCGTCTCCAACACCGCCAACTACGTCGCCGCGGCAGCGGCACCGGCGCTCGGCGGACTGGTGGTCGAGTTGGCCGGCTGGTCGGCGATGTTGGCGCTCGGCGCGCTCGCGGCCGCCGCGGCCGTGCTCGCGCTGCGCCGCCTCGCCGAGCCCACCGCCGCAGCGCTGCCCGGTTGAACGCGCATGCACCCGATCGGGTACCGGACCTGCGAGGACGCGGCGACCGGCCGTGGCGCTCCGGTGACGCTGACGCCAGCCCAGCGGGTGACCTCCGCCGTGTCCAGCGGCACATGGCCGGTGCCACGTCGCACTCCGGGGCGTTCGCAAGGTACGGTGAACACCAGGAGATTGATGAGATGAATGGGGCCGCCGAGACATCCGGCCGCCCCTTCCCTGTTGTAAGGGGGACCAGCCATGGGGCGCGGACGAGCCAAGGCCAAGCAGACGAAGGTGGCTCGAGAGCTCAAGTACAGCTCCCCCACCATGGATCTCGACGCGCTGCAGCGCGAGATCGGGAGTGCGGCACCCCGCAACGGCGGGGAGGACGACTACGTCGATCCCTACGCGCCCGCCGAGGACGACGAGGACGAGGCCGCGCAGCGCCGCTACCGCTGACCGGCCGGTCGCGGCGGGCGCCGGGGGGCATTCGCCGCGCCGCTCAGCGCGTTCGGTCCGCTCAGCCGGAGAGCGTGAGCGCGACGGAGTACCGGCTCGCCCGGTAGATGTGCGAGCCGTACTCCACCGCTCGGCCACCGGCGTCCCACGCGGTGCGGGTCATCGTCAGCACCGGTGCGCCGCGGGGCTCGTCGAGGAGCCGGGCCTCCGCAGCCGTGGCGGCACGGGCACCCACCACCTGATCGGCCATCCGCGGGACGTATCCGGCTGCCCGCAGCAGCTCGTACAGCCCGCGCCCCTCCAGCTCCCCGGCGCGCAGCCGCAGCACCTCGACAGGCACGGCGTTGTGCATCAGCGCCAGCGGTTCGCCCGCGGCGCACCGGAGCCGCTCGAGCCAGGTCACCTCGGTGCCCTCGGGCACGCCGAGCGCCTCGGCGACGTGGTCCGGTGCTGCCCTGACCTCGAGCGCTCGGATGCGGGTACTCGGCTGCTGGCCCGACTTGGCCAGGTCGTCGTACAGGCTCGACAGCTCCACCGGCCTGCGCACCTTCGGGTGCACGATCTGGGTGCCGATGCCGCGCTTGCGGACGAGCACCCCGCGCTCGACGAGGTACTGGACCGCCCGGCGCATCGTCGGACGCGACACGCCGAGCCGTTCGGCCAGCTCCACCTCGTTGTCCAGGCGGCCGCCGACCGGCAGCTGCCCGCTCTCGATGAGCTGTTCGAGCTTTCCGGCGGCCTGGAAGTAGAGCGGGACAGGGCTCGTGCGGTCGAGCCCCGCCCCCTGCCGTGCCGAGACGTCCACACCCGCTCCCTGTGTCGACCTATGTCAGGACAAAGTGTTGACAGGTACGAGGCGCGAGAGTACACCTGATCCGCGCGGTCGGAGTCGCTCCTGCCGCCGGATCGAAGGGGAGGGCGATGGGGCCGGGAGACGGGCGCGCGACCGCCCTCGAGGTGCTCACGATGGGCCGCATCGGGGTGGACGTCTACCCGCTGCAGACCGGGGTGTCGCTGCGCCACGTGCAGACGTTCGGCAAGTACCTCGGCGGCAGCGCCACCAACGTCGCGGTCGCCGCGGCGCGCCACGGTCGGCGCAGCGCGGTGATCAGCCGGACCGGGCAGGACCCGTTCGGTGAGTTCATCCACGACGCGCTGCAGGGCTTCGGCGTGGACGACCGCTTCGTCACGCCGGTACCGCACCTGCCGACGCCGGTGACGTTCTGCGAGATCTTCCCGCCCGACGACTTCCCGCTGTACTTCTACCGCTTCCCCAAGGCCCCCGACCTGGAGATCTCCGCCGACGAGCTGGACATGGACGCGGTGCGCGCCGCGGGCATCTTCTGGGTGACCGGTACCGGGCTGTCGCAGGAGCCGAGCCGCGAGGCCACGCTCGCGGCCCTGCGGGCGCGGGACAAGGCCGGGCCCACCGTCTTCGACCTGGACTACCGCCCGATGTTCTGGCCGTCCCGCGAGGAGGCCCGTCGCTGGTACCGGGAGGCGCTCCCGCACGCGACCGTGGCGGTGGGCAATCTCGACGAGTGCGAGACCGCGGTCGGGGAGCGCGAGCCCTACGCCGCGGCGGAGGCGCTGCACGCGGCCGGCGTGCAGCTCGCGGTCGTGAAGCAGGGCCCGGCCGGCGTACTGGCCTCCGACGGCACCACACAGGTCGAGGTGCCCCCCGTCCCGGTCGAGGTCGTGAACGGGCTGGGCGCGGGCGACGCGTTCGGCGGCGCGCTGTGCCACGCCCTGCTGTCGGGCTGGGACCTGGAGCGAGCGATGCGCTTCTGCAACGCTGCCGGCGCGATCGTCGCGGGCCGGCTGGCCTGCGCCGAGGCGATGCCGACGACCGACGAGGTCGAGGCCGCGCTCGAGGAGTCCGTCGGTGCGGGCTGAGGGGAGCTCCGCGGAGCGAACGGACAGCGCGGAGCGAACGGACAGCACTGAGCGGCTGCAGGAGATCGTGGAGCTGCGGGTGCGCCGGCCTGCGGCCGTGGCCGAGGCCGCGCTCCGCCGGCGCAGGCCGGCGTCCCTGCTGGGCGAGCACGGCAAGCTCATGATGATCGCCGCCGACCACCCGGCGCGCGGGGCGCTGCGGGCCGGCGACCGGCCGCTCGCCATGGCCGACCGCGGCGACCTGCTCGACCGGCTGTGCCTGGCGCTGTCGCGACCCGGCGTCAACGGGGTGCTCGGCACCGCCGACGTCCTGGAGGACCTGCTGCTGCTCGGCGCGCTCGAGGACAAGGTCGTGGTCGGGTCGATGAACCGCGGGGGGCTCGCGGGCACCACCTTCGAGATCGACGACCGCTTCACCGCCTACGACCCCGCGAGCATCGCGGCGGCCCGGTTCGAGGGCGGGAAGATGCTGGTCCGCATCGACCCGGAGGACCCCGCCACCGCGGCCACGCTCGAGTCCTGCGGACGGGCGGTCAGCGGCCTGGCCGACCAGGGGCTGATGGCGATGGTCGAGCCGTTCATCTCGCACCGGGTCGACGGCCGGGTGCGCAATGAGCTCACGGCCGAGGCGATGATCCGTGCCTCGACGGTGGCCGCCGGGCTCGGCACCACGTCCGCCCGCACCTGGCTCAAGGTCCCGATCGTCGACGAGATGGAGCGCGCCATGGCCGCGACGACCCTGCCCGCACTGATCCTCGGCGGCGAGGTGACCGACGACCAGGACGCCGCGTTCGCGAACTGGAGCAAGGCGCTCGCCCTGCCCACGGTGCAGGGCCTGGTGATCGGACGGTCGCTGCTGTACCCGCCGGGCGACGACGTGGCGGGGGCCGTCGACGCGGCGGTGGGGCTGCTGTGACCAAGCACCTGATCCGTCGCGGGGAGACCGCCGAGGGCCCGTTCTCCCTCGTCGTCACGCCGGAGACCGCCGGCTGGGGTTACAGCTCGCTGCGCGTGCTGGAGCTCCCGGCCGGTGGCCGGGCGTCGTTCTCGACGGGCGAGGACGAGACGGTGGTGCTGCCGCTGTCCGGCGGCTGCCGGGTGGAGTGCGACGGCGAGGCGTTCGACGTCACCGGGCGGCGCAACGTCTTCTCCCGCGTCACCGACTTCGCCTACGTGCCGCGGGACGCCGAGGTCACCGTGTCCTCGACGGGCGGGGGCCGGTTCGCCCTGCCCGCCGCCCGCGCCACCCGCCGCCTGCCCGCCCGATACGGCCCCGCCGAGGGTGTGTCGGTGGAGCTGCGCGGCGCCGGGCAGGCCAGCCGGCAGGTCAACAACTTCTGCAATCCGCAGACGTTCGACGCCGACAAGCTGATCGCCGTCGAGGTGCTCACCCCGGGCGCGAACTGGTCGTCGTTCCCGCCGCACAAGCACGACGAGCAGCGCGAGGGCGAGGCGCAGCTGGAGGAGGTCTACTACTTCGAGGTGGACCGCGACGGACCCGCCTTCCAGCGCGTCTACACCTCGGGACCCGATCGCGAGATCGACGTCTGCGCCGAGGTGCGCAGCGGCGACACCGTGCTCATCCCGCACGGCTGGCACGGCCCGTCGATGGCCACGCCCGGCTACGACCTCTACTACCTCAACGTCATGGCCGGTCCGAGC
>Ga0196958_10000324_pt1 | contig 15420 bp, 12 predicted proteins | sample S1v_10metaG_FD_148654 | JGI IMG/M metagenome (GOLD analysis project Ga0196958, IMG submission 148654) | Soil microbial communities from Anza Borrego desert, Southern California, United States - S1+v_10 | ecosystem: Environmental > Terrestrial > Soil > Desert | place: USA: California | collected...
AGTGTCACCACCGGCTGTTCGGCGCCGAGGGTCTTCACGTACGCGAGGAGGCGGATGAGGTCGTCCTCGTTCACCTGTCCCTGGAACGTCGGCATGATGGGCTGGAAGCCCGCGGCGATCTTCGCCTGCGGGTTGAGGATCGACTCACGGATGTAGTTGTCGTCGGCGGTCACGACGCTGCCGTCGGCCAGAGGACGGTTCTTGCCGTAGATGCCGGCGAGGACCGGTCCGCGCGCGCCTGCGGTGCTGGTGTGGCAGGTGTTGCACGCGTATTTCTCGAAGAGCTTCTCCCCCTGCGAGGCGAGCGAGCCTTCGCTGCCGCCGGCGAGCCAGCGCTGGTACTCGGTCGGCTCCATGACCTCGACCCAGCCGATCATCCCGGAGTGCAGCGTGCCGCAATATTCGGCGCAGAAGATGTGGTAGCGGCCGACCTTCGTCGCTTCGAACCACATCGTACGGAAGCGGTTCGGAAGCACGTCCGCCTTCACGCGAAAGTACGGGAACCACAAGCTGTGAATCACATCCTCGGAGGCCATCGTGATCTTGACCGGACGTCCGACGGGAACGTGCAGCGTGTTGATCTCGCGCTGTCCGGTCGGATGCTGGAACTTCCACATCCACTGGCGTCCCGTAGCGTAGACCTCGAGGGCGTTGGACGGCACGCGGTTCATGCGGAAGAACACCCATGCACCCGCGACGAAGATGCCGATGAAGATGATCGTGGGGATGACGATCCACGTGAGCTCGAGCGCGGCCGGCGGCTCCTGCTCCTGGGCGAGCTCGTTGTCGGGGCGGCGGCGATACTTGATCGCGAAGTAGAAGATGACCGCCCAGATCAATAGCGAGACCGCGCCGGTGACGACGACCAGGAAGAGATAGAGGCCGTCGACGAGCGGCGCAACGCTCGAAGCCTGTTCGGGAAACAGTGGGAAATCTGTCATTTCTTTGTGCGCTCTTTACGGATCAGCACGAAGATGAAGCCGCCGAGGGCGAAGACGGTGGTGATGCCTCCGGCGCGGGCGAACATCATCGCGTTGCGGCTGTACTTCCCCGTGTTCGGGTCGTAGTGAAAGCAGAGAAGGAGGAGCTGGTCGACGGCGTTGCCGACCTTCCCCTCCGAGGCTTCGACGATGGCCATGCGCAGATCGCGCGGCTTGTACTCGAAACCGTAGAAATAGCGGGAGGTACGGCCGTCGGGCGTGAGCACGAGGAGGGCCGCGCCGTGCGCGAACTGGTCGGTGCGGCTGTCGTACGCGTACTGGAACCCGACGGCGTCCGCGAGCTTCTTGATCGCGCTCTCGTGCGCCGTGAGGAAATGCCAGCCGGTGGCGGAGTCGAGACGGCCGTAGCGCCGGACGTACTTTTCCTTCAGCTTCGCGGCGTCTTCGACTTTGTCGCGCGGATCGATGCTGACGGTGACGACGTCGAACTCTTTGCCGATGTCGAACTTGAGGTGCGTGAGGGACGTCGTCGTTCCTTCGAGCACCATCGGGCAGAGCATCGGGCAGCGGTAGTAGACGAAGTTGAGGAGGACGGGACGCCCTTTGCCGAAGTAGTCGCCGAGACGCACGACCTGGCCGGACTCGTCGCGGAACTGAAGGTCGAGCGGGACTCTGGTGTTGAGCTTCTGGGCGATGGAGACGTGGCCCGGCAGCTTGGCGGGTTCCTGCGCCGTCGTCTGCGCGAGGAGCGGGAACGCGAGGAAGAGCGCCAGCAAGGTGGAACGACAGCGCCCCACCGCCTGCCTCGGCGGCATCGCGCCGCCGTTCTGGAAGAGACCGGAGATCACTGGTGCGCTCCTGTGTTCGTGGCCGGAGCGATGCCGGTGTCGGGGGTGACGGGCTGGCCGGAGGGAGCGACGGTGGATGGGGAAATGGTGGCCGGCGGAACGGGCGGCGCCGCGTCTGCCGGCGAGGACGCCGACGCTCCGGAGACGGCGATGCGGGCGGCCATCGTCTTCTTGGCGAGGTCGATGGGGATGTGCACGGTGCCGCGCTGTCTGTCGACCCAGCCGTAGCTCGTGAGCTGCTGCTGTTCGCGCTGGCGCATTTTCTCGAGGTCCGTCACCGGCGTGTCGGCCTGCGGGGGAAGCTCGCCGCCTTTGCCGTCGACGCGCGGGAACGGCTGGAGGAGCGGCTGGTTCTGCGGCACGTCCGCGTTGGCGGGCCGTGTGACCGCGGTGGCCGGCGGATCCATCCGCTTGCGCTCCGCCGAGACGAAGCCTCTGTAGAGGAAGCTGATGACGAGATGCGTGACGACCGAGAAGACGATGAAGATGATGATGAACCAGAACAGCGGACGCACCGGAACGTCGGACGACTCGTGGTGCGTCTCCGGATTGAACAGGTCGTCGTCTTCGTACTGAATGTGCTCAGGCATGGCGGGTCTCCCCCTGCAGGGCGCCCTCGCGGATGGCCTCGTCGACCCACGTCTCGTGAATCGGAATGATGGTCTGCCCCTTCAACTGGTTGATGAAGGCGAAGAGCCACAGTCCGCCGATGCCGAGAAAGGCGAAGAGAGTGATCCAGGAGAAATGGAAGTGCTGCGGGTAATGCGCGGGGCCGATGAGCCAGTAGACGTCGACGAAACGCATCACGAGGATGATCAGGGTGACGATGGCGATGGTCGCCGGCCGGTCCTTGATGCTGCGCATGAGCAGCATGAAGAACGGCAGGAAGAAGTGGAAGATGATGAGGATGGCCGCCATCACGCCCCAGTAGCCGTGCATGCGCGTCGTGTAGTAGGGCGTCTCTTCCTTGATGTTGCCGTACCACACGAGGAGGAACTGCGAGAAGTTCGTGTAGGCCCACAGCATGGTGAAGGCGAGCATCAGGTTGCCGAGATCGCGGAAGTGATTCGGCTTGAGGATGTCGAGCATCGCCTGCGTGCGGGAGATGGCGGTGAGGAAGAAGGTCACGAACGCGTACGCGGAGAGTCCCGCACCGACCGTGAAGGCGATGCCGAACATCGACGAGTACCACTTCGGCTCGAGTGACATGACCCAGTCGACCGAGGCGAGAGTGAGCGTGAGGACGATCATCAGGAGACCCGCCGCGGCCCACTTGCGGCGGGAGAGCTCGACGTACGGCGAGCGGTCTTTGTAGAAGCGGACCGAGAGCACGCGCAGGCGCCACGCCCACAGCGTCCAGAGGGCGAAGTAGACGAGCGCGCGGATGATCCACGCGGTCGGATTGAGGTAGACGGATTTCAGCTCGAGGAGGTGATCGCCTTTGACGATCTCCTCGTTCGCCCAGATGTAGACGTGTTTGAGGCCGAACGCGATCGGCAGGCCGAAGAGGATGAAGAGCGGGATGGTGCGCGCGGCGGCGCCGAGCGGGCGGCGGATCAGCACGCCCCACTCTCCCCCCGTCACGTACTGCAGGCAGAGGATGCCGAGGGCGCCGGCGGCGATGAGGAACCAGAACATGAACGCCGGCAGCCAGGCCTTGAAGAATTCGGGGGCGTTGGTGAAGAAGCCGATCGCCGAGACGGCGACGCCGATGATGCCGACGATGAGCGCCGGCATCTGCGCGCGGGCGACGCCGGTGGCCTTCGTGGCGCCGGAGGTGGTGGTGGCGGTCGCCATCAGTGTCCTCCTCCGTGCGCGGGAGCGGTGGTCGCCGCGGGCGCGTCGAGCTGGGCGCGGTCGCCGGCGGGGACGTCGTTCACGGTCGCGTTCTGGCTGAGCTGCAGCGCGCGGATGTAGGCCACGATGGCCCAGCGGTCGCGCGGCGGAATCATCGTTTTGTACGGCGGCATGGCGCCGAATCCATTGGTCATGACGTCGAAGAAGTGTCCGGTGGTCTGGTTGCGCAGCGTGAGGGTGTGGAACGAGGGGGGACGGCGATAACCGCGCGAGGGGATCATGCCGTTGCCATCGCCGACGCGGCCGTGGCATTGCGCGCAGTAGATGTCGTAGCGCTCGTGCCCGCGATTGATCACTTCAATGGTGACGGGCATCGGATAGCCGTCGGCGAGCGCGCCGTTGACCCGGCCGGTGTCGAAGAACGGATTGGTCGAGAGCTCGCCACGCGCGACGGTGCCGTCGATGCGCGGGCGCGCGGACATGCCGTCCTGAAAAAACGCGCTCGGCTCGAGCGGGTCGTAGCGGGGCTGGGTGGCCATTTTCTGGCGGCAGGCGCCAAGGAGCACGAGAACCAGAATGCAGAATGCAGAATGCAGAATTGAGAAGCGAGAAGTGCGCGGCGCAACGCCACTTCTGCATTCTGCATCCTGCATTCTGCATTCGCGCGCGGCGCGCGCGCCGTTACCACGGAACATCGGTCACCTCACGGGGGCCGAGACTCTCGAGGAGGCGACGCGCCTCTTCGAGACGGAACTTCGGATCTCGCGCCTGAATGACGAGGAAGAACTTGTCGCGTGACGCGGAGTCGAAGCGACGAAGGTTGAAGATGGGGTGATACGGCATCGGCAGGCCGTTGAGGGCGAGCATGCCGAAGACGGCGCCCAGGGCGGCGAGGAGGATCGTGCACTCGAAGGTGATCGGGATCCACGCCGGCCACGAGTTGAGCGGCTTGCCGCCGATGTTCAGCGGATAGCTGACCACGTTCGCGTACCACTGCATGAAGAAACCGCCGGCGCCGCCGAGGATGCCCATGGTCAGGACGATGAGCGAGAGGCGCGACTTGTGGAAGCCGACCGCCTCGGCGAGGCCGTGGATCGGGAACGGCGAGAACGCGTCGGTGTGCGTGTAACCCTTTTCGCGCACCGCGTTGGCGGCGTCGAGCAGCGTCTGCGGATCGTTGAACTCCGCCACGACGCCGTAGAGACCTTCTTTGATCTTTCCGATGGCCATGGCGTCAGTGCTCCTCGTGCTCCGCATGCGCCTGCGCTTCAGGCAGGAGCGTGCGCATTTCGAAGATCGAGATCATCGGGAGGAACCTCACGAACAGGAACAGCAGCGCGAAGAAGAGACCGATCGAGCCGATGTAGAAGCTCCAGTCCCACACGGTGCCGTGGTACATGCCCCACGACGACGGGAGGAAGTCGCGGTGCAGCGACGCGGGGATGATGACGAAGCGCTCGAGCCACATGCCGACGTTGACGAACATCGCCACGACGAAGAGCCAGAACGGCGACGTACGGAAGCGCTTGAACCACATGAGCTGCGGCGCGAGGCCGTTGCAGATCCAGAGCGCGGCGTACATGCTCGCGTACGGACCGGTCGCGCGATTCTTGAGCATGAACGTCTCGAAGACGTTGCCCGAATAGAGCCCGTAGAACCACTCCATCGCGTAGGCGTACGCGACGATCATTCCGGTGGCGAGCATCACCTTGCCCATGTTCTCGAGGTGGCGCATGGTGATGAAGTCTTCGAGCTTGAAAAACTTTCGCGCGGGGATGGCCAGCGTGAGCACCATCGCGAAGCCGGCGAACACGGCGCCCGCGACAAAGTACGGCGGGAAGAACGTGGCGTGCCATCCGGGCAACTGGGCGACGGCGAAGTCGAACGACACGATCGTGTGCACGGAGAGCACGAGCGGCGTCGAGAGGCCGGCCAGCAGGAGATACGCGTGCTCGTAGCGATGCCAGTGCTTCGCCGAGCCGCGCCAGCCGAGGGCGAAGAGGCCGTAGATGCGCTTGACCCAGAGGTTCGTGGCGCGATCGCGGAGCGTGGCGAGGTCGGGGATCAGACCGACGTACCAGAACAGCGCGGAGACCGTGGCGTACGTCGAGACCGCGAACACGTCCCACATGAGCGGGCTGCGGAACTGCGGCCAGAGGCCCATGGTGTTCGGGTAGGGGAAGAGCCAGTAGTCATACCAGGGACGGCCGGTGTGCAGCGCCGGATAGAGACCGGCCGAGGCGACGGCGAAGAGCGTCATCGCTTCGGCGAAGCGGTTGATGGACGTACGCCACTCCTGGCGGAGGAGCAGGAGGATGGCCGAGATCAACGTGCCGGCGTGACCGATGCCGATCCACCAGACGAAGTTGATGATGTCCATGCCCCATCCGACCGGATGGTTGATGCCCCAGATGCCGATGCCCTTGCCGATGAGCATGGTCATCGAGACGGTGAGCAGGCCGACGCCGCCGAGGGCGATGAGGAAGCCGATCAGCCAGCCGATGGGCGTCTTCTTGCGCAGGACGATCGTGGAGATGTGATCGGTGATCGTCGAGAACGAGTGCCCGGGCTCGATGGTCGGCACAGGGATGAAGCGCTCGGGAATGCGCGTCTCCTGCGTGACGGGCCGGACCTCGTGCTGTGGTGTTTGGTCTTTTGTCGCCATTGGGTTAATCCGTCGTGCTGCGAGCGATGAACGATGATCGATGAGCGATGAGCGGCGTCATCGCGGGGCCGTCGCTTCGTCTCCGTTCATCTCTCATCTCTCGTTTGCTGCGAGCGATGAACGATGCTCGATGAGCGGCGACATCGCAGGACCGTCGCTTCGTCTCCGTTCATCTCTCATCTCTCATCACTCATCTCTCGTTTGCTGCCTCACTCATGCCCTGTATCCGCGGTGTGTCCGGTGGCGAGATCGGGATGCGGGTTCCGGATGGCGCCGAGGTAGGTGGTGCGCGGGAGGGTCTGCAATTCTTCGAGCAGGGCGTAGTGGTGCGGCTGCGCTTTGAGGTTCGCGACCTTGCTCGATTTGTCGTTCATGTCGCCGAAGACGATCGCTTCGGTGGGGCAGGCCTGCTGGCAGGCGGTGACGACCTCGCCGTCGCGGACGCGGCGTCCCTGCTTTTCCGCCTCGATCTTCGCGGAGTTGATGCGCTGCACGCAGTACGTGCACTTTTCCATGACGCCGCGCGTGCGCACCGTGACGTCGGGGTTGCGCATGGCCTTGAGGGACGGCGTGTCGTAGTCGGAGTAATGGAAGAAGTTGAAGCGGCGGACTTTGTACGGGCAGTTGTTCGAGCAGTAGCGCGTGCCGACGCAACGGTTGTACGTCATGTCGTTGAGACCGTCTTCGCTGTGCGAGGTGGCCTCGACGGGGCAGACCGGCTCGCACGGCGCCGTCTCGCACTGCATGCACGGCACCGGCTCGTGGAAGACTTCCGGGTTGTCGATATCGCCGCGGTAATAACGGTCGATGCGCAGCCAGTGCATCTCGCGCTCGCGCACCACTTCGTCCTTGCCGACGATGGGAATGTTGTTCTCGCTCTGGCAGGCGATCACGCAGCCGTTGCATCCGGTGCAAATGGACGTGTCGATGACCATCGCCCACGCGTGCTTGGTGCTGTAGTCGTACGCGGGGTAGAGGTTCGTCGAGTGCTCGCCATGTCCGGCCACGTCGCTGCCGTGGTGCGGGTCCTGCGCGAAGCGCGGATTCTGTTTGTAGCCTTCGAACGTCGCGGCGCGAATGAGTCCGCGCTCGCCGACGAGCTTCGGATCGATCGACTGATGCTCCTGCGTGCACGCGATCGGATAAATGCGCGGCGCGTCGTCGGACATCGTGATCCGCGCGCCGGGCCCGCCGTGCAGCGCGTTCGAGAAGCGCAGCGGGTACGTGTTGAAGCCGACGTTGTCGCCGATCTTGCCGGCCATCCTGCGGCCGTAGCCGAAGTAGACCGTGGCCACGTCTTCCGCGTAGCCGGGGACGACCCAGATCGGGAGGCGCATGGAAACGCCGCGATAGGTGATCGTGGCGAAACGCGTGCGCTTTTCGTTGACGAGCGGATCGCGTTCCTCCGAGGTGTAGCCGATCTTCTCGGACGTCTTCGGCGAGACGATGAGGACGTTGTCCCAGGTGATCTTCGTCTGCGGCTTCGGGAGCTCCTGCAGCCAGCCGTTGTTGGCAAAGCGGCCGTCGTAGATGGTCGGGTCGTGGCGGAGCTCGAGCTCGATGCCTGATGTTGCTGGCGGCTGATTGGTGGTTGCCGCGGGAGCCGACGCGGCGACGGCGATGGGCGGCAGTGCGGTGCCGGCCATGAGCCCGTCGTGGAGCCATTTGCGCCAGGTGGCTTCCGTCGCACCGCGGCCGAACCAGTAGTTGCGGACGGTCTGGTACGGCGTCTGATCGAGACCACCGATGAGCGCGCCCACGACTTCGTGCGCGGAGCGGCCGTTGTAGAGCGGGGCGATGAGCGGCTGGATGATGGAGACGGTGCCGTCGTGCCCGCGCGCGTCGCTCCACGTCTCGAGCCAGTGCGTGTCGGGGATATGCCAGTGACACGCATACGAGGTCTCGTCGTAGTAGAGGGAGTGATGGACGCGGAACGGAACTCTGTCGAGCGCTTTCGCGAACTGGAGATCGGCGGGGGCGTCGAAGACGGGATTGCCGCCGAGGATGATGAGCGCGCGGACGGCGCCGGCGTTCATGTCGCGCACGAGCTCGGCGAGCGAGGCGAGCTGGTTGACCGGTGCCACCTCGATCGGGTCGGTGACCAGGACCGTGGTGCCGATGTTGCCGAGCTGTGTGTTGATCGCGTGCGCGATCGCGTGCACCACCGCGGGCTGTTCGTCGCCGGCGATGACGACGCTCGCGCCGCGATTGGCCTGCAGGTCTTTGACGAGCGCGCTGAGGACGGGAGTCGTCCCCTCCCCTGCCAGGATCTGGCGTGCGATCGCTTCGATCTGCGACGGCTTGACCGGGATGCGGTGATCCGCGACCGAGCCGGTGTTGCTCATGCTGCCTTCGATGGCGTAGAGGCGGTTGATCGACTGCGTGACGCCATGGCGCACGCGGCGGCGCGCCATGAAGTCGCGCGCATAGCGCAGGTGCGCGGCGCCGTCGCCGAGGAAATCGGAGCCGAGGGAGACGACGACATTCGCTTTGGTGAAGTCGTAGTGGGTGTTGACGTAGCGGCCGAACGCGAGGCGGCCGCCTTCGCGCACGCTGTCGTGATTGACCGCCTCCCACTGGTGCCACTTCATGCCGGGGTACTGCGCGGCGAGCGCCTGGATCTGCGCGCCGAGGGTCGGCGAGGTGATGGTCTGGGTGAGGATGCGCAGGCCGGCGCCGTTCGTGCGCGCGGCGTTCATGACCGGCTGCAGGGCGGCGATGAACTCGCCCCACGTCGCGGTGTCGCCGAGCTTGCGGACGACCTGCGAGCGGTCGGGATCGTAGAGGTTGAGCACCGAGGCCTGCATGAACGCGTCGGACGCGCCGATCGTGGTCGGGTGCTCGGGGTTGCCTTCGATCTTCGTCGGGCGGTTGAGGTGGCTCTCGACGAGCACGCCGTGCGCGACGCCGCCGAGCGGCATGGCGCTGGCGAAGAAGAGGGGCTTGCCGGGGATGACGCTCTCCGGCTGGTTGACGTACGGAACGATGGCGTCCGCGGGCTGGCGGCAGGCGGCGAGTCCGGCCATGGCCACCGAGGCGCCCATGAGCTTCATGAAGTCGCGGCGGTTCGCGCCCTTCTGGAGAGGGATGGCCTGCTGTGGGAACTCCTGCGTGAAGAAGTCGTCGAAGACGTCGCTGCGCGACAGCTCCTCGAGACTGCGCCAGAACTCCTTGCCGCGCAGATCGCCTACGCGGGCGCGGAACTCGGTGAAATCCAGTGTCTTGTTTTCACTCATGCGATGACTGTCGTCGGTTGTCCGTCGTCAGTTGTCTGCGAGTTGCCGTTCGACGGGACCTCGCAGAGAACCGATAACCGAGCACCGGCAACCCTCTAGTAATGACACGCCGAACAATGCGTCTTGGACTGCACGCGGTATTGCTGGACGAGCTGCGGCCCGAGCACTGCCTGGTTCTTCGGGACGTAGTTCATGTTGAACACTTCGGAGCGTGGACGGATGTACTTCTCCGGCGCGCGGTGGCACGAGAGGCACCATTCCATCGTCAGCGGCGAAGCCTGGTAGACCAGGTTCATTTTGTCGATGCGGCCGTGGCAGCTCGCGCAGCCGACGCCCTTGGCGACGTGGATGTCATGACGGAAATGCACAAAGTCCGGCAGACGATGGACGCGGCTCCACACGAGCGGCTTGCCGGTGCGGAAGCTCGCGCGTACGGGCTCGAGCATCTCCGCGTTCGTCCAGATCTGCGAGTGGCAGTTCATGCACGTCGACGTCGGCGGGATGCCGGCGAAGCTGGAGGTCTCGACCGTCGTATGGCAATAACGGCAGTCGATCCCCAGGCCGGCGACGTGGTGCTGGTGGCTGAAGGGAACGACCTGTTCGCGATGGATGCCCTGGTTCGTAAAGTACGGCGAACGGACGATGCCGCCGATCACCCAGAGTACGAAGCCGGCAATGAAGATCGCGCCGAAGATCGTGACGCGTGAGAGCGTATTGGCACTGCGGTGGAAAATCTGCGCCATTCCAGGCTGCTACCGTCCGGTTTGAGATTTCGAAAACGAGAGTGAGGGCAGATGCTGCCGCGGGCTGCGAGGCGCGCGGGGAGCCGCGCGACGGGGGGCATCATATTCATATTTGCCGGTGACGCAAGGGCAGTAAATTCACACGCGTGAAACTCCGCCGGACACAACCAGCGCCATGACGCTCGCGCTGTCCGCATCGAGCGGCGTGACGCGCTCTTTCGCCACCACCAGCAGGCAGCCGTCCCAGGTGTAGGAAAAAGGGACATAGACCGCGACGCTCCCCTGGATGCCGAGGGAAGCGAGATCGTCGCGGGTGATGAAGCCGAACGTCTTCACCCCTTCGGTGACGGAGATCGTGACCGGCCGGTCGAAGCGGCGCTTGTTGCCGACGAACGCTTCGAGGAGATCCTTGATCGCGGCGTAGACGATGCGGACGATCGGCGCGTTCGTGAAGAGCTTTTCCGTCAGCGCAAAAACTCGGCGGCCGACGAAGTTCCCGGCCAGGGCACCGATGACGACGATCGCCACGACGAGCACGAGCAGGCCGAGGCCGGGCAGGTGCAGGTTGAGAAGGCGGTCCAGGCGGGTGAAGGTCTCGTAGACGAGATAGACGGTGAGGGCGATGGGGACGACGATCACCAGACCGCGCAGGAAGTTCTTGACCAGCCAGTTCATGCGCAGATCTTAGGGGGAAAGGCAGAACGTAGAACGCAGAACGCAGAATGTAGAACGAAGAAGGGGGACGGGCGAGACCGTGGCCCTTTCTTCATTCTGCGTTCTTCATTCTGCGTTCTGCGTTCTGCGTTCTGCGTTCGCCTTTCCCAAGTCCCCGACGGCCGCCACCACCGCCCCCCACCTCTCCTCCCCGGTTCCACTCACGATCTGCCAGTCGCACCCGAATTCGTCGAGGGCGGCGCGGAAGGCGTCGAAGAGGTCTTCGCGCGCGTCGCCTCCGGCATCGCGCGCGGGATCGGGGTTCCACGGGACGTCGGTGTCGAGCAACAGATAGTGGTCCGCTTTGCGCCTGCGCGCTTCCTTCTCGATCCATCGTGGGCAACTGCCGTAGTAATGGCGTGCGTAGACGACGGTGGAGAGGAGATCGGTGTCGAGCAGCACGGCATCGCCGTCGAGCAGCGCGATCTCCCCTCGCGCGATCGGCTCCACATCCGCGGCCGTCAGTTCGTGGCCGTGCTGCTCCGCGTATACGCGCGCGTATTCGACGGTCACGGCGATGCCGAGCTCGCGCGCGGCGCGCTCGGCGAGCTCGGTCTTGCCCGTCGACTCAGGACCCGTCAGACAGATGCGCGCCATGCATGGACCGCTTCCAATCTCTGTACCCGACGACCGCGAGAATCCACAGGCCGACGTACAGCACTGCCGTGAGCTTCAGGTCCCGCACGTAATAGAGCGGCACGGAGACGGTGTTGACGAGCACCCACAGAATCCAGTTTTCGAGCCATTTACGCGCGGTCATCCACTGCGCGACGAGACTCCATGCGAAAAGCGACGAGTCGACGTACGGATTGGGATTGTCGGTGTACGTGAGCTGGATCCAGATCGTGGCGGCCGAGGCGAGGACGCCGGAGGCGACGCCGGCGACCCACCCCCAGCGGGGCGTGCGCGTCACCGGCAACTGCGTGTGACGCGCGCCGCCGTACAGCCATGCGTACCAGCCGTAGAGCATGAGGGCGAAGCAGATGATCTGCAGCAGCGACTCGGCGTAGAGCTTCGCCGTGTAGTACAGCCACGTGTACATCGCCAGGGCGACGAGGCCCGTGGGGTAGTACCCGATGTGCTCGCGCGTGGCCAGCCAGATGCTGAGCAGCGTGATGACGACCGCCGCGAGCTCGAACCCGTTCTGCGCCAGCCAGTTCAAAAGTCGAAGTCCATCAGGATCACCGCATTGCGTGTGGCCTGGGGATAGTAGTACGCCGTGCCGCTTTGCACGTCGCCGGTGGAATAGAGATAGCTGTAGCCGCTCGGATAGACGCGCTCCGCGTCGAGGGCGTTATTGACCTGCAGCGTGACGCGCATCCGCGGCGTGAAGGCATACGACGCGGTCAGGTCGAGCATCGTGTACGACGGCGCCACGAGTCCATTGGTATTGTCGAGATACGACTCGCCCACATGACGGCCGGTGGCGCCGAAAAGCAGTCGATTGCCGGGCGTATACGTAATGCTCTGGCTGAGGAGCACCGAGGGGGTGAGCAGCGGCTCGACGTCCTCGTAATGCACTGCACGCGCGTCGACCCAGTTCCCGGCGTCGTCATAAACGTCGACGACCTGCGTCCATTCGTCGATGCGATTGCTGCTGAAGTTTGCGCTCGTCTGCAGACGCAGGCGCGGATGCGCCTGCCACGATGCCTCGAGCTCGATACCACGGCGGTGGCTGCGGTCGACGTTGCGGCGCAACGGCAATCCGATCTCCGACAATTCGCCGGTCAGGGCGATCTCGTTGCGGAATTCCATGGCGTAGACGTTCGCCGCGAAATCGACGTTCGCGCGACGGAAGTTCCAGCCGGCCTCGAAATCGATCACGCGCTCCGGACGCACCGCGTGCAGGTCATAAGGAATGGTGGGATTGTCTTCCCCGAAGAAGAGGTCATTACGCGCCGGCTCGCGCGTCGTATAGCCCGCGGAGGCATAAACGCTGGAATGCGCACCGAGCGCATACCGCGCACCGAGCTTGGGATTGAAGAACGTCCAGCCGATCGATTCCAGATCGATGTCGCCGTGATATTCGAACGTGGCGCGGCGCACCTGTGCGTCGCCGTAAAGAGACCACGCACCGGCGGCGTACTGCACTTTGGCGAAGGCGTTGGCCTCCCCTTTCGTGCCGTAGTTCGCATAATCGCGTTGCTCGAGCGAATCGCGCGTATGGTCGCGTTTGAAGCGATTGACGTGCACGCCGTAATTCGTCGTCACGTTGCCGTGCATGCGGCTGTACGTGAGGATCGAGCCCATGAGCATGCCGTCGAGGCCGTACTGGGCGAGGACGTCCGTCCCGAAATCGTAGAGGCGATACCAGCCATAACCGCGCTGGTAATAAACGGAGGCGGTCATGTCGGCGTTGCTGCCCAGGGGACGGATGTACTGGAGCTGGGCGAGGTCGTACCCGAAGCTGTCGCGCTCCTCGGGACGCAGCGGATTGTTGCGCAGGTCCGTTTCCAGCGTGGCCTCGTCGGTGGCGTAGAACGAGAGCTGCTGGTTCTCGTGTCCCGAGAATCCGCTCAACTTCAGCAGCGCATTGCCGGCCTGTTTCGTGCCGCTGAAGAACAGGTTGCGCTGCTCGGTCGCCGAGTTGCGCCGGAAGCCTTCGTTCTCGAGATAGGAAAGCCGCGTATAGAACGCGAAATCACCGGGCAGCGCGCCGGAGTGGTAGCCGGCGGAAACCTGGCGATTGCCGAACGAGCCCAATCCGAGGGTCGCGTCGATCTTCTGTGTCGGGGCGACGTCGATGCTCTCGAGATTGACCGACCCGCCGAACGACGCCGACCCGAACGTCGACGTGCCCACGCCGCGCTGGATCTGGATGCTCTGCAGCGACCTGGCGAGATCCGGAAAGTCCACGAAATACGTGGTCATATCCTCGGAATCGGCGAGCGGCACGCCGTCGAGCGTGAAATTGATGCGCGACGCGCCGATGCCGCGCAGGGTGATGTACGAGTAGCCGGCACCGCCGGCCCCCGACTCGCTGTACGCGCTGATCGAAGGCGCGTCGCGCATCAGCAGCGGTACGTCCTGGCCGTGATAGCGCTCTTCGATTTCCGCGCGAGTGACGTCGGTCTTCGTGACCGGCACGTCGTCGTCCGCGCGGATGGCGGAGACCTCCATCGTCTCTTCGAACACGGGAGGAGCGGACTGCGCGAACAGAGTGGTGGTGAGGAAAAGAAACGCCGAGAAAAGAATGGTCTTCATCTGCCTTCCCTACGCCGGTCTCAACCGGATCAGGTTCCGCGGGTGTGATCTCAGGCCGTCATGGCCACCCCGAGGCTGCGCGGAGTGTAACGTTTTCCGTGGCGGAAACACTACTCTTGCCGAAGAGAGATTCTGATGGCCAAACCGAATGTGACAGTCGTGGCGGAGCCGCGGGTGGCGGGGTCGTTCGTCTACGGACCGCTCGCCGCGAAGTCGAACGCCGACGCCGAGAACGGGCAGCTCGCCGTGGCGTTCAACATCACGAACAACGAAGCCCTGCCGGTCACCGTCGGCAGCGTGACGATCTCGTTCACGGGCCAGCCGTCCGTGCCGGCGAAGACGGCCATTCCGGTTCCGCAACTCGCCATCCCGGCGGGGACCACGCAGGTGCAGTATCTCCTCAGCCCCGATCACGTCATCCTGCCGGTCCCGGCGCCGGCAAGTGTCTCGTTCAGTCTCGCCTTCGACGGGTTCACCGATCCCGTGGTGCTCTCGCTGCCGCTGGCGCAGTACGCGAGCGACGGCTTCCTCTTTCCGGCGCGATCGAGCGACTTGAAGAAGGGTGAGTTCTGGGGCGGCAGCAGCGCCATCCACGGCGGCGCGGGCGGCGGCACGCAGATGTTCGCGTACGACCTCGCGGTCTACGGCTACAACTCGACCGCCGGCTGGGACCGCGTCATCGACGGCACGACCGGCAACCAGAACTCCGACTATCACTGCTGGGGCAAACCGATCTACGCGATGGCGGACGGCACGGTCGTGCAATTCCTCGACACGATGGCCGACAACAACACCGCACCGAATTTTCCGGTCCCGACGCCGAATCCGGTCGAGGGGAATCACTTCTATATCCAGCACGGCGACGTGCTCGCCGGGTACTGCCACTTTCAGCTCGGCTCGATGAACCCCGATCTGCTCGCCGCCGGCGCCACCGTCACGGAGGGTCAGTTCCTCGGCCTCGCCGGCAACACCGGCAATTCGTCCGAGCCGCACCTGCATCTGCAGATCATCCGCGGCGCGGTGCCGTGGGGAGACGTCGGCATGCCGCTGACGTTCCGCGGCGCGTACACGCTGGAGATGTCGCAGGTCGACACGAAAGCGTGGCCCGCGAACACGAACTCGCCGTGGAACCTCATGGAAGGACGCGCGCTGCCGAACGTCTTCTCCGCGGTGTGGCCGGGCCCGCTGAAGATCGGATGGAGCAAGAAGACGTTCGGCTACGTGCTGGCGTGGGCGTGGCTGATCGTCATCGGCGGATGGATGATCACGCCG
>Ga0196958_10000325_pt1 | contig 15414 bp, 13 predicted proteins | sample S1v_10metaG_FD_148654 | JGI IMG/M metagenome (GOLD analysis project Ga0196958, IMG submission 148654) | Soil microbial communities from Anza Borrego desert, Southern California, United States - S1+v_10 | ecosystem: Environmental > Terrestrial > Soil > Desert | place: USA: California | collected...
CCCCAGCCGCGGCAACCAGCCCCACAGCGGCGCGACCTGTTCGCCGTTGCCCACCAGGAAGATCAGTGCCAGGAGCACGGCCGCGGCGATTCCGCACGCCAGTACGCATTTGCCCCACTCGCGCCATTCGAGGCGGGCCTTCTCCCGCCCTCTCGGCTTGGGCGGCGGGGGCGGCCCGCCCGCGAACCGGTGCGCGAACCGCACGTCGGCCCACCGGATCATCGAGGGCCCGAACACCACACTGAAACCGAGGTACACCGCGGCGAGGCCGTGCACGAAGTTCGCCTTGCCGCCGCCTTGGAGGTCGAGCACCGTCGCGACCAGCACCACGAGGTCGATCACCGGGGTGAGGGCCAGCAGCACGATACTCGTCCGCTTGAGCCGGAGCAGGTAGCGGGCCAGCAGGCCGACCCCGATGGCGACCCAGAAACCGATCTCCCCGGCGGCGATCACCGCCGCCATCGGATTCTCCGCGAAAAAGTCCCAGATCTTGTTCACCCTTCGAGCTTCGCCTCCGACGGCGGTCCGGCGCGTCGGTGAAGGGCAGGAGATCATCGTCATCACTTCGTAGGACCCCGCCGCCCGCCCCGGTGTGCTGGGATGGATCGGTGCCCACGTTGGTCCCCCGCCTGAGTCATCTCCCGTTGTGGAAGCAGGACCTCGTCATCGCGCTCGGCACCTGGCTCATCGGCGCCCTGGTCTACCTCAGCGGGATGCAGGTGCTGCTCAACGGCCCGGACACGACACCGCTGTGGATCCGGCTGACCGAGCTGACCGTGTTGTGCGCGCTGGAAATGCTGCGCCGCAAGGTCCCGTGGGCGCTGCTCGCCGCGCTGGTCGTGGTCGCCGTGGACGTGGCGATCAGTCCCTCGCTGCCGATCCTCGTCGTCTTCACCGACTTCCTCTACGCGACGACGCTCTACGGTTCGCGGCGGATCAGCCGGGTGATGATCGGCATCGCCGCGCTCGGGACGCTCGCGGCGATCTGCCTGGCGCTCGTCCTCTCCTCGCAGTGGCGGACGGCGATCCTGGTGGCGTTCGCGTTCCTGCCGTTCCTCGTCACCCCGGTGTGGTGGGCGGCGAACGTGCGGCAGCAGCGGGACATCGCCGAGAACGAACGGGCCAACGCCGTCCAGCTGGCCACGATCGGCGAACTGGACCGGCGGGCCGCGGTCGCCGGGGAACGTTCGAAGATGGCGCGGGATCTGCACGATGTCATCGCCGGGCATCTCTCGGCGATCGCGATCCAGTCCGAGGCCGCGTTGTCGATCGCCTCCGCCGACCCGAAGCTGTCCAGGAAGGTGCTGGAATCGGTGCGGGAGAACAGTGTGAGCGCGCTGGAGGAGATGCGCGCGATGATCGGGCTGCTGCGCGCGGACTCCGACATCGAGACGACGGCGCCCGCCCGGCTGGCCGAACTGTCCAAACTGGTCGATTCGGCGCGGGCGAGCGGGCTGGAGGTCGAACTCGGTTCCGTACCGGACCCGTCGTCCCCGCTGCCCGCCGCGGTCGATCTGACCGCGTACCGGATAGCGCAGGAGGCGCTGACGAACGCGGTGAAACACGCCCCCGGCGGCCGCGCGGTCCTCGACATCCGCTCACGCGGCGGCATACTCACCGTCGAGGTGCGCAATGATCTTCAGCCGGGCCGCCTCGACGACGGCGGGACCGGGCTCGGCCTGCTGAACATGCGGGAACGCGCCGCCGCGGTGGGCGGCACCCTCGCCGCCGGGCCGTCCGGCGGCGGCTGGCTGGTCCGCGCCGAACTGCCTCTGGAGGGGTCTTGACCATCAAAGTCCTGGTCGCCGACGACCACGGCGCGATCCGTGCCGGGTTGATGATGATCCTCGGGAACGCCGAGGGCATCGAGGTGGTCGGCGAGGCCGCGGACGGCGCCACGGCCGTCCGCCAGGCGAAGGCGCTGAAGCCGGACGTCGTGCTGATGGACGTCCGTATGCCCGGTGTCGACGGCATCGCGGCCACGCGGGAACTGACCGCGGCGGGGCTCTGCGAAGTTCTCGTGCTGACCACCTTCGATCTCGACGAGTACGTCCACGCCGCGCTTCGGGCGGGCGCGGCCGGATTCCTGTTGAAGTCGGTGGAGGCGGCGAGGCTGATCGAGGCGGTGAAGCTGGTCGCGGCGGGCGAAGGAGTGCTTGCCCCTCAGGTCACGCGGAAGCTCATCGCCGCCTTCGCCGCGGGGACGCGCGAGCCGTCTCTCGTCCCCGCCGGCCTCGGTGACCTGACCGAACGCGAGCGCGAAGTGCTGGCGTGCCTGGGCGGCGGCCTGTCCAACGCGCAGATCGGCACCCGGTTGCGCATCGGCGAGACCACGGTGAAGACGCACGTCTCACGGGTGCTGACGAAGCTGGACCTGCGGTCGCGGGTGCAGGCGGCGATCCTCGCGCAGGAGAACGGTGTCGTGCTGGAAGGGTGACCTCGCACCGATCCGCGAGCCGGCCGGTGATCTTCTAGCGTGACCGTTCACGCGGGGGTCGAGGCGAAATCCCACGCGGGTCCGTCGGTCACGCTTTCCTTCGTACTGGGCGCCGTGGTGGCCGGGATGGCCCGCGACGTCGAAGCCCGCCGGGCGGCCGGCGGCGTCCGGACAGGTCCGTCCGGCACCGTCGATTCCGGAGGACATCAGTCTCGGAACGTCCACGACTTCATGATGAACGGTCCGTCGTTCGACGCCCCGGCGGAGGCGTAGGTCGCCAGCGCGGCCTCGTTGTCCGTTTCGACCCCGACCCACATGCCGCGGCAGCCCCGCTCCCGCGCGATCCCGGCCAGCGCGTCGACCAGGTCACGGCCGATCCCGCGCCGCTGGTAGTCCGGGCTGACGTCGAGTTCGTTGAGGAACATCTCGGTGCCCTTGTCCGGATGCGTCACCTCGGTGCCGGTGATCATCCCCGCGGGCTCGCCGTCCTCGTAGGCGATCAGGAGATGGTTCTCCTCCGCCGCGAGGAACTTCTCGGACGCCGCGCGTTGCGCCGGGCCGTCGAACAGGTGCTGGGCGGCGACGACCTCTTCGACGGTACCGGCCCGCCGGATCTCGGCCACGTGTCCTCCTGGTGTTCGAAGCGCCACAGGCTGGTCAGTATCCCGCTCAGGAAGGCGTCGGGCCATCGCGTTTCCCCGGCGAACGCAGCGCGACCCCGGCGACGACGGCGAGCGTGCCGATGGCTTCGGGCAGGGTAGGCACCTGCCGGAGCCACAGGAAGCCGATCAGCCCCGCCGTGACCGGGAGCAACGCGAGCAGCAGCGCGAACCGTGCCCGCCCTGCCCTGCGCAGGACCACTTGGTCCAGCGCGTACGGCACGACGGTCGAGAGCACGCCCACCCCGATACCCAACAGCAGCAGTCGTGGCGAAGCCCACACCGCGCCGGTGCCGAGCGCCAGCGGCGACAGCACCACGGTGCCGACGGCGAACCCGACGGCCAGTCCGTCGATCCCGTTCCCGCCGACCGCGACCCGCTTCCCGAGCAGGATGTATCCGGCCCAGGCGGCCGCCGCGCCCAGCGCGAACAGCACCCCGAGCAGGCCGCCTTCGAGCCGGACGTCCGCGATGGCGAGCACCCCGGCCGCCACCAGCAGCAGCGCGAAGACGTCCCGGTGAGTGCGCGAACCGAACGCGGCCACCACCACGGGTCCGGCGAACTCGAGAGCGACCGCCGTGCCGAGGGGCAACCGCGCGATCGCCTCGTAGAAGAGCACGTTCATCCCGGCGGTGACGATGCCGAAGGCACCCGCGAGCAGGAAGGTGCGCCCCGTCCACGCCGAGCGGGGTGGCCTGCGCCACGCCAGGAGGACCACCGCCGCCCCGAGGCAGCGAAGCCAAGCCACCCCCGCGGGGGAGGCGACCGAAAAGAGACCTACGGCGACGGCCGCACCGGCGTACATGGAAATTCCGCTGAGAACGAACAAGATCGGTGCCGGCACGCTCGAAACCCGGTTCCGGACGACTGCGATATCCACCCCCGCATGGTGCCTGACGTGGGAAAAGACGGTTCGGCGGGGAGTCTTCTCCTACGTTGCGTGATTACGCTACGGCATACGAGGTAATTACCAGTGACAAACGAGACACCCGCACGGGAACACTTGCGGGCCGCCAAACGTCTGGAAGAGTGGAAGCACGAACACGGCGGGGCCGGGAACGAACGTTGCCGGCATCAGTGCCGAAGTGGTCGTAGCTGGATCGATGGCACCGGGCCACCGGTGCCGGGACGGAGGGAGACTCCAATGACTTCACCGACGCTCACCCGCCCCGAACTGACCGCTGCCGACCGATGCGACCGGTGTGGAGCTGCGGCCCAGGTTCGGGCCATTCTCAGCACCGGTGGCGAGTTGCTCTTCTGTGGTCACCACGCCCGCGCACACGAAACGAAGCTCAAGGAAATGTCCGCGGACATTCAGCGGTAGCCCACCAGTACGCGACCACCCGGCGGCCGGCCGCTCCCCATGGAGCGCGCCGGCCGCCCTGTTTCGTTTCGAGGGGCCTGAGCACCGAACCGGCCCGTGTTCCACCACGTCGCCGCCTTCCAAAAACATACATACAGCATGTATGTTATCTCCATGACGACCAGCGACCTCCTTGGCGAGGTGCACGAGGCCGATCTCGGCGCCGCCCGCATCCGCTACCGCGACCGCGGCGACGGCCCTCCGGTGGTCTTCGTGCACGGCCTGCTCACCAACGGGCTGCTCTGGCGCAAGGTGGCCCCCGCGGTCGCCGACGCCGGCTTCCGGTGCCTGACCCCGGACTGGCCGCTGGGCTCGCACGAGATCCCGGTCCCCGATGCGGACCTGAGCCCGCCCGGGGTCGCCGCGCTCATCGCGCGCTTCCTGGACGTGCTCGACCTGACCGACGCCACCGTGGTCGCGAACGACACCGGCGGCGCGCTCACCCAGCTGCTCATGACCACGAGCCCGGAGCGGGTGGGCCGGGTGGTGCTGACCCCGTCGGACTCCTTCGAACGCTTCCTGCCCCCGATGTTCAAGGGATTGAGCACGCTGGCGCGCCTTCCCGGCGGCGTCCCGGCGATGATCCAGGCCTCGCGCTGGCGGTGGCTGCTGAAGACGACGGACTTCTTCTGGCTGGCCAAACACCCGGTCCCCGGCCCCGTCCTCGACGCCTATCTGCTGCCCAGCCGCCGTGACCGGGCGATCCGCGAAGACCTGGCGCGGTTCCTCTCCGGGATCGACAACCGGTACACCCTGACCGCCGCCGAGCGGCTGCCCGCCTTCGGGAAACCCGTCCTGCTGGCCTGGGCGCCCGAAGACCGGCACTTCCCGCTGTGGCTGGGCGAGAAGCTCGCCGGAGTCCTGCCGAACGCCGAACTGAAGACGATCGAGGACTCCTACGCCTTCGTGCCGGAGGACCAGCCGGAGCGGCTGAGCGGCATGATGGTGGAATTCCTGCGTGCCCACGCCACGACGTAGCCAGACCGAACGATCGCGATCCACGCGGGCCGCGTTGATGACGGCCGCGCGGCCGTTGTTCGCCGAACAGGGTTACGCCGCCGTGCCCGCCGACGAGATCGTCCGGGCGGCGGGCGTCACCCGCGGCGCGCTGTACCACCACTTCGGGGACAAACAGGGCCTGTTCCGCGCCGTGATCGAGCAGCTCGAAACGGAGATCACCGAGGAACTCCGGACCGTCCTGCGGGCGACGGAGGATCCGTGGTCGGCCGCGTTCGGCACGCTGAGCCGGTTCCTGGACCTGTGCCTGCGGCCCGAGGTGGTGCGGATCGCGCTCACGGACGCCGTCTCCGTCCTCGGCTGGCAGGAATGGCGCGAACTGGAGAGCCGGTACGGATTGCGCCTGATCACGGAGGTCCTGGAGACCACCGCCGCGGACGGGCTGCTGATCGAGGCGCCGATCCCGGAGCTGGCTCAACTGACGCTGAGCGCCTGCGCGGAGGCGGCGCTGATGATCGCGCACGCCGAAGACCGCGAAGCGGCGAAGGAGAAGGCGCTGGCCGCCCTGGTGGCCCTGCTGTCCGGCCTCGTGAAAGAACGCAATCAGTCAGCTGGATGCTGATCGCGACGAGGTCCGAGGCTCAGACGGTGTCCAGGATCATTTCGAAGGCGGCCTCGGCTGCGCCCAGCAGCTTCACGTCCGCGCCGAGCGCCGAGCTCACGATCCGCGTCCCGCCCACGGCACGGCTGACCAGGCTCCGCCGCCGGACCTCGGCGCCCACCGACCGCACGACCGGCTCGGGCAGCACGGTGAGCAGATCGCCCAGTACGACCAGCTGCGGGCCGAGCAGGTTGACCACGTTCACCAGGCCGAGGGTCAGCCATTCCGCGAACTCCGAGAGCCGCTCCACGGCCGCGTGCGGGTCTCGGCCCAGTTCGCGCAGTTCGACCAGGATCGCCCCGCGCGGGGTGTCCTCGGGCAGGTCGAGCGCGCGGCACAGCGCCGCCTCGCCGACCTCGGTCTCCCAGCAGCCGCTCGACCCGCAGTAACAGGGGCGGCCGCCCGGCCGGATCGCCATGTGCCCGATCTCGCCGACGTACCCGGCGCCGCCGCGCAGCGCCGAGCCGTCCGCGATGATCCCGCCCCCGACCCCGACGTCGGCGGAGACGTACACGGCGTCGGACGAGCCCCGCGCGGCGCCACGCAGATGTTCGGCGATGGCACCCAGTTCGGCGTCGTTGCCGACCAGGATCGGGACGCGCAGCACACCGCCGAGCCGTTCCCCGAGCGCCACGTCGGTCCAGCGCAGGTTGGGCGCTTCGTGGACGTGCCCGTCGGCCCGGCGGACGACGCCGGGCACGGACACCCCCACGGCGATCGGCTGCACGTCGAGATCACCGGCCAGCACGGTGGTCGACTCGATCACATGCGTGATCACCTCGTCGGCCTCCCGCATCCGGCCGTGGAGGTTCCAGCTGTTGCGCCCGAGGATCTGGCCACCGAACCCGACCAGCGCGATCGCCACGTGTTCGACCTGGAGGTCGACCGCGAGCACCACCGCCGCGTGCGGCTGCGGCAGGACCAGGAGCGAGGGACGGCCCGCCCCCCGTCCCGGCCTCGGGACCCGCTCTTCGACGACGCCCGCTTCCGCGAGGCCGTCGACGAGGGTCTTGATGGTGCTGCGGTTGAGCCCCAGCTCGGTGGCCAGGGTCGCCCTGGTGCTCGGGCCGCTGACGTGCAGCAACCGGAGCAAGGTCGTGCGGTTGTGCCTGCGCACCTCGTCTGGTCGTGCAACGGGTGTGCTGGTCACGAGCTTCATCATTCCATGCGGACTCAGCGTGGCGACGCAGCCGCGCGGCGCCGGGACAGCGCGTCCACCGTGGCCGCGAGAAGCAGCACCAAACCGGTGACGATGTTGACCACCGCCGCCGACTGCTTCAGCAGGCCCAGCGCGTTCTCCACGACCGCCAGCACGAGACCACCGATCACCGCGTCGACGACCCGGCCCTTGCCGCCGAACAGCGAAGTACCACCGATGACGGCGGCGCCGACCGCGAACAGCAGTGTGTTCAGGCCACCGGCCTGCGGGTCGACCGAACCGACCTTCGACGAGTAGACGATCGCGCCGATCGCCGCCACCGCCGAGCAGATGACGAACACCGAAGCGCGGATCTTCTCGACGTTGATACCGGCGCGGCGGGCCGCCTCGCGGTTGCCGCCGACGGCGTAGATGTGACGGCCGTACTGCGTGCGGTTGAGCACGTAGGTACCGAGCACCAGCAGGCCGAGCACGATCGGCACGACGTACGGGACGCCGGAGATGACGATGTTCGGGTTCGGCGCGCGGTTCAGCGTCAGCAGATAGGTCGCGATCGCGGCGACCACGCCGATCGCGCCGACCTTGAACAGCACCATCGGCGTCGGCTGGGTGACCAGGCCGCGTTTGAGCCGGGAGAAGTGCCGGCCCAGTGTCACCGCGGCGAAACCGCCGGCGGCGACCAGGAAGAGGATCCAGCTGCCCACGGTGGACAGGTTGCCGTTGGCGACCTTGAACAACACGTCCGAAGTGCTGATGCCGAGCGTGCCGCCCTCACCGATGAACTGGAGAATGACCCCTTGCCAGGCAAGGAAGAGCGCCAGTGTCACGACGAACGAGGGCATCCCGATCTTCGAGACGAGGAACCCGGTGAGGACACCGATCGCGCCACCGACGCCGACCGCGAGCAGCATCTCGATCCACGGGTTGGCCGCGGCTCCGGACAACACCAGCGCGATGGCGAGCACGGCGAACCCGACACCGGCCCAGATCCGCAGGATCACCCCGAGCAGACCGGCGATGGCGAGTACCACGAGGAACGCGATGAACACGCCGTTCCCCATGCCGCCCAACAGGTTTCCGTTGCGCACGTAGTGCATCGCGAGGACCGCCGCGGTGACGCCGGACGCGGTGCCCGCGGACAGGTCGATCTCCCCGAGCAGCAGGACGAACACGATGCCCATCGCGATGATCGCCTTGCCGGCGCCTTGGGCCATCAGGTTCGCGATGTTGTTCATCGTCAGGAAGGTGTCCGACAGCGAGGCGAACACGATCACCAGCACGAGCAGGCCGAGCAACGCCGGGAGCGAACCCAGCTGCCCCGCCTTGAGCCGGGAGAAGTAGTCACCGACCGCCTCGCGTGTTGACATCGATGTCGTGTCGATGCCGAAGTCCGTGATGGCCGCCGACGGGTTGAGCGCGGCGGCCGCCGGCTTGCCCCCCTCCGGCGAGGCGGGCTTTGCGGGTGTCTCAGTCATTTCCGGTTCTTTCTCGCCTGGTTCTAGAGGACGGCGGCTTCGGGGCGGGCAAGGCCGAGGTCGCCGGATCGGCCGGCGGTGATCAGTTCCACGACCTGGCCGTGGGTGACGTCCTTGGTGTGCACCTCGGCGACGAGACGGCCGAGGTAGAGCACCGCGATGCGGTCGGCGACCTCGAAGACGTCGGCCATGTTGTGGCTGATCAGCACCACCCCCAGGCCCTGCTCCGCGAGACGGCGGACGAGGTCGAGCACCTGACGGGTCTGTGCGACACCGAGCGCGGCGGTCGGCTCGTCGAGCAGGACCACCTTCGAGTCCCACAGCACGGATTTGGCGATCGCGACGGTCTGCCGCTGCCCGCCCGAGAGGGCCGAAACGGGCGTGCGGACGGACTTCACGGTGCGGACCGAAAGCGAGGCGAGCGTCTCGCGCGCGGCCTTCTCCATGCTGGCCTCGTCGAGCAGCCACTTGCTGCCGCGTTCCCGGCCGAGGAACATGTTCTGCACGATGTCGAGGTTCTCGGCCAGGGCGAGGTCCTGGTAGACGACCTCGATCCCCAGCTCCGCGGCGTCACGCGGGCCGTGGATGTGCACCGGTTCGCCCTGGAACTTCACCGTGCCCGAGTCGTAGCCGTGGATCCCGGCGATCGACTTGACCAAAGTGGACTTTCCGGCACCGTTGTCGCCGACCAGCGCGGTGACCTCACCGGCGCGCACGTTGAAGTCCACGTCGTGGAGGACGTGGACCGGCCCGAAGCTCTTGTTCAGCTGCTTCAGTTCGAGGATGGGTTCGCTCATGGGGGTCTCGAATTCTCCCGGCTGGAGACCGGGCCGGGGCGCGCTCGTCTCCGAGGAGCGCCCCGGCCCGGGTTGGCTGGATTAACGGGTCAGGAGATACCGAGCTGCGTGCACGCCGCGGCCAGGTCGCCGCCGCAGATCTCGGCGGCCTTGACGTAGCCCTGGGTCACGACCTCCTTGACACCGTCCTTGGTGGTCAGCTTCGGCTCGAGGAGCACGGACTTGACCTCGCGGTCGCCCTTCGGGTCCTTCGCCTTGCCGGTGGCCAGCGCGTCGGCGCCCGCCTTGTCGCCCTTGGCCAGCAGCACGGCGAGCTTCGCCGCGGCTTCGGCCTCTTCCTTGATCGGCTTGAACACGGTCATGTACTGGTCGCCGCGCAGGATCGCCATCAGGCCGTCCGCGGTGGCGTCCTGGCCGGTGACCGGGACCTTGCCGTTGAGGCCGTTCTTCTTCAGCACGGTGATGACCGCGCCGGCGAGACCGTCGTTCGCGGCGACGACGCCGTCGACCTTGCCCTTGTTGTCGGTCAGGATCTGCTCGAAGGTCTGACCGCCCTTCTGGTTGTCCCAGTTGTCGATGGCCTGTTCCCGCACGAGCTTCAGGTCGCCGGCGGCGAACTTCGGCTGCAACACGGACTTCTGGCCGTTGGCGAACAGCGTCGCGTTGTTGTCGGTCGGGGCACCCTCGAGCATGACGACCTCGGCGCCCTTCTTGTCCTTCAGCGCGTCGGCGAGACCCTGGCCCTGCAGCTGGCCGACCTTCTCGTTGTCGAACGAGACGTAGTAGTCGGAGCTGCCGCCGAGGTTCAGGCGGTCGTAGTCGATCGTCGGGATGCCCGCGGCCTGCGCCTTGCGGGCGACCGCCGAGCCGACCTCACCGTTGATGGCGGCGATGATCAGGACCTTGACGTTCTGCGCGATCATGCCGTCGGCCAGGGTGGTGAACTTCTGGACGTCGCCTTGGGCGTTCTGGACGTCGGCGTCGAAGCCCGCGTCCTTGAGCGCCTTGGTCAGGAACGGCTTGTCGAAGGACTCCCAGCGCGCGGAAGTGGCGGTCTCCGGCAGGATGACGCCGACCTTGCCGCCGGCGGCGGCACCGCCGGGGGCGGGCGCGGACTGCGAGGAGTTGCCGCTGCCCGAGTCGGCGCTGTTGGCGCCGCAGGCGGAAAGCACCAGGCCGGCGCCCACCGTCGCGGCGAGGAGGGTAAGGGTTCTGCTGCGCATCCTCGTTCCTTCTCCGATCTTGCTCGCGGGCGGCGATCCTGGAGGATCGGACGCACCATCGCGCATATGTTGTGGGCGACAACATATGCCGCCGAACGGGTCTCGGGGAAGACGGCTGAATCGATTAAGCCTCATCAAATGGACACGGTTTGGCAACGTGGCCGTAGCGAGCCGTACGCAGTCTAGGTCCGCTGACGGTGTGACCGCCACCACTTACGAAGCGTCACGGAGCTAGGGACAGCAGGGCGGTGACCGGCGCGTTCGCCGACGCCCGTTGTACCGAACTGGCGGTTTCGCGTGACTGGATGGACGACACGCGTGTCGTCCGAGTACAGCAGCCCGCGCCCAAGACACTCACGTCCCCGTGCTCTCCGTGCCCGTGCAATGAAGGGGCCTTTCATAGCAAATTTTGCTATGAAAGGCCCCTTCATTGCGCTGGGTACGGAGCGGTCACCAAGAACGCAGGGTGACGATCCGCTCTTCGAGCTGTTCGACCGAAGCCATCGCGGTCGGCGGCCCGCCGCAGACGCGGCGCAGTTCGTTGTGGATCGCGCCGTGCGGCTTCTTGGTGCGGTGGTGATGCACGCCGACCAGCGCGTTCAGCTCCTTGCGCAGGCTGCCGAGCCGCTCGCTGACCGACTGCGGCCGCGCGACCGGGGCGGCTTCCTCGGCCTTGGGCTTGCGCCGCTTCTCGTCGGAGAGCTGTTCCTCCTGCCGCTTCCGCAGCAGGGCGCGGACCTGATCCGGCTCCAGCAGTCCCGGGAGGCCGAGGTACTCCTGCTCCTCGTCGGAACCGGAGAACACCGCGGTGCCGAAGGAGTTGCCGTCGTAGATGACCTGGTCGAGCTCGGCGGAGGCGCCCAGCGAGGTGAACGCCTTCTCCTCTTCGCCCGGTTCGTCCTCGGTGCGGTTGGCCTGGGCCAGGAGTTCGTCCTCCCAGCCCTCCTTCTCGCGGTGCGGCTTGCCGAGGACGTGGTCGCGCTGGGCTTCCAGCTCGCTGGCCAGTTCCAGCAGCACCGGCACACTCGGCAGGAAGACCGAAGCCGTCTCGCCCGGCTTGCGCGAACGCACGTACCGGCCGATGGCCTGCGCGAAGAACAGCGGGGTCGACGCGCTCGTGGCGTAGACGCCGACGGCGAGACGCGGGACGTCGACGCCCTCGGACACCATGCGGACCGCGACCAGCCAGCGGTCGGTCGAATCCGAGAACTCCTTGATCCGCCCGGACGCCTTGGGGTCGTCGGAGAGGACGACTGTCGGGGTCTGGCCGGAAAGGCGCTCCAGGATCTTGGCGTAGGCGCGTGCCGAGTCCTGGTCGGTGGCGATCACCAGACCGCCCGCGTCCGGGATGCCGTTGGCGCGAAGCTGTGCGAGCCGCGTGTCCGCGGCCTGCAGCACCGACGGGATCCACTCGCCCGCCGGGTCGAGCGCCGTGCGCCAGGCCCGCGCGTTCTGCTCGGCCGTCAGCGGCTCGCCGAGGCGCGCGGTGAACTCCTCCCCCGCGCTCGTGCGCCAGGAGGCCTCACCGGAGTAGGCGAGGAAGACGACCGGCCGGACGACGCCGTCGGCGAGCGCGTCGGCGTAGCCGTAGGAATGGTCGGCCTTGCTGCGCTGGAAACCCGAGCCGTCGGGCTCGTAGGTGACGAACGGGATCTGCGAGTCGTCGCTGCGGAACGGCGTCCCGGTCAGCGCGAGACGGCGGACGGCGGGCGTGAACGCCTCGCGCACCGCGTCACCCCAGGACTTCGCGTCACCGCCGTGGTGGATCTCGTCCAGGATGACCAGGGTCTTGCGGTTCTCGGTGCGCACGCGGTGCAGCGTCGGATGCGCCGCGACCTGCGCGTAGGTCACCGCGACACCTTGGTAGTCCCGCGAGGTGACGCCGGTGCCGTTGCGGAAGTTCGAGTCGATCGCGATCCCCGCCGCCGCGGCCGAGGCGGCCCACTGGTGCTTGAGGTGCTCCGTCGGCGCGACGATGGTGATCTTCTCGACGGTCCGGTCGCTCAAGAGCTCGGCCGCGATCCGGAGACCGAACACCGTCTTCCCCGCGCCCGGCGTCGCGACGGCCAGGAAATCCTTCGGTTTCTTCGTCAGGTACTTCGTCAGCGCACGCCGCTGCCAGGCACGCAGCGGGCGGGCGGTGCTGTCCTTCGCCGCGGGAGGCGCGCCCAGCTCGCCCCGATCGCGTTCAACCGTTTCCGCCATGCCGGTCCCCTCCTCCCACCTCCGAAAACACCTGGTCATCCGCCCTGTCACAAGCGAAAACCCTCACTTGGGTATCCGGCCGCGACGCCGGCGCCTGAGGTGAGGGCACTTCGAAGAGACTACCTGCCGGGCCGAGGGAACGCCGGAAGCGCCACCCCCGTTGTCGGGTTACTCACCCGAAAACCCAGGGGTGGCGCGCCGAATGCCGCAGCATGGACCATGCTGGACACCGTCAAGGGCGCTCGGCGCCGGCGGAGGAGCTGCATGAGCGAGGAGAACGGCCGTCCGGATGCGGCCGCCGAGGTCGCGAAGGGCCGCAGAGGTCCGTTGCGCCTGCTCAGCCGCACGCTCGACAAGGCGTGGGAAGGCAACATCTTCTCCGAGGCCGCCGAAGCCGCGTTCTGGCAGACGCTGTCCCTGCCGCCGCTGCTGCTGGGTCTCCTCGGTTGCCTCGGCTTCGTCGGCGACTGGTTCGGCCAGGAGGTCGTGACCGCGGGCCACGACCGGATCATCACCTTCAGCAGGACGATCTTCAGTGACAACGCCGTCCACGACATCATCGAGCCGACGGTCAACAGCATCCTGTTCGTCGGCAAGGGCGAGATCGTCTCGATCGGTTTCCTGATCTCGCTCTGGGCTGGTTCGTCGGCGATGTCGTCGTTCGTCGACGCGATCACCGTGGCGCACGACCAGTACGGCGTCCGCAACGACGTCTGGCAGCGGATCTTCGCGCTGCTGCTGTACCTGGCCGGCCTGGTCATCCTGGTGGTCGGGCTGCCACTGCTGGCGATCGGGCCGGACCTGCTCCCGCAGTTCTTCCCCACCGCCTGGCGCGGCACGGTGTCCTACTGGGTCGGCACGCTGTACTACCCGGTGCTGGCCGTGATGATCGTGCTGGCGCTGACGACGCTGTACAAGCTGGCCCTGCCGCGCAGGCTGCCGTGGCACCGCGGGCTGCCGGGCGCGATGCTCGCCATGGCCGTGTTCCTGCTTTCCAGTATCGGGCTGCGGATCTACCTGAACTGGATCACCAAGACCGGCTACACCTACGGCGCGCTGGCCGCGCCGATCGCGTTCCTGTTGCTGATGTTCTTCATCGGACTCGCGGTGGTCGGCGGCGCGTACTTCAACAGCGCGATCCAGGAACTGTGGCCCGCCAAGGCGACGAAACGCCAGCGCCGGAAATGGCGGCGGCTGGAAATGGAACGCGCCAGCGAACGGATCCGCGCCGAAGAGGGCCGCAAACTGTGGGAACGCACGACCGTGCCGCTTCGCCCGAACGGTGAAGCTCCCGAAGGTGACGCCGCACACGCGTCGGAACAATCGGTGAACGAAGGAACGCAGAGCGAAACCGATTCAATGACGGAACGGCGAAGTTGAGCAGGACCTCATCCCGAAGTCGTACTCCGGTTCCACCCGTGGTGTGAATCCACTCCACCCCCTCCCGTGAAAAGCTCGCGGTGATCCGCCCGTCCCGAGCCATTTCCTGGGGGAACCACCATGTCCACGCTGGCCAGACTGAGCCTGCGCAACCGAAGTCTCGTCGGGCTGCTCGCCCTGGTGGTGATCGGCTTCGGCGCGTTCGCGCTGCCACAGCTGAAGCAGCAGCTTTTCCCGTCACTGCAGTTCCCGCAGGCGCAGATCATCACGCCGTACGCGGGCGCGTCGCCGGACGCGGTCGACCGCCAGGTCACCGAACCGCTCGAAGGCGGGCTACAGGGCTTGAAAGGGCTCGAAGAGCTGAACTCGACGTCGTCGGAGGGGCTGTCGCGGATCACCGCGCAGTTCGAGTTCGGCACGGACATCGACGCGGCCGTCGGGCAGATCCAGCGCGTCGTCGACGGGCTCAAGACACGGCTGCCGCAGAACAGCGAGCCGTCGGTTTCGGCGGGCTCCACCGACGACCTGCCGGTCGTGCTGCTCGCCGCCGGGACCACCGGTGACCCGCAAACGCTCGCGCCCGCGCTGACCGGGGAGGTCGCGCCGGAACTGCGCAAGATCGACGGCGTCCGCGAGGTCGACGTGACCGGCGCGCGGCAACCGCGGGTCACCATCGCGCTGGACTACGCGAAGCTGGCCGCCGCGGGCGTCGACCCGTCGTCGATCGCCACCACACTGCAGACCGCCGGTGCCGCCGTCCCGGCCGGAACGCTGACCGAAGGCGACAAGACGCTCACCGTCCAGGTCGGTGGCGGACCGACCACAGTGGACACGATCAAGAACCTTTACCTGACGCCGGGAGCGCGTCCCGGGGCTCAGGCACCCGAACCGGTGCGGCTCGGTGACGTCGCGGACGTCCAGGCCGGGTTCGCGCCCCCGACGTCGATCACGCGCACCAACGGCAAACCGAGTCTCGGCCTCTCGATCACCATGGTGGAGAACGGGAACGCGGTCGCGGTCTCGGAATCGGTGCGGGACAAGCTGCCCGAGCTGTCGAAGAAGATCGGCGCCGAGATGAGCGTCGTGTTCGACCAGGGC
>Ga0196958_10000326_pt1 | contig 15400 bp, 14 predicted proteins | sample S1v_10metaG_FD_148654 | JGI IMG/M metagenome (GOLD analysis project Ga0196958, IMG submission 148654) | Soil microbial communities from Anza Borrego desert, Southern California, United States - S1+v_10 | ecosystem: Environmental > Terrestrial > Soil > Desert | place: USA: California | collected...
CTCGCGAAAGGCTCGCGAACCCCAGCGTGCGGCGCAGCACCACGCCGTTCTCGTCGGTGTCCTGCCAGGTCCGGCGGCGCGTCTCGATGACACGTTCGGCGATCATGTCCATCGCCGTGTCGAGGTCGAGGTCCTCCCACCCGGTGCCGTGCGGGCGCCGGTAGCGGACCTTCCTCTGCCGCGACGGCGCCGTCACGAGCTGCTTGGACGCCGAGCCCTTGGGGCACAGCCGCCCGCGCGAGACCGGTGAGTCGGGGTCGCCCTCGATCTGCGTGACCCGCCCGTCGGAGACGTACACCTGCTGCCCGCAGCCGACGGCGCAGTAGGGGCACACCGACCTGACCGTCCGGTCCGCGTTCTCCGTGCGGGCGGTCAGCTCCCGGCTGCGGGCGGACTTCGCCGCGGCGCCGCGGCCGAGCGGATCGCGCGCCGTCATCTGCCGGAAGGCAGGCCAGCCGTCGATCCAGGTGCGCACTCCCATGCCGGGCTCCTCCCCTGCAGATGATCGTTCGCCCGCGGCCGTACCCACCGTCGTCCTCGGCTACGCGTGGGGTGCGGGCAACGTTTCGGTGTCGATGTGCCGGCGCCGGTGCCGATGTCCGGGCGCGCCGCGGTGCTCCTCGCGGTGACCGCGGTGCGCTGATCGCCGCGAGGAGCACGCCGGCGTCCTGCTCAGGTGCTGCGGCCGCTGAGGGCGTCGCGCATCCGGTCGACGAGCCCCGCGCCCCGGTCCAGCATCTTGTTCATCGGTGGCGTGTCCGGGGCCGCGGGGTGCGGCCGGGTCGGAGCGGTCTCCTTCGCCCGCACGATCTTCTCGCCCAGGTCCGCCAGCTCCTCCTCACTGCACGCCTGGCGCAGCCGGGGGAACAGGTCGTTCTCCTCGTCCTGGACGTGGTGGCGGATCTCGTGCATGAGCTTGCCGAGCAGCTCGTCGAACCGCGGGTCGGTCGGGTCGAGCCCGTCGAGGTCCTTCATGGTGCGCTCGGCCTCGGCGTGCTCGGTGACTTCGTGGTCGGCCAGCTGGTCGCCGTCGGGGAGCGCCTTCCGGGCGGCCGGGTAGAGGTACTGCTCCTCGGCCACCGAGTGCCGCACCAGCTCGGCGATCACGTGGTCGGCCAGGTCGCGCCGGTGCTGCGGGTCGCCCTGGCGGCTCTCAAGCTCACCGAACACTCGCTCGACGGCCCGGTGGTCGTCGGTCAGCACGGTGACGACGTCGGGTCGGCTCTGGGTCATCGTCTGCTCTCCTTCGTGGTGGGACCTGCGCCGCGTACCCGGTGAGCCGGGGCGACACACCGCAGCGACCTGTCGCGCGGCTTGCGGATGTGCGGCGAACGACGCGTCGGCGGCGCGGTGCGGCCTCCCGGCAGCCGGAGCGGGGGGTTCTCGTACCGTGCGGTCCATGAACAGCGGGCTGGTCGCCGCGCTCGACCTGGGCACGAGCGGCGTCAAGGCCGCGATCTGCACGTCCGACGGCGGGGTGCTCGGCAGCGGGTACGCCCCGTACCCGACGGTGCGCCGGCGGCCCGGGTGGGCCGAGCAGTCGCCGCTGGACTGGTGGGAGGGGGCCCGCAGCGCGCTGGCCGCGTGCCCGCGGCGGGACGAGGTCGGCGTCCTCGTCGCCACCGGGCAGATGCAGGACGTGGTGCTCACCGACGCCGGGTCGCCGCGCCGGGACGCGCTGCTGTACTCCGACCTGCGGGCCGTCGCGGAGCACCGGGAGGCCGAGGAGCACCTCGGGCCGGACTGGCCCCGCGTGAGCGGCAACCTCCCCGACGCGTCCTGGCTGGTCGGGAAGCTCCGGTGGCTCGCGGCGCGCGAGCCGGGGACGGTGCGCGGCGCGCAGCTCACCCTCGGCCCGGCGGGCTGGCTGCTGCACCGGGCGGGCGGCCGGGCGACGGCGGACGTCACCACGGCCTCCACCACCGGCCTGCTCGACGCCACCGCCCGCACCTGGTGGCAGCCGGCTGTCGCCGAGGCCGGGCTGGAGCCGGAGCAGCTGCCGGAGCTCGGCGACGGCGTCGTCGGGGAGCTGTCGGCCGCCGCGGGCGGGGAGCTGGGGCTGCCGGCCGGGGCGCTGCTCGTGGCCGCGCCCGGGGACGCGGCGGCGACGACCGAGGGCGTGGCCGGCCGCTCCGGACGCGCCTACGCCTACCTCGGCACGAGCGGGTGGGTCGCGCACCGCGGGGGCGCGGGTGACGGGATCGCGGATGCCGCGCTGCACCTGCTGGCCCTCGCCGACGGTGGGTGGCTGCGGATCGGCCCGATGCTGAGCGTCGGAACCGCGGCCGACTGGGCGTTGCGCACCTTCCTGCCCGGCCTCGACCACGCGGCTGCGGCGGCTGCGGCCGCTGCCGTCGGCCCGACGCGCGTGCTGGTCCTGCCCAGCCTGGCCGGGGAGCGGGCCCCGGTGCGCGCGCCGGACGCGCGGGCCGCCATGGTCGGCGCGGGCCCGGGCACCGACGGGGCCGTGCTGTACCGGGCGACGCTGGAGGGCGTGGCCCACTCGCTGCGCGCCGTCCTCGACGTGCTCGACGCGCCCCGGGCGGACGTGTTGCCCGTCGCGGGCGGGGGATCGCGCTCCACACTGTGGCGGCAGGTGCTTGCCGACGTCCTCGACACGCCGATCGCCCCCGTGGCGGGGGACACTGCAGGGCTCGTCGGTGCGCAGCGCGCCGCGGCCCGCGCGGTCGGCGGGACCGAGGTCGCGCCCCTGGCCGAGCGCATCCGGCCCAGGGAGGTGGTGGCACCCGACCCGCGGGCTGCGCGCCACCACGCGCGGCTGCACCCGGTGCACCGCGGGCTGCACGGGGCGCTGCACGTGACGTTCACCGAGCTCGCCGCGATCGACTTGAGCTGAACTCGGGTTCAGCTCCTAGCGTCGGTCGCGATGCCGGCGAAGGGAGTGGACGTGATCGAGGGACTCGGCCGTTACGGGGTTCCGCTGCCGGTGAGCGACGACCTGGAGGCGCAGGCCGCCGCGGTCGAACGGCTCGGGTACTCGGCGATCTGGTGGCAGGTGGACAGCTGGAGTCGCTGGAACCGCTGCTGCGGATCCTGCGCGCGACGACCCGGGTGGCGGTGGTGCCGGGGATCATCGGCCTCGACGTGCACGGGCCCGCCGCGGTGGTCGAGCTGTACGCGGAGGCGGAGCGGACCGCGCCGGGCCGGCTCGTGGTGGGGCTCGGCGGCCCGCAGCGGCTGCGGGTCGGCGCGCTGGCCGCGCTGCGAAGCGCGCTCGACGAGCTCGATTCGGGTTCCGCCGTGCCGCGCGACCGCCGGCTGCTGGCCGCGCTGGGCCCGCGGAAGCTGGACCTGGCCCGGGAGCGGCTCGGCGGCGCCGTCACGCTGGTCGTCGACCAGATGGTCGTCCTCGACGAGGCCCCGGCGACCGCCCGCGCCGCCGCCCGGGAGCCGCTGGGCTTCCTCGCGGGCGTGGGCGGCTACGCGGCGGCCTTCTCGCGGATGGGGTTCGACGACGGCGACGTGCGCGCGCTGAGCGACCGTCTCGTGGACGCGGCGTTCGCGTGGGGCGGCGAGGAGCGGGTGGTGGCGAGGGTGCGGGAGCAGGAGGGCGCCGGCGCGGACCACGTGGTGATCGCCCCCGTACCGACGCCGGACGGCCCCGACCCGCTGGCGGTGGCGGAGCGGCTGGCGGCGCGCCTCCCACCCTGACGCGCCGTCGCTGCGCGGCTTCCCGCGCGGACGGTCAGGCGGGGATCGGGATCAGGAAGCGCTCGGTGACGAACCACCACAGCGAGTCGAGCGCGAACACCCCGGCGGCCAGGATCAGCGCGCCCGTCCCGATGGCCGACGTCACGGGCCGGGCGCGCTCCCAGACCCGGTGGAACCAGGCCACCGCGCGCTGCTGCCGCCCGCGCGCGGTGGCGACCACCAGCGCGAGCAGCGGGGCCTGGCTCACGACGATCCACAGCAGGTGGGCGGCGGCCACGCCGAGGGTCGACTCCTCGCGGCCGGCGAGCACGACCAGGCCGACGAACGTGGGGTCGAGCACCGCGGCCGCCGCCCACAGGACGCCGAGGCCGACGAGCGCGGGGCCGCTGGTGGCGGTCCTGCGGCGGGGCCGCGGGGGACGCGAACCCGGCGTGCGCAGGCGGGCGACGGCCCACCACGCCAGGCCGGCGGCGATCAGCAGCTCGATGAGCGCGGTGAGCCGGTCCGGGGGCAGGAACGCGCTCCACCGCACCGTCTGCAGCCGTTGCCCGACGGTCAGGGACAGCAGCGTGCCCAGCACGGCGGTCCCGAGGACGGAGACGACGGCGAATCCCAGGACGTCGCGCTCCCGGGCTCCCGCGGCGAGCGCGCCGATCGCGATCAGCGCGCCCGCCGGGTCGATCCCCGCGACGCCGAGGCCCGCGGCCGCAGCGATCAGGTGGATCACCCGACCCACCCGCGCGGTGCCGGGGGGTGGCGCAGCGGGGTCGTCGCGCCCGGCGTCATCGGGCGAGTATCGCCGAGTCCGATCGTCTCGGCCGGTCGGCGCGGGGGTTCAGGCGGCTTCGCGGGCGGCCTCGAGCCGGAGCAGCAGGTCGTCGCGGTGCAGGTCGGCGACCGGAGCGAGCAGGTCCGGGTGGCGCAGCAGCGCCGCCGCGGCGCGGCTGCGCTCGTCGGGCGCGGCCAGCCGCCGGTAGTCGCCGTCGGCGGCGCCCGCCGCGGCCAGTGCGGCGACCGCGGCCGTGGCCAGCGCCGGAGTGCCGAGCAGGCAGGCCGCCCAGCTCGCCGCGACCTCGTCCACCCAGCTGCGCCAGGCGTCCGCCGGGTCGCCCGGCGCCGCGACCGCGCCGACCGCGCCGACCGCGCGGTCGAGCCGGTCCGCTCCGCCCGGCCCGACGAGGATCAGCAGGGCGCCGTCGACGTCGGTCGGGTACCGCAACCGGCACGCGACGTCCACGGCCTGCCGGGCCTGCGCCTCGGCCAGGGCCGCGCCGAACGCCCGGCCGGTGGCGGGGTAGGCGAGCACGAGCCACCGGGTGGTCGCCGCGACGACGGGGGAGAGATCGGACACGGCGGCACTCCTGCGGGCAGGGACGTCAGGAAGGGCAGCCTAACCTGAACGGGCGGGCCCGGGGCCGTGCGGTGAGCCGGTTCACGACGGCCGTGACCGGTCACGCGGCCGGGTGGACCGTGCCTGCCCGGCGGCGGAGCGCACGTCGCTCGGTCTCCGTCGTGCCTCCGAAGATCCCGTGGTCCAGGCCGTTGCCCAGGGCGTACTCGAGGCACTGGGTGGCCACGGGGCAGCGCGCGCACAGCGCCTTCGCCCGGTCCGCCTGACGGGCGCCGGGTCCCACCTCGGACAGCGGGAAGAACAGCTCCGGGTCCTCGTCCCGGCAGGCGGCGCGCTGCCGCCAGTCGTCGTAGTGGCGCATGAGTGGCCGCCCTCCAGGCACGGCGAGTCGTGCTCGCGGCGCGCGGAGGCGTCGCGAGCGGGGTCGTTCATGGGAAAGGGGGAATGGCCGAGGCGCGGTGCGGCGGCCACGAGGTCCAACGGTCCGGCACCCGTGCGTTGTTCCCCGGGCGGGTTGGCGTGGCGCGGGCCGTTCTGTATACATAGGTACACAGCAGTGCGCACCACGACGACGACGCGGGAAGGTCGACGATGACCCAGAACTCCACGCCCGACGGGCACGGGCCCGGCACGCCGCAGATGCGGCGCCGGGTCGTCCTGGCGAGCTTCATCGGCACGGCCATCGAGTGGTACGACTTCTACCTCTACGGCACGGCGGCGGCGCTGATCTTCAACCAGCTGTTCTTCCCCGCCTTCGACCCCGCTGTCGGCACCATCGCGGCGTTCGGGACCTTCGCCGCCGGGTTCCTCGCCCGCCCGATCGGCGGCATCGTCTTCGGGCACTTCGGCGACCGGCTGGGCCGGAAGACGATGCTCATCTGGAGCCTGGTCGGCATGGGCGTCGCGACGTCCCTCATCGGCCTCCTGCCCACCTACGGGCAGATCGGCATGGCCGCACCGGTGCTGCTCATCGTGCTGCGGCTGCTCCAGGGCTTCGCCGTCGGCGGCGAGTGGGGCGGCGCGGTGCTCATGTCGGTCGAGCACGCGGAGAAGGGCCGGCGCGGCCTGGCCGGCAGCTGGACGCAGACGGGGTCGCCCGCGGGCCTGCTCCTGTCCACCGCCGCGTTCGGGCTGGTCTCGCTCCTGCCGGCCGAGCAGTTCACCTCCTGGGGCTGGCGCCTGCCGTTCCTGTTCAGCGCCGTCCTGGTGGTCGTGGGTCTGTTCATCCGGCTGCGCGTCATCGAGAGCCCGGCCTTCACGGCCGTGGAGAAGGCCGGACGGACGTCGAGGATGCCGCTGCTCGACGCGGTCCGCCGCCACCCGCTGAACATCCTGCTCGCCATCGCGACCTGTCTCGCGCCGTTCGTGAACTTCTACCTGTTCGCGACGTTCATGCTCACCTACGCCACCACCGAGCTGGGGATCGAGCGTTCCGTGGTGCTGACGATCGTCGCGATCGCGGGCGCGATCGAGATCGTCACCACCCCGCTCGCCGCGGCGCTGTCCGACCGGTTCGGCCGGCGCAGGGTGTTCCTCACCGGCACGGTGCTCCTCGCGCTCTACGCCTACCCGTTCTTCCTCGTCAACGAGGCGGCCGAGTCCGCCGTCGTCCTGGGCATCACCTCCGTGGTGGGGCTCTCGCTCATCCACCCGCTCATGTACGGGCCGCTGGCGACGCTGTTCGCCGAGCTCTTCTCGCCCGAGGTCCGCTACAGCGGCGCCTCGCTCGGCTACCAGATCGGCGGCATCCTCGGCGGCGGGTTCGCACCGCTGATCCTGACCGCGCTGGTCGCCACCGGTGCCGGCGCGGCCGTCGCGATCCCGCCGTACGTGATCTTCGTGTCCGTGCTCACCTTCATCGCGGTCTGGGTCGCCACCCGGCCGGGACGCCGCTTCGAGGACGACGAGGTCGCGTCCTCCGCTCCCACCGGCGCCGCCTCGTGACGGCGACGCCGTTCGCCGACGTGCCCGCTTGGGTCCGCCGCTGCGACACCGATCCCGAGCTCGGGGTCGCCGGCCGCGACGCCGTCGTGACGTTCGCGGTGCGGTGCGCCGAGGCGCGGCACGTGATCACCTGCGACCGGGGCCGCTTCGCGGTCGGCGCGGCGACGCCGGAGTTCGAGCTCGTCGCGACGCCGGAGGCGTGGGCACGGTTCTTCGCGCCCGACCCGCCGCCCTGCTACCACCACTTCCTGGCGATGCGCATGCGCGTGCCCGGCACCGCGGTCGAGGGGGACGAGCGCGCGTACGCCCAGCACGCCCGCATCGCCCACCGGGTGCTGGCGCTCGGGCGCGAGCAGCTGCACGGCCCGCCCGCGCCCGACCCGGACCCGGTCGTCGACCGGGCGCACATCCGCGAGCGGTACGTGACGGTCGAGGTGGAGGGCGCACCGGTCGACCTGCACGTCGCCCGGGCCGGCACCGGCACCCCGCTGCTCGTGCTCCACACCGCGGGCGCCGACTCGCGCCAGGCGCACGCCCTGATGGCGGACCCCGCCCTGACCGCCCGGCACGAGGTGATCGCGTTCGACCTGCCCGGCCACGGCTCGTCCGGCCGTCTCCCGGGCCCGCTCGGGTCGTGGACGCTGACGACGCGCCGCTACGGCGACACCATCCTCGCGGTCGTCCGGGCGCTCGGCCTCGAGAAAGCTCGCGACCGACCGATCCTGCTGGGCGCCTCGATGGCAGGGGAGGCCTGCCTCGAGATGGCCTACCGCGCGCCGGAGGCGTTCGGCGGCGTGATCGCGTGCGAGGCGAGCGAGAAGGTGCCCGGGCGGACCACCCCGTGGGCCCGTGACCCGCGTGTCGACACCGCGACCTTCGTGCCCGAGTGGATCGCCGGGCTGATCGCGCCGCGCAGCCCCCGGTCCTGCCGGGAGGACATCCTCTGGACCTACTCGCAGGGCGGTGCGGGCACGTTCGCCGGTGACATCGACTTCTACAGCGGCGACTGGGACGGCACCGCGAAGGTGCCGCACATCGACACCGGCACCTGCCCGGTGGTCATGATGACCGGGGAGTACGACTACTCGTGCACGCCACGGATGTCCGAGCAGACGGCCGCGCGGATCCCCGGCGCGGTGTTCTGGGAGATGCCCGGTCTCGGGCACTTCCCCGTCTGCGAGAACCCGGCGGCGTTCGCACCCCATCTCGACCGTGCGCTCCAGCACCTCGGAGGACCCCATGACTGAGACGCGGATGCTCATCGGCGGAACCCGGCCCGCGGTCGACCCCGCGCGGTCGATCCCGGTCACCGGCCCCATCGACGGCCGCGAGCTCGGCCGCATCGCCGACGCGACGTCCGACCAGGTCCGCGACGCCGTGACGGCCGCGGCGGACGCCTTCCGGACGTGGCGGCGGACCTCGGGTGCCGAGCGCGCCCGGCTCATGCACGCCCTCGCCGACCTCATCGAACGGGACGCCGACGACCTGGCCCGGTTGGAGACCTCCGACAACGGCAAGCTGTTGCGGGAGACCCGCACGCAGGCCCGGTTCGCCGCCCGCAACTACCGCTTCTTCGCCGGGCTCGCCGACAAGATCCACGGCCGCACGGTGCCGCTCGACGCGTGGGACGCGTTCGACTACACGGTGCGCGAGCCCGTCGGCGTCGCCGCGCTGATCACGGCCTGGAACTCGCCGATGCAGCTGCTGGCCAACAAGCTCGCGCCGGCGCTGGCCGCCGGCTGCACCGTCGTGGTCAAGCCGAGCGAGCTGGCCCCGCTGACCACGCTGCGGCTGCCCGACCTGGTGGCCGAGGCGGGCTTCCCCGACGGGGTGATCAACGTCGTGACCGGCGGCGCGGAGGCGGGCGTCGCGCTCACCACCGATGCGCGGCTGGGCCGGATCAGCTTCACCGGCTCGGTCGAGACCGGCCGGGCGATCCAGCGCGCCGCGACGGAGGCGCTCGTCCCGGTGACCCTGGAGCTGGGCGGCAAGTCCGCCAACATCGTGTTCGACGACGCGGACCTCGAGCGGGCGCTGCCCGGCGCGGTGGCCGGAATCTTCGCCGCCGGTGGCCAGACCTGCATCGCCGGCAGCCGGCTGCTGGTGCACGAGCGCGTCCACGACCGGCTCGTCGAGCGGGTCGCCGAGGCCGCCGGGCGCATCGTGCTCGGCGACCCCACCGACGACGCCACCCAGATGGGCCCGGTGGCCAGCCAGGCGCAGCGGAGGAGGATCCTCGCCCGCATCGACCGCGCGCGCACCGACGGCGCCCGGCTGCTGACCGGCGGCGGGATCCCCGACGACGCCGGTCTCGCCGCCGGCTCCTTCGTCGAGCCGACGGTCTTCGCCCACGTCGACCCGGCGTCGGACCTCGCCCAGCAGGAGGTCTTCGGGCCCGTGCTCGCCACCCACCGGTTCAGCGACGAGGAGGAGGCCGTCGCGATCGCCAACGGCACCGAGTACGGCCTCGCCAGCGGCATCTGGACCTCGGACGTCTCGCGGGCGCACCGGGTGGCCCGCGAGCTCGCCGCAGGCACGGTGTGGGTCAACACCTACCGGTACAGCGCCGCGCAGGCCCCCTTCGGCGGCGTGAAGAAGTCCGGGTACGGCCGGGAGCGCGGCGTCGAGGCGATCGACGAGTACCTGCACACCAAGAACGTGCTCATCGACCTCTCCGACGAGGTCCGGGACCCGTTCGCGATCAAGGCATGACGGAGGCCGGCATGACGACCACCCGGATCGGCCTCTGCGGACTCGGCCAGATGGGGCTGCCCGTCGCGGAGCGCCTGGCGACGGCGCACGAGGTCCTCGCGTTCGACATCAGCGAGGAGCGCCGCGGCCTGGCCGGGGCGCACGAGCGGATCACCAGCACCGACCGGCTCGCCGACCTCGCCGCCTGCGGCACGATCGTGCTGTGCCTGCCGAACCCGGCCGTGTCCCGGTCGGTGCTCGGCGAGCTGGCCGGCGAGATCGGCGAGGGCACGCTCGTCGTCGAGACGAGCACCGTCCTGCCCCACGACGTGCGCGAGTGGGCGCGGTTGCTGGCCCCGGCCGGCGCGCGGGTGCTCGACGCGGCGATCCTCTCCGGCGTCGGGCAGATGGCGAGCGGCACCGCCACGCTGCTCGTCGGCGGGAGCACCACCGACATCGACGACGCCCGCAGCGTCCTCGACGCCCTCGGCGGCGCCGGCTGGTCCCGGTACGGCGACCTGGGCACGGGGATGGCGGCCAAGGTCGTCAACAACGGCGTCGCGCACGCCGTCATGGTCGTGCTCGCCGAGGCGTTCGCCCTGGCCCGGGCGGAAGGCGTCGACCTCGCGGACGTCGCCGCCGTCCTCGAGCGGCCCGACGGCGGCCTCGTGCGCCCGCTGACCCACCGGGTCATGGAGCGGGTGGCGCGCGGGGACTACGAGGGCGGCATGCCGCTGGAGGCGGCGCGCAAGGACTCCACGCTCGCCCTCGCCATGGCGCAGCAGTCGGGCACGCCGCTGTTCGCGACGCAGGCCGCGCAGAGCGTCTACGACCTGGCGCTCGCGGCCGGCCTCGGCCGTTCCGACTACGCCGCGGTCGCCACGCTGTGGGAGGGCTGGGCCGGCGCACCGTTGACCTTCGAACCGAGGACCGGATCGTGACGGAAGGGACCCGCATGCCCGAGACCAGCGTTGACGTCGTCGTCGTCGGAGGCGGCAACGCCGGCTTCTCGGCGGCGCACGCGGCCGCCGAGCGCGGACGACGCGTCGTGCTGCTCGAGCGCGGCGCCCCGGAGACGGCCGGGGGCAACTCCTTCTACACCGCCGGCGCCACCCGCATCCCGCACGGCGGGCTGGACGACCTGCGCGACATCGTCGAGCCGGACGAGCGGCACGCCGTGGCGGAGGTTCCCCCGTACCGCCCCGAGGAGTACCGCGCCGACCTCGAGCGCGTCACCGAGGGCCGGACCGATCCGGACATGGCGCAGGTGCTGGTCACCGAGGCGGCCGACGGCGTGCGCTGGTTGCACGGGTTGGGCCTGCGGTACCGCCTCATGTACGAGCGTCAGGCCTACAGCCGCCCCGATGGGACGTACCTGTTCTGGGGCGGCCTGCACGTCGGCAACGTCGACGGCGGGGTGGGGCTGATCGCCGACCACACCCGTGTCGCAGAGCGCCTCGGGGTGGAGGTCCGCTACGGCGCCGACGTGCGCCGCCTGCTCACCGCGACCGACCGCGTGGTGGGCGTCGCGTACACCGACGCCGACGGCGAGCACGAGCTGCGGGCGGAGAGCGTGGTGATCGCCGCCGGCGGCTTCGAGGCCGACCCCGGGATGCGCGAGCGCCACCTGGGCCCCGGCTGGAAGAACGCGAAGGTGCGCGGAACCCCGCACAACGACGGGACGATGATCCTCGCCGCGCTCGAGGTCGGTGCCGCCCGCGGCGGCGACTGGTCCACCGCGCACAGCGTCCAGTGGGACGCGTGCACCCCGCAGAACGAGTCCAACCGGGAGCTGACCAACCGGTTGACGCGGCAGAGCTATCCGCTCGGGATCATCGTGAACCGCCACGGCGAGCGGTTCCTGGACGAGGGAGCCGACTTCCGCAACTACACCTACGCCAAGTACGGCCGGGAGATCCTCGCCCAGCCGGGCAGCATCGCGTACCAGGTCTTCGACGCCGCCCTGCGTCCCAGCCTGCGGGCGGAGGAGTACGAGATGCCCGGCATCAGCGAGGTGACCGCGGGCTCGGTCCGCGAGCTCGGCGTGCGGCTGGGGATCGACGCCGATCGGTTCGTGCGCACCGTGGAGGAGTTCAACGCCGCGATCGACCGCGACCGGCCGTTCGACCCGACGGTCAAGGACGGACGGCGCGCCGACGTCGATCCGCCGAAGTCGCACTGGGCGGCCGCCCTGGAGACCCCGCCGTTCTACGCGTACCCGGTCACCTGCGGCATCACGTTCACGTTCGGGGGGCTCAAGGGCGACCTCGACGGCCGCGTGCTGCGCCCGGACGGCTCACCGATCGCGGGGCTGTTCGCGTGCGGGGAGGCGCTCGGCGGCCTGTTCAGCGGGAACTACCCTGGCGGTTCGGGCCTCGCCGCGGGGATCGTCTTCGGCCGTCGGGCGGGCTCGGCTGCGTAGGGGAGGAGCGCCGCCGGCCGGCGGCCGGAGGATGTGGGGTCATGGCGACCGGCGTGTACGAGCAGATCCGCGAGGCGATCGTCCGGGGTGAGTTCGCGCCCGGGGAGCCGCTCGGCGAGGTCGCGCTCGCCCGCAGGTTCGGCACGAGCCGGACGCCGGTACGCGAGGCCCTGCACCGGCTGGAGATCGAGGCGATCGTCGAACGCATCTCGCGCGGCGTCCGGGTCCGCGCCTCCTCGCCCGAGGAGATCCTCGACATCTACGAGGTGCGCATCACGCTCGAGAGCGCGGCCGCCAAGGCGGCCGCCACGCGCGCCACCGAGCTCGACCGGGTCCGGCTGCGCGCCGCGCAGGACGCGATGATCGCCATCGGCGACTACCCGGTGGAGCGGGCCCACGCCAACCGGGTCTTCCACGAGGCGGTCTGGCAGGCGAGCCACAGCCCCACGCTCGTCGACCTGCTCCACCGGCTGAACGTCCACCTCATCCGGTACCCGAGCACCACGCTCGCGCACGGCGACCGCTGGGAGGCCGTCCTGCGCGAGCACGAGGAGCTGCTGGCCGCCATCGAACGCGGCGACGCCGAGGCCGCGCACCGGATCGCCGAACGGCACATGACCGGTGCGCGGGAGGTCCGCCTGCGGATGTACGCGGAGGCCGCGGTGCAGCAGGGGCGCCGGCCGCACGCCGACCGGTCCGCGCCGTCCTCGGCGGGGAGCTGACGCCGACGCTCGTCGGCGCCCAGGCGTCGGAACCTCCGCCCGCGAGGCGGGTGACGCGCGGCCCCACCCGTGCATCGGCGGGGCGCAGCCCTGGCACCGCCCGCACCGGGCGCGCTCGCGTCAGGCGATGAAGCTGGCGATCACGCCGTACGTGGCCCACAAGCCGATGCCGCCGATGACGAGGAGGGCAAGGGTCTCCCACCACCGGTTGGTGTACTCGTCCAGCATGTAGCGGCGCCGGCTCGTCAGCAGGATGATGCCGATGATGATGATCGGTCCGGTGAGCGCGCTGAGCGCGGTGCCGGTGACCGCCAGCGCCACGAAGTCCGGAGCCATCGGCAGCGAGAACGGCAGCGGGAGCAGCAGGAGCAACCCGATCTGGATCCACCGGAACGCCGGATGCTGCTGGACGTCCTCGTCCGCACGCACGGAGCGGGGGAAGGTGTGGCGCAGGCTGTCCAGGAGTATCCGGGCGAAACCGTTGGAGTACGCCGGGAAGGAGTTGAAGGTCACGAAGAACACGCCGATCCACAGCAGGGTCGGGCCGATCGGGCCGATGCCCTGCTGCATCATCGAGGCCAGGTCGCCGGGGGTCTCGATGGCTGCTCCGCGCCCGGAGAGCGTTTCCGCCGCGACGATCCAGATCGCCATGTTGATGACGATCATCGCCAGGATCCCGGAGAAGAGGTCGAAGCGCTGCATCTTCCGGAAGGCGGGCCCGCGCCAACCCTTGTCGACCATGAAGTAGGGATAGAGGAGGTTCGCGGCCGATCCGCCGACGGCTCCGATGATCGAGGCCGTGATGACGATCGCGCTGAAGGCGCCGGCGTTGCCGGGCAGCTGGAAGGCCAGTCCGCGCAGCAGGTCGAGGGGGTTGAAGCCGCGTAGCGCGACGGCGACCAGGAAGGTCACCACGAGCGCGATGACCGAGATCCTGGCCACGATCTCCAAGGTGCGGTACTGCCGGCCGCGCTGCAGCATGACCACGGTCAGGCCGACCAGGAGCACCGCGATCAGGAAGACGCCCCAACCCGTGTCGCCGGGGCGCCCGGCCAGGTTGTAGAGCGCGGTGGCCGCTCCCTTGATGATGTACGTCTGGTAGGTGAAGCCCAGGATGAACGTGGTCACGCCCACGATGAGCGGGAGCCCGCGCCACAGCCGGCCGAACCCGGCGATGATCGAGTCGCTCTCGACGTTGTTGCACAGGACGTACTTGCCCATCGCCGAGACGAAGAAGTAGCGGGCCAGCAGCGAGATGACGAACGCCCACAGCAGGGCGTAGCCGTACGTCGAGCCGGCGACCGAGGACGACACCAGGTCGCCGGCGGACAGCCAGGCCATCGTCATCAACAGCCCTGGACCGGCGGAGAGCAGGTAGTCCCTGATCCTGGTCGGCGGTACCGCTTCCGGTGGCCCTATCGCCATGTCACACCCTCTCCGATGCGCCGGGGAGCCGTCACCGTCCACATATGTGAACGTGTTCGCATATGAGAACGCTAGGGTAGGTTTCAGGGGTGGGAGGGGTCAACCGTGGACGGAGACCGCATGGCGTCAGACGCGGACGCCGCCACGCCGAGCGTCAAGTCGGCGGAGCGCACGCTGAGCATCCTCGAGCGGCTGGCCCGCGCGGGAGAGCCGCTCAGCTTCTCCACGATCCGACGCGATCTGGACATTCCGAAGAGCAGCCTGCACGCGCTCCTCGCCACGATGGTGGCGCGGGGATGGCTCGCCTCGGACGCCAGCGGCACCCGCTTCGGGCTGGGGCACCGCGCTCGCCTCCTCGACGACGCCGCGGTCATGAACCCGGACCTGCTGATGCGCGCCGACGACGTCCTCGAGGATCTGCGTGACCAGCTGGACGAGACCATCCATCTCGCCTGCCTCGACGGCCCGGAGATCCTGTACCTCTCGTCGAAGTACTCGCGGCACGCGCTGAACGTGCGCTTCCACGCCGGGCGTCGCCTGCCCGCGCACGTGACGGCACTCGGCAAGGCCATGCTCGCGCTACTGCCGCCCGAACAGCTCCGGCACCACCTGCCCGAGCACTACGAAGCCTTGACGACCCACACCATCACGACGGAGGCGGGGCTGCTGACGGAGCTCGAACTGGTCCGTGCCCAGGGCTTCGCCGTCGACAGCGAGGAGAGCGCGGTCGGGCTGCGCTGTTTCGCCACGGGGATCCGACATCCCCGCATACCACTGCACGCGATCAGCTGTTCTTCGCCGACTGCGCGACTGAGTCGTTCGAAGGAGGACGCCATCGTCGCGGCGTTGCGTCGATCCCAGCAGAAGCTGATGACGCGGCTGGGTCCCGTGTGAGATGCGCACCGGCCGCTCGTGACCCCGCCACGCAGGGTCAGGAGGACAGCCGGCGGGGCGCAGGCCCCGAGTAGTCGGCGAGCAACGGCGGCGGCAGTGGTCCCTTGATCCGTCCGCCGCGTTGCTGCTCCTCCCACGCGTGCGCCAGGATGCCGACGGAACGTGAGAGCACGAACAGGCCCCGGCCGAGCGCCGGCGGGAACCCGAGCTCTGCGTAGATGACCGCAGTGGCTCCGTCGATGTTCATCGAAACGGGACGCGGCCGGCCCGCAGCCAGCT
>Ga0196958_10000327_pt1 | contig 15388 bp, 12 predicted proteins | sample S1v_10metaG_FD_148654 | JGI IMG/M metagenome (GOLD analysis project Ga0196958, IMG submission 148654) | Soil microbial communities from Anza Borrego desert, Southern California, United States - S1+v_10 | ecosystem: Environmental > Terrestrial > Soil > Desert | place: USA: California | collected...
ACCCCGGCCGACGGCTGGGCCGAATTCCGCGGCTACTACGAAGGCCGGACCGAAACCCACACCGCGCCGGAGTACGGCGGACCGTGAAGGGGGAGGACGAAGAGATGCCCGACGTGATCGTGATCGGCGCCGGCGGCGGCGGGCCGGTGATGGCCAAGGAGCTGGCCGCGCGCGGGCTCGACGTGCTCGTGCTCGAGGCCGGGCCGCGCTACCCGGACTCCGAAAGCGAATGGTCGCGCTACGAGAACGACTGCAACAGCCCCGCCGACGGCTACTTCCGCTGGGGGCCGAACGACCGCTTCGAGAAACCGCCCTGGCTGCGCGAGCTGCCGCAGAACTCCTACGTCTTCGAGCTCGCCGGCGCCGGCGGCACCACGCTCCACTACTTCGGCAACTCACCGCGGGCGATGCCGGGGGTGTTCAGCGACTACAGCGGCCCCGACGCGAACGCCTACGACGTCGCCCACCGCTTCCCGTTTGGCTACCGCGACCTGATCCCCTACTACGAATGGGTCGAGGCGACGCTGCCGGTGCAGACGGCGGCGGTGGGGACCAAGGAGGAAGTGTTCTTCCGCGGCGCCGAGGGGGTGGGGCTGCCGGTCAACCCCTACAAGGACATCCAGTTCGACAGCTTCCGCCCCCAGGAGAACGCGATCCTCCAGCCCGAGGGGACGGCGGGCAAAACCAACGACGACAGCCAGCTGCGCCACCCGCAGGCGCAAGGTTGCACCTTCTGCGGCTACTGCTTCCAGGGCTGCATCGAGCCGCGGCAGGCGCCGCGCAACCTCAAGGCCAAGCGCCAGACCGACAACTCCTACGTGCCGATGATGCAGACCGCCCATCGCTGGGCCCCCGGCGGGCGCCCGGTGCGGCTCGTCTGCGACGCGTTCGTCACCCGCATCCTCAGCGAACCGGCCGGAGCGGGGGGCGCCGTCGCCCGGGGCGTGCGCTGGCGCGACACCCAGACCGGGGCCGAACACGAGGAGACCGCGCCGGTGGTGGTGATGTCCGGCGGCTGCACCGAGAACCCCCGTCTGTGGCTGAACAGCCAGCTGCCCAACCCCAACGGCTGGGTCGGGCGCGGCTACACCGACCACGCGCTGGACTGGGTGATCGGCGTCTTCGACGACTTCACCGGCAACTCACGCGGCGCCTCCTCCTCGGCGCGGGCCGACTTCCCGGGCCGCGGCGCGATCGAGCAGGTCGGGCTGCCGCCGGCGCTGCAGGCCTTCGCGATGGGCTTCAGCGACAGCGGCGTCCGCGGCGTCTACGACAACGGGCGGCCGCTGACCGGTAGCTGGGACGGCGTCGCGGGGCGCGTCTACGGCAAGGAGCTGAAGGAAGCGCTGTCCAACGTCGACCGCCTGGTCAACATGCTCGTCCTCACCGACGACGACGTCGAACCGCAGAACCGCGCCCTGCGCTCGCTCTTCCCCGAGGACGAGAACGGGCCGATCCCGCGGCTCGAGATCGAGGGCCGCAAACGCAGCGCCCGCACGCTCGCCAACCGGGAGTTCCTGGCGAACAAAGCCGCTCAGATGCTGCGCGCGGCCGGTGCGCGGCGGGTCCTGCGGATGAACTTCGCGCCGCTGCCGCTGCACGTTCACTCCTCGATGCGGATGGGCGCCGACGCCTCGAACTCGGTGCTCGACCCCTTCTGCGAGGCGCGCTGGGTGCAGCGGCTGTTCGTCGGCGACAACTCGGCGCTGGCGAACGCGCTGGGAGGGCCGAACCCGACCCTCACCACCCAGGCGCTCTGCACCCGCACCGCCGAGCGGATCTTCGAGAAGTATTTCGGCGGCGAACCGTGGGTGGGGCGGGAGTCGCCGGTCAGCTCGCTCGACCAGCGCGTCACCGAAGGCGTGCTGGCCGGCGAAGTCGCCTAGGCACACCGTTGCGCGAGTAAGCGGGTCAAGTGACGGCGAAGGCGGGCTCTCGCGCAGTCCTGTTCAAAGGGCAAATATCATCAAATACCCGAAAAGATATTGACTTATTCATAAACCCTGTCTAGGCTGGTGACAGGCTCTGCGACGAGGGTCAAGACGGCCTCGCATCAGTCCGCCGCAGCAGCTGAAAAGCATTGAGCCGGAGGACTGGAGGCACCGTGTCGCGCAGGCACGACGCAAGGCGTAAGGCGAAGCGGCGGGAAGCCCGAGCCGCCGCTGCCGATCCAGCCTGTCCAAAGCGACCGATCCTGCCGTGGCGTCCGGTCATACCGATTCTCGCTATCGCTGCCATCTTGTTCGCTGCCGCAATCCTGGGACTTGGAGCCGGTGACAGCAGAAACCAGCAGCAAGTCCGCCAAGAAGTCACCGCACTTCTAACCGATATACCCCAGGACGGAAGCACCCTCGGTTCCTCTAGGGCACCCATAACCCTATGGATGTTTGCTGATCTGAAGTGTCCGACCGTGAAACGGTTCGTTGAGGCCTACCTGCCCTCGATCATCGAGACGTGGGTACGAAACGGCACGCTGAAGGTCGAGTATCGATCACTGCAGACGGATACGTCTAACGAACGCTCGTTCTTCGAACAAGAAACCGCGGCCTTGGCCGCTGGCAGACAAGACAGGATGTGGAATTTTCTCCTGACTTTCGTGCATCAGCAAGGGCAGGCAGGCACCGACTACGCAACTGACGAATTTTTGGTGGACATGGCCTCTCAGGTGCCAGGGTTGAGGCTAAGGCCATGGCATGTTGACCGCGAGGACCCACTGCTGTCTAGGCAGGTGGCTATAGGTGTCTACACCGCGCGCGGCAACGGAATGCGTTCCACGCCTTCGTTCATGATCGGCCTTTCCAAAGGTCAAGCAAGGGATCGACGTGAGGACCTCGACGGGGTGACCGCTGCCAAGGAAGAGATTGAACTGTCGCTGAGGGAAGAGATTCAAGCCCTGGGGGAAGAAGATCTAGGAGATGTTCCGACCCTCAGCCCATATTTAGGAGGAAACAAGAAAACGAGCAACGACTAGAACTCATAGGGAGAGAACGTGGCGCCAATACGATCAAACATAAAATATATGACATGCATTGTTGCAATCTTTGCAACGGTCAACTTCACCGGGTTGCTTCTTTTTGCAGGCATTGCGTCGGCCTGCGGAGGTACCGAACCACCGCCCCCATGCGAAGCGCCATCGGTCGCGACTGGCTCAGCGTCCCCTAGTATTACCACGGCGTACATGTATGGCTCGATCAATCCCCGCGGTTGCGAAACCACCTACACCTTTAAATACGGGCCCACCACCTCTTATGGCACGGGATCGAGCAGCGGTAACGCTGGAAACGCGACTTTCACGGTTTCTGCGTCGGGCTTCGCGAGCGGGCTGCAGCCAGAAACTACCTACCACTATCGCCTCTACGCCACGAACTCCGGCGGCACGAGCTCCGGAGCTGACAAAACCTTCACGACGGGTGAAGAACCGCCTCCGCTTCCGCCCCCCTCCGTTATCACTGAAGCAGCGACTGGGGTTGCGAGTACCGGTGCGACCCTGAATGCTTCTGTAAACCCGAACGGCATTTCTACGACCTACAAATTTGAGTATGGCACCAAAGAAAAAGAACTAAACAAAGCGACGACTGCCGTTAGCGACCTAACAGGGTCTTCCAGCCAGAAAGTCAAAGCGGAAGTAAAATTGGAACCGGAAACTAAATATTTCTTCCGTATACACGCAGCCAGTGCCGGCGGTACAAAAACTGGAAGCGAACTTCATTTCACGACCCCTGCGCTACCTTGGAAAATCAAGACGACGCCGAACCCCGCGGGAGCACACGACACCAACCTCTACGACGTCAGCTGCGAGCCGGGCACCAACGCCTGCACCTCGGTCGGGAAGAGCACTACCTCGGGAGTCGACAGCCCGATTGCCCAGCGCTGGAATGGGACCTCTTGGTCTGAACAGTCCCCCGACAAAAAGTCGGGCACCCTTCCCACCCGCCTGTTCGGCGTCGACTGCCCCTCGGAAATCCGCTGCCTGGCGGCCGGCAGCTACCAGCCCGCAGAAGGCGGTCCCGTTCTCCTGACGGAGATCTGGAACGAAGGCAACTGGAACGTCCAGTCGACGCCCGTGCCCTCCGGTGCGACCTCCAGCGAACTGGTGGCGATCGGCTGCAACTCGACGGCGAACTGCACGGCCGTGGGCTCAGCCGTGATCGGCGGCGTCAAGACGGCGATCGCGGAGAGATGGACGAGTCCGACCTGGGCCCTTTCCTCGATCCCGATCCCCGAAGGGGCCAAATCGAGCCAGCTCGATGGTGTCGACTGTCTGTGGTCGGGCTTCTGCGTGGCCGTCGGCCGCTACACCAATAGCAGCGGCGCAGAAAAAAATCTCGCGCTGTTCTGGAACGGCACCAGCTGGTCGCTTCAGACCCTGACCGACCCCGCGGGAGCAACGAAATCCCTCCTCCTCGACGTCGCCTGCACGCCGACGCCGAACGTCTGCACGGCGGTGGGGAAATGGAAGATCATCGGCGGAAACGAACGCACGCTGGCGTATCGCTTCACCGGTGGCTCGGCCTGGACGCTGCAGAGCACGCCCAACCCCACCGAAAGCAGCGTCTTCCAAGACGTCTCCTGCGCGACCGAAACGTCCTGCACGGCGGTTGGAAGCTGGGTCCCCGGTGTGGGCGAACCGACCAAGACCCTTGCCGCGGTATGGAACGGGAGCAGTTGGTCGATACAGGGGATCCCGAACCCCGCCAACGCGACCTTCAGCTCCCTCTTCGGCGTTTCCTGCCAGGAAGGCAGCTGCTTTGGGGCGGGATGGAGCACGAACAGCTCGGGGACCGACACCACGTTGTCCGAGTTCCGAGAATAGATCGCTCATGGACCGATAGAGCAAAAGCCCCGCGTCGCGGGGCTTTTGTTTGCGCTTGACCGTCTTCGCGGGCATCTGCACCCCGCGTCCCTAAAGCGGCGGCCGGGCATCTCCGATGCCTTGAAGGTGGAGAACGAGCGATCGCGTGCGGAGTCGCCCCAGGACGGGGAGTGCGTAGACACGTCCTGGCTGATCCGGGACGGGATGGACCGGGAGCGGATGCTCGACATGGATCGGCGCCTGCAGCCCGTGCGGAGGAGGGCTTTTGGAATCCTCGCCCTGGCCCTGCTGGCGAGCGGGCCCTGGATCGGCTGGTGGACCCTGATCCCCCTTGCCGTGGCCGGCGCGTTCTTCGCCCTCGCCGACCGCACGGCGCTCGACATGAAGCGGCCCGAGTACGCGATGTTCGCCGCCTGGGCCGCTTCCGAGGTGGTGATCGCGATCTCGGTGGCGCTGACGGGCGCCGCGCAGGTGGCGACGCTGTCGTGGCTGGCGATCCCGATCGTCACGCTCGCCTCCCGCTTCTCGACCCGCGGCATCGTCGCGGGGGTGGCGATCGCGCTCGGTCTGCTGGTGGTCGTCGCCTTCGGGCTCGACCGCGAGGCGGTCACCGACAACCCGCCGCTGGTGATCGCGCCGGCGGCGCTGATCCTCACCGTGACCCTGTTCTCGACCGCGTTGATGCGGTCGGATCTGGAGTTCCGCAGCCGGGCCGTGATCGATCCCCTGACTGGGATGCTGAACCGCTCCGCCCTGCGCACCCGGGTCGAGGAGCTGGCCCAGCAATCGGCGGTCACCGGCGACTCCGTCGGCGTGATCGTTGTCGACATCGACAACTTCAAGGCGATCAACGACAGCCACGGCCACGCCAAGGGGGACGAGGTGCTGAAGGCCCTCGCCGACCGCCTGCGCAAGGAGCTGCGCGCCTTCGACCTCGCCTATCGCCTCGGCGGGGAGGAGTTCCTGATGCTCCTCCCGGGCGGCGACAACCGGCGCGCGACCGCGGTCGCCGAGCATCTCTGCGCCTCGGTCAACGGCGAGCCCTGCGCGGGCGTCGAGGTCACGGTCAGCTGTGGGGTGGCCGCATCGGCGGCGGGCAGGGCCTTCGACTACGACGCGGCATTCGCCCTCGCCGACGAAGCGCTCTTCGAGGCCAAGCAGTCGGGCCGCAACTGCGTCAGGGCCGCCGCGACGCTACGGGCGGCCTAGAGAGGCCCTCCCGGCCTTCGCGAAGGCCGTCACCGCTTCGGCGCCAGCCGCTTGAACGAGCGCTTGGCCACCGGGCCGGGCCGGTCGGCGGCGTCGAGGGCGCGGACGCGGAAGACGTGGGCACCGGGGGCGACCGCGAAGCGGGCCGGGGAGGCGCAGGCCTTCCAGGGGCCTTTGTCGAGGCGGCACTGGAAGCCGGCCGCGCCGGGGGCGGTGAAGGCGAAGCGCACCTTGCGGGCGCGGGTCGTGCCCTTCGGGCCGGAGCGGATGGTGGTCGCCGGCGCTCCCCCTCTCGCTTTCGGGCTCTGGGGCTGCTGACCCTGTGGACTGGCGGGAGTCAGCGGCGGCGTGGGGATGGCCGTCTGGGTGAGTTTGGCGCTGGCGGAGAGGATGGGGGAGGCGCTCTCGTCCGTGGCGGTGATCGTCACCTGTCCGGGGCTGGTGGTGCTCGTCACCACGGCCGAGTAGGTGCCGTCGCCGTGGTCGACGGTCGGGCCGACCTGGTTGCCGCCGGCGCTCTCGAAGACGACCGTCTCGCCGGCGACGCCGGCGCCGAGCTCGTTCTCGACGGTGGCGACGACGGTCGTCGTCGAGGCGCCGTCGGCGACGATCGACGCCGGTTCGAGGGCGACCGCGACGCCGGTCGCGGGCAGCTCGGTCTGGGTGAAGGTGGCGGTTTTCGTCACCGCCGGGCTGACGCTGGTGTCTTCGGCGGTGATCGTGAACTCGCCGGGGGTGGTCGACGCGGTCAGGGTCGAGACGAAGGAGCCGTCGAGCTGCAGGACGGGCGTCGTCGCGCTGGGGCCGCCGCCGGTGTCGAGACCGACCTCGTCGGCGGTGATCGGGTTGCCGAACTCGTCGAAGACGCGGATCGTCGCCGTCGCGGTGCTGGCGCCGTCGGCCGGCAGCGAGCTCTCCGAGAGCTCGAGCTCGATCTCGTCGGCGGCCGCAGGGCCGGTGGTGACGCCGATCGCGCCCGTCGTCGAGTTGGGGCCGGCGAGAGAGATCTGCCAGGCCCCTGCCTCGGAACGGGCGGTGATCGGAGCCGAAGGGGAGGCGTAGCCTTCGGCGTTGGTTTTGCCGCTGGAGCTGGCGCCACCTCCTTCGAAGGTCCCTCCCGGGCCGGTCGCGGGCAGGGTGAAGGTGACGTCCTGGTCGGGCAGGGGGTTGCCGCGCGAGTCGGTCAGCCGGGCGGTCGGCACGGCGCTGAGGGCGCCGCCCGCGGTCGCGGTCAGGGTCTGGCTGCTGGAGAGCGCGCTCGGCAGACCGATCGTCGTCGCGATCGAGTTGCTCGAGGCGCGCGCGTCGGTGTCGGCGCTGGTCCAGACGCTGAGGTCGAAGCTGCCCGGCGTCGCGGCGGGGATGACCTTGTGGCCGAAGTAGCCCATGTTGACTTCCAGCGTGTCCGCGCTGGTGATCGGACCTGGGAGGAAGCCAGGGATCTGCACCTGCAGCCGCCGGTTGCCGTTGCTGACCGTGGTTCCCGTCGCCGTGTAGCCACCGTTTTTCCAGCCGAGGCTGACGTTGACGGGGGGGACGAATTCGGCGCCGGCGGGAAGCTCGAGGAAGATGGAGTTGCCGCTGGAGATCGTGTTGGTCACTTTGAAGGAGGCCTTGAGGCCGAAGGCCTGGTCGACGCGGACCGTGGAGGTGTCGACGCACCCGTTCTCGTTGTTTGCGCAGGCGACGATCGTGACCGGCTGCACCTGCGAGGCCGGGGCGGCGGTGGCGGTCACGAGGCCGAGGGAGAGGGCGGCGAAGGCGGCGGTGAGGAATGGATAAACATTTCGTTTCATAAGTAGCGGCATGCTCGCATCTTCGGCTCGGGCGGACGCGAACTTGAACGGCCGCCACGAAGGTTGGCCGTGAGTTGACAGCGACCGAGCGGCGGCTAGTTTCAGACAGGTGCGACCGCTGACCTTCATCGGCGTCCCCGCCGACTCGGTGAGCCGGGGCGGCGGCGCCGAGCTGGCGCCGGGAGCCCTGCGCGGGCTGGGGCTGCCGGACGCGCTCGGGGGCGGCGACGGCGGCGATCTGCCGGCGCGGATCCGCGGCGAGGAGCGCGATCCGGAAACCGGCCTGCTCGCCAGCGATGACGTCCTCGCCGCGACGGCGACGATCCGCGCCGCCGTCGCCGAGCGGATCGGCGCGGGGGAGAGGCCCTTCCTCGCCGGCGGCTGCTGCGCTCTGCTGCCCGGCGCGCTCGGCGGCGCCCGCGACGCGCTCGGCGGGATCGGGCTCGTCCACCTCGACGGCCACGCCGACCTCTACGACGGCGAGACCTCGACCACCGGGGAGGCGGCCGACATGCCGGTCTCGGTCGCGCTCGGGCTGGGGCCGGCCGCCTGGGTCGAGACCGCGGGCGGGGCGTCGGTGCGGGGGGAGCGAACCGTCCTGCTCGGCTACCGCGACCGCGAGGAGTCGATCCGCGACGGCATGCGCCAGCCCGAGACGCTCGACCCGCCACCCCTGCTCTGCCCGGTCGAGGGCCTGCGCGCCGCGGGCCCGGCCGCGGCGGCGGAGCGGGTCGCGGTGGCGCTCGGCGAGGCCGCCCCCTACTGGCTGCACTTCGACGTCGACGTCCTCGACCAGAGCGTCTTCCCGGCCACCGAGTACCTGATGCCGAACGGCCTCGACTGGGACGAGCTCGCCGCCGTCCTGGCGCCGCTGCTCTCCTCCCCGGCCCTGATCGGCGCCTCGCTCGGTTGCTATGACCCGGGCAAGGACCGCGCGGGCGCCTGCGGCCAGGCGCTGGTCAGGACGATCGCCGCCGCCGCGCGCCGCTAGGAGGGACTGGGCGTCGCGCCGGGATCCACGCCCAGCGTCACGCTCCCCGCGAGGCCATCCCGCGCGAGGCTGCTTCCGACCGGTGCGAGCCGGAGGACCGAGCTCGAGCCGCCCTGTTCGCGAAAGATGAAGTCCGCCTCGCGGGGAACGATCGCGGCCGGGTTGCGGTCGTAGGGGGCGAGCGCGAAGACCTCCGCGTCGTCCCGGTCGGTGGTGAACAGCTGGCCGGTGTGGGAGACGCGGCCGCCGGAGTAGGCGCCGGCGCTCCGCCGCCCGCCGAGGCGGACCTTGAGGTGGATGTGCGTCGTCCGTCCTTCGTACTGACCTGGGTAGACGGTCGCGAACTCGGCCCGGCCGTCGCGGTCGGTCAGCTGGATCCCGCGCAGGAAGGTCTCGCCCTCGCTGCCCTCCGAGGGAATGCCCGAGTAGACGCCGAGCGCGTCGCAGTGCCAGACGTCGACGGCGGCACTGGGGATCGGCTCGCAGGTGTTCGAGTCGACGACGGTCAGCGCCAGCGCGAGCGGCACGCCGGCGCGGTCCTCGACGATGTCCCGCCGGACCCGAGCGAGGTCGATGTGGAAGGGGCCTTCCTCCTGCTCGGGCGTCAACACGCAGTCGGGCGCGATCCGGGCTCCATCCGCAGCGGATCTAGCCGGCTCGTCCTCGTCCCCGCCGCAGCCGTAGAGGGCGGCGCTCGCCAGCGCCCCTGCCGACAGCGCCATCATCTCGCGGCGCCGCATCAGTCCCTGGGCTTCCTCCCGGTTCTGACTCCTCGACATGGAAAGAGCCTAGACGTGGAGTAGAAAGGACAGATGAAAAATTGGCTCGTCCTCTACGACGGGAACTGCGGTCTCTGTAAATGGCTGCTCGCCGGGCTGCTGCGCCTCGACCGCGACGGGCGGCTGCGGCCGGTCGCGCTGCAGCGGCCCGAGGCCGAGGCTCTCCTCGCCGATCTCGAGCCGGCCGAGCGGATGGAATCGATGCACCTGGTCTCACCCGACGGGACGCGGCTCTCGGCCGGGGACGCGCTCCCGCCCCTGCTGAGGCTGTTGCGCGGTGGGCGGATCCCCGCCGCTGTCGCCGCTCGCTTTCCCCGGCTGACCGCCGCCGGCTACCGCTGGGTGGCCACTCACCGCATCGGGATCTCCCGTTTCGTGCCGCGGCGGTGGAAAGCAGGGGCGGCCGAGCTGGTCCGCGAGCGCGAGCTCGGGCCCAGCTAGGTCCAGCGGTACCGGCCCGGCGCCTTGCGTGCGAGCAGCCTGACAGTAAGGAGGCCGAAGACGAAGCCGCCGACGTGGGCCATGTAGGCGACGCTTTCCCCGGCGACGTCGGGGGCGGTGACCTGGCCCACCGCCGGCAGGAACTGGAGCAGGAACCAGCCCGCGAGCAGGACGATCGCCGGCAGGGGGAGCACGACGAAGAAGACCAGCGTGTAGACGCGGGCTCGAGGGTGGAGCAGGGCGTAGGCGCCCAGCACGGCGGCGACGGCGCCGCTGGCGCCGATCGTCGGCACCGTCGAGGAGGGGTCGATCAACGACTGCGCGTAGACCGCCGCCGCCCCGCCGGCGAGGTAGAAGAGGAGGAACTTCACCCGCCCCATCGCGTCCTCGACGTTGTTGCCGAAGACCCAGAGGAAGAGCATGTTGAAGACGATGTGGAGGAAGCCGCCGTGCATGAACATCGAGGTGAGGATGGTCAGGTACCAGGCGGGCTCGTCGAGCGGTTCGGGGGCCGGGATCGTCGACCGGTTATCGCGGTGGAGCGCCACCGCCTCGCGGTGCTCCTCGGTGCCGCGGCAGACGACGGCGGCTTCGGCGACGGTCGGCGAGACTTCGGCGGCGCCGAGCTCGCATTCGGCGCCCGGGTTGAGCAGGCGGTAGGGGATCGCCCCGTACTCGATCGTGTTCGCCGTGCGCTCGCTGATCGTCGAGTAGGCGGCGGAGTGGGGCTCGCTGTCGGAGAAGCTGAGCTGCCAGGCGAAGACCGCGACGCAGGCGAGGATCAGCAGCACCGTGACGATCGGGAAGCGCTCGGTGGGGTTGTCGTCCATGAGCGGGATCACCTTGCCGCAGCACTACCCAGAAGGAGCGGTTTTACCGGCTGTGCGACCCTCGTCCGATGCCAGAGGCACAGCGAATGCAACTGCGCATCGTCCGGGCGCTGAACCAGGCCTGCGTCTGGGTCGACGAGGTGGCCTACCGGCCGGCGGTGGTGAAGCTGACCCGCCCGCTTCCCCGCTGGTGGAGCTGTCAGCTGGCGCGCGCGTCGATGAAGCTGGACGACCGTTGGGGCACCGGCTACTGGGACTCGGACGAGGCGCCGGCGGTCCCCGGAGGCCCGTGCGACGCTTGTGGGAGGCGAGCCGCCTGGTTGGTCTACGGCGGCTCCTACGACGGTGTGGAGGACGAAGAGCCAGGGGAGTTGGATGACGGTGACTACCTCGACCGGCACGAGGTTCAGCTCTGCGGTTGGTGCCGGCTCGAGTTCTCCTCGCCGCCCGAGAGCAAGGAGGAGCTGGACCGCCTCCTCGCCCTCTCCAGGGAGCGCAGCGTTTCCTGGCGATGGCGATGACCGGCCCTAGAATCGCGTCGATCCCCGCGCGCCTGGCCGACAACTGGCGGACCGCCGTTCCCCTGCTGGCGCTGCTGGTGCTGGCTCTCGCCTGGGGGTCGCATCCGTCCACTCCGGTGGTCGTCGTGCTCGACCTCTTCCTCGCCGGGGCTGTGCTCGCCGCGGTCTTCCACGCCGAGGTGATCGCGGAGCGGGTGGGGGAGCCCTTCGGATCGCTGGTCCTGGCGGTGGCGGTGACGGTGATCGAGGTGGGCCTGATCGTGACCCTGATGGTCGCGGGAGGGGACGAGACCGAGACGCTTGCGCGCGACACCGTCTTCGCCGCGGTGATGATCACCTGCAACGGCATCGTCGGCATCTCGATCCTGGCCGCGGCGCTGCGGGAACGGCTCGCCGTCTTCAACGCCGAGGGATCGGCGACGGCCTTCGCCACCGTCATCACCCTGGCCACCCTCAGCCTGGTGCTGCCGACCTTCACCACGAGCACCTCGGGCTCCGAATTCTCCGCCTCGCAGCTGGCCTTCGCCGCGGTCGCCTCGCTGGCGCTCTACGGGCTCTTCCTCGTCGTCCAGACGGTGCGGCACCGCAGCCACTTCATGCCCGAGGACGAGGCGGTGATGGAGGAGCACGGGCCGCCGCCGACGCGGGCGGCGGCGCTGCGCAGCTTCGGGCTCCTGCTGGTCTCGCTGGTCGCAGTCGTCGGCCTCGCCAAGATCAGCTCGGGGGCGATCGAGGACGGGGTCAAATCGATCGGCGCGCCGCAGTCGGCGGTCGGGGTCGTGATCGCCCTGCTGGTGCTGATGCCGGAGACCCTGGCGGCGACGCGGAACGCTCGCCGCGGCCGCGTCCAGATCAGCTTCAACCTCGGCTACGGCTCGGCGATGGCCAGCATCGGGCTGACGATCCCGGTGCTCGCGCTGGCCTCGATCTGGCTCGAGGGACCGCTCGTCCTCGGCCTCGGCTCGACCCAGATCGTGCTCTTGGTGCTCACCGCGCTGGTCAGCTCGCTGACCCTGCTTCCCGGGCGCGCGACCCTGCAGGAGGGAGGGGTCCACGTGATCCTGCTCCTCGCGTTCCTCTTCCTCGCCTTCAATCCCTAGCCCGCAGCACCTCCGCCGCCTCGGATTCACGTGGGCGAGCCCAAGTACCTGAATTTTTAGGTGACAACTGGACGAATATTGGGTACGCTAGGAGTCGTGGAGTATTCGTTTGTTCGTCATTGGAAACCGCGGTATTCGCTTGACCGTCGATCGCCTGCGTGGCTCGCCTCGATCTCGGCCTCGCTGGCGGTGTTCCTGGCGCTGCTGGCGCCGGCGGGGTCGGCGGCCGCCGAAGAACCAGCGGTGGTGCCGGAGCCGGTGACCGAAGCCGCTGCCGCCGTCGCGGAACCGGCGCCCGAACCGGAACCCGCCCCAGTCGAAGCGCCGGCGCCCGAAGCGGAAGTCGCAGCCCCGACGGAAACGGTCGTCTCCGAAGAACCCCCGGTCGCCGAGGAAGCCACCCCGGCCCCCGAAGAAGCCCCGGTCGCCGAAGCGGCCCCCGTCGCCGCGGAAGCGGCGGCTCCCGCGGCGTCTCCCTCCGAGTCTCGAGCCGCCCCCGTGCCTCAGTCCGAGCCCTCGCCTTCCTCCGCCGCGACGACGACGGCCGGAGCAGTCGTCGAGGAGGTGACGCGCGTTGGCAGGCACCTCGCTCCGGTTCCCGAGACCGTCGAGAAAGTCGGGGGCGCCGCCAAGGACGCGCTCGGGCGCGAAGGCGACGTGGCCGCCGCGGCTGCCGATCTCGTCGCCGCCCTCGAACCGGCGCTCGCGGCCCCGGCAAGTCTGTTGCCGGAGGTCCAGCTGCCGGAGATTCTGACTCCACTCGAGGCGTTGAGCCCTGAGCGGTTGGGCGAGGTCGCAGGCCTCGGCCGCACGGGCGCATGGGCCGACCCGGCCCGCGGTCCCGCTCCTCCTGTCCCGGCCGCTCTCCTCCCGGACCCCAGCGGCCTCTCAACGGGCCCGGCAGCCCCGATGCGGGAGCCTCGCCTGCCCGGGACGATCGACGCCGGCCCCCGGCTGCAGGCCCCGGTCCCCACCGGGACCGTCACCTCTCCTCTCGCCGGCTCCGCGCCTGAGCGGGCCCGCCTCCTCGAGCGCGGCGTCCACTCGCGCTCTTCTCTCTCCCCGAGTCCTCCCGTCCCCCTCGGCGTCGATCGGGCATCGGCCCCGCGGGCCGCCCAAGCCGGCGGCCCGGTCCGGCCATCCGCCCCGGAGCGGTCGCCGTCCGATCGCGCGCCGGTGGGGTCGGGAGCCGGCGGCTCGAACTTCATCCCTCTCCTCGGAGTGCTGGCGTTGCTCGCGCTGGCCGCGCCGAGGGGCTACCGCAGGCGCATGGCCGTTCGGGATCTCCCGGTGCCGACGCCGTTCGCCTGCGCGCTCGATCGCCCTGGCTAGGAGGGATCCCTCCCAGGTCCTCTGGACCTGAACCCAGGGCTGCGCCGGGAGCCCGGAACCACCGCCCGGCGACATCCAAGTCGAGTGAAAGGAATCAATCATGAAATGGCCAATGGCTGTAATCGCAGCCGTGGTCGCCCTGCTGGTCGGCGCAGCGCCCGCTGCCGCGAGTCTCGAACCCGTGTCCTCCGGCCAGACGAACACGAGTGAAGTCACTCAGGGCGACCCCAGCGCGGAAGGCGGCAGCGCCACCGCGACCGGCGGCGAAGGTGGAGAAGCCAGCACCGGCAACACCCAGATCGCAAACGGCAACACCATCGCCGTTTCGGTCGGGGGCGACGCCGAAGCCGAAGGTGGAGACACCACGGCGAGCAGCGGCGACGCCTACGGAGGCGACGGCGGCAGCGCCGAAGCCGAAGGCGGCGAAGCCGAAGCGTCGAACGAAGCGGTGACCGCGCAGGTCAACGAAGCGACCGGCGAATCCTCCGGGCACTCGAGCTCCTCGCAGAGCAACGAGTCCACGGTGCACCAAGGCAGTCCGAGCGCGGAAGGCGGCAGCGCCACCGCGACGGGCGGCGACGGCGGCGACGCCGACACCGGGAACACGCAGAAGTACAACGGCAACGCCTACGCCGAATCCGAACCGCAGGAGCAGGTCAAGAGCAAGTCCTGCGGCTGCCGGAAAGGCGGCCATGACGAGGCCGACGCCGAGGGTGGAGACACCACGGCGAGCAGCGGTGACGCCTACGGCGGTACAGGAGGTGACGCCAAGGCCGGCGGCGGCGACGCCGATGCCGGCAACGACGCGGTGGTCAAACAGGCCAACGAGTCGGGCGGCGACGATTCCTCCCCCGCGCAGTGCGGCTGCAACGGCTCAGATGAGACCGGCTCGCAGAGCAACGAGTCGGATCTGACCCAGGGCAGCCCGAGCGCCACCGGCGGCGAGGCCAAGGCCGTCGGCGGCAACGGCGGCGACGCCGACACCGGCAACACCCAGATCGGGAACGGCAACGCGATCGCCCTCTCGGTCGGCGGTGACGCCGACGCCGACGGTGGCGACACCACGGCGAGCAGCGGCAACGCCTACGGGGGCGACGGCGGCGACGCCAAGGCCCACGGCGGCGACGCCGACGCCAGTAACGACGCGGTGGTCAAGCAGGCCAACGAGTCGGCCGGGATCCATCCGCCCGACTACGGCTGCGGCTGCCCGAGCCTGCTGGAGCACAGCTCGGGTTCGTCGCAGAGCAACAAATCGGGCGTGAAGCAGGGTGACCCGAAGGCCACCGGCGGCAAGGCCGAGGCCACGGGCGGTGAAGGCGGCGACGCCGACACCGGCAACACCCAGAAGTTCAACGGCAACGCGATCGCCGTGACCGAGCCGCGGCAGACGCTGGAGAAGAATGGCTTCTTCTGCGGCTGCGGCTACGGCGGCGGCGGTGACGCCGAGGCCGAGGGTGGCGACACCACGGCCAGCAGCGGCAACGCCTACGGCGGCGACGGCGGCGGCGCCAAAGCCGTCGGCGGCGATGCCTCGGCCCGGAACTGGGCGAAGGTGCTCCAGTTCAACGCGATCGAA
>Ga0196958_10000329_pt1 | contig 15366 bp, 14 predicted proteins | sample S1v_10metaG_FD_148654 | JGI IMG/M metagenome (GOLD analysis project Ga0196958, IMG submission 148654) | Soil microbial communities from Anza Borrego desert, Southern California, United States - S1+v_10 | ecosystem: Environmental > Terrestrial > Soil > Desert | place: USA: California | collected...
CGCCACCGCTGAGCGGGACGAGCACGACACCGGCGTCCGGCAGGTCTTCGGCGATCTCCAGGCCGACGGTGCCCTGCCCGGCGATGACGTCGTGGTGGTCGAACGGCGGGATCATGGTGAGTCCCCGTTCTTCGGCGACGGCGAGCGCCGAAGACTCCTGAGCGTGGATCGGGACCTCGATGACCTCGGCGCCGAGCGCCTTGGTGGCTTCGATCTTGGCGCGCGGCGCGACGTCCGGAATGAGGATCACCGCGTGAATCCCGAATCGCTTCGCCGAGTAGGCGACCGCTTGCGCGTGGTTGCCGCTGGAGAACGCGACGACGCCTCGAGCGCGCCGGGCTTCGTCGAGCGCGGCGATCGCGTTGTACGCGCCGCGCACCTTGAACGCACCGATCGGTTGCAGGCTCTCCGGTTTGAGCCACAGCGGCGCCCACGACTGTTCCAGTAACGGTGTGCGCACCGCGACGCCTTCGACACGGCTCGCCGCGTCGCGGATTTCCTCGATCGATACCAAGTCCATACGGCCGATTATGTCAAGGAGTCGTGTATCATGGACAGTCCATTTTGGACAGACGGCGTGGCGCTCCTCACGTGTGGACAACGAAGGGAGCATCCCGCGCGCCTTATTCGTTAGGACACGGGTGAGGACCGACTAGCTACAGAACGGGATCATGACCAAGGAGACTTCCGAGAAGGACACCGAAAAGACCGAAAAGACGGAAAAGCAGGGGCGGATCGTCCAGGTGACGGCGGCCGCGATGGCCGCGATCACCGCGGCCATGCTGGGTTCCACGCTCGGTGTCGCCGGAACGGTGGCGGGTGCCGGGCTGGCGAGTGTGATCACCACCCTCGGTGGCGAGCTGTACCTGCGTTCGCTTCAGCGGACGAAGGACGCGGCGCTGAAGGCGCGAGTGGTGCTGACCGTGCCGGGACGTCGCCGGGTGCTCGACCCGGCCGAGCAGGAAACCGTCCGGTTGAAGCCGTCCGACGACGAAGAGAAACCGGCGGGGCGGAAGTTCAAGCCGCGCTGGGCGGTGATCGCCGGGGTCAGCGCGGTGGCGTTCGCGGTGGCGCTCGTCGCGATCACCGGCTTCGAGGGGGCGACCGGCAAGACCTTCGGCGGCGGCACCGGGACGACCATCGGAAAGATCATCGGCGGCGGCCAGGCCCAGGAACGCCAGGACGAGCCCGACACCCCGCCGGCGACGTCACCTTCGGAAACGCCGGGCAAGCAGCCCAAGAAGACGCCGTCGACCACGCCGAACACGTCCACGACGCCGACGGTTCCCACGACCACCCAGGCGTCTCCGACGACCACACGGGCGCCGTCCACGACGCCTTCGACCTCACAGGCGCCGCCCTCGGCCCCCGCTTCGAACACCCCCGCCCCCTGACCCCCTCTCGCGATTCGGCACCAGCTTGCGATAGTTCGCATCCCCGACTAGCGCAAGCTGGTGCCGAATCGCGTCAGGGGAGAGCGGAGCGAAGCGTGCGAGCCGCCGCTTCGGGGTCTTCGGCCTCGGTGATCGCCCGGACGACGACGATCCGCGACGCGCCGGCGTCCAGGACTTCGGGCAGCCGGTCGGCGTCGATCCCGCCGATCGCGAACCACGGTCGCGACGTCCCCAGTCCCGCCGTCGAACGCACCAGGCCGAGCCCCGGGGCGGACCGGCCCGGTTTCGTCGGGGTCGGCCAGCAGGGGCCGGTGCAGAAGTAGTCCACGCCGGGCTCCCCGGCCGCGGCCTCGGCCTGTTCGGCCGAATGGGTGGACCGGCCGATCACGACGTCGTCACCGAGGACCCGGCGGGCGAGTGACACCGGGATGTCGTCCTGGCCCAGGTGCAGCACGTGCGCGCCGACGGCGAGCGCGACATCCGCGCGGTCGTTCACCGCCAGCAGCTTGTCGTGCTTCTCGCACGCCTCGGCCAGCACTTCCAGTGCGGCGATCTCGTGTTTCGCCTCGATCGGGGCACCGCCGGTCTTGTCCCTCAGCTGGATGATGTCGACCCCGCCCGCCAACGCCGCGTCGGCGAATCCGGCGAGGTCGCCGCGGCCGGACCGGGCGTCGGTGCAGAGGTACAGGCGGGCGTCCGCGAGCCGGGCGCGGATCAGCGAACCAGACAGGGTGGGCATGGCGGCGACGGTACCCGCGCGCTACGGTGGGGTGGTCCGCACGGGAGCCCGAGGACGGGCTGAGAGGGAGCCGGGACCGCTCCGACCGTGGAACCTGATCCGGGTCATGCCGGCGCAGGGAGCGTGATCGCACATGAAGGAACTTTCGGTTGTCGGCGGCGGGGTCATCGGCCTCTCGATCGCTTGGCGCGCGTCCGCGCGAGGCCATCGCGTCACCGTGTACGACCCCGAGCCGGGGCGCGGCGCGTCGTGGCTGGCGGGCGGCATGCTCGCGCCGGTCACCGAGGCCTGGCCGGGTGAGGAGGACGTCCTCACCCTCGGTGAAACGTCGCTTCGGCGCTGGCCCGATTTCGCCCGTGACCTGGCCGAAGAGGGTATCGACCCGGGCCTTTCGCCGCACGGCACGCTCGTCGTCGCCCTGGACAGCGCCGACGCGGGCAACCTCGAGATGCTCGCCGCGTACCTCGCCGAACTCGGCCGCGAGGTCGAGCGGCTGACCGGCCGCGAGGCCCGCCGCGCCGAGCCCGGTCTCGCCGGATCCGTCCGAAGTGGACTGCTGGTGCCGGGCGATCTGGCGGTGGACAACAGAAGGCTGCTGCACGCGCTCCGGCACGGCTGCGGCAGGCACGGGGTCGAGTTCCGCCACGAGACGGTCGCGGAGCTCGGCGCCCTCGGCGGCGACGTCGTCCTCGCCGCGGGCGCCTGGACCGGCCGCCTGCACCCCGCGCTCGCCGGCGCCGTCCGCCCGCTGAAGGGCGAGATCCTCCGCCTGCGGCCGCGGCGCGGCTGCCTGCCGCCACCGAAGAGGACCGTGCGCGCGATGGTCGAGGGCCGCCCGATCTACCTCGTCCCGCGGGACGACGGTCAGCTCGTGCTCGGCGCGACCCAGTACGAGGCGGGCTTCGACGAGACCGTCACCGTCCGGGGCGTTCGTGAGCTGCTCGAAGGTGCGGAGCGCGTCTTTCCGGGCATCACCGAGTACGAACTCGTCGAGACCGCCGCCGGCCTTCGCGCGGCGAGCGTCGACACGATGCCCTTCATCGGTGAGCTGGGCGAAGGCGTCTTCGCCGCGACAGGTCACCATCGCAACGGTCTCCTGATGGCCCCGGTCACCGCGGACGCGGCGGTCGCCTGGCTGGACGGCGGGCCGTTGCCGGACGAGGTCGCGGCGGCAGCGCCGTCACGGCGAAGCGAGGAGCGGGTGTGATGGAGATCCAGGTCAACGGCCAGTGGCGTGAATTCCCCGACGGGACCACCGTCGAAGGCGTACTGGAGGCACTGGGGACGGCGACGAAAGGTGTCGCGGTCGCGGTGGACGGCGTGGTCGTCCGGCGCGGCGAATGGCCGGAAGCGGTGGTGCGCAAGGGCGCCAGCGTCGACATCCTCACCGCTGTGCAAGGAGGCTGACATGACCGGCGACGACCTCGTCCTCGGCGAGCACAAGCTCTCGTCGCGGCTGATCATCGGCACCGGCGGCGCGTCGAACCTCGCCGTCCTGGAACGCACGTTGGTGGCGTCCGGTACGGAGCTGACCACGGTCGCGATGCGCAAAGCCGACGCCGAAGGCGGCTCCGGCGTCCTCGAGCTGCTTCGCCGGCTCGGCATCCGGCTGCTGCCCAACACCGCCGGGTGCCGGACGGCCGCCGAAGCGGTCCTCACCGCCCAGCTCGCCCGCGAAGCGCTCGAAACCGACCTCATCAAGCTGGAGGTCCACGCCGACGATCGCACGCTGCTGCCGGACCCGTTCGAGACCGTCGAAGCGGCCGAACAGCTCTCCGCGGACGGCTTCACCGTGCTGGCGTACACCAACGACGACCCGGTGCTGGCACTGCGGCTGGAGGAGGCGGGCTGCGCGGCCGTGATGCCACTCGGCGCGCCCATCGGCACCGGTCTCGGCATCCGGAACCCGCACAACATCGAGCTGATCGTGTCGCGCGCGGGGGTCCCGGTGATCCTCGACGCCGGTATCGGCACGGCCTCGGACGCGACGCTGGCGATGGAGCTCGGCTGCGACGCCGTCCTGCTTTCCACCGCCGTGACCAGGGCCGCGGACCCGGAACGGATGGCGTCGGCGATGCGGGCCGCGGTCACCGCCGGGCGGCTCGCCGCCGGTGCGGGACGGATTCCCCAGCGGTTCTGGGCCCACGCTTCGAGCCCGCCTCGATAACCCTTTTGTACGGTTCACGGCCTTGACACCGAGCGCACTCCGGATGCCCGTATGGTTGACGGCACTTTCCGGGGGCGCATCCGCCGCCGTGTACCCAGAGGAGCCAGTGGTGACCACGTCAGCGGTCCAGGACGTTTCAGGCAGGTTGTTCCTGGCGGTCGGCCGGTTGTCCCGGTCCCTGCGTCAGGCGGGCGTGCCCGGACCCGGCCACGGCGCGATCTCGGCGCTCGCCACGCTCGTGCACTACGGCCAGCTCCGCCTGGGTGATCTCGCGGCGAAAGAGGGCGTCGCCGCGGCCACCATGTCGAGGATCGTCGCTTCGCTGGTCGAAGCGGGCTACGTCAGCCGTGAATCGGACCCGATCGACAGGCGCGCCTGGCTCGCGGAGGCCACCGAAGAAGGCGAGAGGCTGGTCTCCGGCGTCCGCTCGACCCGGGTGAACGAGCTGGGCAAACGCCTCGAACGGCTGACTCCGGAGCATCAGGCGGCCCTGGCGGCGGCTCTGCCCGCGCTCGAAGCGCTTATTGCCGACGAAGAGCGCTGAGCTCCGCGACTTCGGCGCGAAGGGCGCGAAGTTCGTCGAGGATCTCCTGGTTCGCCTCGGCCTGGGTTTCAGCCTGCTTCGCCTCTTCCTCGCGGATGTCCTGGCGAAGCTCGTCCTCCATCCCGCTCACCACGACGGCGATGAAGAGGTTCAGCACCGCGAAGCTGGACACGAGGATGTAGACCACGAAGAACACCCAGGCCATGGGCGCTTCCTTCATGATCTCCTTGGCGATGTCCGGCCAGGCCTCGCCGGTCATCACCTGGAACAGCGTGAACAGCGAAGTGCCGAGGTCGCCGAAGTTCTCCGGCGAGATCGCGCCGAACAGCTTCGTGGCCATCACACCCGCGACGAAGATGATCAGCGCGAGGAGCGCGGCGATCGACGCCATGCCGGGGATCGCCGCGAGCAGGCCGGTGACGACCTTCCGCATCGACGGCACGACCGAGATCAGCCGGAGCACCCGCAGGACCCGCAACGCCCGCAGTACCGCGAACGGGCCGGTCGTGGGGATCACCGCGATACCGACGACGACCAGGTCGAAGATGTTCCACGGGTCGCGGAAGAACTTCCCGCGATAGGCGTAGAGCTTCGCGCCCAGTTCGAGGACGAAGATCCCGAGCGCGAGGTAGTCGACCGTGTGCAGCAGCGTCCCGTACTCCGCGACCATTCTCGTCGAGGTCTCCAGGCCGAGGGTGACGGCGTTGAAGACGATCACCGTGATGATGAAGTTGTGGAAGCGGCGGTCTTCGACGATCCTGGCCACCGTTTCGCGTCCCGTCACGGCGCAGATCGTAACCGGACGTGTGCTCAGTGCTCCGGCGCAAGCCGCCAGAACGCCGAAACCGGACCGACCTTCGCCCCCATCGGATAAGCGTTTTCGACCGCGTGTGAAACGAACCACTTGCCGTAGCGGGCGGCCTCCACGACGGACATCCCCTTCGCGAGACCGGCCGTCAGCGCCGACGCCATGGTGTCCCCGGCGCCGTGCGTGTGCTGGGTCGCGAACCGCTCGCCCGGCAGTTCGACGAAGGTGGAACCGTCGAAGAGCACGTCGACGCATTCCGGGTCGGAGACGAGGTGACCGCTCTTCACGAGCACGTACTTCGGCCCGAGCCGATGCAGGACGACGGCCGCCTGATGCATTTGTTCGCGGGTGGTCACGGTCATGCCGGTCAGCAGGCGGACCTCGTCGAGGTTCGGCGTGAGGACGGTGGCGCGCGGCAGGAGCTCCTCCCGCAGCGCGACCAGCCCGGCCTCGTCGAACAGCGGATGGCCGTGCATCGACGCCGCGACCGGATCGACCACGAACGGCACCTTGGCGTCGCGGCCGATCTCGGCCTTGTCGCACGCCGCGGCGACGGCGTGGATGATCTCGGCCGAGGCGAGCATCCCGGTCTTGGCCGCGTTGACGCCCATGTCGGCCGCGACGGCTTCGATCTGGCCCGCGACGATACGCGCCGGGAGGTCGGTGCGGTCGTGCACGCCGAGGGTGTTCTGGACGGTCACGGCGGTGACCGCGACCAGCCCGTGCACGCCACAGGTGAGGAAGGTGCGCAGGTCCGCCTGGAGGCCGGCGGCACCGCCGGAATCGGACCCCGCGATGGTCAGCGCCGACGGCGGGCTCGGGTTCTCGCTCATGGGTTCATTTTCCACGCGCGTTCTCAAAGGGGCAGATGGACGCGCGGTTCACCCTGTTCGAGCAGACCGGTCGACGCCAGGAGACCGATCTCGTCCGGTTCGGCGAGCATCCCCGACGTCCGCACTGCCGACTTCGACGGGATCCTCGAACATCACTACGGGGGGCGCCTGAGGTGTCGCGGTGGCCCCGTACGCCCGCCTCAGGCCTCGCCGAGGCGCCAGAAGGGGGAAACCGGCCCCACCCCGGCCCCCAGCGGATACGACTCCGCCACACACCGCTCGATGAACCGCTTCCCCTCGGCGACGGCGGTCGGCACGTCCGCCCCCTTCGCCAGCGAAGACGTGATCGCCGAAGCCATGGTGTCCCCGCCGCCGTGCGTGTTCCGGGTGTCGAACCGAGGCCCGCTCAACTCCACCCAGGATTCGCCGTCGGACAACAGGTCCACGCAGTCCTGAGCCGCGTCGAGGTGTCCGCCCTTCACCAGCACCCACTCGGACCCGAACTCCAGCAGCGCTTCCGCTGCCTCGCGCTGAGTCGATGGCCCGGTCACGGGAACGCCGGTCAGCAGCCGCACCTCGTCCAGGTTCGGCGTGATCAGCGTGGCCCGCGGGAAGAGTTCGGTGCGGATCGCCTCCAGCGCCTCCTCCCGCAGCAGCGCGTGCCCGGTCATCGAAGCCGCCACGGGATCCACGACGAACGGCGTGTCCGTCGAGCGTCCGATGTGGACTTCGTCGAGCGTCTTCGCGACGGCGTTGATGATCTCGGCCGTCGCGAGCATCCCGGTCTTCGCGGCGTCGACGCCCATGTCCGTGGCGACGGCCTTGATCTGCCCGGTGACGACGTCGACCGGGACCTCGCTGAACCCCTGCACCCCCAGCGAGTTCTGCACGGTGACCGCGGTGAGCGCGACCATCCCGTGCACCCCGTTGGCGAAGAAGGTGCGCAGATCGGCCTGGATGCCCGCACCACCGCCGGAATCCGATCCGGCGATGGTGAGGGCGGTCCGAGGAGTTACCGTCACCGATCGACCACCGGCAGGTAGACCTTGTTGCCCTGCTCGGCGAACTCGTTCGACTTCTCCTCCATGCCCGCTTCGATCGCTTCCACAGTGGACAGCCCGTGTTCCTCGGCGTACTTGCGGACGTCCTGGGTGATGCGCATCGAGCAGAACTTCGGCCCGCACATCGAACAGAAGTGCGCCGTCTTCGCCGGTTCCGCGGGCAGCGTCTCGTCGTGGTACGCGCGGGCGGTGTCCGGGTCCAGCGACAGGTTGAACTGGTCGTTCCAGCGGAATTCGAAGCGGGCCTTGGAAAGTTCGTCGTCCCACTCCTGTGCGTACTGATGCCCCTTGGCGAGGTCGGCGGCGTGCGCGGCGATCTTGTAGGTGATGACGCCGGTCTTCACGTCGTCGCGGTTCGGCAGGCCGAGGTGCTCCTTCGGCGTGACGTAACAGAGCATCGCCGTGCCGTACCAGCCGATCTGCGCCGCGCCGATGGCCGAGGTGATGTGGTCGTACGCCGGCGCGATGTCGGTCGCGAGCGGGCCGAGGGTGTAGAACGGCGCCTCGCCGGTCAGCTTCTCCTCGAGTTCGACGTTCTCCTTGATCTTGTGCATCGGCACGTGGCCGGGGCCCTCGATCATCACCTGGACGTCGTGTTCGCGGGCGATGTGCGTGAGCTCGCCCAGCGTCTCCAGTTCGGCGAACTGCGCGCGGTCGTTGGCGTCGGCGATCGAGCCGGGCCGCAGGCCGTCGCCGAGCGAGAACGTGACGTCGTACTCGCGCAGGATCTCGCAGAGTTCGGCGAAATTGGTGTACAGGAACGATTCCTTGTGGTGCGCGAGGCACCACGCCGCCATGATCGAGCCGCCGCGCGAGACGATGCCGGTGACCCGGCGCGCGGTCAACGGGATGTACCGCAGCAGCACCCCGGCGTGCACGGTGACGTAGTCGACACCCTGCTCGCACTGTTCGATGATGGTGTCGCGGTAGACCTCCCACGACAGTTTTTCCGGCTCTCCGTCGACCTTTTCCAGCGCCTGGTAGATCGGCACGGTGCCCACCGGCACCGGCGAGTTGCGGATGATCCACTCGCGGGTCTCGTGGATCCGCTTGCCGGTGGAGAGGTCCATGATCGTGTCGGCGCCCCAGCGGGTGGCCCACACCATCTTGTCGACCTCTTCCTCCACGGAGGACCAGACGGCCGAGTTGCCCATGTTGGCGTTGATCTTCACCAGGAACTTCTTGCCGATGATCATCGGCTCGGTCTCCGGGTGCTTGCGGTTGGCGGGGATCACGGCGCGACCGCGCGCGACCTCGTCCCGCACGAATTCCGGCGAGCAGCGCTCGCGTGCCGCGACGTACTCCATCTCGCGGGTGATGACACCCTGTTTCGCCCAGCCCAGCTGGGTGTTGTGCGCGCGACCGTCGGCCCAGCCCGCGCGCAGCCGATGCAGTCCACTGTGGACATCGATCTGCGCGTCGTGGTCGGTGTACGGGCCGGAGGTGTCGTAAACGTCGAAATGTTCGCCGTTCGAAAGATCGATCCGCCGCGCGGGGACCCGGAGACCGGATTCCGTCTGGTGGTAGATCTTGCGGGAACCGGTGATCGGCCCGGTGGTCACGGTCGGCGTGATGCCCTGGGCATTCTCAAGCGTCGTCAACGACGTTCACTCCCTACGCCGGCATTACCCGGTCAGGTTCATGCGGTCGGCGGCGCCGGGTCTTCCAGAAAAAAGACTCCAGCCGCCCTCTCAGCCCGCCATGGCGCGAGCTCCCGCGGTTGTTTGGTTGTGCCCCGACCATGCCACGCCGGGGCTCGGACAATCAACCCTCCGGGGGATCGGTCACTCCGAAGCCGCAAGTAGAGGACTGGTTGCGAACCATGCGCGCACCTCTACCGCAACCGGTCTCCTCCTTGCATGATCGACATGTCGACAGCGTTAGCAGTTCACCGGTTTGGAGCATGTGCGCGCGGGGGATTCACGAAAGAATCCCGGAGGTTCTGCACCGTTACAGAAGTCTGGGGTGGATATGCGAAGACTCATGCTTCCGGCACTGGCGAGCGTGCTGATCGCGGGACTGGTCCCGGCGGTGGCCGCGGCACAGGGCGGTGAGGCGCCCGGCGCGCCCGGCGCCCATCCGAGCTGGCTCCCGGCGGACAAGACCGGGTTCGGCACCGCCCGCGAACGCGCGAGCAACGTCTGGTTCACCCTGCAAGGCGGCCGGATGTCCGAGGTCTACTATCCGGATCTGTCCACGCCGAGCGTCCGCGCGCTCGACCTCGTCGTCACCGACGGGAGAAGCTTCGCCACCGTCGATTCCTCCGCCAAGGCGCAGCGGGTGCGGCGTACCGATGGCCTCACCTACGAACAGACCATCACCGACGACCAGCGCCGCTGGAAGCTCCGCAAGACCTACGTCACCGACCCGGCACGGACGAGTGTGCTGATCGACGTCGATTTCGTTTCGCTGACCGGCCGCCCGTACCAGGTGTACGCGGTCGCGGACCCTGATCTCACGAACGAAGGATCCGACGACTCCGCACGCGCCGGTGGGGTGAACGCGGTCGCGTCCGACGCGAAGACCGCGGCCGCACTGGCCGCGGAACCGGCTTTCTCGCGCACTTCCGTGGGATACGCGGGTTCCTCCGACGGCATCACACAGCTGACGAAATCCTTCACCCTCAAGGAGTACGCGACCGCGGCCAAGGGCAACGTGCTGCTCACCGGCCAGACGTCCGCCGACGGCGTCCGCTCACGGGACTTCACGCTTTCGCTCGGCATGGGCGCGAAGGACGCTGACGCGCTCGCTGCGGCGAAAGCTTCGCTACGGCGTGGGTTCGCCGACGCCGCCCGCGCGTACGACCGCGGCTGGAAGCAGTACCTCCGCCAGGTGAAGGACGCGCCGTCGTCGCTCAAGACCAGGCAGGAACGGGACCTCTACCAGGCGTCCGTGCTCATGCTCGCGGCGAGTGAGGACAAGATCCACCAGGGGGCGCTCATCGCGTCGCCGAGTATGCCGTGGCGGTTCGGGAACAACGACCCGGAATGGTCGCCGTCGGGCACCTACCACCTGGTCTGGCCGCGCGACCTCTACCAGATCGCGACCGGTCTCCTCGCCGCCGGCGACCGCGACGCGGCCAACCGGTCGATCGACTACATGTTCGGGACGCAGCAACTGCCGGACGGGCATCTACCGCAGAACAGCCACGTCGACGGCACCCCGTACTGGACCTCCATCCAGCTCGACGAGACCGCGCTGCCGATCGTGCTCGCCCAGCAGCTCGGCCGTACCGACGCCAAGACCTGGCGTGGGGTGCGCAAGGCGGCGGAATTCCTGTTGTCCTACAAGGCGGACAACGGGCACGCGTCGCCGTACAGCCAGCAGGAACGCTGGGAGGAACAGGACGGCTACTCGCCTTCGACGATCGCCGCGGTGATCGCCGGGCTGGTCTGCGCGGCGGACATCGCCAGGGCGAACGGCGCCGCCGCCGACGCGAAGCGTTACCTCGACACCGCCGACGCGTTCAAGGCGAAGCTGGCCCACTGGACGGTGACCACGAACGGGCCGCTGTCGAAGGACCCGTACTTCGTCCGGCTGACCAAGGACGGCAACGCGAACAACGGCACGAAGTACAACCTCGGCAATTCGAGTGTGACCATGGACCAGCGTGCCGTGACCGACGCCGGTTTCCTCGAACTGGTGCGGCTGGGCATCTACCGCGCCGACGATCCGGTGATCAAGAACAGCATCGCGGTCACCGACGCGGACATCGCCTTCACCACCCCGACGGGGCAGTTCTGGCACCGATACACGAAGGACGGCTACGGCGAGAAGGCGGACGGGTCGCCGTGGGACTACACGTTCCCGGCCGAAAGCCGGACCACCTTCGGGCGACTGTGGCCGCTGCTCGCGGGTGAACGCGGCGAGTACGACCTCGCCGCCGGTGATCGCGGTACAGCCGCGAAGCGCCTTCGCGACCTGGGGCGGGTCAGCAGCTCCGGGGACACGATGCCGGAGCAGGTCTGGGACGAGAACGCGCCTTCGGGACAGCCCGGCTTCCCGGCGGGCACCCCGACCGCGTCCGCGACTCCGCTGGCCTGGACGCACGCCCAGTACCTGCGGCTGGCGTGGTCGGTGCAGGCCGGGAAGGTGATCGAGCAGCCGAGGGTGGTGCGATGCCACTTCCTGGGCTGCTGACGGCGGCTCGCTAGTGCAATGAAGGGGCCTTTCCTCGCAAAATTTGCAAGGAAAGGCCCCTTCATTGCACGTGGGCGGGTTTGAGCAGGTCCGTTCCGCTCTAGAGGGGCTCAGTCGTCGGCCGAGCCGGGCTGAGCCTCCGGCAGCCACGAGTTGCCCGGGACACCCCATTTGTTCGACTTGAGCATTTTCTTCGCCGCGCGAGCGTGGCGGCCGACCAGCCGGTCGAGGTAGATGAAGCCGTCCAGGTGGTCGGTCTCGTGCTGCAGGCAGCGCGCGAAGTAACCGGTTCCTTCGACCTCGATCGGATTACCGTCGACGTCGGAGCCGGTGACCTTCGCCCACGAGGCGCGGCCGGTCGGGTACGACTCGCCGGGTGCCGACAGACAGCCTTCCCAGTCGTCGTCCGGATCCGGCATCGTCTCCGGGATCTCCGACGTCTCGAGCTTCGGGTTCACCACGACGCCCTTGTGGCGCGTGCCCTCGTCGTCGGGGCAGTCGTAGACGAACACGCGCAGGTCGAGGCCTATCTGGTTGGCCGCGAGGCCCACCCCTTCGGCGGCGTACATGGTCTCGAACATGTCGTCGACGAGGGTGCGCAGCCTGTCGTCGAACTCGGTGATCTCCCGAGTCGGGTGGTGCAGCACTGGCTCGCCGGCGATGACGATGGGATGGACGGTCACGCGCGCAGTTTAGTCGGACCCTTCTGGTACACCCTTACCCGTGACGCGCCGACGTCGTTAGCGAGGCCGTGCGCCGCATCCGTGGTCTAATGGCGCCGCGGAAAGACAAGCCTGTGGTTTCACGCCCGCCGAGCACTGACCTGATTGCGAGGAGTCGGATGGACGCCGCGGAGTCGATGGCTGAGCCCGACCAGCCGTCCCCGTCGGAGACCGCGGACGGCCTCAGCGAACGCGAGCTGGACATGCTCGCGTTCGAACGTCAGTGGTGGAAATACGCCGGCGCGAAGGAACAGGCGATCCGCGAACGCTTCTCTATGTCGTCGACGCGCTATTACCAGTTGCTGAACCGGCTGCTCGAGAAGACCGAAGCCATGCAGGCCGACCCGATGCTGGTGAAGCGCCTGCGAAAGACGCGAGCGGCCCGGCAGCGCAATCGCGCGGCCCGGCGACTGGGGATCGATCTCTCATGAGTCTTTTTTCGGGGCTGTCCCGGCCGATGAAGGCCGCCGGACTGGCCTTGGTCGGTGTCGCCGTGATCGCCGCCGTGATCGGCGGAATCACCTTGACCAGCGGCGGCGGTGATTCGGACATCGCCACGCCGCCCGGCACCACGCCCACCACCTCGGACGGCGCGACCCCGCCCTCGTCTCCGGCGCCGGGTTCGCCCCCGGCCGGCACGCCGCCCGCCTCCTCGGCCCCGCCGTCGAGCGCGCCCGCGAGCTCCGCGCCGCCGGCGGGCCAGCCAGGGCAGACCGGTCAGCCAGGGCAGCCGGGGCAGCCCGGTCCGGGGCAGCCCGGTGGCGATCAGCAGGCGTCCCACAAGTGGGTGACCGTGCGGGTCTACAACAACAGCACGATCCAGGGACTCGGCGAGCAGGCCGCGAAGGACTTCCGTGCCTCCGGCTGGAACGTCTCCGAGGTCAAGGGCTACCAGGGCAGGCTGCCCGAAACCGTGGTCTACTACCGCCCGGGCACCGACGAGGAAGCGGCCGCGAAGGCGCTGGCGCTGGAGTTCGGTTTCCGCGCCGAGCCCAGGTTCAAGGAGATCGAGAACATCGGCCCCGGCGTGATCGTCATCCTCACCAAGGACTACAAGACCAACGACAAAGACGGCTCCTAGCGGGTACGCAAAGGGGTCCTCTTCCCCGCGGGGAAGAGGACCCCTTTGCGCACTCAGGCCTGGTTCTGCGCGTACGCCTCCAGCGCGGCGAGCTGGGCAGGGTCGAGCGACGGCCGCACGGCTTCGGCCGCCCTCGTCAAATGCGCGGCGGTGACCTCCTTGGCCTCCAGCGACTCGCGCATCGCGGTCAGCGCGGCCTCCCGGATCAGCGCCGCGCAGTCCGCCGCCGAGTAACCGTCCAAAGTGGCCGCATACGCCGCGAGGTCCACATCGGACGCCAGCGGTGTGTTCTTGGCGCTGGCGGCCAGGATCGCCGCGCGCGCGTGCGCGTCCGGCGGCGGGACGTAGACGCGGCGCTCCAGCCTGCCCGGCCGCAGCAGGGCCGGGTCGACCAGCTCCGGCCGGTTCGTCGCACCGAGGACGACGACCTCGCGCATCGGCTCGACCCCGTCCAATTCGGTCAGCAAGGCCGCCACGACCCGGTCCGACACGCCCGAGTCCGAAGACTGCCCGCGACGCGGGGCGAGCGCGTCGATCTCGTCGAGGAAGATCAGCGACGGCGCGGCCTCGGCGGCGCGGCGGAAGAGTTCCCGCACCGCACGTTCGGACTCGCCGACCCATTTGTCCATCAGTTCGGCGCCCTTGACCGCGAAGACGTTCAGCGCGCCGGTGCCCGCGAGCGCGCGGACCAGGAACGTCTTGCCGCCGCCCGGCGGGCCGTACAGGAGAACACCGCGCGGCGGGTCGACGCCGAGGCGGGCGAACGAGTCCGGGTAGCGCAGCGGCCACAGCACCGCCTCGGTAAGCGACTGCTTGACGTCGGTCATGTTGCCGACGTCGTCGAGGGTCAGCCCGCCCGTGGCCAGATTGTCCGAAGTGGACATCGAGATGGGGCGGACGGTGGTGAGCGCGTCGAGCAGGTCCTGCTGGGAGATCCGCGGCTCATCGGCGTCACGTTGTCGTAGCGCGGCACGGAGGGCGGCGTCGCGGCGGAGCGCGACGAGGTCCGCGGCGACGAAGCCGGGCGTGCGTTCGGCGATCGGGCCGACGTCGACGCCGGACTCCAGCGGGGCTTCGCGCAGGAGCACGCGCAGCAGTTCCGTGCGGGTCTTCGCGTCCGGGAGCGGCAGGCCGAGCTCGCGATCGAGCAGGTCCGCGGCCCGCAGCCTTGGATCGGCGGACTCGGCCCGCCCGGTGGTGGCGATGACCGCGAAACCCTTGTTGCGCAGGGCATTGCGCAGGTCGTCGAGGACCACCGTCGCGAGCGGCGGCGGCTGGGACGCGGGCAGCAGCGCGTCGATGTCGGTGATCAGCAGGACGGCGGGGTCTTCGTCACGGGTGGCCCGTTCGATCGCCTCACGCAGCCGCGCGGCGGCCACGTTCGGATCGAGGACGGCGATGTTCGGCGCCGCGAGCGACACCACCCGCACCTTCTCGGCCTGCGCCACGGCGCGGACCAGTGTTGCCTTCCCGACGCCTTCCGGCCCGGAAAGCAGCACCCCGAGATGCGCCGACGTCCCGAGTTTCGCCAGCAGTTCCGGCCGGTGGAAGGCCAGGTCGAACCATTCGGCGAGTTTACGCGCGGCCGATTCGGAGCCGGCGAGATCCGACAAGGGAGGCACGGAATCCCCGGCCACTTCCTCGACCCGCTCGTCTTCGACGATCTCGGCGTCGATGAAGTCCTCGTGTGGCGTGGCGGGCGTGCTGCGCACCAGCGTCGTCCCGGCACGGGCCGGGGCGGCATCGGGCGCGGCCTCGCCGGTGCGGGCGCCGTCGCGCCAGCTGACCACAGTGGACGGTCCGACGGCGACCGGTCCCGACGGTTCGGTGGCGGTGACGGTGAGCAGTTCGTTCGTCCACGTCATGCCGATGGCGCG
>Ga0196958_10000330_pt1 | contig 15364 bp, 9 predicted proteins | sample S1v_10metaG_FD_148654 | JGI IMG/M metagenome (GOLD analysis project Ga0196958, IMG submission 148654) | Soil microbial communities from Anza Borrego desert, Southern California, United States - S1+v_10 | ecosystem: Environmental > Terrestrial > Soil > Desert | place: USA: California | collected...
CCTTCGTGTCCGCCTCGGCCGCGCGAGCCGCCGCCACGAGTGAGCCCAGCCGTCCGCCGGGGGCGAGTTCGTCGGCGAGTCGCTCGTCCGCCAGGGTCAGCGGGCCGCCGAGCGGGGCGGAGACGACGTGCACGGTGCTGTTCGCGATCGGCCACAGCAGGCTCGTCGACGGTGCGGGCGGCACGGACGGCGGACGCGACGCGGGTGCCTTGCCGGGGAGGCCGAGCACCGGCATCAGCAGGGTGACCGCCGCCAGCCGTTCCGGACCGCCGAAATCCGGGGTGCCGTTGACGTTGACCAGCAGCGGGTACACGCCGGTTTTCGGGAACTGGAGCTTCGAGGACTGGCCGAGCGGGACGGCGAGGTTCAGCGCGGCGCTCCGGCCGGGCTCCAGGGCCTCCGGTACGAGGTCCACGAACTCCGTCGCCGCGAGGTCCTTGAACTTGTCGCCCGCGAGGACGTCGCCGATCTGCTGCTCGGTCTGCAACCGGGTGCCCAGTTGCAGCCGGACGCCCAGCTTGCTGATCTTCCGGTCGCCGACGTTGGTGACGCGGCCGGTGACGGCGAGCGAGGTCGAGGTCGTGGAGACCACGCGGGGGTTCACCTCGTCGAGGTCCACCCGCAGCCGGGGCTGCTCCTGCGCCTGCGCGACCGCACCGGTCAACGCGGGCAGAACCAGGAACAGGATCGACAGGACAGTGGCGGCAAGCCGCTTCACTCAGGTGCTCCCTCGACGGTGTGCTGTTGCTGCGCGAAGAGTTCTTTGGCCTTCCGGACCAGCTTGCGCTCGTCGGAGTAGGCGAGTTTGGTCTCCAGGTCGGCGAGCGGTACCCAGGCGACCTCGGTCACCTCGACATCCTCGTCCGAAAGTTCGCCGCCGGTGGATTCCAGGATGAAATGGTGCACTGTCTTGTGCACCCGCCGGCGTTCGGCCACGAACCAGTAGTCGATGGTGCCGAGCGGCTCGAGGACCCGCGCGGAGATACCGGTCTCCTCGCGCACCTCGCGCACCGCTGTCTGCGCATGAGTCTCACCGTCCTCGATGTGGCCCTTCGGCAGCGACCACAGCAGTCTGCCGTGCCGGTCGAGCCGCCCGATCAGCGCGGCGTTCAACCGTTCGGCGTCGACGACGAGACCACCGGCCGAGGTTTCGTCGACCGTGGTCAGCCGCCTTCCCCGCCTGCGCCTCCGCCGGCGGCCCGGCTTCGAAGCGCCGGAGCGGCCGGCTGATCCAGACATGCTGCGATGCTAGAGCAAACGGCGGTACGGGTACGCTGGCTCACCGTGCCCGTGTTGGGCCGGGCAAGGGTAAGTACATCCAAATCGTGGTGGGATTGTCGTGAACAAGGTGATCGCCGGGCAGGCGATTGCGGGGAAGAGCACTGCGATGCAGAACGCCGTGACCGAGCTGATGCGCATCTCCCCGCTGGCGGACGAGCTGGCGAAGCTCTTCGCGAAGGCGGGGTACAGCCTGTACCTCGTCGGCGGCAGCGTCCGCGACATGATGCTCCGCAGGCTGTCGAACGACCTCGACTTCACCACCGACGCCCGGCCGGACCAGGTGCTCAAGATCGTCAGCGCCTGGGGCGACGCGGTCTGGGACGTCGGTATCGCGTTCGGCACGGTCGGTGTCACCAAACAGGGCATGACGCTGGAGATCACCACGTTCCGCGCCGACAGCTACGACCGCGTCGGCCGCAACCCCGAGGTCACCTTCGGCGACAGCATCGAGGGAGATCTGCTTCGCCGTGACTTCACGGTCAACGCGATGGCGATCGACCTGGCGAACAAGACCTTCGTCGACCCGTACGGCGGGCTCCAGGCGCTCCAGGACAAGCTGCTCGACACGCCCGCGACCCCCCAGGAGTCCTTCGCCGACGACCCGCTGCGCATGCTGCGGGCCGCGCGCTTCTCCGCGCAGCTCGGCTTCACCGCGGCGCCGCGCGTGATCGACGCGATGACGTCGATGGCCGACGAGATCGACCGGATCACCGCCGAGCGCGTCCAGGCCGAACTGTCGAAGCTGCTGCTCGCGGACGACCCGCGGCCCGGAATCGAGCTGCTGGTCGACACCCGCCTCGCCGATCGTGTGCTGCCCGAAGTGCCCGGCATGCGGCTGGCGATCGACGAGCACCACCAGCACAAGGACGTCTACCAGCACTCGCTGACCGTGCTCGCGCAGGCGATCGACCTGGAAAAGACCCACGAGCCGACGTCGGAGCCGGATCTGATCCTGCGGCTCGCGGCGCTCCTGCACGACGTCGGCAAGCCGGCGACGCGGGAGTTCCAGCCCGGTGGCGGCGTGAGCTTCCACCACCACGAGGTCGTCGGCGCGAAGATGGCCCGCAAGCGTTTGCGCGCCCTGAAGTTCTCGAAGGAGATCGTCCAGGACGTCAGCCAGCTCGTGTTCCTGCACCTGCGGTTCCACGGCTACGGCAAGGGCGAATGGACCGATTCGGCGGTGCGGCGCTACGTCACCGACGCCGGTGACCTGCTGCCCCGGCTGCACAAGCTGGTGCGCGCCGACTGCACCACGCGCAACCGCAAGAAGGCGGCCGCGCTGCAGGCGACCTACGACGACCTCGAGCGGCGGATCGAAGCGATCCAGGCGCAGGAGGACCTCGACCGCGTCCGGCCGGATCTCAACGGCGAGGAGATCATGCGGATCCTCGGCCTCAAGCCGGGCCCGGACGTCGGCAAGGCCTGGAAGCACCTGAAGGAGCTGCGGCTCGACCGTGGCCCGCTGGAGCACGACGAAGCGGTCGCCGAACTGAAGAAGTGGGCCGCCGAGAACGGCATCGGCTGAGATTTATGTCGCGAAGGCGTCCACATCGGTCAGCAGTTGCCGCCAACTGGAGAGCTTGCTGACCGGACCGTGCCTGTCGAGTCGTTCCAGAAGTTTGTCTCCGCTGCTGGTTGAACCGCTTGCCATCACGTTCGCGTCGTCTGCCTGTCGACTCGGCGGCGGCGAGCAACGCGGACCGTAGAACTTCCTTGGGGTCGGCGACCTTCTCGACTTCATGAATCTTCGGCAGCCCGAGCACCGCTTTGCCACGAGGGTTTCCCGCGACTTGGCGAATGAGAGACTCATCCAGCAGCAGCCAGGCTTCGGTCATCCGAACAGGGATGATCGGGCACCACGCCGGGGCGGCGGTCTTCCTCAACGCACCTGCGATTTCTTCGCGTCGCGCGAGGCTTCCCGAGTTGTCGGCATCGCGGTGGACCATGACGAGATCCACCCTGTTTTCCATGAGCCTCAGACCCGCCTTCACCCGTGCCTCCACGTCTTTGGGGACACCTCGAAGCTGCTCGAACGGCGGCATCGTCAACCGGAGGTCGACGCCTCGATCTCGAAACAGGAGTTCGGCCAGTCCCGCCAGGGGATGATCGGAGCTACCTTCGGCCACGAACAGGCCGCGCACAGCGTTCCCCATCAGCCGACCAGGTCGATCGGGAGCTTGATCTGGACTCCGGGTGGAGCGGTCGTGTAGACGACGAGATCGGCATCTGTGGCCGTTACCGTCGCTTCTCTGGCTCGCCACATGCCGGCCAGGGGGAGTAACGAGAACGCTCTCGTCGTGTTCCCGTCGGGCGCGGTCTGCAGCCGGTTGTCAGCGACCAAGATGTCGTCGCGGCTGCACAGCTGGACCACCCCTGGAGAGTGAGTGTTGATGATGACCTGCCGGAACGGATTGTTGGCGTCCGGTGGTTCGTCCGGGTCGACCGCGAGGTCACGTACCAGGTCGATCATGGCTTCCAGATTGGCCGGATGTATCCCGTTCTCCGGCTCTTCCATGCAGATGAGGCCGGTCACCGTGGGATCCTCGAGCAGGACGCACAACGCCAGAAAACGCAGCGTGCCTTCCGAAAGAGCGCGTGCCGGAAGTTTGAGTCCCCCACGTTCCTTCAGGAAAAGCGTGAGCACCTCGCGAACCTGGTCGGGTTCCACGGAGAGACTTTCGACACCGAGGTCGCCAAGGTCGGCGAGCCGCCCGGCGACCCGCGCGTAGACGGCCTCCGCGTCCGGCGCGATTCCGCTGTTCACGTTGTCTTGTGCGATCCGGAAGAGCGAGGCCGCGAGGTGGCGGCCGTCGGAACCGAGCGAACGAGGGTCGGTGAATCCGTCCGGAGTTCGAAGCGCGGAAGGTTCGAGCGCGAGCCTTCGCCAGCTCTGCATCTCACGGCGCGCGGCGAGAATCGTCGGGTGGTCGTTCGTCGTGATGCTGCTGAGGACCGTTCTGCCCGCCCGTGCGGCGGCACGTGGCTGTGGCCTGCCGGAGCTCCCGCCGTCGCCGTGCACATTGATCACCAGGCCACTCTCGTGAGTACCCGTCGAGAGATACGGTCCACCGCTCCGGCGCCCCAGCACCACGGCATTTCGGAACTTCTTGACACTGTGAGTGAACCTCAGGTGCTCAGCCGCTTCACCTCGGTTGATGTGGACCAGTCTTTCGGACAGCAAGGCGAGTCTGCCGACGCTTGCTTCACCGTCCGGACGTGTGTAGCCGAGTCCGAGTTCGTAGCGAAGGAACGTCGTGGTCGCTGCCGCGGGGGAACCGAGATCGTCTTCGACCGTCGCCGGAACGATCATCTCGACGGCGATGTGGAGCTCACGCTCGTGGTCGCCATAGCCATCCCAGAACAGATCTCGCGGATCGCCGCTCCGTCCATCGGCAGGTCCGCGTACCTGCCGGGCTGCCTCCATCAAGGTGCCGGACGCCAGGTGCGAGAGAAAGTCGATGACGTCGAACACGTTGGACTTGCCGATCCCGTTCGCGCCCGCGATACAGGTGAACGGGCCGAAGTCGACCCGCACATCCAGCAGGTTCTTGAACCCCTGCACCTCCAGCCTGGTGAGCATGGAAGTCAGGCTAGCGTGCGGGTGAGACGAATCGGCGGAGCAGCGGGCCGCCGAGAACGGCATCGGCTGAGATGAACCCCGTTGGTCTCTGGATCCATCCGGCGTGAACGGCGATACTCCTGCCGGTGCTCCGGGCAGGGGGAGAATCCATGGCGAAGCGGCCGCCCAATTTTCTGGTGACGTTGCTGCGTCGCGGCGCGCCCGCGCTGGCCACGGCGACGAGCGAGCTGTCCGACGAGGTGGGCGACCCCACGCCGATGCGCGCGCTCCGGCGGATCCAGCACATGTCCGGTCCGATCGACACGGCCCATCGCGACAATCTCCTGCTCAGAGCCGCCCGCTACGTCGCCCTCGTCCCGTTGGTCTACCGGCTCTTCGCGGTGCCCGGCGCGTTCGGCGCCTACGTCTCGACGCACGGCATGATCGGGATCGGCCCGGTCGGGCTGGTGGCGCTCGGCTCGGTCGCGCTCTCGCTGTACGGGATCCGGTGGATGCTGCGCTCGGCGCCGTTCCGCCCGCAGCACGCCGTCCGCCTGCTGGCTCTCGACCTCGTGTTCACACTGCTCGCGCCGCTCGCGGTGGCGGCGGTGGTGCCGGCTTCGGTCTTCGCCGAGGCGATGGCGATACCCGGCAAACACCTGCTCGGTGGGGTCGCGTTGCTGGCGCTGGCGCTCGGCATGCCCGCCGCCGCGGCGCTCGCCGTCGTCAGCTTCCCGGTGCGGATGCTCGCGTCCCTGATCGGTACCGGCCAAGCCGCCCCCGGCGACGCGATGGCCACGTTCCCGTCGATCCTCGGCGTGCTCTTCACCGCGAGCGGCGCCCTTGTCCTGATCGGGCTCGGCACCCGGCTCGCCCTCGCTTACGGCATCCGCAACGGCCGGATCGCCGAACGCGCCCGCCAGCACCGCATGCTGCACGACTCGGTGCTCCAGACCCTCGAAGCGATCGCGCTGGCCAACAAGGGCGACGCGACCACACGGCTCGCCGAGGTGCAGCGGCTGGCACGGGCGCAGTCGATGGAACTGCGGCGGACGATCGAGAACGAGGCTTCGGACCGATCCGAGGCCGGGTCACGGCCGCTGGGCGAGAAGCTCGCGTCGCTGGCGGCGGAGATGGCGCGCGACGGCCTGCGCGCCCAGCTCGTGATCGCCGAACTCGACGACGACACGCTTTCGGAGGTCCGGCAGATCGCCATCCGCGACGCCGTCCGCGAGTCCCTGCGCAACACCCTCAAACACGCCGGGACGGACAAGGTCGTCGTGCGTGTCGAGGAGCAGGAAGGCGGCGTCGCGGTGATCACCCGCGATCACGGTGCCGGGTTCAGCATCGACTCCCGGCCCGCCGGATTCGGCATCAGCGAGTCCATCACCGCCCGGCTGAACGAGGTCGGCGGGACCGCGAGGGTGGAGTCGGCGCCGGGCAATGGCACCAGAGTCACCCTGTGGGTGCCGTTCTGACGGTAAACAGGAGACCATGAAGAGAACGGACGTCCTGGCCGAAGCGCTCACCGCGTACCGCGACGGTGACCGGGCCAAGGCAGCGGACCTCGCCGAGCGCGCCGGATCCACGCTCGGCCGCGAACTGCACCGGTACCTGACCGAAGGCGGCGGCGGGCGTGTGTACGACCAGCCCGCCGCGTTCACGGCGTTCATCCGCGGCGGCGGGAACGTCAAGCTCTACCGCGTGCTCAGCGCCATGCTCGCCCGGCGCTACGGCAGCGTCGGCTCCCTGCTCGACCTCGGCTGCGGTGACGGGCTCGCCGTCGTCCCCGCTCTGGAGCAGGCGGACCGGCAGCCAGGCCGCATCGACCTGGTCGAGCCGTCGCGCGCGCTGCTCGCGGAAACGCGCAAGCATCTCGACGGCACCCACGGCCTGCACACCTGGGACGCCACCGCGCAGGAATTCCTCGCCCGCGACGACGACCGGCAGTGGCAGCTGACGCAGTCGACGTTCGCGCTCCAGTCGATCCCGACCGCCGAGCGCACCGAAGTCCTCCGTGCGCTCCGGCCGCGCACCGCCTCCCTGGTGCTCGCCGAGTTCGACGTGCCCGAGTACAACGAAGACTCTGCCGAGTACCTGGTGTCCCTGGTCACCCGCTACGAACGCGGGATCTCGGAATACGGCAAGGACGCGTCGCTGGTGGCGCAGGGCTTCCTGCTGCCGATCCTGCTCGGCCTGGTCGAACCGGGGGCGGACCGCACGAACTGGGAGCAGCCCGCCACCGATTGGGCCTCCCAGCTGAAGGAGGCGGGCTTCACCGGTATCCGGATCGAGCCGCTGGCGGACTACTGGTGGTCGCCCGCGGTGCTCATCACCGCTTCCTGAGCCACGTGAGTTAGGCCTCCAAACACGTGAGTGCGGTCCAGGCGCGCTACTGGACGCGGGAGAGCGCGCCGGTTTCGAGGTGCTGGGCGAGCGGCCGCGGCAGAACGTAGGCCACGGCACCGCCCGGCGTCCCGTTCCACGGTGCGGTGATGCCGGTGACCACGCGCAGCGGCCGCAGGACGCGGTACAGGCGGCGTTCGCGTTCGCGGTCCGCGGCCAGCGACGTCTCGATGAACCGAGCCGTTTCGGCGTGCACGAGGTTGCCGGTCTCGTTCCCGAACCGCTGCACCGTGGTGCCCGCCGGCAGGACGACGATCCGCTTGCGGCGGAAGAAGTTCAGTGGCGGTTCGCCCCGAAGCGGCAGGATCGGCCAGTCGGCCGGGTTGTCGGCCTCCTCGTTCGCGCCCACCGCGGCCCGTGCCGGGTACAGCAGCAAGGTGCCGAGGAGGAACCGCGCCGCCTCTTCGAGGTTGGCGAACGCGATTGGCTCGTCCGTCGGCGGACGCGAGACCTCCCAGCCGTTCTCGGTACGGCGCAGGGTCCAGAGCCCCGGCTCCGGCACCGCGTTCGCGCCGATCCGATACGACGTCGGCGCGACGCCGTGTTCGGCCAGGCGCTGGTACAGGACGTCCAGCACCTCGACGGCCCGGATGTCGCGGGCGGGTTCGCCGTCGCGTTCGACGCGGGTGCGGACGCTTTCGTCCGGCAGGTCCGCGGCGGTCTGCGGCGGCCGCGGCTTCCCGACGATCTCCGCCTCGGCGGTCGCCCGTACCAGCTCGCCGACCAGTGGCGGCCGGAATCCGGCGGCCCGGATGTGCTCGACCAGCTCCGGCTCCGGCGGTACGCCGTACTTGCGCAGGTAATGCGGCACGGCCGCGGGCCAGATCCAGACGCCGTCGGTGTGGAAGGCGTTCGGCACGTCCGGCGGGCCGTTCGGGGTGAAGACGTCCGGCTGCGGACCCGGCCGGGTCAGCGCCACCGGCGAACGGAAAAGGTAGTCCAGGACGCCGCGCATCATTTCCGGCGGCACCGGCGGCCGGTTGACGACCGGCCGTTCGCCCTCGTTGTGCGCGTCGACGACCTTCGCGTGCCGGAACACCACGTCCAGCGGCAGGCCGGCCTTGGCCGAGAGCCAGGCCGGGACGTGCTTCTTGTCGCGCGGGAAGATCGCGAGTTCGGTCGCGTACGCGCGCGGCGACGGCTTGCCGCCCTCGTTCGGCGCCAGCCGCCACGTGGGTTCCTGCTCGGCGTCGAAGTCGAAGTCGAAACGCGATTCCGAGTCCAGCGTGAAGGTGCCCTGAAACCAGGTGCCGGTCTCCGGCTGGTGCATCGCCGCGCGCAACCGCGCGAACAGCGAGCCGAGCTCCGGCGGGGCCGCGATCGACACCGACACCGGGCCGTTGCCCTCGTCGCCGACCGAGCGGACCTCGAGTTCGGAGTAGTCGCCGACCTGCCGGAACTGGGCGCCGACCCGCTGCCAGCCCGGCGGCAGCACCCGCAGCAGGGTCCGGCCGATGGCGCGCAGCAGCACCGCCTGGTCACCCGTGCCGGGCTCCGGGCGCGCTCCCGGCGTCTCGACGAAGTCGTGCCTGGTCTGCCACAACGCCGTCAACCGTGACGGCGCGGCCGTGATCGAGAAGTCCGTCAGTCCCAGTTCCGCCGCGCGGGCCGCGTCCTCGCCCGCCCAGCGCAAGGTCAGGTCGCCGCCGCCGGTGTTCGGCGCGATCTGGAAGTGCTCGTCGTCGAACCGGCCGTAGGACTGGAGGCTGAAGGTCGCGCCGGCCTCGCCGTTCAGCACCACGCGGGCGGGCCGCCCGTTCCAGTCGCGATCGAACCCGTCCGGCGCCGCCTCCCCCGGCGGCGCGATGAGCAGCAGCGTGCCGTCTTCGGTCGATCGCTGGGCCGCGAAGACGGTGTCCCCCCAGACGGCGTACAGGCCGTCCGGCCGCTCCGCCGCTTGTACCCGGTAACGCACGATGTGTCCCCTCCCCAAGTTCCCCAAACCGGGGGTAAATCTAGTGGGCCGGATAGCGGGCGTACCACCGGTCGTCACCCGGCGCGGTCCCGCCGAACTCCGCGAGCGCGTCGTCCGCGAGCTGCCCGATCACTTCGCTCAGCTCCAGCTCCACGAGCCAGCTCGTCTCCAGCTCTTCCTCGCCGTACATCGCGCCGACGAGGTTCCCGCAGACCGACCCCGTCGAGTCGCTGTCGCCGCTGTGGTTCACCGACGCGAGCAGCGCGACGTTCGGGTCCGTGGTGGTCAGGGCGACGTAGACCGACATGGAGAGCGCGGTTTCACCGACGTTCCCCTGCCCGAGCGTTTCGAGCTTCTCCGGCGTCGGAGCTCCCTCTTCGGACAGGGCGAGCGCCTGGTCCAGCGCGACGCTCTGCTCTTCGTGCCCCGGGTACTTCTCCAGTTCGGCACGGGCGGTCGCGATGGCGTCGAGCAGCGGTTTCCCACGCAGCAGCTCGTGCACGATCACCGCGAACGCACCCGACGAGAGATACCCGCTCGGGTGACCGTGGGTCAGCGCCGCGCTCTCGGCGCCGAGCCGGAACACCTCGGCGAGGTCGTCCGACCACAGCGCGACCGGCGCCGCGCGCATGATTCCACCGCAGCCCTTCGAGTTGTTCACCGGCTTGGCCATGCCGGCGCGCACTCCGGTCTTCCCGTACGCCTCCAGCTCGCTGAAGCAGGTGAGGCCGGGCGCGCGTCGGCTGAACAGCTCACGGTTCGTGATCAACCAGCCGTCCGGTTCCGGGCTCGTGTTCTCCGGGCCGCGCGCCCGCTCCCACGAGACGCCCTGGGTGTGCAGCCAGCGCTGGTAGGCGAGCTGGAGCGACTGCTCGACGGCGACAGCAGCGGTAGCAAAGGTCCCCTGCTGCCTCCGGCCGTCAGCAAAGGTCCCTTGCTCCCGCCGGGCGCCGACACCGGCCCTGATCAGGCCTTCCAGGGTGAACAGCGTCATCTGGGTGTCGTCGGTGATCCGCCCGAGGCCGCCGTACGCCGGGATGAGGCCGGTGATCCCGGCCGGCCCGGCGATCTCCCGGATGCGGTCGATCGAGTCGAACTCGGTCTTCGCGCCGAGCGCGTCGCCGAGCGCCCCGGCGTACAGGCTGCCGCGCAACCGCGACCTGGTCGCCGGATCTTGAAGCCACTCGCGCATTTCTCTACTGATCTCCTCGTGGATACCGGTTCGCGTCCCAGCGCCGCCGCTCTTCGGGTTCGCGGGGCAGGCCGAAGCGGTTGAAGTAGTAATAAGCGTCGCCCGCCATGGCGTCGACGACACCGAGGTCGGGATACGCGGCGAGCCAGGCCTCCGGCAGGCCGGGCACGGTGAGCCTGGCGCCCACCATCGCCCCGGTCAGCGCGCCGGTCACCGCGCCACCGCGAGCGGCCAGCGCGAGCGCCGCCTCGGGGTCGTGGCCCCGTTTGGCGGCGGCGAACAGTGCCCGGCCGAGCACGGAAAGCGGTGTCCGGCCGTCTCCGATGCCGTCGAACTGCTCGAAGTCGGCGGCACTGCTGCCGTCGACGTCGTTCCTGAGGTCGAGCACGGTTTTGACCAGGTCGCCGACCTCGCCGCTATACTCGTCGAAGCCCTCGAGGAAGTTCGCGACCGCCGGTTGGCCGTCGCGGGCCGCGAGCTGGGCGCGGAAGACGTTCACCAGCAGTTCCGCACCGTGGACGACCTCGTGACCCGCCGCGGATCCGACCAGTTCGCGGACGACCTTCATCGCGTAGAACGTGCTGTCGGCGGGGCCTTGCACGCCACCGGTCACCGTCGCGGCGAGCGCGGTCGCCAGCATCGCGGAGAACTCGGCGGGGGGCGGGCCCGCGCCTTCGGTGGCTTTGGCGACCCAACCGTCCGGCCGTCCGCCCGCGGGCAGCGACGCCGGGATCTCGGCCTTGTCCGGGGCCGGGTCCAGGCCGCGGATCACCGATTCGGTGTGGAACAGCAACTGCCGGGTCAGCCCGCCGAGTGGCAGGCCGTCGGCGGGGTCCGCGCCCGAGCCGAGCGCGTCGCCGAGCGCGAAGCCGACGTACGCGCCGAGAAGCCGTGGGTACGCGAAGCTGCCTATGGGGAGCGTCAGGTGGTAGAACTTCCCGAACGTCCAGGCGGCCGGGCGCGGTTCGCCGTTGTCGTAGAAGTGCGTCACCAGGCCGTTGGCGAACAGGTCCTCGGGCAGCTCCGGCAGCGGACGGCCGTCGTGCTTCGCCCGGGAGCGCTCGAACGACAGCGTCGCGGCCCGCGTGTAGCGGGCGAGTTCTTCGCTGCTCAGGGGGTAGCCGTTGTCGCGAGCCTGGTCGACGAGACTCCGCAGGTTCGTGACGGCGGCACCGTCGTACTCCCCGTTGAAGTAGGCGGGGCGCCCGACGGACTCGGGGCGCTCGGTCCCCGCCGGGAGTCCGAGGTCGGCGACCTGCCGCAGTGTCTCCGGGTAGACGTTGAAGGTCTCCGGCCGTCCCGGGTTGACCAGCAGGCCGACTCCGGGGTTGTCCTTGGCTCGCCGCAGCAGCACGCGGGGCTGGATTCGCTGCCACATCGTGTACTCCGACGGCACCTGCGCCTCGGAGGTGTAGACGACGAACCGCACGCCGGCGTCGCCGAAGTCGCGGACCTGCAGGTGGCCGTCCTTCGCCGGGGCCAGGACGTCGAGGTCGAGCATCCAGTGGACGAACTCCTCCGGCGTGATCCACTCGACGCGCAGATAGCCGAGAAGCGTCTCGACGGGGCTTTCCGGTGCCGGTCGGCCGGAGAACCGCGGCCCCGGCCGGTGATCCGGGTTCGCGCGGACCGCACCGGTCGGCTCGCCGTAGAGCGTGTGCTGCTCCCAGCGCAGGATCGCCGCCTTCGGAACGGGCAGACCGGGAACCGCGGCCGGGTCGAACTCCGGATCGACTACCTCGGCCCACCGGGTGAAGGCGTCACTGTCGCCGCCCGCCGCCGAAACCGCCATCAGCTCCAGGTCGAGCCGGATCTCACCGCCGTCGTCCGGCACGAAGGCGACCGGGCTGGGAAAGAGGCCCACACCGGGCTCGGTCCCGTCGAGCCAGCCGACGGTGTTGTAGGTGACGTTCCAGCCGTCGGTCGCGCGCACGACGTAATCGCGGCGGATCCGCAACGCGCCGGTGCCCTCCCCGCCTCGGCCCGCCAGCCATGCTTCGACCCGGCTGACGGCTTCCTCTTCGTTCATCGTCCCCATTCCGTTCACCAGCGCGGATACCGCTGCGCCCAGCCGTCGACCTCGTGCAGCGCCGAATGGCGGTCGAAGTGCCAGAACGCGTCGGTGGCGATGTTCTCCACCAGGTGGCGCAGTTCCAGCTGATCGATCCACTTCTGCGGCAGGCCGGGGATGCCGGTGCGGGCGCCGAGCAGCGCACCGGCGACGGCGCCGGTGATCGCGCTGCGGCCCGAGTGGTTGACCGCCCGCAGCAGCGCCTGCTCCGGGTAGTTTTCGAAGCCGGACAGCGCCGCGAACGCGCGTCCCAGCACCGAAAGCGTGCCCTTGCCGTCGCCGATCAGCTCGGGGACGCGCAGATCGGGCAGGCCGTGCTTGCCGAAGAACGGCACCGATTCCGCGACCATCGCCTTCAGATCGGCCCAGACCGGCCCCCGCTGGTGCGGATTCTGGTCGCTGAAGATCTCACGGGAGATGTTCCAGACCGGGTAGCTGAACGCCTCCGAGGTCAGCGCGGGTTCGAACAACCAGGTCAGGTAGGTCGCCGCTTCGACGTCGACCTCCCCCGGATGAGTGACCGAAACGAGGTCGCGGACCGCCTGGCGGACACCGCCGCTCAGGGCGGTCCCCGGCCCCGCCGCGGTCATCGCCGCGGGCAGGGCGGTGACCAGCGCGTCCGGCCCGCTCATCGGCATCGCCGTCGGGGACACGGTCGCCAGCGCGTGATAGGCGTTCAGTTCGGCGTCGTCGGGGGTGCGGCGGACGCGCAGTTCCGGCACCTTCACCAACCAGCCGTCGGCGTTGTCCAACGGCGCGCCCTGGGTGTGCAGCCAGCGCATCAGCGAGTTGCGGGCGACCGTCCCGAGCGCCTGTTCGGCGGAGCGGTTCTCCGGCTGCTCGCGATGCGGGCTGCGGATGACGGCTTCGGTGTAGAACAGCAGCCGCTGGGTGAGCGGCCCGACCCGCCCGGGCAGGTCGAACGCGACCGGCAGATCGGTGACACCGTCCGGGCCGTAGGTGCTGTGGATCTCGTCGAGCCGCATCCGGTCGACTGCCGTCCCGAGTGCCTCGCCGAGCGCAAAGCCCACGTACGCGCCCGTGACGCGCTGCCAGCCGTAGCGCGAGCTGGAGCGGTCTCGTTCGAAGTACTTGCCGAAGGTGTCCAGACGCGGCTGGAGCTGCCCCTCGTTGTCGTAACCCGGCGCCAGCCCGTTCGCCCGCAGGTCGTTCGGGCGGCCGCGCGGCGGCTCCGGCTGCTTGAGCCGCGCCAGCCACGACTGGCCGAGGACGGTCTTCTGGCATTCCTCGACGGTCAGTTCGAACCCGCGGCGGCGGGCCCGTTCGGCGGCGGCCAGCGGCGGCTTCACCGGTTCGGACAGACCCATCTTCGCGGCGGTTTCGGCGGCGAGGGTCTCCAATTCCGGATCCGCTTCCGGGCAGCGCTCGTTGACGTCGACGCCCGGGCCCCGGCGCGGGAATCGCGACGCGGTCTCGGCGAGTTCGGCGCCGCTGACGTCCTCGAACGTCGCCGGGCCGCCGTTGATCACGAGGTTCGGCGGGCTTTCGTACCCGGCGAGGGTGGCGATGTCGACCTTCCAGTACCCGTGTTCTCGGGAGGGGAGGTTCCTGGTCGAGCTGAACACCCGAAGTTCGGCGCGTTCCTCGTTGAAGTAGAACCGCTCCGTCTTCCCCGACGCCAGGTCGAGCGGGACGTAGACCTCGCAGCGCAGCAACCCGATGAGCAGCTGTTCCCTGGTCAGCCAGCCGACGCTGGCGAACGACAGCAGTGTTTCGAGCCGGTTCTCCGGCTTCGGGTAGCCGCGACGGATCGGCCCGGCCTTGTACTCGGGGTTCTCCCGCTCCCGCCCGGTCTGGACGCCGTCCGCGGTGACCTGCACCCACCCGGCGACGACCGCGGGCGGAACCCCGAGGTCACCGAGTCCGGCCTTGGCGTACTCGGGGTCGACGACCTCGCGCCACGCCTCCTGGCCGGGAAACGCGACCGGGACGCTGAGCCCGCCGGGCTGCGGATGCGCCTGGCGCAGTTCGCCGTCCGGTTCGCGGACGATCACCGACGGCGGCGGGAAGATCTCCTTCTCGGCATGACCCTCGTCGAGGAAGGCGATCGTGTTGTAGGGGACCGACCAGCCCTCGGGGACGCGCAGGACCTTCTCGTGGTTCACGCGCAGGCCGGCGCCGCCCGGTTCGGACACGTCCGGGCCGTGGACCGCGCGCAGCCACTCTTCGACCTTGGCTACCGCTTCCGCCGATTCCACCTACTCGATCCTCTCCAGGCTGCCGTCGGACACGTGCTCGGCGATGGTCCTCGGGAGCACGTAGGCCACCGCCCCGCCGGGCATGTTCGCCCAAGGGACGGTGACACCGATGATCACGTGGAGCGGGCGTCGCAACCGGTAGGTCCCACCGACGCGCTCCCGTTCCAGCGGCAGGGACGTCGTGGCGAACCGTACCCCTCCGTGGTGAACCAGATTGCCGGTTTCCTCGCCGAACCGCAGTACGACCGTACCGGCGACCATCCGGCTGACGCGCTTGTTGCGGAGCAAGGTGAGCGGAGGCTCACCCGTGGCCGCCTGCACCGGCCAATCGGCGAGTTCCTTCGCCGTCTCGAGAGGTGTCTCGTGTCCGGCGGTCATCCTCGCCGGATGCAGCAGCAGGGCGCCGAGAAGCTGGTGAGCCGCGTCGTCGAGCTTGTCGAAGTACTTCGGCGAGACCGCGGCGCCGCCCGAGTAGGCTGCGACCTCCCAGCCCTTCTCGGTGAAGTTGAGGCACCAGGCACCGTCCGCGCGGTCGCCGATGCGGTACGCCTCCGGCCAGACGCCGTGCTCACCGAGCCTGCTGACCAGCACGACCAGGAGTTCTTCGTCGGTCAGGGTCGGATTCGGCGACGTCTCCAGCTCCGCGGCGATGTCGCCTTCGGTCTTCTTGACGTCGGAGCGGCCCGGCTTCGGTCTCGGCTTGCCGAGCAGATCCGCTTCC
>Ga0196958_10000331_pt1 | contig 15351 bp, 14 predicted proteins | sample S1v_10metaG_FD_148654 | JGI IMG/M metagenome (GOLD analysis project Ga0196958, IMG submission 148654) | Soil microbial communities from Anza Borrego desert, Southern California, United States - S1+v_10 | ecosystem: Environmental > Terrestrial > Soil > Desert | place: USA: California | collected...
GCTGCGGCAGAAGGTTTCGAAGAGAACGCGCGGTCCTGGGAGATGCGCGCTTACAGCGAGGAGGGACAGGTCCGTGGCGTTCAACGCGATGTGGAAGCCGGGGCCGCAAGCGGTCGCGGGAATGCAGGGCAATGGTTCGGCGAACCCGGCCCTGGTCATCTATCTGGATCCGGACAGCCTGGCGATCCTGCCGCCGTCCGACCCGGCCGCGTGGCCGGAGTTTATCCGGCTCCTTCGCCAAATCCGCGACAGCGCGGACGAACTGGCCGTCTTCCTCGACAAACACACGACGGTGCGCGATGACGACACCGAGCCGGAATGAGCCACAGACATTGGCGGACGCGCACGCCGTCGCCTCGGCTCATCGTCCGAAGCCGGGGTCGAATCTGACGACCTGGCTGAAGTTCCATCAGGCCAACGCGCGCATGTACCGGGCCGTGTCCGATGTGGACCGTGCGCACCACCACGAACTCCGTTACTGGGTGGGCTACGAGGAACGCAAGGCGGAGGAGGTGGCCGCGAAGATCCAAGAGGGGAAGTCGCAAGCCAGCTGAAAACTGAATGACAGAGCGAAAAACGCACGCGGGGACGTGCGGCGTACAAACACGTCCTCACACGCCTTTCTTGTCCTATAAGGCGCAGAAGCGGAATCCGGCTACCAACCTTGCCGCTCCTGCGCTGTCCACAACCTCTGGAAGTGAACAATGACAACGCTAAACGATGGCAACAAGCGACCGCTAGACGGGGTCACCCGAACGCGCTGCACAGTCTGCAAGCGGTTCGCCAAGCTGCTCCCCAGTGAGACGAAATGCGCTCCCTGCCGGGGAATGCTTCCTCTGGACCTGACCGGCGGTGGCCGCCGATGAACGGGATCGGTTTCCTTCTCATCGGCGGCGGAGTGCTTGGTGTAGTGGTGTGGCTGCTGCACAAGATCGGTCGTGCTCTCGCCACAATCTTGGAAGTCCTGGCGGCGGCCGCACTGGTGTTCATCGCCCTCTGGTGGCTGCTGAAATCGTTGCTATGGCTGGGAAAGCAAGTCATCACGCGCTGGCGGACCAGCCTCACCGTCGTGGGGATCATGGCGTGGTGGCAGTGTCTCGGGTGGCTGTCGCTGACGGTCGTGACGGGCTCAGTCGTCGTCGTGCTGGTGTCGTGGCGGCTGATCGACGTGGTGTCCTATGACCACCACTGCGGCCGGTTCCTGCGCTCCTGGTGGATGCGCTGGGCGGTCTACGCGCGCAAGCTCCCGGCCTGGCTGCACGCCTGCGGGCTGAGCATCCGGGACGAGACGCTGCCGGTGGAAGTGACGGTGAACCTGGTCGGCCGTCGACGTTTGCTGTCCCGCAAGGCCGCTTCGGCATCTCGGGCTGTGCAGGTCCCGAAGGTGCTCAAGGTCCGGTCGGGGCCGTCGTGGGATGAGGTGCGGGTGCAGCTCGTTCCGGGGCAGAAGCCCGAGGACTTCGACGAGGCCGCGCGGGCGCTGGCGGTGGCGCGCAAGGTCAAGCGATGCCAGGTGCGGGAGCTGGAGCCCAACGTGGTCTCCATCGACTTCCAGCGCCGTGACTTGCTCAAGTCCGCGGTGACCTCCTTGCCGGTCCCTGACCTGGTGTCTCCCGATGGGCTCGGCGTGGATCTGCGGCATGTGTGGTCCGGAACCACGGAGTACGGCTCAGACTGGCGGGTCCCGCTGGTCGGCTCGGGCGCGCACTGCCTGACCGCTGGCGCGACCGGTTCCGGCAAGAACTCGGTCATGTGGTGCCCGCTGGTGTCGGCCGCACCCGCGATTCGCTCCGGTGTGGTCCGGGTGTCCGGCATCGACCCGAAGGGGATGGAACTCGCCTACGGGCGCGGGATCTTCGCCCGGTACGCGGTGACCGGCAAGCAGGCGCTCGAACTCCTCGACGGCCTGCTTGAGGAGATGGAAGCCCGTAAGCACGAGTTCGCCGGACGCGTGCGGATGATCCCGATCAGTGTCGAGCATCCGCTAGAGGTTCTGGAGTTCGACGAGATCGGCGCGCTCACCAAGTACACCGACCGCAAGACCCGCGACGCGATCGTGGAGAAGGTCGCCCTCCTCACCACGCAGGGGCGGGCCTTGGGAATCACGGTGCGCGGCTATGTGCAGGAGCCCACGAAGGACACCGTCCCGGTTCGTGAACTGTTCCCGCGCCGCGTGTGCCTGCGGGTGACCTCCAAGACCCACGTCGGGATGGTCCTCGGCGACGGCGCATACGAACGAGGCGCCTGGGCGAACCGAATCGGCGATTCCGAAGCCGGGGTCGGCTACGTCTGGGGCGAAGGCGTCCGCGAACCGCTGCGCGTCCGGGCCGGATGGGTCGCCGACGAGGAGATCAAGGCGCTGGAGACCTACGTGACCAACTGTGGCACTCACGTGGTTGGACTCTCCGAGGGGAGGGCGGCATGAACCGGCTGATGGTCTTCCTCGACGCGATCCGCGACCACTTGGATTCGTTCGCGCTCCCTCCGGCCGCCTCGGTCCGGGTCGGGTTGGGGCCTGATCCGATCACGGTGCAACTTCGCTCCGGTCAGCTTGAGGACGTGGCTCGCGGCTTGCTCGCCTGGGCCAACTCCTTGGAGGACGTGAAGGCGTCGCTGTGGCGCCCCGAACGTGGTGAGTCGGTGCACCTGGAACTCAGCGGCCGGACTCCCTGCGGCATCCCGGTCGTGGTCTACGGCGGCGTCTGGTTCGACGAAGCGACCTTCCCGGACCTGCCTGCGGGGATGCGGCAGGAGATGCCGGTGTTCGTGCTGCGGCAGTGGAACACGCCTAGGGAGGTGGCTGCCTGATGAGCGCCAAGGAATCCGCGGTGACTATGCCGGCCAAAACTCGGGCTGTTCGGATGCGGGAACCGCTGGCCTCGGATGTGGTGAAGGCGACGGCAGAGAAGCACGGGGTGTGCGTTCGGCCGTTCACGATGGAGGTTGGCGACACCGAGACCGGGGAGCTTCGCTACGTCCCTGTTCCCTGCGGCTCCACCGTGGAGTCCGTCTGTCTGCCGTGTGCCCGGAAGGCCAAGGCTCTTCGACAGGTCCAGTGCCGCGCGGGGTGGCACCTCACCGAGGAACCGGACTTCACCCCGGAGCCACCGACCGAGACCCAAACGGAGCTGTTGGCGTTCCGGGCTGACCTCGTCGCCGCCTATCGGCAAGAGACCAACCAGGCCGAAGCCGACGAGCTGCGGGAGGAGATCCAGGGAGTCGACGAAGAGCTTCGGCAACTCGGGATGCGCGGCCGCCTCCCCTCCATCGACCTGCCCACCAAGAAGGCGGTGAAGCGCTCGACGAAGCGGCGGCAGGACGCACCGAACCTGCCTCGACGCAAGGTCGCCAAGACCACGCTCGGACGCGAGTACGCGGGCAAGTTCCGGCCGTCGATGTTCGTCACGCTCACCTGCGACACCTACGGCCCCGTCCGCTCCGATGGCGCACCGGTCGATCCGTCGACCTACGACTACCGGCGGGCAGCTCGGGACGCGGTCCACTTCTCGGCGCTGGTGGACAGGTGGTGGCAGAACCTCCGGCGGGTCGTGGGCTGGGACGCGCAGTACTTCGCCACCGTCGAACCGCAACGACGCGCGGCTCCGCACCTGCACGCGGCGATTCGGGGTTCGGTGCCGCATGACGTGATCCGGCAGGTCACCGAAGCGACCTATCACCAGGTCTGGTGGCCTGCGCACGACCAGGTCGTCTACGTCGACCGGATGCCGCTCTGGGACGGCGACCGCCGGGCGTTCGTCGACCCGGACACCCGTGCACCGCTGACCGAGTGGGACGACGCGGTAGAGGCCGTGGAAGACCCGGCGCACGTGGTCACCTTCGGCCGTCAGGTGCACTCCAAGGGCATCCTCGGCGGGACGGAAGAGGCTGGGCGGCACATCGGCTATCTGACCAAGTACCTCACCAAATCCACGGGCGAGGTCGTGGAGGCCGACACCGCGCGGCAGAAGGACCATCATGACCGGTTGCACGCGGAGCTGTCGGTGACTCCCTGCTCGCCCCGGTGCGCGGTGTGGCTGCTCTACGGCATCAACCCCAAGGGCGCCAACGGAAAGACCACACCAGGGCACTGCAGAGGGCGCGCTCACCGGCGGACCACACTCGGCCTGCCGGGGCGTCGCGTGCTGGTGTCGCGGAAGTGGTCGTGGAAGACGCTCGTCGACCACAAGGCCGATCGGAAGGCGTTCGTGCTCGAAGCGCTGGCGGCGGTCGGGATCGAGAAACCGGCACCGGACCCGGCTCGGCTGATCTGGCGCAAGGTCGACTCCGGCGACCCCTCCGTGCCACCACGGGACCACCTGGTCATGCACGCCATCTCCGAACGCATCACCTGGAAAGCCGAGTACGACAAGGCACTACTCGCCGCACAAAGTCCGCCAGATCTTTCGGCAACTCCGCTAGCGGCCTGAGGAGGCGAGATGGACAACGTAAGCAGTGTTGACCGGCTTTGGTCGGTTGAGGACGTCTCGGCCTACCTCGGCGTACCGGTCAAGACGCTCTACCAGTGGAAGTGGCTCGGTGAAGGTCCGCCGGTCCGCAAGATCAGCCGTCATCTCCGATACGACCCGACCAAGGTCCGCGCCTGGAGCACGGACGAGGCGGCGGCCTGATGGGACACATTCAAGATCGCTGGTACCGCCCCGCCCGTGACAAGGAAACCGGAAAGGTCATCCTCAACGGGCGGGGCAAGCCCGTGCTCGAAAAGACCGAGCTGTACGGCATCGGCATGCGGTACAAGGTCCGCTACCTCGACCCCGGCAACGAAGAACGCTCGAAAGCCTTTCCAGACAAGCAAAAGAAGCGTGCTGAGGACTTCCTCATCGGGGTGGAGTCGGACAAGCGCGAAGACAAGTACATCGATCCGCGGGCGTCGTCGAAGATCTTCCGCAAGCAGGGTGAGAACTGGCTCAAGGCCACCTCACCTGATCCGGCTACGCGTGAGATTCTGCGTAGCCGCCTGGAAAGTCAGATCTACCCCACCTTCGGACACTTGAAATTCGGCCAGATCAAGCCGTCCACCATTCGCGACTGGGTGGGCGACATGGACGAACGGGGGCTGTCCTCGAACTATCAGGTCGTCCTGTTCACCATCGTGGCCGGGGTGCTGGACTCAGCGGTCGACGACAGGCTGATTCGAGAGAACCCCTGTCATGCCAAGACGGTTCGACGGCCGGTCGGTGAAAGCCCGCAGGTCGTCGTGTGGCCGGAGGAGCGAGTGCACAAGGTGCGGAAAGGGCTCGCCGAGCGGTTCCGGATCGCTGTTCCGCTGGGCTCTGGGCTGGGCCTGCGGCAAGGGGAAATTCTCGGGTACTCCCCTGACGACATCGATCGGGACGCGATGACCGTCCATGTTCAGCGGCAGATCAAGACCGTCAAGGGCGTGATGATGTTCGCCCCGCCGAAGGGTGGCAAGACGCGAACTGTGCCGCTCTCCCCCGCCATGCTCGCCGAGATCGACAACCACGAGGACCGGTTCCCGTCCGTCGCGGTCACGCTGCCCTGGCGGAAGCCGGACGGCGAACCCGTGACGGTCCGGCTCCTGATGACGGGAGAAGAGGGACGGCTCTACACCGGGGACCTGTTCACCAAGGTCGTCTGGCAGGGCGCGTTCAGGGCGGCTGAGATCACCTACCCTGGCCGGCGGACGGCATGCACGCGCTGCGGCACTTCTTCGCCTCGACGCTGCTGTCTCGCGCCGTGTCGATCAAGGAACTCGCGGAGTACCTCGGCCACTCCGATGCCGGGTTCACCCTGCGGACGTACACGCACCTCGTCTTGTCGAGCCACGAGCGGGCTCGGCAGGCGATCGACGCGGTGTTCGGGCGGCCTGGCTCCCATGACGGCCTGGAGGCGGCCTGATCATGAGCAGCCAGCGCCGCCCGAACTACCGGATCAAGATCAAATCAGCCCTTGAGCAGGGCGCGTGCCATGACCATGCGCTGGATCTGGTTGGTGCCTTCGTAGATCTGGGTGATCTTCGCGTCGCGCATCATGCGCTCCACCGGGAAGTCGCGCGTGTAGCCCGCGCCGCCGAAGAGCTGCACGGCGTCCGTCGTCACCGACATCGCGATGTCCGACGCGTACGCCTTCGCGGCCGCGGCCAGGTAACCGCCGCGCTTGTCGCCGCGTTCGGTCGCCGCGGCGGAGGCGTAGACGAGGTTCCGGGCGGCTTCGATCTTGATGCCCATGTCGGCCAGCATGAACTGGACGCCCTGGAACTCGGAGATCGACTTGCCGAACTGCTTGCGCTCCTTGACGTACGCGATGGACGCGTCGAGCGCGCCCTGTGCGATGCCCAGCGCCTGCGCGCCGATGGTGGGGCGGGTGTGGTCGAGGGTGCGCAGCGCGGTCTTCAGGCCGGTGCCGGGCTCGCCGATGATGCGGTCGGCCGGGATGGTGCAGTTCTCGAAATGAATCTCGCGGGTCGGCGAGCCCTTGATGCCGAGTTTCCGCTCCTTCGAGCCGACGGTGAAGCCGGGGTCGTCCTTGTGCACGACGAACGCGGAGATGCCGTTGGCCTTCTTCTCGGCGTTGGGGTCGGTCACCGCCATCACGGTGTACCAGGACGATTCACCCGCGTTGGTGATCCAGCACTTGGTGCCGTTGAGCACCCAGTGGTCGCCGTCGAGCTTCGCGCGGGTGCGCATCGACGCGGTGTCCGAGCCGGCTTCGCGCTCCGAGAGAGCGTAAGACGCCGACGTCTCGCCGGAGGCGATCGAGGGCAGCACGAGCTTCTTGAGGTCTTCCGACGCCGAAAGGATGATCGGCACGGTGCCCAGCTTGTTCACCGCCGGGATCAGCGACGCCGACGCGTCGACACGCGCGACCTCTTCGATCACGATGCAGGCGGCGATGGCGTCCGCACCCTGTCCGTCGTAGGCCTCGTCGATGTGGACGGCGTTGAAACCCGCCTTGACCAGGGCTTTGTACGCCTCGATCGGGTAACGCTCGTCCTCGTCGACCTCGGCCGCGAACGGCTCGATTTCCTTCTCCGCCAAGGCACGGACCGCGGCCCGCAGCTCTTCGTGCTCCTCGGCAAGCTGGTAAAGACCCGGGCCGTCAGACACCTTCGTCACCTCTTCTAACGCGTATGGGGGTTCGACCGATGTTAGCGCTCGTTCACATTCTGCGACATCGCGAGCGCTTGTGTCTTTGACCGCACAGTCCGTACGTTCGAGTGATGCGGCTCACTCCGTTCCCCCGGTCGCTCGATTATCCCGAGGTCCGGTCGGGTCGGTGCTGGCCGGCGCGGCTGCTCGCTGGGGCTCGCGAACCGCCTTCGCGCATGGCGACCAGAGCCTCACCTTCGCCGAGACGTACAGCGCGGCCTGCCGGTTCGCGAACGCCCTGCGCGCGGAGGGCATCGGACGGGGTGACGTCGTGGCCCTCCACCTGCCGAACTGCCTGGCGTACCCGATCGCGTACTACGGCACGCTGCTCGCGGGTGCCACCTTCAGCCCCGGCGAACCCCCTGCTGCCGCCCGAGGACCTCGCCTTCCAGCTGGCCGACGCCGGAGCGGTCGCCATCGTGACCGCCGGCCCGGTCGCGCGCGTGCTCGCCGCGGTCCGTGCCCGGACAGCGGTCCGGCTGAGCGTCGTCGTTCACCCGCCCGAGGAAGTGAGCGAGAACGAAGTCGAGTTCACGCGGTTCCACGCCGGTCACTCCGACGAGCGGCCGGACGTCGAGATCGACCTCTACCGCGACCTCGCCCATTTGGCGTACACCGGCGGCACCACCGGCCGGTCGAAGGGGGTTTACCTGCCGCATCGGAACGTCGTGGTCAACAGCCTCCAGAGCTCCTGCTGGCGGCTGGGCGCGATTCCCGCCCTCGACGACTCGGGGGAAGTGATCATCGACCAGCTCGGCGGTCCGGACGAATGGCCGTCCCGGATCGGCACCGGGATCGCCCTCAACCTGACGCCGTGGTTCCACGCCATGGGCACCATCGCCGCGCTCAACGTCCCGTTGCTCGACGGCGGCACCGTCGTCCTGCACGACCGCTTCGACCCGGCCGCGTACGTGGCCGACGCCGAACTGCTGCGGGTCACCACCATCGGCGGGGCGCCCGCGCTGTTCGCCGCCTTGCTCGCCTGCCCCGATTTTCACACGGCCGATCTGTCTTCGGTACTGACCATCGGTTCCGGTGCGGCGCCGATGCACCACGAGATGATCCGGGCGCTGCGGAATCGCTTCCCCGGCGTGATCATCACCGAGGGCTACGGCCTCACCGAGGCCACCATGGGTGCCGTCATCGCGCCGTCGTATCGCTCCGCGACGCGGAAGGCCGGCTCGGTCGGCCTTCCGCTCCCCGACACCGAGCTCAAGATCGTCCCGGCCGAGGGCGGCGAAGATCCGTTGCCCGCCGGGGAAAGCGGCGAGGTGTGCCTGCGCGGTCCGCAGGTGATGACCGGCTATCACAACCGCGCCGAGGAGACCGCGGCCGCGCTCGTCGACGGCTGGCTGCACACCGGCGACATCGGCATCCTTGACGAGGACGGCTACCTGTCCATTGTGGATCGCAAGAAGGACATGCTGCTGTACAAGGGATACAACGTCTTCCCGCGTGAACTCGAAGAGCTGCTGATCACCCTGCCCGGCGTCTCCGCGGCCGCCGTCGTGGGCAAACCGGACACCGAGGTCGGCGAGTTGCCGGTCGCGTTCGTGGTGCGCAGCGACGAGAACGTCACCGCCGAGCAGCTCCTGGACGCCGTCGGCGCTCGTGTGCTGCCGTACCAGCGGCTGCGCGCGATCCACTTCGTCGATCAGATCCCGGTTTCGGCGGCCGGGAAAGTGCTCAAACGCGAGCTACGCAAGCAACTCGCCGACTGACCCACCGCCATTAGTCACCTACTTGCGGTGGTTCGACGCCGAACCATCGCGATCAGGTGCCGGGTTGCCCGACCTTCGAGCGCAGTGCGGCGTCCTTGTCGAGCACCAGTTGTTCCAGATCCGCCTGGAAGCGGGCCATCTTCGCCTGCAATTCCTCGTCGGACGCGGCGAGGATGCGCACCGCGAGCAGCCCCGCGTTGCGTGCGCCGCCCACGGAGACCGTCGCGACCGGGACACCGGCGGGCATCTGGACGATCGAGAGCAGCGAATCCATGCCGTCGAGGTACTTCAGCGGCACCGGCACGCCGATCACCGGCAGCACCGTGGCCGACGCGACCATGCCCGGCAGGTGCGCGGCCCCGCCGGCGCCCGCGATGATCACCCGCACACCGCGCGAAGCGGCCGACGTCGCGTAATCGAGCATCCGCTGCGGGGTGCGGTGCGCCGAGTAGACGCCGACCTCGTATTCGACGCCGAACTCGGCCAGCGCCTGCCCGGCCGCTTCCATCGTCGGCCAGTCCGAGTCGCTGCCCATGATCAGGCCAACCTGCGGCGCCATCTTCATACTCCTTGTCATCACCAGTGAACCCGCGACCTCGTCCTCCGCGTCACGGGCGGCGACAAGGGCCTCCTGCCACCGCGCCGGCGGGGGCGGTTCACGTTTCGGTCAATTCTCCGGACATAACTCGGCTCCGCCGACAGGCGGCTAGTGAATTTCGTAGCCGTCGAGCCAGACGGCGTGGGAAAGCCAGTGCGCCGCGAGCAGCGCGCGGTCGCGCAGCTCCTCCATGCGTTCGCCGACGAGGTTGACGTGGCCGAGTTTGCGGCCGGGACGCTCACCCTTGCCGTACAGGTGGACACGGATGTCCGGGTACCGCGCGAACAGGTGGTGCAGCCGTTCGTCCGGGCCCATCTCGGGCGACTCGGGAGCACCCAGGACGTTCGCCATCACGCAGGCCGGGGCGATCAGGTCGGTCACGCCGAGCGGGTAGTCGAGCACGGCACGCAGGTGCTGCTCGAACTGCGACGTCTTCGAGCCGTCCTGAGTCCAGTGCCCGGAGTTGTGCGGGCGCATGGCGAGTTCGTTGACCAGCAGGCCTTCGTCGGTCTCGAACAGCTCGACGGCGAGCAGGCCGGTCACGTTCAGCGTCGCGGCGATCCGCAACGCCAGGTCCTGCGCCTCCTGCGTGCGCTGGAGGCTCAGCCCCGGCGCCGGCGCGAGCACTTCGGTGTTGATCCCGCCGGACTGCACGGTTTCCACCACCGGCCACGCCGCGCCCTGCCCGAACGGGGAGCGGGCTACGAGCGCGGAAAGTTCGCGCCGCATGACGACCTTTTCCTCGACCAGCAGCGGGGTTCCGGCGTCGAGCAGTTCGGGGACGGTCTCGCGGGCGTGCTGTGCGGTGTCGAGCATCCAGACGCCGCGGCCGTCGTACCCGCCCTGCGCCGCCTTGAGCACCACCGGCCAGGAGTGCTTGTCGCCGAAGGTGAGCACGTCGTCCACAGCGGACACTTCGGCGAAGGCGGGGCCGGGGATCCCGAGTCCGGCCATCATCTCGCGCATGACGAGCTTGTTCTGCGCCATCGACAACGCGGCCGGGTCGGGCCGGATGGTGACGCCTTCCATCGCGAGGGTGAGCAGGTGCTCGCCGGGAACGTGCTCGTGGTCGAAGGTCAGCACGTCGACCCCGGCGGCGAAGGAGCGCAACGCTTCGAGGTCGGTGTGGTGCCCGTGCACGACCTCGCCCGCGACGAGGCCGGCGGATTCGTTCTCCCCGGCGGCCAGCACGCGCAGGGACTGGCCGAGGGAGATCGCCGCCTGGTGGGTCATCCTGGCCAGCTGTCCGCCGCCCACCATGCCCACGATCGGAAGACCGGTTCGTTTGTCCATAACAGTGTGCAGATTACTTGGCGGCCACGGCCACGACCTGGGCGGACCCGCGTCGCAGCTCCCGTACGGCTAAGCCTGTGATGACGATCGCAGCCGTGAGGACGTAGGCGTTGCCGAGCAGCGACCAGCCCATCCCCCAGCCGAACTCGGTGTCCCCGCCGTTCGGCACGAACATGATCACGCCACTCGCGAACAGCACCGCGGCCCCCGCGGCCGGGACCCACGATCGGCGGACGACGAGCAGGACCAGCAGCGGCACCGTCCACACCCAGTGGTGTGACCAGGACACCGGCGAAAGCAACAGCCCGTAGAACGCGGTCACCAGCACCGCGCCGACGGGATCGCCACGGCGGTGCAGGCGCACGACCAGCCAGACGGCGGGTACGGCGAGGACGGCGGCGATCGCGATGGCCGCGCTCAGCGACCAGGGCGCGAGTCCCGAGGCGCGGTTCACCAGTCCGTTGAGTGATTGGTTGAAGATCCAGTGCACGGAGCCGACCCGGCTGGGGTCGGTCGCCGACTCCGTCCAGAACCGGACGGCGTCCTCGGGGATCACCGCGAACATCACGGCTTCGAGCGCGACGAACGTGCCGAGCGCCCGCAGCGCGTCCTTCCAGCGGCCGGTGAACAGCAGATGCGGCACGAAGATCAACGGCGTCAGCTTGATCGCGGCCGAGATGCCGATCAGCACCCCGGCCCAGCGCGAACCGCGGGCCGAGAGCACCAGGACGTCGAGGACGATCAACGCCATCAGGATGAGGTTGATCTGCCCGAGGAAGAGCGTCTTCCAGACCGGCTCCAGGGCCAGCGCGCCCGCCGTGGCCAGCGGCAGTACCCACCATCGGGTGAAGGGGACGCCGCAGGCGCGGGCGACCACGGAGATCACGACGCTCAGGCAGGCCAGGGAGAGCGCGCCGACGACGCCCCAGGTCAGCCCGGCGGGGACGATCGCGAGCGGCAGGAACAGCGGCGCGGCGGCCGGGGTGTAGGTGAACGGCAGCAGCACCCACGGCGGCAGCGTCGTCAGCGCCTCGCGGGTGTAGAGCGGTTCACCCTTCAGCAGGGTGAGGGCACCGGCGCGGTAGACGGCGCTGTCCGCGCCGAGGTGCCATTCCCCCAGCCAGGCGACGACGCCCAGCGCGAGCATCGCCAGTGCGAGCGCACCCGCCAGCGTGGCCCCGAGGACCCGGGGGTCAGACGCCGGCCGTGACTTCGGCATGCTTGTCGTCGTCACTTCGCTTCCGCCGCAGATACCACCAGCGCCCGGCGAGCGCGAGCGCCAGCACGAGCGGCATGAAGATGTACGCGCTGCCGAGGATGTTCTGCCATACCTTCCAGTGCAGCTCCACATTCCGGCCGTTCGGCAGGATCAGCAGGACACAGCTGATGAAGACGAAGAACACCGCGAAGGTGCCGAGCCAGCGTTTCCACGCGGTGGCGGGCGTGGTCTTCGGCAGCCGCGAGACCAGCAGGACGACCAGCGGCGCCACCCACACCCAGTGATGCGTCCAGGAGATCGGCGAGATCAGCAGGATCCAGAACGCCGTCACGAGCATCGCCGCGAGCGCCTGGCCCTTGCGGTGGAAGCGCAGCACCAGCCAGATCGCCGGGATCGCGAGCAGCGCGCCGATCCCCATCGCCGCTTTCGACGCCCAGGGCGCGAGCTCGGTGAAGCGGTTCATCAGCGCGTTCAGCGACTGGTTGCCCGCCCAGTGCACCGGGCCGATGCGGCCGGTGTCGGGCAGCGTGTAGGTCCAGTACCGGGCCGCGTCGTGCGGGATGATCAGGAACATCAGGCCCTGCATCACGACGAAGGTGATGAGCCCGCGGATGGCGTCCATCCGGCGGCCGGTGATGAAGAGATGCCCCAGGAACACGATCGGGGTGAGCTTGACCGCGGCCGCGACGCCGACGAGCACGCCGCCCCAGCGGCTGCCCCTCGCCCCGATGACGAGGATGTCGAGCATCACCAGCGCCATCAGGATGATGTTGATCTGGCCGAGGAAGATCGTGCGCCACACCGGCTCGAGGCCGAGGAAGACCAGGAAGAACGCGAGCGTCGACCGGGCGGGCGAGGCCCACCAGCGGGGGCCGTCGGTCGAGGGTTTCGGCAGCGCGCCGATGGCGATGCGGACGCACAGCGCCAGCGCGAGCAGCGAGACCGCGGTCAGGAGCCCCCAGGCGACCTGAGTCGGGACCAGCGCGAGCGGAACGAACAGCAGTGCGGCGGTCGGCGGGTAGGTGAACGGCAACAACGCCCACCACGGCTCCACCGGAAGCGTGTTCGCGTCGTACAGCGGATCGCCGTTCAACAGCGTCTCGGCGCCGGCGCGGTAGACCGCGCTGTCCACGCCCAGCACCCATTCGTGCTGCCAGCCCCAGATCCCGAAACCCATCGCGACCAGCGGGATCACCGACAGGATGAGGATCGATCTCGGCCGGACGGACAAGCGGGCGAGCGACTTCCGCAGCGAAAGACGATGCTGCGGACGGCTCGCCGAAACGTCGCCGTTGGCGTCGGCGGAAACAGTCCGGGTCACGCAAACAGGAAATCATGAACCGGGTCGTGCTACCTCGACTGGGTCGGCCGTGACCTGGAGAACGTCTCACGCTACCCCGCGTCAGGAACGTGCGAGGCCACCGAGGAGATCGCACGCCAGATCGTAGGTCGCCGGGAGCCGGACCGCCGAGATCCGCGGGCGGCCAACGTCCCGCAGCTGAGCGTCCGCCGAAAGCCGCTCGTGGAGCGCCCTTCGCAGCGCGACGCCGGACGAAGCGAGCCGCAGGTCCTTCGGAACGAGCACGCCCGCGACGGACGGGCCGATCGAAGCGACGCTCTCCCCGCCGTCGAACACCTGCTTCAAGGCGTCCGCGACCAGGATCATCCCGGTCAGCCGGGGCCAGCCCGCCACCGAGCTGAAGTCCATCGCGACCACGAGCAGCGTGTGCGCCTCCGCGACCGGCCGCTCGTCACGTCGGGCCTGGCGGTACAGCTCACCCAACCGGGTCCTCAGGTACGCGGCCGTGGGCAGCCCCGTGAGCGGTTCGGTGACCTCGGTGTTGACGAGCTGGTCGGTCGCGACGTCCGCCCACGCCAGCGCCGTCACCCGCAGTAACCGGGAGGGCGTGGCGTCGACGTCCGGTGCGAGGAAGCTGTCGACCGGGTCCGGATCGGCGAGCACGGCGTGCAACGCCGCGAGGTCCGCGAGTGTTTCGGCCAATCCGGCACCCGCGGCGGCCCGTGCCCTGCCCAGCCCCGCGATCGCGGTTTCCGCCACCTCGGTGAGACCGACCCGGCCGTTCTTGAGCATCGCCGCGCAGACCGCGTCGACCTCGGGAAGGCCCCAGTCACTCGGGAAACGCCAGCCCGCGGCCAAGCTGGCCGTGCGCCAGCGAGCCCGCAGTGCGCGGAGGGTGCGATCTCGTTCGAACCGGTTCCAGGCGGTTTGCCCGTCGAATCCCCCGGACGGCGCACCGGTGACCGGGACGTCCACTGCCCACCGCCCCTTTCCGTTCCGATCTTTCGCTCTTGCGATCGCTTCACGGTGAGGACGCCGGTCCACGCCGGGCGTGACGGCGTTTTCCAAGGATCTTTCCGAACTCTCCATCCATGCCCCCGCCGCCGCCCTCAACGGACACGCTGCGCACGAGGATCAAATCCGACCCCGGGCCGGGTGAAGGTGTTGCGCTCTCCGGGTCATCGAAGGGACCGCGAGGTGACGTGCGTCGCCCAGTCCGTCACACTGAGCAGGTTCGGGCGTTCAAGACAGTAGACCGCCGGACCAGCGATGAAGCAGATGAAGGAGCCCCGTGTCCACCGTTCCCGCCGATCTCTCCGGTAAGAGTGACGCCGAGCTGATCGCCGAGGTGCGTGACGGGAAAATCGCGTCCTACGGAACCCTTTACGAGCGCCACGCCGGCGCGGCGCACAATCTCGCCCGCCAGCTCGCCCGCTCGAGTTCCGAGGCCGACGACCTCGTCTCGGAAGCCTTCGCGAAGGTGCTGGACACGCTGCGCGGCGGCAAAGGCCCGGACGCCGCGTTCCGCGCGTACCTGCTGACCGCGCTCCGGCACACTGCCTACGACAAGACGCGCAAGGACAAGCGCGTCGACCTGAACGAGGACATGTCCGACGTCGGCGGCGCCGTCGGCGAAGCGCTGACAGTTCCCTTCTCCGACACCGCCGTCGCCGGGCTCGAGCGCACGCTCGCCGCGAAGGCGTTCGACCGGCTGCCCGAGCGCTGGCAGGCGGTGCTCTGGCACACCGAGATCGAAGGGCAGACGCCCGCCGAGGTCGCGCCGCTGCTGGGGCTGACCGCGAACGGCGTCTCCGCGCTCGCCTACCGCGCGCGTGAAGGTCTGCGACAGGCCTATCTGCAGGTCCACCTGGCCGAGAACTCCGCCGAACGCTGCCGCGCGAGCGCGGACAAGCTCGGCGCGTGGACCCGCGACGGGTTGTCCAAACGCGAACGTGCCCAGGTGGAGAGCCATCTGGACGAATGTGAGAACTGCCGAGCGCTGGCCGCGGAACTGGCCGACGTCAACACCGGTCTGCGCGGGATCATCGCGCCGATCGTGCTCGGTGGGGCGGCTCTCGGTTACCTCACGACGA